>OLRK01001925.1_pt1 | contig 14830 bp, 15 predicted proteins | sample 1672911 | NCBI WGS metagenome assembly OLRK01 (sample SAMEA3136736, study PRJEB25190) | human gut metagenome | biome: human gut; feature: human-associated habitat; material: faeces | place: Austria | collected 2013 | reverse complement strand
ACGTTATTAGCCGTCAAATGATTCATGTCGGGCGTCCGCCCTATAGAAACATATGGCAAAGCACTGCTTAGGGAGCAAGCTCCCACGCAGTGCTTTTCCATATGTTTCTGCATGGCAGAACTGTTACCGCATATAATGAATAAAAAACGGGCGGAAAATCGGTATGCTAAACTATCTATGGGCGGCCATGATGGCTGTGGGAATTGTATGGGCGGCGTTTCATGGAAATCTGGATGCGGTGACGGAGGCAGTGCTTTCCTCCGCCAAGGAGGCGGTATCCTTAAGTATTACCATGCTGGGGATCATGGCATTCTGGAGCGGGATTATGGAAGTGGGAAACGGGGCCGGCCTTATCGACGCCCTGGCGGCGAAAATGACTCCTGTCTTAAACTTTTTGTTTCCCAGGCTGGAAAAAGACCATCCCGCCAGAAAGCAGATCGCGGCCAACATGATTGCCAATATGCTGGGGCTGGGCTGGGCGGCCACCCCCGCCGGGCTGCGGGCCATGGAGGAGCTGAAACGGACCAGCCATCTGCCCCCGGACACCGCCACCAAAGAAATGTGCACCTTCCTCATATTAAACATCTCGTCCCTGCAGCTCATCCCTATCACCATGATCGCCTACCGCAGCCAATACGGCAGCGTAAATCCCGCCGCCGTCACCGGCCCGGCCCTGATTGCCACCATGGTGAGTACAGCGGCGGCGGTGGTGGTGTGCAGGGGGATGGATGGGAGATGGAGAGGATGAGCCTGGATTTTCTTTTTGAGGAAATTGAGAGGCTGTTCGGAAATCAGAAACAAAAAATAATAACGAAAAATTCGAGAATAAATGTTGAAAGTAAAGGTGAAAATACAGTATAATAGAAAATAAAAACGAATAAAACAAGACAAGGAGAATGCCATGAAACTGTTAAAACTTTCGGTCGAGGGCCTGCCGCAATTTGAAAAAGGGTTGGAAGTGGAGTTTGTGGCGCAGCAGAGAGTGGATGATGTAGACAGGGAGATGCTGTACTGCGTTTTTTCCAACATATATGTCAATCAGGCCCTTTCATTTATCGGTATCAATGCTTCAGGAAAGACGACGGTGTTAAAAGCCATTTCTTTTGTCATGGATCTGTTAAACAACGAACCGCTTAACAGTATCCCTACAAAAGAGATTCTCCATGACCTGGAATTTGAGGATAAAGTCATTTTCAGATCTTATTTTTACCATGATCAGACGGTGTACAAATTGAAAACTGCCGTTGAGAAAACGCCGGTTTCTCTGGACGGAGATATAAAATATGTGATTGCGGACGAAATGCTGTGGAAGAAGGAAATCCGCAAAATCAAAACGAAAAAAAGCCTTTATGAGTTTAAGGATACAGAACTGGAGCGCGTGCGGGATCTGAATGAGCAGTATCTGATGGAAGATGTCAGCATTATGGTAGCGCTGAACAAAACACAGGGCAGCAATTTTGTGGTGTGCGATATGTCCGATTTTACAGACCATAATCTGCTGAATGCGCTGGGAAGATACCCCAGGGAAATTTTGGCTTTTCTGGATCCCAGCATTGAATATTTGAGCTGCAAGCCGAATGAAAAGGATGTGGACATCTGCCTGAAATTTTACGGAAAAGAGGAAACTAATCTGACCAGCCTGCTGGCTCTCAACAGTTATCTGTCGTCAGGAACCATAAAAGGGCTTGGAATTTTTATGAGAGCGCTGATGGTATTTCAGGAGGGCGGGTATCTCATCGTGGATGAACTGGAAAACCATTTCAACAGAGAGATTGTATCGACGCTGATCCGTTTCTTTATGGACAAAAAGGTCAATAAAAATGGAGGAACCCTGATCTTTTCAACTCATTACTCTGAACTTCTGGATGAATTTGAGAGAAATGACAGTATTTATATTGTAAGAAATAAAGAGGGGATTACTGCCGAAAATCTGTCGAAAATTCTAAAGAGAAACGACATGAAGAAAAGTGAGGTATATGACAGTGATTTCCTGAAAGGAACAGTCCCGGCGTATGATTCGTATATCGCGCTGAAAAAAGCCCTGATGGCGTTGAAATAGGGGGAATTTCTATGGCGAAGTATACGGCTTGTATCTGTGAGGGAGGCGCGGAACGGGCGATCCTCGATTTGCTGCTGGATCATCATATGCTGATTTTTGAGAGGGAAGATCTGATAGAGGAAGAAGTGTTAAGGTGCCGGAGCGCAAAAGAATTTGAAGGAAAGTACTTGAAAAAAGGGTTCTCTGAAAAAATTACAGTTTATCGAATTCTGGACTCCCGAAGGGAAAATTTTAAATTGAGCAAAGCGTATGAGCAGAAGGTCGATGTAATTAATGTAGTCACGGCTCCAGAGATTGAAATGCTGATTATCTGTAACGAGGGAAAATATAAGAATTACAAGGCCGCAGGAATGCAGCCGAATGTGTTTTGCAAGAGCGAATTGAAATATAAAGATGTAAAAAGCTATGATTTTGTTTCACAGTACTTTTCAGACATTGATATTTTGAAGTCTGCGCTGCATGAGTATAAACGGACTTCAAAACCACGAAAAGGAGAGATAACACTGTGGGATCTGCTGAAATAATGGCCGCAAACATACGAGCGAAATTACTGCGGCAAGTTTACGCTGAATACATACAAAAGACAGGAGCCTAACCCATGCTTGATTTTCGACTATACACCTTCCTAAACCTATGTAAAACCATGAATTACACCCGCACCGCGAAAGAGCTCTGCATTACCCAGCCGGCGGTGACCCAGCATATTCACTTTTTAGAGGAGCACTACGGCTGCAAGCTGTTTTCTTATGAAAAAAAGGTGCTGCGTCTGACGCCCCAGGGGGAGATTTTGAAAATGCAGGTGCACGCCCTGGACTACCGCAGCCGGAAATTGGAGGAGCTTTTGCGGGAGCCGGAAAAAATCCGTCTGCGGGTGGGGGCCACGAAAACCATCGGGGACTACCTGGCAGCGCCGGTGATCTCCTCCTTTTTAAAGAAGAATCCCGGCAGCCAGGTTTCTCTGCTGGTAAATAATACGGCGGACCTTCTGCGGGGCCTGGATGAGGGAGAGCTGGATTTTGCCATGATCGAGGGCTTTTTTGACAAAGGAGAATACGGCTGCCGTCTGATGCGCCGGGAGCCTTTTGTGGGGATCTGTTCGCCGGAAAACCCTCTGGCTGACAGCAAGGTGCCGGTCCGGCGGCTTTTGGGAGAGCATTTGATCGTGCGGGAACAGGGGTCCGGCACCAGGGCGGTGCTGGAGCATTTCCTGGAGGAGCACAACTGCACCGTGGACGGGTTTCGGGCAGTGACGGAGGTGAGCGACTTCCGGCCGATAAAAGAGCTGGTGCGGGAAAATCTGGGCGTTTCCTTTTTGTACCGGACTGTGCTGGAGGAGGAGCTGGAGCGGGGAGAGCTGGCAATTTTGCAGCTCACGGACGAAAGGGGCAAAAAAATCCACCTCAGCCACGAGTTTAACCTGGTATACAGGACGGAAAACGGGTTCCGGGAGCGCTGGGCGGACTTTTTTTCTCTGTCTGCGGAAATGCCGGCGGATTTGGAAACACCGCCGGTGTAACGTCATTTCCCCGTGTAGGATTTCATCTGTATCGTATCAGGGAATCAAAGGGATTTTGACTCCCTGATACCGGATCGCGAGACGTTTTTCGTTTTCGCAGTCTGATGGGTTATTCATTTAAAAAATCAAGGGCATACTGGGCGTAAAAGGCCACGGAGTTTATGAGGCAGTCCTCGTCGATCTGGAAACGGCCAGAATGGTGGGGCTCATCCGTTCCCTTCTCCGGATTGCCGATGCCCACAAAGGCCAGGAGAGAGTCGGGAACGGCGTGCATCATGTAGGAGAAATCTTCTCCGCCCATCATGGCCGGCTGCTGGCCAATTCCGCTTTCTCCCAAGAGCTTTCTCACCGTGGCGGCGCCTCTGGCGGCCGCCTTTTCCGGGTTGTTGCAGGGGAGCATGGCGTCGTAGACATACTTCTCCGTCACCTCGCAGCGGTACGCCGCCGCTGTGTTTTCCACTACCCGGTGCATGGCCTGGGGAATGTCCTTCAGGAAATAGTCCACGTTGTAGCAGCGCATGGTGCCCTCTAAGGTGGCGTCGGCAGCGATCACGTTGAAACGGGTGCCGCAGTCGATATGGCCTACGGTGATGACCACCGGCTCTGCGGCGGGAAACTCCCGGCTGACAATGGACTGAAGGTTTACAACGGCAGCGGAGGCGGCAAGACCGGCATCCACACCCTGATGGGGCAGAGCGCCGTGCCCCGGTTTTCCGCTGATGCGGTAGCGGAACATATTGGCGGCGGCCATGCGGGGGCCGGCTTCCACGGAAATCGTGCCGCTTTTTACTCCGCTCCACAGATGGATTCCCAGAGCGCCGTCCACTCCCTCCAGGCAGCCGCAGGCCACCATATCCTTCGCTCCGGTGCCCGTCTCCTCTGCCGGCTGAAACAGCAGGCGCACAGTGCCTCTGATCTGATCTTTGCAGGCCAGCAGCACTTTCGCGGCGCCTAAAAGAGTGGCTGTGTGGCCGTCGTGGCCGCAGGCGTGCATTTTTCCATCTTCGCAGGATTTAAAGGGGCTTTCGATCAGCTCCTGCACGCTCAGAGCATCCATATCCGCCCTTAAAGCGACGGTTTTTCCCGGCTGTCCTCCGTGGATTTCACACATCACTCCCGTTGCAAAGGAGCCCACCATTTTCGGCTCCAATCCCATGCCCTGCAATTCCTCGAAAATCCGCCTGGAGGTGGCAAACTCCTGTTCGCTCAACTCCGGATGCTGATGAAAATAGCGGCGCATTTCGATCACATAGTCTTTATTTTCAAGTGCCAGTTCCATGATTCGTTCCATATCGGTCATTCTCCCTTCCCGCCCAAGGCGAGCAATATATGTTCTGATTATAGGCTTGCGGCAGTGATATTTCAAGAAAATTTTGGTGTTTTCTGTCGGATTTTGGTTGCCGGAATGGAGATTTTCTTATATGATAGGGGGAGAAAATGTTATGGAAGGAGAGGATCTGACATGAATTTCAGAGACTTAGCAGAACAGAATGAGCAGTGGATCATTGAACAGAGAAGATATTTCCACGAGTATCCGGAGCTTTCTTTAAAGGAAGTCAACACCACAAAGGAGTTAGGCAAGCGCCTGGAGGAACTGGGCCTGGAGCCGAAGTATTTTGATGATATTACCGGCGTGATGGCGGAGATCAAAGGAGGAAAGGCCGGCGAAGGCGCGAAAACCGTGGCCCTGCGGGCTGATATTGACGCCCTTCCGGTGGAGGAGCACACAGGCCTGGAGTTCAGCAGCAAAAATGCTGGCGTAATGCACGCCTGCGGCCACGACTGCCACATCGCCATGTTGTTAGGCGGCGTGAAAATGCTGATGGAGAAAAAGGATGAGCTGAAGGGAAATGTGCGTATCCTGTTCCAGCCGGCGGAGGAAGTTGCCGTGGGCGAGCGCGCGTTTATCGAGAGAGGGGCGGTGGACGGAGTGTCCGCCATCTACGGCACCCATATCTGGGGCGATTTTGACGCTCCTTACATGAGCTTTGAGTCCGGTCCCAGAATGGCCAGCTGCGATAAATTTACCATCGAGATCGAGGGTTCTTCCGCTCACGGTTCCGCGCCGCATCTGGGCGTGGATGCCATCACCACCGCGGTTCACGTTATTTCCGAGGCTCAGGAGATCGTGTCCCGCATCAATGACCCCTTAAATCCCCTGGTAGTGACCTTCGGAACCATCACCGGCGGACAGCGCTGGAACATCATTGCCAACAAGGTAGTGATGGACGGAACGGTGCGCACCATGTCTCCGGAGATGCGTAAGAAAACGGACGAGATGCTGCGCGCTATCGTGGAGCACGTGACGGCGATTCATGGGGCAAAGGGCACCTACAAGATGGAGTACCTGGCAAACCCGCTGATCAACCGGAGCGATGACCTGTGCCGTCTGGCAGAGGACGCCGCTGTGAAACTCTACGGCGAGGGCTGCTTAAAGCATCTGGAGAAGATGATGGGAAGTGAGGGATTCTCCTTCTACATGGACGAGGTTCCGGGCGTGTACGGATTTGTAGGCAGCCGGGATCCGGAGAAGGGCTATACCGCCACCAACCACAATGACTGCTATACCGTGGATGAGAGCCTGTTAAAGAGAGGCGCCGCCATGTACGCGCAGTTTGCTTATGATTTCCTGGAGGAGAATGGGGACTGAGCTCCGCAATTCTGACAAATATAAAAAGGGGTATTGCAAAATCATCCGTCTGGATGAGTAAGCAATACCCCTTTTGGCGAGAAAAACAATTCTTTTTAACCTTAAGACAATAAGTCTTTATGTACCGTTAAATTTTGTCCGTCTTGACATAAGTTCAGCCAAAATATTAACACTTAATCCAGTTTCTGCCATTGTCATAATAGCAGAATCGTCGTGATAGATACATTTCAAAAATTCCCGCGCATGACGCCGGCCCCTAAAATATCAACACGGTTTCATCTTGTCAATAATATGGCGTTACCCACCTGGCGCGGTCAGGGATTGCTGGTGCTGCGTAAAAAGCGTGGCAATGATTCAAAAAATCGTCTTCTCAAACCCAACCAGATCTTTTACATAAACCGGCACCAGGTCGGGGCGTTTCATGATCACGGAAAAATTCAGGCTTTTCAGCCCTCTTTCACTGTAGACGTAGCGCAGATTTTCTGGAAAGTGGAGATGGCGCACATAGCTGTCCATGGTAAAGGCGATACCCGCTCCCATGGCCGTCATGCGCATGGTTGTTTCAATAGAGTCCTCCTCGATAATTTTCCCTGGTGTGATCCGGTGCTTGGCAAAAAATTCCTCCGCAATCAGCCGTTCACTTTGCTGCTTTGGCTGGAGAATGAAGGTTTGTCCGTTCAAAAAATTCAAGTCTGAGCTGATCAGGTCAGCCGTTTCCTCCGGTGCCGCGATTTTCAATATATCCTTCGCAATGGTCAGATGGGTGTAGACGTCCGCTGGATAGAGCTGTGGGATATAATACCCCATCATCAAGTCCAGCTCGTTTGCCTCCAGCTGCTTGTTTAAGTCCTCCAGGACTCCCTTTACAAAAACCACTTCTATATCAGGATATTTTTCCTTAAGAAACTGGGTGATGTAGATGGTGGTGTAGGGAGCCCGGATGCGCTGGATGCCGATTCTTAAAATTCCCGACGGGTGTCCTAAGAGAGAAACCATTCTTAAGTAAAAATTTTCCTGCAGCCGCACCATCTTGGAAGCGGCCTCAATGTAGAGCCGTCCGACCTCTGTTGGAATCAGCCTGCGTTTTTCTCGGTAAAAGAGGGGAACGCCCAGAGAGTTTTCCAAATTGTGCAGAAAAGTGCTTAAAGCGGGCTGGCTGATGTGAAGGTTGGCTGCCGCTTTTGAGAGGGACTGCTGACGGTAAATTTCCAGAATATACAGCTGTTCTTTAAGGTGCATAATCCGTCACTCCTTCCAGAATGTATAACTTTTCTTTATACTTCTCCAGAGAATATAAATTTGTTGTAGTTGCATAAAAGTATACGTCACATATAAGATATTACTATATCATATATGGATATAATACACAATAAAATCTTAAAAATGGAGGTGTTATCATGCAAAGCATTCAGGAAAAGGTTATTGCCTGTGCACAGAATGGCGCAAAGAAGTACGCGGCGCAAGAGCTGGAATACATCAAACGTTTTGCCGCTATTGACAGTCCTTCCAGGGATGAAGATGCCAGCAAAGACACGGTGGCCGTAGTGGAGGAGATGCTGCAGAAAATCGAGGGTATAGAGATTGAAAGGGTCTATGCTCCTGGCTATGGCTATCACGTTGTGGCCCGCCTGAAACCGGAAAATGCCAATGGGAAAATCATTCTCAACGGCCATACGGATACGGTATTCCGCAGAGGAGATACCGCCGCCCATCCCTACCGTGAAGATGGGGACAAGGCCTACGGTCTGGGAATTGCAGACTGTAAGGGAGGCCTTATTGTGGCTATTTATTCCGTTCTGGTGATGCAGGAGGCAGGGCTGCTTCCCAATAAGGAGATTCTGTTTATTTTTAACTGTGACGAGGAGATCGGTTCCCCCAGCGGCAGAAAGGTGTTTGAGGAGCATTTAGCCGGGACTCAGATGGCCTTTATCTTTGAGCCTTCCAGGGAGGACAACGGCGTTTTAACCCAGAGAAAGGGCTGGGTTCATATCAAGATGGACCTGACTGGAAAGAAGGCTCACACGGGAGTTAATTATCTGGAGGGCCGCAGCGCTGTCACCGAGGCCGCTTACCTGATTAAACGTTTATATGAGAGCTGCGATTCAGAGAGGGGAATTTATTTCAATGCGGGACAGATCAAAAATGATGACCCCATGAACATTGTTTCCGGCCATGCCACTGTGGAGTTCAGCGCAAGAATCGCGGATAATGCGGACCTGGAGTATGTAAACCAGACTGTCGCCAAAATTGAGAGTGAGCCGCCTTACATTGAAGGGGTGGAGCGAAAATTTGAGATTGAGCCCCACTATCCCATGGAGCGCAGCGAGGGGAACGTGGCCCTTTACCACAAGGTAAGGTCTGTTGGACGGCTGCTGGGATATGAGCTGCCGGAGCAGAAATCCTCAGGCAGCGGCGACGGAAGTTTCTTTACATTTAACGGAATTCCGACCATTGACGGTCTTGGAGCTTATATGTACCAGATTCACAGTTTCGACGAATCCATGCGTATATCCTCCTTGGAGGAGAAAACGTGTCTGTTTGCATCCGTGCTGGGACTTCTGGACCATATGAAAGAGGGGAATTAGTATGCAAAAAGCAACAAACGCGAAAAAAGGTTTTACCGTACCGCACATCTTGCTCATTATTGGAGGAATCATCCTTCTCTCATGTCTTTGTACCTACATCGCGCCTACGGGCTCCTTTGACATGGACGAGAGCGGGCGGGTGATTCCCGGCACCTTCCATGCAGTAGAGCGTGTGGGGATTTCTCCCTGGCAGGCCCTTTTGATGGTAATGGAGGGAATCCAGAACGCCTCCAGTATTATCGCCATGATGCTGGTGGCAGGCGGCTCCATTGAATGTGTGATCGCCACCGGAGCCTTTACGGATATTTTAAATTTCGGTATCTTTAAGTTAAAAGACAAGAGCGTAACGGTTCTGGTTCCCAGCATCGTGGTGCTGATGAGCGCCATCGGCGCATTTGCGGCCCAGGATTCCCTGATCGCCTTCGTAACCGTGGGTATCCTGATCTGCAAGCGATTAAAACTGGACCGGATTACGGCTATGGCAATGTTTTATCTGGGCTACCTGATCGGACAGGCCGCCAGTTTCACATCCAGCATGGTCATCATTTTCCAGGGCTATGCCGAGGTTAGGCCGCTGTCCGGTATGGGTGTCCGTATGCTGATCTGGGTTATTTTTACCACAGTCAATGCGATTTACTGCACCAGATATGCCCTGATGATATCCAAAGACCCCAGCAAGAGCTACATGGGAGAGGTTTTACAGCCTGACGAGGATATGGGAGAAGTAAACGACGCCAGATTCCCCTTGCGCGGCCTTCTGGCTGTAGTGGGAATGTTCGGCATTTTCATCTTCTATGCCATCTGCGGCAGCCAGTACGGCTGGGGTATGCAGCACCTGATCGCCCTGTTCATTATCATGGCAATCCTTGTGAGCATTATCTATGCGGTGAACCCCAACGACGCCAGCAAGTCCTTCTTTAAAGGCGCCTGCAGCATGGGAGGAATCTGTCTGGTAATGGGTCTGGCCCGTGTGGTTGGATTTATTCTCCAGAGAGGAAATATTATGCACACCCTGGCTTACGGGGTGTCAGAGCTGATCGGCGGCAGCGGTCTGGCCGTGGCCGGAATCGGTATCTTTATCTTCACCCTGCTTTTGAATCTGCTGATTCCCAGCGGCACCTCCAAGGCGGCTATCATGATGCCTGTTCTGGTTCCCATCGGGGATGTGTGCGGCCTCACGAGACAGTGCGTGGCCCTGGCTTACCAGCTGGGCGACGGCATGACCAACACCTTGACTCCCATGTCCGGCCCCCTGATCGGTTCTCTGGGCCTGGCCGACGTGGAGTACAACCAGTGGTTCCGCTACGCGGCTCCCCTGATGCTGATCCTGTCCATTATCTCGGCAGTGTTTATCTGTGTGCTGTCTACTATTAGTTGGATGGGATGATGGGGAATCGTTTGAGGTCAATATAGAATAAAATATGCAACTATGCGAAATCCCCTGGCTGTGCGGTAGCATGGCTGGGGGATTTTTGATGGTCTTTTATTTCTGAATCTCCTGGAAAGTCCAGTGTTTGGAGTTTGGTTCATAGACGGTTGAGATTTGAAAATGCTGTTTCCATGACCTCTGATATTCTTTCATAAAACCTTCTGCTATTTTATGTACAATCTGTATTACAATAAGACTGTCGCAAAAGGGGTGTTGCTTAATCATCTGGGCTGACAATTAAGCAACACCCCCCTTTCAATTCTCAAAAATCACTCATTCAAATAATCCATCGCATACTGCGCATACATCGCGGACGCGCCCGGAAGGGCATCCTCATCCACGTTGAACCGGCCGGAATGATGGGGCTCTGCGGAGCCTTTTTCCGGGTTGGAGGTGCCGACGCTCACGTACAGGGAATCCGGCACTTTGTCCATCATAAAGGAGTAGTCCTCGCCGCCCATCTGCGCCGGGGAGAATCCGATTCCGTCCTCGCCGAAAAGCTTTAACACGGTGGCCTTTCCGCGGGCAGATGCCTGGTCCGGATTGTAGCAGGGGAGAGTGATGGCGTCTGCTCTCTCCACTACCAGCTCGCAGCGGTAAGCGTCCGCCACGCCGCGCATCACCCGTTCCATGGCAGCCGGAACGGCCTTGAATACCTCCGGATCAAAGCAGCGCACCGTGCCCTCTAAGGTAGCCTCGGCGGCGATTACATTGAAACGGGTGCCGGCCTCAATGCGGCCAACGGTGATGACTAAGGGCTTGTCCGCCGGAAATTCCCGGCTTACCAGGTGCTGCAGATCCAAAGCCGCCGCGCAGGCCGCGAGCCCGGCGTCGATTCCCTGGTGGGGCAGGGCTCCGTGGCCCGGTTTTCCGATAAACTTATATTTAAACCAGTTGGCAGCGGCCAGTCTGGGGCCGGCCTCCACAGAGAAGGTACCAGCCTTCAAATTGCTGTTTACGTGGGTTCCCATAGTGGCGTCTACCCCGTCCAGACAGCCGGCCTCAATCATGGCTCTCGCGCCGTAAGCCGTCTCCTCCGCCGGCTGGAACAGCAGGCGGACAGTGCCGTTAAAGTCCTCTCTGCAGGCATTTAAAATCTTTGCGGCTCCCAGCAGGGTGGCAGTGTGGGCGTCGTGGCCGCAGGCGTGCATCAGTCCGTCCACCGTGGATTTATAGGGGACGTCGTTTAACTCCTGTACGCTTAAGGCGTCCATATCGGCTCTTAAGGCGATGGTCTTCCCAGGGCCTTTTCCCGTGATGTCGCACATAACGCCGGTGCCGCTGGTGCAGACCACCTTCGGCTCCAGACCCATTTTCTCAAGCTCCTCACAAACCCGTTTGCAGGTATTTTCCTCGTGCTCGCTGACTTCCGGATGGCTGTGGAAATGGCGTCGCATCTCCACGATGTAATCCTTGTTTTCCATGGCGAGCTGTAATGTTTTTTCCATAAATAAGCTCCCTTCCCGGCACCTGGGGTGCCGTCTTAATATGACAATGATTATAAGTCTTTCTTTTCTCAAAAGCAAGAGTTCTCCTTGAAATGTCTGAAAATTTAACTTAAAGTTTCGATTTCTTTTGATTTCTACATTTCGACAGAATTGTTGAAAACGTATAGACTTTTAGAAGAAAAAAGGCTATAATAAGTTAATTAAATAAAGCGGCAAAGGCTCTCACGTTCCGGTCTGAAAAAACAGGCCGGGGCGTAAAGATAAATATTGCGGTATCCGACCCAAGACGGATGGCGCAAAGCAGCTTTGGACGCGTCAGCGTCTGGAGAGCAGGTTATTGGGATTTTATAAAAAGGAGGAATTAAGTATGGAACAACTTACGGCGTTAATTGTCGCATCGCCAATCGTTGCCATGTTAGTGCTGTGTATTACATACGGCATTGGTGACTTCATTGGAACCCTGACAAAAGCATGGATTCCGTCCGTATTCGTGGTTGCAGTCCTGTTCCTGTTAGGATACTGGACGTTTTTCCCGAAGGATATTGTAGCTCTTGCAGGTATGGGCGCTCCCTTAGGAGGAACCCTGGCTATTATGATCTGTATTACCCATATGGGTACATCCATCAGCCTGGATGAGCTTAAAAAGCAGTGGAAGATCATCGTGATCTGTCTGGCCGGACTGGCTGGCATGATTGCTGCCTGTCTTCTTATCTGCCCGCACTTTGTAGACTTTAACTACATCATTTCCGGTCTTCCGCCGTTAACCGGAGGCATCGTGGCTGCTACCATGATGCAGGAGGCCGCTCAGAACCTGGGTCTGGAGAGAGCTGCCGTGCTGGCGATCTGTATGTACGTTTGCCAGGGCTTTGCCGGCTATCCCCTTACGGCCATCATGTTAAAGAGAGAGGGCCGCAACCTGTTAAAGGATTACAGAAGCGGCAAGGTGAAGAAGGTTGCCCACACCGGCGAGATCGACGAGGTGAACGGCAAATTTGCCACTGAGACCAAAAAGAGAAAGAAACTGATCCCGGATATTCCGAACAAGTACTACTCCACGGCAGTTTCCTTAGCTACCATCCTTGTTGTTGCATACCTGTCCTCTCTTATCAGTACCTGGACCGCCACTTTCATGGGTGTGTATGCCATCAACCAGGCTGTTATCGCTCTGATCCTGGGCATTGCGGCTACGGAGCTTGGTTTCCTTCGTCCCAATGTATTAAAGGAGAATGGCTGCTTTAACTTCATCATGTTCATCCTGATGATGTACGTATTCAGCGGATTAAACAGTGCTACTCCGGCTCTCCTGCTGGAGATCCTTGGACCGCTGGTGTTCATTATCGTTGTAGGCGTTGCAGGAATGTGTATCGTAGCTACCATCGCAGGCAAGATCTTAAAGGTCAGCACGTACATGGCTATCGCTACCAGCCTTACGGCTCTCTACGGATTCCCGCCGAACTACGTTCTCACCGACGAGGCCTCCAAGGCACTTGCTTCCAACGAGGACGAGAAAAATTACTTAATGGATAATATGCTTCCGCAGATGATCGTAGGCGGATTTGTAACGGTTACGATTACCTCTGTTATTATTGCCAGCGTATTTATCCCGATGCTCCGCGCGTAAAATCAATAGGTATCTTGGGCAGATTTTCGGCAGCGGCGCGTTAGCTGGAAACATCCCGCCGGAAACTTTGCTTGCCGGCGGGATGTTTTTTGTATATAATGAGGATATGAGATTCGTTTTCAGAAAGGATGGGGATTTTTATGAATTTTAAGGAATTAGCGGAACAGAATGAGCAGTGGGTCATTGATCAGAGACGGTTTTTCCATCAGTATCCAGAGCTTTCCTTTGAGGAGTACAACACCACGAAGGAAATCGGGAAACGGCTGGAGGAAATGGGACTTACTCCCCATTACTATGAGGACTACCCCGGACTTTGGACCATGATCGAGGGCGGAAAGGCCGGAGCTGGAGCGAAGACCATCGCCTTGCGGGCGGACATCGACGCTCTGCCGGTAGACGAGCACACCGGTCTGGAATTTTGCAGTAAAAATCCCGGTGTCATGCACGCCTGCGGCCACGACTGCCACATCGCCATGCTTCTTGGGGGCATCAAGCTGCTTTTGGAGAAGAAGGACGAGCTGAAGGGAAATGTGAAAATCATTTTCCAGGCGGCGGAGGAGTCCTGCTATGGAGCCAGATACTACATTGACCACGGTTTCTTAGATGACGTGGACGCCATCTACGGCGCCCATATCTGGGGAGATTTTGACGCGCCCTATATGAGCTTTGAGTCCGGCCCGCGTATGGCCAGCGCCGACAATTTCACCATCGAGGTGGAGGGCGTTTCCGCCCACGGCTCCGCGCCGCATCAGGGTGTGGACGCTATTTTAGCGGCGGCACATATGCTGACGGAGATCCAGGCCATCGTGTCCAGAATGAACGATCCCTTAAACCCGCTGGTGGTGACCATCGGCGAGATCCACGGCGGCCAGCGTTTCAACATCATTGCCAATAAGGTGGTGATGGAGGGAACTACCAGAACCCACTCCGCGGAAATGCGCATGAAGACCGAGGGGCTTTTGAGAGGGATTGTGGAGCACGTGGCGGAGTCCTTCGGGGCCAAGGCCACTCTGAAATTTGACTATTATCCCGGCCCGGTGGTAAACGACAATGAGGATTTAAACCGCATTGCCAACGCCGCGGCAGTGAAACTCTACGGCGAGGAGAGCTTAAAGAGCCTGCCAAAGATGATGGGCAGCGAGGACTTTGCCATGTTTATGGAAAAGGTGCCGGGAATCTTCGGTTTTATCGGCAGCAGAAATGAGGCGCTTGGCTATACGGCTAAAAACCACAACGATCACTACACCGTGGACGAGAGCGTGCTGAAACGGGGCGTGGCCATGTATGCCCAGTTTGCCTATGACTATCTGGAGGAGATGTCAAAATAAGATGTTTGTAATCACGTGTTGTTCTACGGCGGACATGGACAGGGAATTTTTCCGGGAGAGGGAAATCCCCTTTGTCTGTTTCCACTATCGGATGGATGGAAAAGAATATCACGATGATTTGGGAGAGAGTATGCCCGTCGATGAATTTTACGCGAGAATAGAAGCGGGCGCCTGAGCAGAAATACAGAGAAATG
>OLRK01001924.1_pt1 | contig 14832 bp, 15 predicted proteins | sample 1672911 | NCBI WGS metagenome assembly OLRK01 (sample SAMEA3136736, study PRJEB25190) | human gut metagenome | biome: human gut; feature: human-associated habitat; material: faeces | place: Austria | collected 2013 | reverse complement strand
TGCGTCAGCAGCCATATTCCTCTGCGCGGAGTGTGGCTCCTTGCGGAGCATTCTTATTTCACGGGAAACACAGTTTCCTGTGAAATAACAAAAGGAGGGATCCATATGTTTCAGAACAAAGTTGTCATCGTAACCGGGGGCGCCCAGGGAATCGGCCGCTGCATCGCCGATCAGTTCCGGAAAAACCGCGCAAATGTGTGTATCATCGACCGCCAGCCAAACGACTATTTCACAGGGGATGTGGGGGATGAGGAAACCCTGGTGCAGTTTTCCCGGAAGGTGATCCAGGACTACGGAAAAGCAGACATCCTGATCAATAACGCTCTGCCGTTAATGAAAGGGATCAACGACTGTTCCTACGACGAATTCAACTACGCCCTGCGGGTGGGCGTGACGGCGCCTTTCTACCTGGCCAAGCTGTTTCTGCCCTATTTCGCTCCCGGCGCCTCCATCGTCAATATTTCCTCCTCCCGGGATCGGATGAGCCAGCCCCAGACGGAGAGCTACACGGCTGCCAAAGGCGGCATTTCCGCCCTCACCCACGCCCTGGCCGTGAGTCTCGCCGGAAACGTCCGCGTCAATTCCATTTCTCCCGGCTGGATCGACACCGGATTTGCCGAGTACACGGGAGCCGACGCCGCCCAGCACCCGGCGGGACGGGTGGGAAATCCCCTGGACATCGCCCACATGGTCCTCTTTCTCTGCTCCCCCCAGGCCGGGTTTATCACAGGGGAAAATATCTGCATCGACGGCGGCATGACGAAACAGATGATCTACCACAACGATTTCGGCTGGTCTCTGGAGGAACCATGATCAAGGAGGGAATACATTGTTTCAAAGGATTTTTTTGTTCTGTGGTGTGATAGGCGGACTGTTTTTATCCAGTTGTTCTTCGCCAAAAACGACGGAATATGTAAACCATACAGAGGCGGAGTCTAAGATGGAACCTACGGAGGAAATAGAAATCACAGAAACAGAGGATGCCTCTGTTTCCATGCCATTTGAAGTACAAATTGACAAAACAGCTCTGCAAATCAGAAAAGAGAAGGAAACGACGGTTATTATTACATCAAGCGTAGCCGATTGGGCTTTTGAAGTTTCCGCTGAGAATGGGAAAATATCGGATATGGGAAAGAATTCATTTACATATACGGTTCCCAAAGATGAAGACGAACGGGAAGATACCATTACAATACGATTAATGGATTATGAAAATGGCGCATTATACAGCTATAAAATTCCGCTTATTTTTTCTTCCCACAGGGAAGTGATGCCCACGGCGGCAGAAGGCAATGCGCTGTGAAAAGATTCCCGCGCTGCACATATTGTTCGGCAGAAGTATGATTTGCGGTGCTAAAGTAGCGCGCAGGTATATGATTTTTTAATTTATTATATAAACCGCAGCAACTGAACTAATTCATGCCCGTTTCCCTCTAAATCTTTAACTATCTTTACATCAAACTCTCGGAAACCATTGCTGCGGTAAAAGTCAAGAAGTTTTCCACATCCAAATTTCCCGGACACGAAAAATCGGAGACAGCTGCCCACAAATCAGCCTCTCCGATCCCCTCTGGATGATCCTGCGCCAGATATTCACGAATGTTAATATATGAAAATTTATCCATTCGCTTTTTTCTCCTTTGCCTTCATCATCAGAGCCTTAATCTCCTTCGGATCGGTCAGCTGCCTTGCGGATACTTCCCTGGAAGGCACATGGGCATTGGCTGATTCCTCCAAAGCATTTGCGAACGCCTCTACCTTATTCTTCCCTGTGATAACAAAATTTCTTGTAATACTCGAAGTTGCCATATGGGAACACCTCCTTCATTTCTAAAAAACTTCGTAATATCATCTCGTCACTTATATTTTATTCTATCCTTCCCTTTTGCGCAAATTAAATTTCTCGAAAGTCTTTCCAGGTTCACATCCGTTTCGTATCCAATGAATTTCCGCTATTCCTGTTTGAACGATTGCGTATCTCATTCTGCTGATTCTTTCTTGTTTCAAAAATGAATGAACACTATTCATTGACATTTCAAAAATAGGTGCTATACTGATGGATAGAAAGGAGACAAATCCATGAGTACCAAAAAAGAACTCTCAAAATCTGCATTTAATCAGCAGGCCGCTACCTACGATAACCATATTAGGGGCCAGCACGCCCGTTCCCTTTATCCCGTCCTGCTGGAAAAGCTGTCACACATTTCATTCCAATCCGCGTTGGATTTGGGATGCGGGACGGGCGAAATGCTGAAACTCATTTTGCAGGAAGACGCCCAAAAAGAATTATGGGGCATTGATTTGTCCGAAGAAATGTTAGCTGCCGCGAAATCGAAACTCCCCGAAACCGTTCCGCTACTCTTAGGAGACAGCGAGTCGCTCCCATTTCCAGATAACACATTTGACGTTGTGTACTGCAACGATTCCTTCCATCACTATCCGGCACCGCGGAACGTATTAAGGGAAGTACATCGTGTATTGAAACCAGGCGGCACATTCCTCATGGGCGATTGCTGGCAGCCCGCTGTGGGGCGCATGATCATGAATTTTTATATGCGGCACAGCAAAGAAGGGGATGTAAAAATTTACTCCGAAACGGAGCTCGTTTCCATGCTTTCCGAATATTTTCACCATGTATCATGGGAGCGGATGGGAAACACCGCTTGTATTGCTATGGGGGAAAAGCCCGCGGATGGGGCAGCGTAAACGGGGCAGTGGCCCCTCCGTCTCCCGTCCCGGGCTGTCCTGCCTGGCTGCCAGGCTCCGCAAAACGCCCATCCCGCCAGATACTTTTACGTTATAGGCGAAAATGACTGATATTCACTCATTGCTTTTTTAACGCAGGCGTGCTATCATTAAGAAGAAAGGAGGTTCAGACTATGCGGATTACCAAGGAGCCAGAAGTACGCAGGCAGGAGATTTTAGATACCGCCCTCAAATTGTTCGGGGAAAACGGGTATGAGAAAACCTCGATCACAGACATAGCGAAAGCGATCGGTGTGGCACAGGGTCTGTGCTATCGCTATTTTCCGTCCAAAGAGGCACTGTTTGACAGCGCCCTGGAACAATACGCCGATGTCCTGGTGGAGCCGTTTGCCGGCGCTGAAAAGGACAGCCACAAGCCCCTGCGGCAGATAATTGAAGATATGCCTGCCACTATGGAAGAACGGGACACAAAATACTATTCCGTTTTTCACGGAGCGGAAAACAAAAAATTCCACGATCAGCTCTCCTTAAAAGTCTGTGAGAAGTTGGTTCCCCTGGTAGAGAACCTGCTGTACCGTGCCAGGCAAAACGGCGAGATTCAGTTTGACGATTTGCAGACCGCCGCGGCGTTTTGCGTGTATGGACAGCTTGGCATCTTGCTGGCGGACCATCTGACCCAGGAAGATAAGTCAAAACGGATCCGGGAGTTTCTTATCTTCGCACTTCATCTTTGAACAATCCCCCGCTTTGGAACGGGGGATTTTCAAGGCTTACAAAATGAATAACTTTCATTCAATAAAGAAGGAACTATTATGAATGACCCATCGCGTTTCGGAACCATAAACGAATACTACCATTTCATTCATGGCAGTTGATCCCCCTCATATGGTAATTGGCTGCCTGTGTGGCAGCTTTATATAACAGCTCATTTATGAACAATGTTCATTCAAAAAAGAAAGGAAGATTTACTATGCCAACAAATATGGACTTTATAAGCGGAAACACAAAGCGCTGCCTGATGGCCATGACGCTCCCGATGATTGCCGCTATGTTTCTTAACATGATGTATAACCTTGTAGACAGCCTGTGGATCGGAAATCTCCTCGGCGAAACGGCCTATGCCGCTTTGACAAATTCCACTCCCATCATTCTGATTTTGACTTCCGTCGCGATGGGAGCGGCGAATGGCGTATCCATTTTGATCTCCCAGGCGGTTGGCGCAAAGGACAAGAAGAAAACAGAACGTTTGATTGCCACCTCCTTTTGCTCCGCAGTGGTGTGTTTCCTTCTCGTGACCATTCTCCTTGAGGTTTTTCTTCCGGGAATTTTAGACGCTTTGAACACTCCAGAGGAAACGTACGATATGGCGTACAGCTATCTGGCGATTTATATCCTTGGGTATTTGGCGGTCTGCCTTTACCTCTACTTTACCGCGGTTCTGCGCAGCTTTGGCAATTCCATGTTTCAGGCAGCCGCGATGCTGGTGTCGACAATTTTAAACGCCATTCTCGATCCCATTTTTATTGCCTTCATGGGGTTTCACGGCGCCGCCATTGCGACACTGCTCTCTCAAACCATCTGCCTGCTGTTTATGCTGGTCTATCTGAAAAAGAAAAAATGGTTCGCGATCAGACTCTCCGCGTTCGATCGGAATGACGTTCTGCCGCTGATCCAAAAAGCAATTCCCTCTGTCATCCAGCAGAGCATTCCGGCAATCAGCACGGCTTTCCTTACGGCCCTTGTCAGCACCTACAGCGTCACGGCAATCGCGGCCTATGGAGTGGCCGGAAAGCTGGAAACCATTCTGTTCTACCCGGCGATGGCTTTGAATATGGTCTTGACTGTCATCATCGGGCAGTGTACCGGCGGCGCGCGGTATGACCGGGCAAGAGATTATCTAAAATGCGCGTTGGGATACGGCTGCGGCCTGCTTGTGATCCTCTCTGTTTTGGTCATCGGCTTTTCCAGGCAGCTTTCCGGCCTGTTCGTGAAAAGCGGGGATGTGGCAGGCATTGTGGGGACATATTTTTTGATTGTCAGTGTGGGATATATTCTCAACACGGTCACAAATTGCTGCCTGGGCACCCTCAATGGGATGGGAAAGCCCGCAAAAAGTATGTTCTTGATGATCTTCTATTATATTGTGGTTCGGATGCCCCTGGCCTATTTGCTTTCTTATCTGGGATGTGGGCTTAATGGGATTTGGGCGGCGGTACTGGTCAGCCATGTGATCGCCAGTGCCGCTGCCGGTATCTCCGCAGCGGTATCCTTCAAACGCCGGACAAATACCACCTAATTCCATTTGATTCGGAAACTGGCGGCGCGTGCCGCCAGGCACATGAAAAGGCGCGTGTCATAGGGAAAGCAGCCTCCCATGACAAAAAACGGGAAAAGACCGCCCTCAGTCCTTTCCCGTTTCCCCTATTTCCTCTGTTTCATCCGCCGTTTCCCTTTCCGGCGTCTGAGACCGGCGCGTTACCGCTTTTCGTTCCTTTTTAACGCCGCCCGCACCAGGTGCTCCGCCAGCACCGCCGTGGTCACGCCGCCCACGCCGCCGGGCACCGGGGTGGCCATGGAGGCCTTCTCCGACACGGAGGAAAACTCCATGTCCCCGCAGAGGTTTCCCTCCTCGTCCACGTTAATGCCCACGTCCACCGCCACAGCCCCCTCGGCCAGAAAATCGCCGGTGATCATACCGGCCCGCCCGGCGGCGGCCACCAGGATCTCCCCCTGGCGGCAGACTTCCTCCAGGTTTTTCGTCCTGGTGTGGCAGACCGTAACCGTGGCATTTTCCTTTAAAAGCAGCATGGCCAGAGGGCGTCCCACCACCATGCTGCGGCCCACGATCACCGCCCGTTTTCCCTCTATGGGGATTTCATAGCCCTTCAGCATCCGGATCACCGCCTCCGCCGTGCAGGGGGCAAAGCCCGTCTCGTCCCCGGAAAACACCTTGGCGATGTTTTCCGGGCTGATGCCGTCCAAATCCTTGGCCGGGTCGATGAGCCGCTCGATCTCCTTCTCGTCCAGCTGAGGCGGCAGGGGCCGGAGCAGCAGAATCCCGTCAATCCCTGGATCTTCGTTGATCTTCTCAAACTCCTTCCGGAATTCCTCCATGGAAATATCCGACGGATAGGAACGGCTTACTCCCTGTAAGCCAAATTTTTTCATCCTGGCCAGGGCGCTCCGCTCGTAAGAGAGATCGTCCGGCCGCTCTCCCACCCGGACCACCGCCAGGGTGGGCACGAACCCGTCCAGCTCTCTCAACTTTTCCTCTACTTCCGCCTGAATCCCGGCGGACACCGCCGCTCCTTTTAATACGATCATGTCATCTCTCCTTCAGTCTTTCCATTACCCGGCTGTAAATGCCGTCCGCTGTCTCTGTCCCCTTCCGGATCAGTTCCTCCGCCCGGCGGTTCAGTTCTTCTGCCCGCTCTCTGTCCGCCATGGATTTTGTATTGATAAACACGTTCATGGCCGCTCCTGTGATAGCCGTCCGGATAAACTGAACCGCCACTCCCACGTCGCTCACCGCCATAACGCTGCCCTTTTGTTCCAGGACCTCCAGAATCTCCAGCATTTCCATGCCAGTGACCATCACCTCCAGAGGCACCAGGCTGGCCCCGTGAAGGCAGCCCTCCATCACCTGCTCCTTATACGCCTTTTCCTCCTCCGTGCCGGACGGCAGGCGGTAGGCCGCCGCCAGGGGGGCAAACACCCTCTCGTCCTCCTCTGCCAGCTCCATAAACCGCGCCTGCAGCTCTCCCATACGGTCCAGAAGCCTGATGATTTCCGGTTCCCACTGGGCGTATTTCTTCTTCCCAATGGTCAGGTTCGCCACCATCTGCCCCAGGCCGTTTCCGATGGCCCCGCCTATGGCAGAGGCGCCTCCGCCTCCCGGCACCGGCGCTTTGGAGGAAAGTTTCTCCAGATATGCTATGAATTCCATTTTTTCTTCTCCTTTTTCCCGCGGACCGCCCGTCCGGAAACGGCGCAGGCCGCCACAATCAGCACACAGCCCGCGGTGATCAGCGCTCCCAGGCGCAGGCCCTGAGGCTCATAGGACATTTCCACCGTGTGGCTGCCCTCCGGCAGCTCTACGGTCAGAAACGTGTCAAACAATTTCCTCGTCTCCGTCTCCTCCCCGTCCACAAGCACCGTCCACCCCTTGTCGTAGGGGATGCTGGTGTAGAGAAGTCCCGGCTGATCCATGTGAATGCTGCCCTTTAAGGTGGTGTCGGTCCACTCCGTGAGCACCCACTCGTTCTGCGCCAGAATATTGTAAACGGCGCTCAAAGCCTCGTCGTTAAACCGGTAGATCCTGGCCTTTAAGTCGGTTCCGGAGGGATCCTCGCAGGTGAGCACAATCTCCTCCCCCGGCTGGCAGCGGCCAAGCTCCAGAAGGTATCCCCGGTTCACATTGTCGTAGGTGGTGCTCTCCTCGCCCCAGGCCACCTTCACCTTTTTCGCCTGGCGGTTGGTGATATAGGCGTAGTAGTCCGCCTCCGCCTCCACGGTGTAGGCATACGTCCCGCCGCCGTCCTCGCCGTACACCTCCTCTAGCACCCAGGGCGTTCCCAGGACGGTGCACAGATCATTCTGCACATCCGCCGGGTTCCCCAGATCCAGCTGCCAGTTGTCCTCCAGATCCATGGAAATGCCAAAACCCAGAGGCAGGGTGTACTCTTTCCGGTACAGCCAGGTGTCTCCCTCCTGGCCTGCCAGAGTCAGCAGGGGATTGGCCCCCTGGTTCCAGGAGTAAAGCCCGTAGCGGATGGAAAACAGGGAGTCCACCAGAGGCGTACTTCCCTCAATGCTGTAGGCGTTGGTGGACGCCTCACAGCCCAGTTTTTTGAAAAGATCCGTCATATCCGCGTTTGCCGTGGAGGAAAACAGGGAAACCGTGGGGAAATTCATCCACGCCCCGTCATTTTTCGTCTTTCCGTCCACCTTCTCAATGCGGTAGAAGGTATCTGCCGGCGTCAGCCCCGCCACCAGATCCCTCACGTCCTCGTTGTCCTTTACGTAGGCCGTGCGGCTGGTGGTGGTCACGCTGGTGGCCGTGGTATTTACCGCCGCCTCCACCGACACCACCGCCAGAGCCAGCAGCACCAGCACGCCCCCGTTTACCGTCCCCTTTTGCCGCAGGTAAATCAGTCCGGCGTACAGGGCCAGGAACAGGACGGCCACGTAAAACACGATGAAATGGAAGGCGTCGTCCGTCACCGTCTGCTCCGCCAAAAGCACAAAGCAGACGGAGCCCCAGAAGGCGATCACCACGTGTTTCCAGGGCGTTTCCTCCAGGTACATATAGGCCCGGTAGCAGATCACCAGCATGAGAAACACGTAAATGAAGGACTGGCGGCAGGGCAGGCTGTTGGGGTAGTGAAAGCCGTGCCAGATAAAGTTCAATACGTTGATGGAGAAACTGGCGAAGAACACCATAAGCAGGGTGCAGTACACCGCCTTCTCCTTTATGGAAATCTTCCGGCTGGCCAGGTAAAGCAGGAAAAACAGGAACACCGCCACGCCGCAGTAGATATTCGGCCAGTGATCCAGTCCCACCTCCACCTCCACGTTGGCAATGTGGCGGGCCAGCATATCAATAATGGAAAAATAGCTCTCAAAGGTCTTGGGGAAATTCACATCCCCGGAGGCCGTCATCTGCAGGGCATATACCTCCGGCAGCAGCACCACCGCCGCCATTCCTCCGGCTAACAGGGAGTACACCCCGAACCGCAGGCAGGCCGCCGCCATCCCCTTCAGCCGTTTCCGCCGTTCCAGCACCAGCAGGCACAGGAAGTAAATCACCATGAAAATGCAGGTCATGATGGAAATATAGTAATTGGAAAGGATGGAAAGCCCCAGGGTCACGCAGTAGAGCAGGCCCTTCTTCTCCTTTACCAGCTGTTCCGCCCCCAGCATCACCAGGGGGAACAGCCAGATGCAGTCCAGCCACATAATATTCCAGCTGTAGGCCGCCATATACCCGGACAGCGCGTAAAAAATCCCGAAAAACGCCGTCCCGAAGTCCCTGGTCCCGCAGTGTTTCCGCAGATACCAGGCAAAGGTCAGGCCGGAGAGGCCGATCTTCAGCACGATCATGTAGGTCATGAATTCAATGATGAATCCCTTCGGGCAGAGGACGATCAGCCAGTTCACCGGGCTGGCCAGGTAATAGGCGTAGAGGGCCGCGAAGTTCACACCGCCCCCCACGTTCCAGCTGTAGAGCAGGCTGCCGCCGTTTCTCAGCTTGTCGTGAAACTCTGAGAAAAAGGGGGCGTACTGGTGATACATATCCGTCCGCAGAAAGCTGTTGTCCCCGAAGGGGAAAATCCTTCTCTGGATAAAGATGATCAGCATGATGATCACCGGCACCCAGAAGGCCGCAAGGAGGCCGTCCATGGGGCGCAGCAAACCGCGTCCCGCCTCTTTTGCCGCCTTTTCTCCGTTAAATCCCTTAGCCCTCCTGCTGTGTCCCGCCGCAGTCACAGGGCGGGGCTTTTCCGGCTCCGTCCCAGGCCCTGCTGGGCCATTTCCAAACCGGGAAACCGGGGCGCCCCCGTGAGACGGCTGTGTCTCCTGGCCCGCCTCTGCCTCCCGTTCTGCGGTTGTTTCACAGGCTGCCGCGGTTTTTCTGGCCGCCATTTTTTCCCGTTCTGCTGCGGTTTCTCTGGCTGCCGCGGTTTCTCTGGCTGCCGTTTTTTCCCGGGCTGCCGCCCTGGAACGGCTCCGGTTTCCGGCTGAGCGTTCCCCGGCTGACGCCCCGCTCTGCCGCAGGTTTCGGCCGCCCCGGGACGGCTCCTGGCTTACGCCGGCTGCTTTCGGGCCGCTCTCATTTTCCGGCGTCGTCCCGATCCCGCGCCCCGTCCCTCTGTCAGGAAGGCGGTCCTCCAGCTCCCTGGCGGCCGCGCCGGCCTCTGAAAGGGATTCCGTTCCGGTTTCGCCGGTTTCCCCGGGCATATCGCGCTCCGCCTGTTCCAAAACGGCGTCCGTCCCGTCCTGCCCGGCTTTCCCTTCTTCCGCCTTTTCCTCCGAAACCTCCCGTTCCGGCTCCCCGCCGGCCTCCAGCCGGAACCAGTCCTCGTCCAGCTCCTCCAAAATCAGCTCCTCCGGCTCCCCGCTCCCGTCCACCGGAAACGCTCCGCCGTCCTTTCTTTCCTTTTCCATCGCTCTTTTCTCCATAATCCCCAGAATCCTGTCCAGCTCTCTGGAAACCTGTCCGTGCCCTTCCTCTTTCATATTACGTTCTCTCCGATGACTTCTTCCTGAATATGATCAGCTTGCTGAACCCGTAGTTCAGCACGAGGGAAATGGCGGAGACCACCACTTTGCAGATCATGTCCTGCCGGATGCCGATGCCGTCCACCATGACCACCATGGCCACATAGGTAAAGACTGCCGTAAACAGCCTGCAGGCAAAAAAGCTTGTGATTTCCCTGATCAGATACCTGATATGGAAATTTAAGTTTTCAAACACAAAGATCTTGTTCGTCACGTAGGCGAACAGGATCGCCAAAAACTGGCTGAGCGCCGTCGCCACCCGGTAGCCCAGGGGGCCGCGCATAAACGCGTAGGAAATCCAGTCCACCAGGGTGGTCAGCACCCCGAAAATAAAGTAGGAAACCGTCTCCCGGTTCACCAGCTTTGCCTTCCATTTTTCCATCATCTGTCCTCTGCTCCTCTTTCTGGTTATTTTAATATAGCTTCCTGTCCTTGTAAAGCCTTCCGGCGGGAAAGCCCCGGCCTATTCCGCCATCATCCACTGCTCCATTCCTTCCGAATAGTGCAGCTGTCCGTCGTCGGTGATAAACACGCCCCAGGCGTTGTCCAGGGAGTCCAAAAGCTCCATCCCCTTCTCCAGCCCTAAGGAAAAGCAGGCGGTGCTCAGCCCGTCCCCGTCCACCGACTGGGTGGACAGGATGGATACCGCCGTCAGCCCGTTTTCATAGGGATAGCCGGTGGACGGATTCAGAATGTGGTGATAGTTTACCCCGTCTTTCTCAAAATGACGCTCATAGACGCCGGAGGAGACCACGGACATATTCTCCACTCTCACCGTTCCCACCGTCTCGCTGTAGCCGGCGTAGGGGCGCTGAAGGCCGATGCGGAAGGGCTGTCCGTTGGGATTTTTGCCCAGGCAGAGCACGTTTCCCCCCAGATTGATGATGGCGCTTTCCACGCCCTGTTCCGTCAGATAGTCCTTCATCCGGTCGGCGATATAGCCTTTGGCGATGGCCCCCAGGTCAATGCGGGTCTCGTCGTCGGAAAACAGGATCCGGTCCCCGGAGACAGCGATCCTCTCATATCCCACCTTCGGCAGGTTTTCCCGGATCTCCTCCCCGTCCGGCACCTGGGGCTCCTGGGCCGTAAAATCCCACAGGGAGCTTAAGGGCTCCACGGTGATGTCAAAGGCACCGCCGGAGAGCTGGCTGTAGTACAGCCCCTTTTCAATTACCTCCGCCGTCTCCCCGGAAACCTCCATCTCCCGCGTCCCCGCCGGCCGGTGGTTGATCTGATACACCTCACTGGTCTCTATGGTACGGCTGAGCAGCCCTTCGTACTCCCGGCACAGCTCCATGCACCCGTCCAGAATGTTCTCGTTCTCCGTGTCATAGAGGGTGACCGTCACAAACGTGTTTAACAAAAACCCGGAACGGCTCACCGGCTCCGCCGGCCTCCCGCAGCCCGCCAACACAAACGCCGCCCCAAGGGCCAGCCCCAGGACAGCTCCCATCTTTTTTCTCACCAATCTGCGCACTCCTTTTCTCTCATAACCGCTTACCCACGGGGAGCCATATGGCAACCCACTGCCCAGGGAGCAGGCTCCCCCGCGGCATTTTCCCATATGGTTCCACGAGACAGACACCAGGCATGAATCATCCGACGGCCAGCAGCCGTTCACGTCAGCCGGCTCCGCAGCATCCGCCAAATGATGAATTTGTAAATGGCGCAGCAAAACGGTTACGTTCTGTCATTATATTTCTGCAATAAATGCTGGATTTTTTATAGTAATAATGATATATTATACCCATAATCTTTTTGGTATCAATGCGAGGATTTTTATATGAAGATCAAGCAGCTTTATACATTCAAGACCGTCTGCGAGGAGGAGAGCATCACAAAGGCGGCAGAACGGCTCTCCACCACCCAGCCAGCCATCTCCCGCACCATCAGCGAGCTGGAGGAAACCCTGGGCACCCAGCTATTTGACCGCACCGCCCGCAAGGTGGTCTTAAATGAGGCGGGCCAGCTCTTTCTCTCCAAGGTGATCCCTCTCCTGGACCTGTATGAGGACCTGGAGCGCGGATTCCAGGGCATGGACGTAAAATCTGTCCTGAAGGTGGGCGCCACCCCTTCGGTGGCCGGCTCCATCCTGCTGCAGGTGCTGGAGAAATTTCAGGCCAGCCACAGCGACGTCCAGGTGAAGGTCACCGTGGACAGCGAGACGGAGCTGGAACGCCAGCTCCTCCAGCGCAAAATCGACATGGCTCTCACGGAGGGGATGTCCGACGACGAGCATTTCGTCAAGGTTCCCGTCTCCTCCGAGCCTCTGGCCGTGGTCTGCGCCCCCCACCTTCCCATCGCCTCCGCCGGACTTATCACGGCCCCGGAGCTGGCAAAGCAGCCCCTCCTGTTAAAGGAACCGGGCAGCATGGTGCGCCAGATCGTGGACAGCGCCTTTTTATTCTTCAACCTGTCCGTCTCCCCCGCGTGGACGAGCATCAGCTCCGCCGCCCTCTTAAAGGCAGCCAGAAAGGGAATCGGCGTCGCCATTCTCCCCAGAACCCTGGCGGAGAAGGACCTGGCGGAAGGCACTCTCACCGAGCTGGAGGTGGAGGACTTCAACTTAAGCTGCACCACCCACGTCACCTTTCTTCAGGACAAATACCAGACCGTGGCCTTCCAGGCCTTTGTGAACGTGATCCTCTTTTCCGTCACATAGCTCCTGATTGGAAATAATCCCGACGATTTTCGGATCGCCGGGATTTTTTATTTAACAGGAAACTTCGTTTCCTGTTAAAGAACAATGCTCCGCAAGGAGGCACACTCCGCGCAAAGGAAAATGGCTGCTGACGCAGCCGCGCTCCGGCGCGAGTGTGCGCCAAGCGCACACTTTTTTATATCCGATGCCAGGGCCAGACGGCCAACCATCCCACGCAGGCCCGCCTGCCGGAGGAGGTTTGACCATAAGGCCCTCACGTCTGTGTCTCTAAAACGCTTCAAGAATGGATTTCCGCAAAAACGGAAGTTACAGGATTCCCGCAAAAAACAGGACCGCAAAGGACCGTGAAATCCGCTTTCCTGCCGGCTCTTACGCCTCTGCCGCTACGGCCTCCTCTTTTTTCGGAGCAGTCTTTCCCGCGTTCGCCATCAGTTTCTCCACGCTCACCAGCTTAGTGCACAGGCATAACAGCTCTGTGGCCAGCTCCAGGTCGTTTAACGGCGGGTAGGAGGGGGCGATGCGGATGTTGCTGTCGTGGGGATCCTTTCCGTAGGGATAGGTCGCTCCCGCGTTGGTCATCACCACGCCGGCCTTCTTGCAGCGGGCCACGATCTCCTTTGCGCAGCCGTCCATGGACTCAAAGGAGATGAAGTAGCCGCCCTTGGGGCTGGTCCACTCCGCGATGCCAAGGCCGCCCAGCTCCTGCTCCAGGATGCGCTCCACCGCCTCAAACTTCGGCCGCAGGATGTCGGCGTGCTTTCTCATATGCTCCACCATGCCGTGAATGTTCTTAAAGAACCGCACGTTGCGCAGCTGGTTTACCTTGTCGTGACCGATGGTCTGGACGGAAAGCTGCTTTCTGATGTCCTCCAGGTTGTTGGGAGAGGCCGCCAGGGCAGCGATTCCGGAACCGGGGAAACAGATCTTGGAGGTGGAGGCAAATTTATATGCCAGGTCGGGATTTCCCGCTCTCTTACACTCCGCCAGAATCTCAATCAGATGATCCTGGTCGTTGTCGTAAAGGTGATGGATGGTGTAGGCGTTGTCCCAGTAAATACGGAAATCCTGGGCTGCCGGCTTTAAGCGGGCGAACCGTCTCACCGTCTCGTCGGAATAGGAATATCCCTGAGGATTGGAATACTTCGGCACACACCAGATGCCCTTGATGGAATCGTCCTCGGCAACCAGTTTCTCCACCATATCCATATCCGGACCCTGAGGCGTCATGGGCACGTTGATCATCTCGATGCCAAAGTACTCTGTGATGGCAAAATGGCGGTCATAGCCCGGAACGGGGCAGAGGAATTTCACCTTGTCCAGCTTGCCCCAGGGAGTGCTTCCCATCACTCCGTTGGTAATGGAGCGGGCCACGGTGTCGTACATCACGTTCAGGCTGGAGTTTCCGTAAATAATCACGTTGGCGGGGGCCACCTCCATCATGTCCGCGATCAGCTCCTTCACCTCGCTGATGCCCTCCAGACAGCCATAGTTACGGCAGTCGGTTCCGTCCTCACAGGTCAGATCGTCCTCACTGCTGAGCACGTCCATCATCCCCATGGACAGGTCGAGCTGGGCCAGGCTTGGCTTTCCTCTGGACATATCCAGTTTCAGATCTTTTTCCTGCATCTCCCTGTACTGTTTCGACAGCTCTTTATGCAGCGCTTTCAGCTCATCTCTTGTCATCTCGGCGTATGCTTTCATTTTTCATTCTCCTCATCCTGTCTTATGCAATTTTCGTGCATGAATTCATTGCAACAGTAACGTAACCATTATCCACCAAAAACACCATTTGCGCAAGTACTTTTTCCCGGCCGCCTTCCGCCTTTTCCCCACCTTTTCTTGACATCCCACCCCTCAGCCACTAAAATAAAATCGGACGGCTGTTTTGAAACACAGCACGGGAAAGGATACATTATGGCAGAATACCTGTTAGTTGACGGATACAATATCATATTCGCGTGGCCGGAGCTAAAAGCCCTGGCGGACACCAATCTGGACGCTGCCAGACTGCGGCTCCAGGACATCCTCTGCAACTATCAGGGGTTTAAAAAGTGCAACGTGATCCTGGTCTTTGACGGCTACAAGGTGAAAGGAAACCCGGGAGAGGTCATCCAGTACCACAATATCCACGTGATCTTCACCAAAGAGGCAGAGACCGCGGATCAGTACATCGAAAAAGTCAC
>OLRK01001923.1_pt1 | contig 14834 bp, 12 predicted proteins | sample 1672911 | NCBI WGS metagenome assembly OLRK01 (sample SAMEA3136736, study PRJEB25190) | human gut metagenome | biome: human gut; feature: human-associated habitat; material: faeces | place: Austria | collected 2013 | reverse complement strand
TCTGCCATTGCGCTGTGTCCAAAGTTCATCATAGCAACCATGATCTTCCCGCCAAGGCCTACGGGCTTTCGGGTGTTTTCAAAAAAGGACATAATGCCCCCCTCTTTCTGTTTACCGTTTACAATGCAATGCTTTTTACCAGATGCGCCCACTGCTCCGGGTGACAGGCCAGCAGTTCCTCGTGCTGCAAGTTCTGCTCATGGAGAACAGGATGTGCAAAATGCTGCTGATACCGGGCACGGTATTTTTTGCCCATCTTCAGGGCGTAAAAAATATGGATCTCGGTACCGGGCACATAGATCTTATCCGGCAGCGGAGTGATAAGATCGGAGTAGAACTGGTTTTTGCAGCTCTGCATGGTCACATAAGGGCGGGCATCGCCAAACATTTTCAGAAAAGCCTTGACATAATCCCCCGACTCTTTAGCACACTTGTCCAGACGCTTTTGGAGAAATTTTGCCTTAATCTTTCCGTCCCGCACCACAGGGTAGATCAATGGCAGCAGAAAATCCGTCTGCAAGCTTGCCGTCAGCGGCGACGCCTGATCCAAATCGGAGCTGCCCAGAATGCCGTAGTCCATGTGGATGTTCTGCCGCGCCGCCAGCAGCCCCACGAAGGAACCGCCCAGAGAGCAGCCGTAGGCCGCCCGGATGTGACCGCCGCAGTGGGTCTTGAGGTAGGCCTCGATCTTTTCGGTCTCCTCCAGCATGGTGGGAAATTCGGTCTATTCAGTCTCATCAAAGCCATCGTAGCTGACGCACAGCACCCGGAAGCTGTCAGCCAGAAGCGGGATCACGGCACCGAAATTGCTTTTCCAATGGCAACAGGTGCCCGGCAGCAGCAACAGCACCGGGGCATCCTCTGCACCAAAATGGTAGATCTTCATCCTGATACGCTCCTTCTCTATTTATTTTCCACCTGTAAATAGAAGAGATATATTTCTTCGTATAGGGCAGAGTTATGAGTTAGGTAAAGCTAACTTTCTGTTCTATAAAAAGCCGCTTCTCAGCGGTCCTTCTGCCAAAATAATACGCCTTGCCGTCTCCTCTGTCAAGAAGTTCAGGCATTTTCGGAGATTCCGAAAAAGATTTCGCCTTCGAGGGTTCCAACCGTCACCCCAGTGCTACGTCCAGCACCATCATCACGCTGAAGCCCACCGCGAAAAATACCGTACCAACGTTGGAGTGCTGTCCCTGCGACATTTCCGGGATCAGTTCCTCCACCACCACATACAGCATGGCTCCGGCAAAAAGGTCAAGGGCTTTGCGGTACTATAAGCTCGGCGAGACTCCTGCCTACTACATTACCGCATGGTACAACCTGTTGAGCGGCAAGTGGGAGTTTGGCAAAGTCCACGCCACCGAGACTACCGTGGAGGGTGTTACTGTGGAGCTGACCACCAATGGCCGCCACGCGAATTACGAGATGAAGCTCTCCGGTTTTGATCTGGACACCAGCGCCAACAAGGTCTACGGCGTAGTGCTGACCACCGCCGATGGCAGCGAGTATGGCCTGCATCATGTGACCAATATCTGGCGCGGCACCGAGCTGGGCTTCAATACGGACGAGACCTATCTTGCCTCCATCATCGGCAAGACTGTTACTCAAATCACCTACTACACCGCCGACGGTGTGTATGTTCTGCCGGTCAACGTAGCGTTGTAAAGTCGCGGGCAACTGCCTGATTTAGCAAAATACAGTACAAAACGGCAAGGTCACTTGGCAGCAGGCGATCTTGCCGTTTTTATTGCCGTCTGCGTCTTGAATGCACAAGCAACATCCTGTTGCAGCTGGCAGTAGAAGGATTTACCGCAGACAGAAAATGGGATTTGTTCTGATTCACATAGCGTATTTTTTCCTAAAGCCACAAGATGTGTCATACTTTTCTTGCTTCACTTCAACAAATTTTTCAAAACCCTCTTGACGATTTTCACACACAGTGGTATTTTTCTTGTAAATCCCACTGCTCTTGTGGATTGGTTTGAACCTTTCCACAAGATGTGGTTGTGTTCATTTTGAACACTGCCTCACCGTGGATTATCCCTGAAAGATCAACCGCCCCGCAACACACCCGATCTATTTTGCCGCCGATTCACCCCGACAAAATCATCGCTGCGCTGCATGGGCGGTATTTTTTTATAAATAGAGCCTTATGTGGTTGTGCAAATCTCCGAATTTTATTTACAGTTGTTGCTTGCACAACCTCAAAGTGTTATTCTTGTGCTTGAAAGAAGCAGGACGTAGTGTCCGCACTGCGCCCGGCTTTCTTCATACCGCACCTTGAATCTTGAATAAGCCGTCTGAACGAGATACTGCGCCATGACCTCACACTTTCCGTGAGCGAGCCGGACAACGCTGCTGCACAAACAGGGGCAGGAACTTCGTTCGGAGCAAACGGTGATCAACATACACGAGCAGAGCCCCGCTACTTATTTTTTGCGTCTTAACAATTTGGAAACATTTGTTGAAAATGCGTTTTGAGCGCAGCGGTAGAGGGCAAGAACCGTCCCGTGGCCACAAATTTTCAATTCTTGAAAATGTTGTGCTCCACCGGGACTTCACTTCTTCAATGCGTCTGCATTTCCGAAGTGATCTTGTTGGGGCGTGCCTGCCCCAAACCCTGCTCATCATTCGTGCCTAGCGGCACGAATGGAACGGCGTGTCGTGCTTTACATAACTTCACCGAGGAGTTATCGAACAGACAGGAGGTACAATGACCAAAACGAATGTTCAACCGATTCCTAGCAATTCCCAGCACCACGACACGCCGAACAACAAAACGCACGTCATCAAGTTCCGTGTGACAGCGGAGGAAAAAATGTCACTGGAACTCACTTGCAAACTCCTGAATCTCTCCCTCTCCACTTTTATCCGCCGTGCCATCCACAACGTCAAGATCGAGAAAACGGTCATCGTTGCAGGCGGCGGAGAAGAAACCCTGACCGCTGTTTCCACCTTGCTTGCCCAGTGCAGCAAGGTGGGCACTAACCTCAACCAGCTTGCAAGGCACTTCAATTCCGGCGGTGCAGACACCGAGCAGATCCGGGCGAAACTCCTTGACGAACTTGCAGACCTGACTGCATTTCGGCTCAACGCCGAGAAAGTTCTGGGTGAACTGTATGGCAACGCTCAAGCATATCGCCTCTAAAAACTCGGACTACACCGCCATCGAAGCGTACCTCGTTTACCAGCACGATGCGTTCACTGGAAAGCAACTTCTGGATGAACAAGGCAGACCGAAGCTGCGGGAATCCTACCTGCTCGACACCCTTGAGTGTGGCGATTTCTCGTTTGCAACGGCCTGTCTGTTGGCAAACCGCAAGTACGGCAAGAGCACCCAGCATGGTGATATCAAGAGTCACCAGTATATCATCAGTTTTGACCCACGCGATGCAGCCGACAACGGCTTGACCATGGAAAAGGCACAGGCCCTTGGCCTGAAGTTTTGTTCTGAAAATTTCCCCGGTCATCCTGCCATCGTCTGCACTCACCCGGATGGGCACAACCATTCGGGAAACATCCATGTCCACATCGTGATCGGCAGCGTCCGAACGCGAGAGGTGGAGCGCAAGCCCTATATGCAGAAGCCCCGCGACTGGCTAGAGGGCATGAAGCACTCCAGCACAGCCCAGACCATGCGGCATTTGCGTGTCGAGGTCATGGAACTGTGCGAGAGTGCCGGACTGTACCAGATCGATCTGCTCAACGGCTCGAAAGAGCGCGTAAGCGAAGCTGAGTATTGGGCAAGGCGGCGCGGGCAGCAGAAACTCGACCTTGCAAACGCAGCCCTCACCGCAGCTGGACAGCCGCCCCAGCAGAAGAAGTTTGAAACCGCAAAGGAAACCTTGCGGAAACAGATCTCGGATGTGCTGGACACCGCAATGAGCTTTGAAGATTTCTCGGACAGGCTCTTGCAGCAGTACGGAATCACGGTCAAGGAAAGCCGTGGGCGGCTCAGCTACCTGCCAGCCGGAAGAAAGAAGTTTATCCGGGCGCACAGCCTCGGTGACAAGTTTGAGAAAGAACTCGTGCTTGCCACCTTGAAAGAAAATGCCAAGAGCCAGCCCATTATCCTCCACAGCAATCTTGAGGAAAAACCCGACCGAATCAAGAAGCTGGTGGACATTCAGGCAAAACTGAAGCAGGGCAAGGGCATCGGCTATGAGCGTTGGGCGAAGAAGCACAACCTCAAAGCCATGGCGCAGACCTTGATTCTTTTGCAGGAGAAAGGTCTGCTCAACGAGGACGCACTCGACCAGAGAATTGCAGAGCTTGACACCAAGTTCCATGAATCGCTGGCCGTAGTGAAAGACCTCGAAACCCGCATGGCAAACAACCAAACACTGCGCCGTTATGCTGCTTCCTACAAGCAGTACCGACCGCTCGCGCAGAAACGGAACGCTGCCAAATCCCCCGCAACCTTTGAAGAACAGCATCGTGCAGAGCTGACAGCATACCGGACAGCAGCAGCCTATCTCAAGGCAAACAACATCACTAAACTGCCAAGTCCGAACAAGCTGGAAGCGGAATACTGCGCTCTTGCTTCCGAAAAGGCCCAGTTCTATGAGCAGTACAAGGAAGCCAAGATCGAACTGCTCAAGCTGAAAGATGCAAAACAGAATGTTGCCCTGTTCTTCCGGGAGGACGAACGGACGCAACATCACGAGAGATAAGGAGTTGTGCGTATGATCAATCTGAAAATCGACCCGGAGTTCCAGAATCAGATCCCGCCGCTGACGGACGATGAGTACAAGCAGCTTGAAGAAAACATCCTCAAGGAAGGCAAGCTGCTCTCTCCTTTGATCGTCTGGAACAACACCCTCGTTGACGGCCACAATCGTTATGCAATTCTCCAGAAGCACCCGGAGATTTGCTTTTCCACCATGCCGCTCCGATTTGAAAGCAGAGAAGAAGTCCTCGCATGGATCTGCAAGAATCAGTTGGGGCGGCGTAACCTCACGCCGGAGCAGAAGAAGTTCCTCATTGGAAAGCAGTACAGTGTGGAGCATCGAAAGCCCGGTGGAAACGGCAACAACCAGCACACGGCTGCTGCCAAGAAAACCGCCCCGGAGGAATTATGTCAAATTGACACAATTCCTCCCACCTCTGCGGAAGCGAGCATCCGCAAGCAGATTGCGGAGCGGAACAATGTCAGCGAATCCTACGTTGCCCGATCTGAGAAGTTCATGCGCGGCGTAGAGATTATGGAACAGATGATGCCCGGTATGCAGGAGAAAATCCTGTCCGGGCAATTCAAAGTCCGTGATGCCGATATGCACCGCCTCGCCAGAGCTGATTTTCCGAACCGCAAGCGGATCGTGCACGAGATTCTGCACCCGGAAGACCGTCCCGCTCCGCAGTCGAGCTACTCACACTACTGTGGAATCAACTACTCCGCGCTGGAAGTCGCTGTCCGGCGGATTCAGCAGGACTTTGATTTTTTGATGAGATACTTGCCTAAGCTGCCGGACGATTCCTACGCCAAAACTGAAACGCTAAAAATCCTCAAGCAGCACAAAGCGTATATGGCACAGTTTGAAGAACTGCTGAACGATGAAAAAATCGCATAACGACAGGCACTTGTAAGCCATCAATGAGCCACCAGCCGCAAGTGCAGGGTGGAAAACTTCCGCGCCCTTGCGCCTGATAAAAATTGGAACTTTGATTTTCTCGCCCGACTTTGCCACGGTGGGATGATCAAAGGAGCGTGCGTTTGAACAAAAAGAAAAAGTCTACAAACACTTTCCCTTATCCCGATGAAGTCATTGACCGTCTGGCACGGGCATTCTACCCGGCCATCCTTGCCTGCTGGAACAGCGAGGAAGGCCAGCGGGAGTTTGCTGCATGGCAGGCGGAACAGGCTCATCTTGCAGGAAAAGAAAAACAGGAAGTTCCCGCCGCTGGGGAACTCCCTGTTGTACATATCGCTATCGTCTGTGGCTTTTGGCAGGGTGCGTCCGGGTGGACGCACCCTGTTTTTGTGTCTATTTTTACCATCACATAAATTTGCGCTGTTGTTGCCATAGCAACCGACAAAGGAAAATGAATCTGATAAACTGCTTGGCAGTTGGTTATTCTTGACTAACCGCCACAAACAAAGAACTATCTGTTTATTAAAGGAGTTTTCCATGAAAAAGATTTCCCGCCGTTCGTTTATCACCGCTATGGCTGCTGTAAGTGCAGCCGGTGTTCTGGCCGCCTGCGGTTCTTCTGCCAGCAGCACGGCTTCTTCTGTGGCTTCTTCCGCTGTATCCAGCGAAGCAACTTCCTCTGCCGCATCTATGGATGAGACCGGTACCCATACCGTCGTAGACCACGGCGGCAACGAAGTAGAAGTGCCTAATAAGGTCACCCGTGTCGTCATCGACCAGATTCCAATCCTGTCCACCTACATGGCTTATTTTGAGGGCAGTGCTCCCTACATCGTGGGTTACTGCGGCTCTTTCAAGTCGGTCATTTCTGACACTGTATTGAAGAATATCGCTCCGGAGCTTCTGGAGTCCAGCGATACGGTCTATGCTCAGAGCGACCTGAACATCGAGGAGATCATGAAACTGAACCCTGATGTTATCCTGTACAATGCTGGCAACTCCTCCCATGCCGAAATCCTGAAGGCCAGCGGAATCCCCTCCATCGGTTTCGCTACTGTGGGCGCATCTACGGAAGCTGATCCCATTGAACGTTACGAAGAGTGGCTGAAGCTGCTGGAGCAGATCTTTAACGAACCGGGCAAGACCGACGCCTTTGTTGCTGCCGGTGATGAGATCGTGACCGATGTGGAAGCCCGTATTGCGGAAATTCCTCAAACGGATCGCCCCAGTGCGCTGATCCTGTGGAAGTATGCAGACGGTGTGCCGCAGGTATCCGGTCAGGGCACCTTTGGCACCTACTGGATGAAGCGTCTGGGCGTAACGGACAAGGCACTGGAAGCCACTGGCTTTGCACAGGCCAGCATGGAGCAGATTTATAGCTGGGATCCCGATATTCTTTTCTTGGATGGTCCCGGCCTGCAGCCCCTGCGCACCGAGGACGTGCTGAGCGGGAATGTGGACGGTGCTGACTTCTCCACCCTGACTGCCGTGAAGAGCGGCCGAGTCTACAACACTACGCTGGGTATGTGGAACTGGTTCACCCCGAATCCGGATGCTCCGCTGGTGCTGGCATGGCTGGCCTGCAACACCTACCCGGATGCTTTTGCCGATTATCCGCTGGGCGATACCATCAAGGAATATTACAAGACATGGTACGGCTACGATGTGACAGATGACGAGTTGGAGGAAATGCTGCTGTACTGATGAAAGATACCATCTGGATAAAAAAAGGCCGGTTCACTCCTCCGGCCGTGGTATTGATGTTCGCTTTTCCCCTTGTGACCGCACTCATCTGCCTGTGCTTTGGGCGAATGAATGTTCCGGCAGGCGAAGTTCTCACAGCTTTGCGCACTGCTCTGACGGGTGAGAGCACCTCAAATGTACAGAACTACTCCATTGTCATCAATCTGCGGCTGCCCCGCATTCTGACGGCCATCATCGTCGGCGCAGGTCTGGCTTGTGCAGGCAATGCCTATCAATCCTTATTCTCCAATCCGCTTGCCACACCGGATATTTTGGGTGTAACCAGCGGCACCTGTGTGGGTGCAATTCTTGCTATTATCCTGTCTTGCAGCATTCTGGAAACGCAGCTCATCGCCTTGGTCTTTGGCCTGATTTCCGTCTGTTTTACTCTGAAAGTCGCAGGCAAGAGTGATGGGCGTTCTATGGTTTATCTGGTGCTGGCCGGTATGATTGCATCCGCTCTGTTCAACGCACTGGGTTCGCTGCTGAAATATACTGCCGATCCGCAGGACAAGCTGCCGGAGATCACCTACTGGCTCTTGGGCAGCTTTACCAGTTCCAGTTACCAAAAGATCCTGATTGGCTGCCCACTTATCGTTGCTGGAATCATCATCATCTATCTGCTGCGCTGGCGGCTGAACATCCTTTCACTGAGTGATGACGAGGCCCGTGCCAGCGGCATCAACATCAAACAGACCCGGATGCTGTTTATTGTTGCATCTACGCTGATCACGGCTTCAGCCGTTTCCATGTGCGGTCAGGTGGGCTGGATTGGTCTGCTGATCCCGCACGCATCCCGGATGCTGGTTGGAAGCAACAACCGTTATGTGGTGCCCCTCAGTCTCAGTCTGGGAGCCAGCTTTATGATCCTGATCGATACCCTGTCCCGCAGCATCAGCATTATCGAGCTGCCTCTTTCCATCCTCACCGCTATCATCGGTGCACCGGCGTTTATTTCTCTGTTGAATAAAACAAGGAGCAATCTGCAATGATCTTGGAAGTGCAGAACGGCTGCTTCGGCTACCCGAAGCAGCCTGTGATTCTCGAAAATATCAATTTGCGTCTGGAAGAAGGTCACATCCTTGCGACTCTTGGTCCAAACGGCATTGGTAAAACCACCCTGCTCAAGTGCATGATCGGTCTGCTGCCATGGCACAGCGGAAAAACCCTATTTTATGGGAAGGATATCCACACCCTCAAGCCGAAGGATGTCTGGAGCACTATCTCCTACATTCCGCAGTCCCGTGGCTTCGCTTTTTCCTACACCGGTCTGGAAATGGTTCTGCTGGGGCGCAGTGCGCATCTCGGAGCCTTTCAGCAACCCGGCAAAGAGGAAATCGAAATGGCGGAAGCCATGATGGAACGAGTGGGGATCACCCGTCTTGCCAACAAGGACTGCAACCGGATGAGCGGCGGTGAACTACAAATGGTGCTCATTGCCCGTGCCCTCATCAATGAGCCGAAGCTCATCATTCTGGACGAGCCGGAAACCGGTCTGGATTTCCACAATCAGATCTTAGTACTGAATATGGTGGAGCGGCTGGCGCATGAATCCGGCATCAGTGCCATCATGAATACCCACTATCCCACCAATGCCATGAGCGTAGCGGACGAAGCCCTGATGCTGAACCGCAAAGGCGAATTTTTCTACGGTCCAGCCGCGGAGATCTTGAACGAGGAGAACATCTCGTATTCTTTTGATGTTCAGGTGCTGGTGGATGAACTGCATTATCAGGGGCGGTCGGTGCGCAGCATCGTTCCGGTTGGTCTGCGGGAGGAAACTGCTGTATGAACAATGTCCCTTTTACACTTTCCCAGGTTCGCCCGATCCGGGATGCTATGACCGTTTCCCGACCTTCCGGACTGGGCTATGGAGTGCCGGTAACATGGTTTTCCTTGGGCGCAGGCACTTCTATTACCCCGGAATACTATGACTGCACCACTCTTTATCTGGGTGGTGAGGGAAACGGCAGGTTTCTTCTGGGAGTCGATGGGCAGGAAGTGTCTGTCAAACCCGGAGAAGTGCTGTATGTACCGCCAAAAACACTGTGCGGCACAAAAACCGACAGTGGAATGATCTATACCGAAATCATTTTGAAAAAGGAGAATTTTACCATGAACAACATCATCAAGGCTGGCCAGCCCATCGAACTGAAGGACCTCATTTCTTATGAAGAGGGCAGCATCGCCAATCTGGACATCGCTCATGCAGACAACATGAAATTTGTCCTGATGGCCTTTGACGAGGGCACCGGCCTGACTCCGCACCGTGCTCCCGGCAATGCCATCCTGACCGCCCTCGAAGGCAAGGCCATTATTGGCTATGAGGGCAAGGATTACGAGCTGAACGCAGGCGAGAGCTTCCGCTTCGATAAGAACGGCCTGCACAGCGTTACCGCACAGGGCAAGTTCAAGATGAGCCTGCTGCTGGTCATCGAATAAGCGATTTTCTGTTTCATAACAGACGCAAAGAACCCGTCCGGTACGTCCGGACGGGTTCTTTGCGTCTGTCAGATTCAGCAGTAGTAGAGGAACGAACGCAGGCGGCTCCATGCAGTTTCATCCCAATCGTTATCAAGGGAAAGCTGGAACAGTGGGGCACTGCAGGCATCGTGCAGACCGCGCATATCCAGAATCATCGCTGTATTTTCGTACCGGGGTGCAAGGGTCAGCACTGCATTGGTACGGCCAGAAAGCTCCACGGCCTTGGCGTACCGATATCGGCCGTTCCCGCCTGAAAAATTCGGCAAGGCAGAGTCCGCAATGAGGAACAGTGTTTCAGCGTCTTCCGCAAAGGCACTGTGCGCTCCAAGTTCATTACCAAGGGTCTGCATCTGGTCAAGCCAACCAGCCGATAGTTTGTTGTCATCCAAATTATCTTTCCACAGAAACCAGAGCGCCTCGCTGAGTGGGGCGCGAAGCACCTGTTCGCCTTCGGCTTCCAGCGCGGCAAGTACGCCGCTGTCCAGTTCTGTCAGGCAGAGCGGCGTACCAACAGCGGCAATGCGGCGGCCTTTGGTGAGAAGCGCGCCGATTTCCCTCGCCGCAGCGTGCAGTTGCTTCCAGTCGGGCAGAGCATCCCATTGCGCTGCAATGCCGGGACGTTTTTCAGTCGGGGCTGCATAGAGAAGATCACCGGCAAGCAGTGCACGGAAAAGCATATCACGGTTCTGCGCCATTTCGGGCAGTGTTTCCAGCATCGGACTGACCAGTTGAGCATTCCGCTCTTTTCTGCGGTCCAATACAGCGCGGATGACACGGGCGTACTGACCGTCTGCCTCCGCACCCTGCGTCTGCGGAATCAGGAACTGCGCATGTGCTTGGTCTTTTTTTCGGTCGGCAAGGATGCTGCCAAGCAAGGCTGGGAATGGCAGGTATTCTTTTGCACTCGTTTCCGCCCGGCCAAGGCTTAGAATGTCGTCCGTCAGGTGCGGCAGTTCGTAGGCGTCTACCCCTTGCTGTTTGAAGTATGCAGCCAGACAGGACGTATAAATACCCATTGCCGGAAGATAGAGCGGCACATTGGGGGAGGGTGTCTGTGCCAGACGACAGGGGTGAATATCGACCTGCTCAATGTTGAAATCTGTCGGCAGAGCCACCGCCGGGCGGTGCTGCAAGCTGTTCAGGAATGCTTCAATGCGAGTGATGACACCCACATTGGAAAAATGCTCATCCACTTCGATTTGCAGGTAGGGTTTATCGCCCATCTCCTGCTTGAACAGGTGTGAGAGCATGGTGTCCGGGCCGCAGCCGTGGTTCGTCAGGTAGACAGCGTAGAGGTTCGGGTGGTGAGCGATCAGCTTTGCTCTGGACAGGATATGCTGCCCGAACGGATAATAAAGATTATCGTATTCATCAGAGATGTCCAGCGCATGACCGGGCAGGTGGCTCAGCGTGATGACTTTATAGCCGCGTTCCAACAGCAGTTCCGGGATGCCCATGTTCAGGATGGGGTCGGAAACGCCGTAGTTGCGGGTGATGTGTACCAACACTTTATCGTCTGGTCTCAGGGTAGCCAATAGAGCTTTGCCTTGTTTTTCCACGGCGGCGGTATGGCGGCGCACCGCCATGGCACCACTGAGCAGAGCTTTGGCACAAAACGGTTTCGGGATTCCTAAAATTTTGCTCAGTCCCAGCATTGCAGATGCCATAGCTTCCTGCCCAAAATCGAGATCGAATACCGGACTGAGCAGAGTGATGCCCTTGCTCTCAATGTCCAGAGCTTTGGCAATGGATGCGGCTGCCGTCTGCATATAGACGCAGCCGTAGTTGTGTTTCACACGGCTCTTTTCGTGCTTCATCGTGTGGATGGTGGGCAGGAAGATATAATCTACTTTTTGGTCGATGAGCTGCTGCATATGGCCGTAAATAAGTTTGACCGGGTAGCAGGTCTCCCCTTGTGCGGTCTGCTGAGCCAGCCTGATCGTTTCCTCACTGGTGGGGTCAGTCAGGACGACATTGAAGCCCAACGAGGTAAAGAAGGCATTCGCCATCGGGAAGAATTTGTGGATCATCAACGCAAAAGGCACACCTACGGTCTTTTTACGTGGGTCGCGTTTGCCGGTATAACCCTCCAAAAGCAATTTGTCCGCCTGCTTATAGAAGTCAATGTTCTTCTGGATCTCCGCGCTGCGGCTGTCGTCTGCGGCTTGTGCAGGGCTGTCGAAGCCCACAAACTGACTAGGTGCATCGCCCACCGCTTCCTGTGCCAGAAGAGCCGCGCCATACGCACCACTGATGGAAAAGACCGGGCTGACCTGTATGCGGTCGCCGTATGCGGATTGGAATGCCGCCACAATGCCGGGGTTATAATCTACGCCGCCCTGTAAGACAATGTGCTGGCCCACCGGCTTGGAGTCGACTACCTTGTGCAGATAGTTCTGGACGATGGAGTGACACAGCCCGGCGGCGATCTCTGCCTGCGAAACGCCTTCTGCGGCGGCTGATGCAATGGCCTTTTCGATGAATACGGTACAGCGTTCGCCCAACGCGGCCGGATGTTCGGCAGAAAGGGCCAACGGGCCGAATTCTGCCAGCGGGATGCCCATGCGGACGGCTTGCTCCTCCACAAAAGAACCGGTACCGGCAGCGCAGATCTTGTTCATCTGAAAATCCACAACTTCACCGTTCTGGATGCTGATGTATTTGCTATCCTGTCCGCCGATCTCAAACACAGTATCGACTTCCGGCACCCAGTGAGTTGCACCCTTGGCCTGCGCAGTGATCTCATCCCGGACAGCATCTGCTCCGATGCGTTTGCCGACGCACTCTCGTCCTGAACCGGTCACACCGACTGCAGTGAACCGGATATCACCAAACCGCTGACGAATACTTGCAAGTCCTTTGCGGACAGCTCCTTCCGGGTCACCTGCGGTGCGCAGATATTGAAAGTCTACCAGTTCACCGTCAGCACCGACCAGAACAAGATCGGTACTGGTAGAACCGATGTCGATGCCCAATGCGCAGCCACTTTCTGGAATGATCTTTGTAGCGTTTGGCTCCGCAAGGCTCGTGCCAGGGCGCAGTTCCAGTTTGGGCAATGTTCCGACCATGTGGTGTGTTGTTAGTGTACGGTCCAGAGAATCATTCAGTTGACGTAACGTGAACGAGCCGGATGCTTTGAGTGCAGCACCAAGAGCCGCTTCATATCGGGCAAACTCCGGAACGATGAGCTCTTCTTCGGTCAGGCCGAACACTTCCCGAATAGCCCGGATGACGCCGGTGTTGCAGGTCACGCCGCCACAGAACACTACTGGCTTGCAGACGGGAAGCCGCCGCACGATGGTAGCTTTGTAGTTGCGGATCATCGCATAGCACAGGCCCAGAAGAATATCCGGTGTAGCAGCTCCTTCCTGTTGACGGTGGATGATGTCGGTCTTGGCAAAGACGGCACACCGACCGGAAAGGCGGGGGACACTTTGTGCCTGCTCGACCAGTGAAGAATAATCTTCTAGTTTGCAGCCTACGCGGGACATCTGATCTTCAAAGAACGAGCCCGTGCCGCCTGCACAGTGTTCGTTGACTGCGAACTGCGGTGCACGGCTCTGCATATCCGTGATGAATCGCGCACCCTGACTGCCGATTTCAATGACCGAACCAGCCTGCGGAACAATCTGGCGCACACCCTCGACGACAGCCGGGATATCCCCAAAAGAGGGAATATCGGGAGCCTGTTCCAGCAGAGCTTCGGTGTTGCTGCCAGTTACACAGAGCGAAAACGGTGTGTCTGCATCCAGTTCCAATGCAGAAAGTCCTTTTTTCAGGCAAGCGAACGGTCTGCCGTGATGCACCGCCATCCACTGCTTTGCCATTGCACCATCCCGCAGCAGCACCAACTTGACCGTTGATGTACCGATATCCATTCCCAACGAAAGCATTGTGTCACTCCTTCAAGACAAACCCTACAAGTTATAGAGTTTGACATTTCAAACTTTATACCGTATAATAATGATACCTTTTAATTAGGCGTCTCTAACCAAGAGTTTAACACAACTACCTCGGAGTGTCCGTTGTTATGGCAACGGCAAAGCAAATTTTAAGATGGAGCAATATTATTCAATTTTACAGCAATGCGGCATGTTCAACAGCATCCAGCCGCGAAAATATAAGGAAGTCCTTCGTTGCTTGAATGCGACGGTCCGTGAATATCCTCGTGGTGCGCACATCGTCGAGCTGGGTGAGCAGAGCCACAATACGGGTGTTCTGCTGGATGGCACGATGGAAGAATTTTTGTATGATGAAAATGGCAATCAAATCAGCATCTGCCGTTTTTGTCCCGGAGAAGTATTTGGTGCAGAACTGGCCTGTACTGGCTGGACGGCAAGTCCGGTCTGTCTGCGTGCCAGTTCGGACTGTACCGTAATGCTGCTGGATTTCAGCGCATTGATGTCACAGAAGACGCTGACCTGTCCCTGCCGGATGCAAGTCACAGCAAATCTTATGCAGGATATGGCGCAGCAGCTTCTCTTTTTTAACACCAAAGTGCGTATTTTAGCACAAAAACGGCTTCGAGATCGTCTGAAGATTTATCTTCAAACCTTGACACCCGATGAAAAAGGCTGTTACAGTCTGCCCTACACCCGGACAGAACTGGCAGATTTTCTCTGTGTTGATCGCAGTGCCCTTTCCCGTGAGCTGTGCCGGATGCGCGATGAGGGTATCCTTGATTTTTCCGGTGCAAAGATCCATCTGCTGAACCCAAAGTTTTTGTATGGCTGGAACTGACAGCACTTCTAAATCCATAAAAAAATGGTCTGCCGAACATTTTTGTTCAACAGACCATTACTTTTTAATCTTCTAATCCACGGCTTCCAGATTTATTCTTCAAATATTCTGCCAGGTCACCGTTCAGAATCAAATCCGCATAGCCCAGTGGATCGTTGTAGATGAGGTAGTCCAATTCCGTCCTCTGCGCCATGGTCACGTCCAATTCATCCTCGACCCCAGTGCAGTCAATGGAGATCATTCTCCCATCCCGGAGCAGCAGCTCCACGCAGCCGG
>OLRK01001918.1_pt1 | contig 14916 bp, 18 predicted proteins | sample 1672911 | NCBI WGS metagenome assembly OLRK01 (sample SAMEA3136736, study PRJEB25190) | human gut metagenome | biome: human gut; feature: human-associated habitat; material: faeces | place: Austria | collected 2013 | reverse complement strand
TGTTGTCAGCAGCCCGTTTCACGGTCTGCGTGTAGTTCCTTGTAAACTGACCTAAGGTAATCATCAAACAACATCCCGTTCAGCAACATCTCACTCATGGCACACGATCCTCCTTTACACAAGAAATAATCCCTGAGCTGCCACAAGTTTCCGCAGGAGTTCTATTGCTGTCTGGTTTTCTTCCGTAATTTTCTTCAGCGTGACAATATTATATACCTCACCGGTCTCAATATGAAACACCATATCAAGTGTTGGGAACAAAAATCTCATGGTCCCAAAGGTCTTTTGAAACACCAGGTCAGACAGCTCATCCATGTCGTGGATAGATTCCATGGGGAATTCCAGGTAATATCCTTCTTCATTGGGTGTTTGCTCTTTGAAATCTTCTATATCTGGTAAGCCTACGCCAGTAACCAGAACAGTCTCCAGCGGATAGTAGCATGAAAAATGGAGAACGATATCCAACCACTTACGAAGCAGACGAGCCATATTAGCCTCTTTATAATAATGCTTTTCCAGTAAGGCAATCCCATCATTCTGTCCGAATTCAAGGTCGCCGGGGACTACATCAATCATATACGCTTTTGCATTGTCTTCCATCGCCTCAGAAATAAGATATTCCATCTGTGCATCATACGCTCGCATGGAAAAGCCTTTGAATCCCATTTGTTCAAACAGTTGCTGCATTTCATCATAACTCAAAGCCATTGCCTGATCTCCTCGCTTATGTATTTTATATTGTTCTTATTCTGAAGAAAAGACACGTGCAAAGCCCTCTGTCCAGTGACATTGACCAATGAGGCAGGTATCCAGGCTCCACTCTTGCTTGTTCATACTCCGCCTTGCTTCTTCCAGAGCCTGTTGGGCGTTCTGCTTATCCGTATAGCAGGTGCTGCTCCAAATACCTGTCTCGTTCCCATTTTCATCCTCGTCCCAGCCCCAGATCATATGGACTTTCTGAGATTGGCCGATTGTACCGACCACCAACTTTTCTGTGATCTCATAGGTGCAGGGGTAATCCCGGAATCCTGGGAGAGCAGATAAGTAGTGTTCCGCCACTTGCCTGGCCTTTTCGCTGGATTCAAACACTCCGATAAAAAACCCTTCAAGCCTCTCATTGAATATCATTAAGCTGTATAGAAGATTTGTCATATGCGTCTTCCACCCGTTCTTATCTGGTATCCTGCCTCCCTGTCTACCCAAGGGAGGCAAGATACCGGGCCACCTTCGGATAGGCCGCCTTGCCCCTGGCACAGTAGTTTCGGCAGTCAGCGCTGATGCAGATGTTTTCTGGGCCAAGCTGACGGTAATAGGCTTTTTTTATGTCCGATCGCATTACGGCTTCCTCCCGCCCTTTCTCACGATGGCACTTAGAAAGTGCAGATAAGAGACAAGCGCAATCATTCCCATGATCAGGAAGATACCTCGCTTGAAAAGGCTTTGGCCCTCTATCACAAAAACCAGAAGAAACAAACCGGTAATCGCGATAAGAAACACCAGTGATACAAGAACGATGCACAGGATTCGGACAGGCCTGGAAACACATTCTGACTGCGCTGCATCCATACATTCCTGAAATAAAGCGTCAAGCCACATTGAGGCCGCCTCCCGATCTGCAGTGCCAATGCCGGCACCCTGTTTTTTTGGTTTCTTTGATGTTAAAATGATAGCGCAGAGATAAAAACAGCCTATAAATATTTCCTTAAATTTCTTTCATTTTTGGGTGTCTGCCTTCTTGTTTTCTAAGGTACAGCTTTTAAAATAAAACCACAGGTATTTTCACCACGATTACACATCTCTTTTGAAAACTAGTGCGGATATGCTATACTGATAAAGGTATGTTTCAGCGGGAGGTGGGTCCTTGTTACGACAGATTCAATATTTTCAAGCTGTTGTGCGCAATAACAGCTTTTCAGAAGCTGCAGAAGAGTGCCACATTTCCCAGTCTGCCATTTCTCAGCAGATCAAGGCATTGGAGCAAGAGTTGGGCTTTTCCCTGCTGGAACGACATAATCGGAAATTTGTGTTGACTCCTGCAGGGGAACACTTTTATAAAAAGAGCCTGGTATTAGTCTCAGATTATGAGCAGATGTGCAGCGAGGCCGCTAAGATTGCCCGTGGAGATGAAGCGATTCTAAAAATTGGATACCTGCGCAGCCATAGCAGCCCGGAACTTCATCAGGCACTGGAGGAGTTTTCAGAAAAATATCCTCGTGTGGATCTTCAGCTGCTGTACGGAAACCATGAGGAATTATTTGATCTGCTGCGCACCGGCGGTGCGGATTTGGTACTCAATGATCAGCGCCGTGCTTTTTCGGATGAATATGTCAATTTGATTTTAGACTCCAACCAAATGTATATTGAGTTGGCAGCCCGAAATCCTATGACGGAGCTTTCTTCTGTTACCGTACAGGAATTGAAAAACCTTCCCTGTATTCTGGTGGCCTCCAAAGAACAACAGACCACTGAGCAGGAGTTTTACCAAACCATCATCGGGATTCCAAGTGAGATCCTCTTTGCTGAGAATCTGGAGGAGGCACGCCTGATGGTCATCAGCGGACAGGGGTTTTTCCCTGTGGAAGGCAGAACCCCCGCTATGACCTTCGGCACTTCCATCCGCCGTGTTCCTCTTTGTCGCGGAGAGGAACCGATTGTCCGCAACTATTGTCTGTTCTGGAAGAAGGATAACTCCGGATATTATGTGGAGGAATTTGCGGATGTTTTGAAAAGTAAATTTAAATAGTTACCTGTTTTCTTTCCGGCTGCCCTCGCTTTGCGAGGGCAGCTTTTTCATATAAGTTTAACTTATCGAAAGCAGTTGAAACTCAAATTGATGGACTCCAGGGGGGATTTTTATAATAGAAGCAGACCAACCAAAAGGAAGGGACGAACACAATCATGAAACAAAACGTTATGCTTTTGATCGGTGCGGGCCAGATCGGCGTGGCTATTGCCCGCCGGATGGGATACGGAATGAAAATCGTGATCGGAGACAAAAAAACGGAGAACGCTCAGACCATCGCCAAAACCATGAACGACGCTGGATTTGATGTGGTGCCGGTGGAAATGGATCTCTCCAGCCGGGCATCCATCCAGAGCATCATTGCCCAGGCACAGAAGTATGGTGACATCACTATGTTAGTAAACGCCGCCGGCGTCTCTCCCAGCCAGGCCCCTATCGAGGCGATTTTGAAGGTGGACCTGTACGGGACTGCTGTTCTGCTGGAGGAGGTGGGTAAGGTGATTGCCCCCGGCGGTGTGGGTGTGACGATTTCCAGTCAGTCCGGTCATCGGATGAAACAGCTTACCCCGGAGGAAGATGAGCAGCTGGCCTGCACACCCACCGAGGAACTTCTGAACTTGCCTCTGCTTCAGCCGGCAAATATCCGGGATACGCTGCATGCTTACCAGCTGGCCAAGCGCTGCAATGAAAAGCGCGTGATGGCCCAGTCCGTCCTATGGGGCGAAAAGGGAGCCCGGATTAATTCCATCTCTCCGGGAATCATCGTCACACCTCTGGCTATCGACGAGTTTAACGGCCCCCGCGGGGACTTCTACAAGAATATGTTTGCCAAGTGCCCTGCTGGACGTCCTGGCACAGCGGATGAGGTGGCTAATGTGGCGGAACTGCTGATGAGCGGCAAAGGTGCTTTCATCACCGGTGCTGATTTCCTCATTGATGGCGGTGCAACTGCCTCTTATTTCTATGGGCCGCTGAAACCTTGAATATGGGCCGGTGGTTCGCTTCAGCAGAAAGAGTCCGTACATCCACTCTTCCTTGGTCTGAATTATGAAATCCTTAGATGAGGCTCCGGTGAAAAAACCGCCATTTTCAATGCGAAAATGGCGGTTCTCCTGCTTGTTGTTGCAAAAACAAGGTTCCAAATTTACTTCCAAACCTGAGTGCAGAAATGCTTGATTTTGACCACTTAGGGGGCCACTCTTTTCAAAACCTGTCCTCCCGGTTTTTTCTTATCATCTGCGATGATTCCGTTGTATCACTTGATATCCTGATGCTTCAAAAGCCAGAAACCAACAACGATGGACAAAATGAGATAACCGATCAACACAACGAAGCACGGCAGGAAGGACGACAGGTCATTCGATGCCGCATAGACAGACGGCATATGCGTAGAGATTTTGATAAAATCGAGGTCAATTTGAATTCTCAAAAATCCCAGAACCATCTCCAGAATTTTCGGGATATTGGGAATCGCAAGGCCGATAATAACGCCTGTAATTGCATTTCTGGTGTAGATCGTTGCGGTAAGCGCAAAGCTGATGTGCGCCATCACAAAAAGAATGCGCGCAACAACGGAAAGAGCATAGTAACCAGGATAAGAAATGGTCCCCATGCCAAATTTGCTGCCTGCAAGAACGCCGGCAACGATGCCGCCCATCAGCATGACCAATACATATGCGGCAGATATCGTAAGAACGATGGAGAGATAGTAAGGTTTCTTCCCAATCCCCCGCCCTACAATGTTCTTCATCACACCGGAGCGATAGGCTTCCGCAACCATATTTGCAGTCAGCAGCATGAAGATATAAAGGGCGATATCGCCACCCAAAAATGTATTAAACAGCTCCTCGATCCCCATAACAGGGGCATCGGCAAATGCCAGAGAAAGAGACAGCCGGATCGATACAAACAGGGAAACACAACTGAGCGCAAGGCAACCGAAAAAGAAATTGTCTTTTTTCAGCTGGTAAATATGTCCGCGAATCAGATTTTTCATACCGCGTGCCCTCCGGAAAGTTTTTCTACAAAGAATTTCTCAATGTCTTCCTCGTTTGACCCCAAACCACATACCCGAACATTGTGCTCCGCCAGGAACTGGTTCAGGTCCGCTGGATTGATTTTCTCGTGCAGGCGCAGGATTTGATTGGAAAGCACTTCACACCGGACGTCAGGATAGCGGGAGGCAATAAGTGTTTGGGCGTTTTGCAGGGATTCCGGTTCCACCGTAACCTGGACGCCGCTGCTGCACGCACGCTCCAGCGTTTCCTTGCTGAACTCATCAATGAGGCATCCGCCGTCGATAATCGCGTAATCCGTTGCCAGCTTATGTAGCTCGCTTAAAATATGACTGGCGATCATGATGGTAGTGCCGTGCTCACGATTTAAGGTTGCCAGCATTTTACGCATCTCATAGACCCCTTCCGGGTCCAGACCGTTGATGGGCTCATCGAGAATAAGAAAATCGGGATTTCCCAGCAAAGAAATCGCAATGCCCAAACGCTGCTTCATCCCCAGAGAAAATTGGCGTGCTTTCTTTTTCCCTGCGTTTTGCAGACCGACCATTTCCAGTATTTTATGATGATCTTGAGATTGCAGGCCAAACAGCAAAGAAAAATAGCGCAGATTTTCCAATGCGGTCATGTGCTCATAAATACCAGGCTTTTCGATCAACACGCCCATGTTGTTCCGCGCGGCATCGTCATTTGACTTTCCCAGCAAGGTATAGCTGCCTTCACTTTGCTGTGTTAAGCCGCAGATAATACGCATAAGCGTAGTCTTTCCGGCCCCGTTCTTTCCCACCAGACCGTAGATCGACTTTTTGGGCACATGGATACTCACATGATTAAGAACAGTTTTTGTGCCGTAGACTTTTGACAGATTATCTGTTTGCAGAATATATTCCATTTCATCGCCGCCTTTACCGTATTTAAAAATCAATGACAACAAGATGCTGACCTTATTTCAGTGCGCCATGAGGTTTCAGTATATTTTTAAAAAATATTACATATACAAATCAAAGGGATAATACCATGGAGAGCAAAATCCTCTATGAATATTCTCTTAAGTTTTCTTAACCTCCTGGAAATGCAATGCTTCTTGTGGTTTGCAGTCCTCCCATTTTTTGAACCGCAGATGGAGCGGCTCCGCCTGGTGGTAATCTTCTCATAGCAGTATTATTTAAAAAGAACATGGTCACCGGGAAAGCGGCATTTCCCAGTGACCATGTTTTATCTCAGGGCCAAGTATGAAATCTAATCTCGCGGACCATTTACAAAGGCGGTTCAGGGTCCACGCTCCAAAATACCGTGATTCTCCTTGGGAGAATCATTTTATCCTCTATCAGTTCCTTAGAAGCTTGATCATACAAATTCTTCTTCCGGCCAAACCGGCTCTCTCGGTGTGCCGTCCCCGTTGATATAGTAGCCGTCTACGATGGTTCGTACACCGCCACCGAAACTCCAGCCGTTCTCCTAGATGAACATCAGGAACCGATCCAGAAACTGGTCCTCCGAAAGCTCCATCGGCACCTCCACGCACCCTTGGAACTCAAACTCCTTGCGGTGCACCGTATTCATACCGTTCCGAGAAGGATGCTTCTTGGCTGCTGTCTCCATTACAGTGTTACATTTCAGGTTCTTCATCGTTGGCTACCTCCGTTTCTTCAAATGGCAGATGGATGGGGTAGAGATCCAGCACAAAATGCTCCTCATCAATTTTTGTATTGGGATGGCAGTCCGAGCGGCCAAAGGTCACATCCTCGATCCGGTGGGTGAAGTCCTTCGGACATCTGCCAAAGACGACATACTGACAGACGCAGTATTCCAGGTATCCGTTCTCATCCGGCTCCAGCGGAGAGGTCTCAAAGGGCTTTTCGATGTCCACTCCCAAGGAGGCCAAATAGAACGCCACCTCTGGATAGGCTGTCTTCACCCTGGCGCAGTAGTTTTGGCAGTAGGCGCAATCACAGATGTTCTCTGGGCCGAGATTGTGGTAATAGGCCCGTGTTTTCTCAATATTCGGTTTCATAGGTACCTCCTCACACCAGGAGCCACTTCTGGCCGTTCGGCATCTGGCGGAGGCTTCCCGGTATCCGCTCCTGGCCGTTCGGCATCTGGCGGAGGCTTCCCGGTATCCGCTCCAGCAGTTCCCCGGTATCATAATCCCGCACCAGAAGCTCCTCCCGGTAGTCCGGGTCCTCATACCAGACCGAAGTATACAGCCTATTTCCTTCCAGAAACTCAAAAAACTCATGGTCCTCTATCGCAAAGTCCCGGCGTTCCGGCCAGAGAATCTGGAACTGATTGTCGTGGGCGGACCGGGTCAGCATGAGAGGCGGGGTCTCCAACATGAGGTTGTAACAGTCTGCCACGACAGAAAGGGGTAGTACAGCCAGCGGTTCAATCGTTTTCTTTGCTTCATCGAAGGACAAAATACGAATCTCTTCCTTTGGAAAATCCACCAGCAGCAACACAACCTGTCCATTGTGGTACGCCGGTCTGCCCAGGTACTGCCCCGGCTTGGTGCATACCGGCTCATAGACTGTGCCCTCCGGGCAGCGGACCAGGACAAGCCGGTTCTTGCGGATTGGATGGCCGCTGCGGAACAGCTCTTCGGCTTCGTATAGATCTCCGCTGGCATAGTCGGAGCCCCAATACCATTTACTGCTGCCAGCCAGAGGTTCCAGATTGGTGATTCCATTTGTGATGATGCGTTTCATGTCCTGGCCTCCCCACCATGTCTTGACTTGATTTTGGGATTATATCACAGCAAATAAGGAAGGCGCATAAACATTCTCTTAAGTTTTCTTAATCTCTAGGAGCAAAATGCTTTTTGGGTTTGCAGTACCCAATTTCCTGAGTTGTAAATGAAGGAAAAATAATACAGCTTTCAGAATTGCAGTGCGGGCAGTGACATACTCCCCTCCAGTTTTTTGTTGCTGACTGGAGTGTACCTTTTTTAAGGGAGCACAGAAATGACCCATGTCATATCTTAGTCTACGATTTGTGGCTGGCCTGCGATGGTTTTACCTATATACTTTCTCAAATTCTTTATTTTCGCTTGAGCCATGGGGCAGTGCAGAAATTTCTTGCTTATTGGTGGTTACTGCCTTTTTGTTGGAAATTGGCTCTGATTGGACAGAAATTGATCTAAATCATTGCTTTTTGCTGTGATTTTTGTTATAATTCATACAATAATACGTTGTTCTGCCTGCAAATTTACTTCAAAAAATTTCTCGAAAATACGAATTTAACCTGCGCGCACAGAAACGGATTGGAATCGTCCATTCAGACGACTTTTGTAATCGCTCCTGCCAGTAATGTTCCGTTTTAAAAGAGGAGGTTTTCCGTATGAAAAAGAACCGTCGTATCCTTACCATTGCAGGCGTTGTGTGCATACTTGCTGCCGTGCTGGCAGGTGCGTATTGGAATACACGGCAAGAACCCGGTTCTTTACAGCTTTCAGAAGTTGATGCGTCGCGCCCTCTGGCCGAATTTCATGGGCAGCCGGTATATGTGAAGGATGTAGAACGCCACATGTGCAATCTTGCTGCGGCAGGACAATCGAATCAACAGACAGCGGAAGAAAGCCTCACAGAAATCCTGCAGAACATGGTTTTATATGAGGAGGCCATCCGGCTTGGATATGCTGCCACGCAGTCTGAAGTGGATGCCCTGGTTGAAAACAGCAAACAGGCTTACGCCACCCAGGAAGGCAAGGAAATGATGGATCAGTATTGTGAGGAAGTCAATCTTACGATTGACGAGTATTTCAAGTATTTGGGAGAGCAAGCGCCCAGAACGATTGCGCGTCAGAAGCTGCTGGATGCGGTGGGAAAAGAGTATTGCGAAGAGCATGGATTGAACTTTACAAAAGTCAATCCCCCCAAGGAAATGATAGATGCGCAGGATGCCTATGTGGCGGAACTGTTCTCTCAGGCACAGGGAGATATTATTTATTATACAACTGGAACGTGAAGAGTCTCTTCTGTTAAGTACCTTCCGTAGGAATGGATGTTTCCTTGCCAGCGAACGGCACGGCTGTTTTTCCCTGGCGACTTCAGTCCCAGGTATTGAATATGATTTCTCCCACTGTTTGCGGCCGCCAGAAGTTGATCTGCTCCAGGTCTTCCTGGCCTAGTTCCTTGCAGAGGCTGTGCCAGTCCTGATTTAACTCGTCGAGGCTCAACACATGCACCGGGCTTTCCGGCAGTTGGAGCCACTTTGGCTGCTGGGTCAGTGTGAATCCGCCGAAGGGGTCTCTTTGGGCAAAAGCTGCGTAGAGATAATGGTCATTCTGCAAGACAAAAATGGAGCTTTCATATTTGTAGATCTGGGCAAAATAGAAACTCCTTGCGGTGGTGTCTGCATCCACTTCTGCCACAGTCCCTCCGTTGTTTCGGGCCAGCAGGTGACACATCTGTCGGAATGTTTTCTCATCCTCTAAAGGCGGCGGCTTTGTTTTTGCATCCCAAAATCCTGAAATTCCCCGTAAAAGTATCATGCGATCCTCCCTTTTTGTTTTTCTTGACTGTATCTTGCCCCTGTAATTATTGGTTGCAGTCTATATAACAGTCGCTGCTCGAAATGACTCAGTTCTGGGATTATAGCAGAGATAAGGGAGAAGGCATATAAATGCTCTCTTAACTTTTCTTAATTTTACCTCCCATCCGGTTGCTTCCCTCCTGCTTTGGAGGAACTTGTCCATGCGGTTCCATTCCAATCGTATGGCTAATTATAAAAAGTAAGCGGGTACTCTTTGTTCAAAGAGTACCCGCTTACTTATTGTCCTTACATTATGTGGTCGGGATAGTTACTCCTTTTTCCCGCAGGCAGTGCAGCCGCCGCATCCCTTCCAAAGTTCCTCCGCAGTGCCCTTCCAGTTTTCTGCATAGGGTGTCGTCTTATCACACAGATGGTCCACACTCTCCGGGCTCTGGTAGTCGGTACTCACCGCGCCTGTCTTTTTCACCATGGCCCGCAGCGCCTCGGGATTTTCCAGCATGGGGCAGGGACGCAGCATGTTTTCATTGAAGGGCTGGTTGTCGTGGTACGCCATGAAGATGGGACTCTTGAGGGCGTCCAGCAAGCTGGTGTCGTGGATGTTGCAGTTGGAGTAGTGGATGAATACGCAGGGCTCCACATCGCCCTTGGCGTTGATGTGCAGATAGTTTCGTCCGCCGGCGATGCACCCGCCTACATATTCCGCATCGTTCTGGAAATCCATGGAGAAGATGGCTTTGCGCTTACGGAATTCCCGAATCCGGTGGTATACTTCTTTCCGCTGCTCCGGGGTGGGCAGCAGCTGGGTAGCTGCGTCATTGCCCACAGGCATGTAATGGAAGAACCAGACAAACAGGGCGCCGCTGTCGATGATATGGTCAAAGAATGCTTCACTGGTGATGTCTTTGTAGTTCTGGCTGGTGTAGCAGGTGGAGATGCCGAAGGGCAGGCGATGCTCCTTCAACAGCGCCATGGCCCGGTTGACCTTCTGATACACACCTTTGCCCCGGCGGGAGTCGTTGGCCTCTTCAAACCCTTCCAGGGAGATGGCGGGGACAAAGTTCTTTACCCGAAGCATCTCCTGGCAGAAGTCCTCGTCAATGAGGGTGCCGTTGGTAAAGGCCAGAAATTCACAGTCCGGGTGCATCTCACACAGCCGGATGAGGTCGGCTTTCCGCACCATAGGCTCACCGCCGGTGTAGATGTACATATAGGTGCCCAGTTCCTTGCCCTGACGGATGATGGAGTCGATGGTCTCCAGACTGAGGTTGAGCTGATTGCCGTACTCAGCTGCCCAGCAGCCGGTACAGTGCATATTGCAGGCAGAGGTGGGGTCCAACAGGATCGCCCAGGGTACGTTGCAATTTTCCCGGGCCTTGACCTCTTCCTGGGTAGCGCTGCCCTTCAGGCTGGCGTTAAACAGAAAGTTTTGGAAAAAGGCCCGGCGCACCCCGGGATCCAGTTCATAGACCCGCAGGATCAGCTGGTACCAGTTGTTCTTCTCTTCGATGACCTGCCGGATGGCATCCCGCTGGCTCTGATACCAGCCCTCCGGGGTGAAGCGGTCCACCAGGGACATGAGCTTGGGAATGTTTTCTTCCGGATTTCCCTCGATATACTTCAGTGCCTGATTGATGGCAAAGTTCTGCATATTATCTTTTACATTATTACGCATGATGTTTCATCCTTTCCATGCCCGATTCCGGCTGATTAAGGCACATTATAGGGAACAAGCGCGAAAAGTCACGGGACATCAGTTGGGATACGTCAAAAATTTGGACATCCTCCCTGCTCCGTTACCTTTTGGGACACAGAAGGTTCCCTGTCCATTGCCTGCATATGGACAGGGAACTAAGCTTTTCTGTGATATAACTGCAACAGTCCGGGAAGGAGATTCATTTTATGGAAAACAGTATGTCCCGTATCTTAATAGAGACCACTGTCCGGCAAACTTTGAAGGGGCTGAAAGAAAACCCCAAGCGGAGCATCCGGAATTTGGTGGACATGTCGCTGCATTTTTCCGAAGGCCGTTTTCAAAGCCACTTTTTCCAGACAGCCCGCACGATGCTGGAGCATGAGGACAGTGCGTACTATTCTCTGGTGGAGCATTCCACCAGCCACATCGAAACAGAGCACCTGGTGAAATTCGGTATGAATCTTGGGTATAACAGCTGTACCTGGGGCGCTCAGCGGATCCGGCGGAATGAACAGCGCCTTGGTTTCAACATTCCCTGGACGGTGCTTTTTCAAATGGATGATCTCCAGTGCCTGGACCATCTGTTTGAGTACGACAGTGCCATTACGGAGGGGGAACAGTTGGGTATCTATACCTGGGGACTTCTCTCCCGCACCGATCCGATGGCGCTGCTTCCGCTGATCGAGCACCATCCTGATAGCGCCTTTTTCTTGTTCTGCCGGCCGGAGGACGTGACCTCTGCCCTTCTGGATGAGATTATTCCCATCAAGCATCTGATGCTGGTGGTGCGCTGGGAGGATGGGACCGACGAGGTCTGCGCCATGCTGAGAGATGCCCAGCTGCCCTACTCGGTTTATGTACCCTATGATCAGAATGATCTGCAATCCATTACCAGCGGCGAACTTTTTGCGGACACACAGCAGCTGTATCCCCTGTTCACCATTCTGACAGCCAAGCCGGACTGCCCGACAAAGGTACAGGATCTGGTTTATCAGGCGGTAGTGAAAGCGCGCAATGGACAATCCTATCAGACAATACCTTGGGAACTGTATCACGATATCCGGAGTTTGGATGAAATCATCTCGGATGACGCCTGCTGCGTACTCTTTGACGGACATGGACAGCTGATAGCCCTGGATCATCCTGACTGTATGCCCTTCGGCAGCTTGTTTGAAGACGGGATAACCCCACTGATCCGGCAGGCCTATCCAAAGTCTGTGCCGATTGTATCCCGGTAACCAAAATATGAGGGCGTATCGCAGTTTTATGCGATACGCCCTCGGTTCTGTTTTATATCATCTGCGGCCTGATTCTGTCAGGAAGATGCCTGCTCTGTCTGAGCCATCTCCCGACAGATGGATTGAGCGCCGTCCTCCATAATCACTTTGATCTTTGCCAGAAATTGTTCCGGCGGCATGCACTCCTTGTTCAGCAGCCAGCGTTCCATGGCACAGAGCACCGCGTCAGTAAAAAACTCCATGATGAACTCATCCGGCTGCTCCTGCCCAAGCAGATGAGAAATGCGATCGGCCAAAAGCGGCCGAATATACTCACGGAAATGGTCACTGAAGGAGTTTTGCCCTTTGATCTGCAGCGCTTTGCGGTAAAATGCGTGGTTTTCATAAAAATACCCGCAAATTTTCTCGATAAACACCCAGCGTTCCTTATAGTTTGGATAATTGGCGTCCAGATTCTCATCCTTCATCAAGGCAATAAACTCCGTATCGAAGATCCAGTTCACAAGATCATATTTGTCCTTGAAGTGATAGTAAAAGCTCTTTCGATTCATATTGCAGCGCGCGCAGATTTGCGCCACATTGATCTTATCAAAGGGCTGTTCCAGCATCAGCTCCTTCAAAGAAGTCGCCAGAGCCCGTTTTGTGATATTGGAATCTGCCATACCCGATCCCCTCCCTTTGCGGCTGTAAAAAAAGAGGCTTACCTGCCCAAACAGATAAGTCTCGTCATTTAAGATAATACCAGGAAAGCTCCAGTATGTTGGTATCACCACACCAAAGTGCTGACTACTCCCTTATATAAAATCAGTATATCATATTGCCGGATCATTCTCAACACGATGGGACAGGTTATCTTTGGACAAATCGATTGGTGTGTCCAAATTTATAGCCTGTATCAGAACGAATGGTTCCTTCAAAGGCATAGGACAAAACGCATGTTTTGTCCCAAAATGTAACATTGATCCTGAAACTGAGAAAAAGTGTAACGTACACAGTGCTTTGCCCAATGAAATCAACGGGCTTCATGATTACAATATTCCTCACATACTGCACAATGGGCGCTGAATGCCAGTGCTGGCCTTTCGGGCTGTAAGTTTCGGTAAGAAGACCGTATCGATTTCAAACGAAGAGGTGTCACTGTATATGAAAAACGTAAGTCAAGCTCCAAGGGAGAGCATTTCTTTGCAGGCCCAGCCGGCTCACCTCATCCGCCACGTGGATGAGCGGCTGATGTCCTACAACATTGAAATGACAGAGGTGACCGGCGGTACGTTCTGGAAGTCGTATACCGCGGAGCAGATCGCCGGGACGCAGGAGTTTCCGACCGTTACAGCATTGACAGATGTGACCGCAATGCCGGAACTGATGCAGTGCTATCCCCCCATTGATCTGACCAATAAGCGTCTGCGGGAACTGGCCAGACAGCTGGGTCCTGCGTGGGTCCGGGTATCGGGCACCTGGGCGACGAAGACATATTACGACCTGGATGGGGTGACCGGAGGGAAACCCCCGGAAGGTTATGCCAATGTTTTGACTGGCGAGCAGTGGCTTGGTGTTTTGGACTTTGTGTCCTATGTGGGAGCAAAGCTCCTGATCTCGGTAAGTAACTGTGCCGGCGACCACCCAAACGGCGAAGCGCTGGATCTGACCCAGGCAAAAAAGATTTTTGACTTCAGCCACCACCACGGAGTGGATATCAGCGCCGTAGAGTTTATGAACGAACCCAATATGCTGGAACTGTCTGGTGCGCCAAAAGGCTATACCGCTGCTGACTACGCCCGTGACCAGGATATCCTGTATGCGTGGGTCCGGGCAAATTATCCCAAATGCCTTCTGGTTGGTCCATGCACTACCGGAGACCCCTCTGTAAAAAGTGTGGAAAGCAAGGACTTTGGAGCAGGAATTGCCGCTCTGACCAAGACCTGTACTACGCAGGAACTGTTGGAAGAAACACAAATCCCTCTGGATGTGTTCAGCTATCACTACTACAACGGGGTCTCAGAGCGGATCGCCGGAGTTATACCGTCTGCCCACTGGCCCGGACAGATGGCCCACACCGATGCATATTTGGCGGTCGCACCGGCCTGTGCCAAAGCCCATACGGCGCTGCGGGACAAATTTGTCCCCGGGGGACCAATGTGGGTTACGGAATCAGGGGACGCCGGCGGAGGCGGAAATACCTGGGCCTCCACCTATCTGGATGTTCTGCGCACCCTGAATGAATTAGGCAGCTACGGTACGATTACCGACGGTGTTATTTTCCACAATACTCTGGCCTCCTCCGACTACGGCTTTCTGGAACCCGGCAGTTTTTTGCCCCGGCCCAACTATTATGCCGTTTTGCTCTGGAACCGATTGATGGGAACAGCAATATATGATTGTGAGGCGATGAACAGAGACAGCGCCCATGTCTATTGCCGTTCTCGCAGGGATGGAAAGCCGGGAGCGGCATATTTGATCGTGAACAATTCGTTGACCGATGCACTTACCGTGACGCTTCCCAAAGAGGCCATGCGTTACACGCTGCATGCCCAGACGATGCGTTCTCCTACGGTTTTGCTCGACGGAAAAGAATTGACGATTTCAGGCGTTTGCAGGATTCCTGAGCTTGCTGCGCAGCGGCAGCCTCAGGGTAACGCTTTGCTTGCTCCGGGCAGCTGTACCTTCCTTATTTTATAACCGTATATTAGTTTAAAATAGCAACCAGGGCGCGGACTTGATCCCAAGTCCGCGCCCTGG
>OLRK01001917.1_pt1 | contig 14916 bp, 15 predicted proteins | sample 1672911 | NCBI WGS metagenome assembly OLRK01 (sample SAMEA3136736, study PRJEB25190) | human gut metagenome | biome: human gut; feature: human-associated habitat; material: faeces | place: Austria | collected 2013 | reverse complement strand
AGACAAAGCGCACTGTGAATTTAAGTTTTCAAAGTGCACTTTGTCAACAATCTGAAGCTGCATCATACGATGCAGCTTAATTTGCATTTGTTTCATTTTTGCATACACGTTCAATATGCAGAGCCAAGTAGCCTGTTTCTACTTTCGGAATATCTTTGTGAAGCGTACGTTCGATTCGTTCAATGATATGTCTGGCAACATCATAGGAATATGGAAAATTTGTTTTTGTATAATCTTCCATATCCAATGCCAGTACTTCACCTTCTCTTAAACGGGCCAGCAAATATTTCATATGTGTCAGCAAGCGGCTGTAAGACAATGTATGTACATCGATCACTACACCGCATTCTTTTTCTACCTGCTGAATGCTTTCATTGATGATAACGGCAACCAGCATGCCCTCATCCACCTGTTCACCCATGGCACTGTGAATGTGAAGCGTGATATAACCGATCTCGTCTTCATTGATCTCATAACCGCAGCGTTCATAAATGATCTTGCTGCCTTGTTTGGCTACCTCATACTCCTCCGGATATAGCATCGTAATGTCATTCACAAACGGGTTTGTGATATTCATGCCGCTCTTGATCCGCGTGATTGCAAAGGCAATGTGATCTGCCAGAGGCAGCAGGATGTTGCGGTCGATATCATGAAATTTTTCCTCGGCCAAAGTTAAGATTTCACTGCTGATTTCCAGATACTGCGGTTCTAGATGATTCAATACATCTTTTGTCGGACCTTTGCTTGTCTCTTTCTGCAGCTCATAGATCTTTCCCGAATAAGGAGGATCCATCTGTTCATTGATCTTCTTTCCAAATCCTATTCCTTTATCCAACAGCAGGAGAACACGGTTATCCTGTGCATCATGCACGATCACTGCATTATGATTTAATATGCGTACGATTTTCCCCATGTTCTCCTCCTTGTTCGCTTATTTTACACGAATGATTTCATCCCCGGCATTTACTTTTCCGAGCTTCAACAGTTCCAGATGGTGATCGCCGAGATTTGTGAATACCAGCGGTACCGCATCTGACGGTGCATTCTCTCGAATATATTGTAAATCAATTTCCATTAATTTTGCACCTTTTTCTACTTTTTGCCCGTTTTCAACCAGAACATTGAATCCTTTGCCGCCTAATTTTACAGTATCGATTCCGGCATGAATCAGAATTTCGATTCCTTCCGAAGATGTCAGACCGATGGCATGTTTTGTATCAAACACAAACTGAATCGTTGCATCGCACGGACTGTAGACGCTGCCGTCCTCCGGGAAGATCACGATGCCGTCGCCCATCATCTTCTGCGCAAAAGTCGCATCCGGAGTTTCATTGATCAGCTTGGCTTCACCCTTCATCGGAGCCACAAATACTTCTTTGATTTCTTTCTTTTCTTCCTTTGCCGGTTCCGGTTTTGTTTCGACAACAGCCTCTTCCACTTCAACCGGATTCAGCAAATATTCTTCAAGATCAGACTTGATGACAGAAACGCGTGGTCCGTAAATAACCTGAACGCCTTTTCCTTTCTTGATGACACCTGCTGCTCCGCTTTGTTTCAGCACTGCTTCATCTACCTGGGCAGAATCCTTGACCGTGACACGAAGGCGAGTTGCACAGCAGTCGACATCGGAAATATTAGCCGCGCCGCCGAGACCTTTCGTGATCATTGCGGAAAGAGCGTTCGGCTGAGCGGATACAGCACCCTTTTCAGCTTCCTTGCGGGCATTCACATCTGCTTTTGTATACAGTTTTGTTTCTTCGTCATCATCCTCACGACCCGGTGTCTTCAGATTGAATTTCTTGATCAGGAACTTGAAGATGAAGAAATACAGGAAGAAATAAACGATACCGACAGGGATGATCAACATCCAGCTTGTCTTATCATTTCCCTGCAGGATACCGAAGAGGAACAGATCCAGGAAACCGCCTGAGAATGTCAGACCGACTGCGATATTCAGCATATGTGCGATCATGTAAGCAGCACCAGCCAATACGACCTGTACACCAAACAGCATCGGTGCTACAAACAGGAAGGAGAATTCGATCGGTTCTGTAATACCGGTAAACATACTTGTCAAAGCTGCAGACAGAAGCAGACCGCCGGCAACCTTTTTCTTTTCCGGTTTTGCACACTGATACATAGCAAGAGCCGCACCAGGAAGACCAAAGATCATAAAGATAAATTCACCGGAGAAATAGCGGGTTGCGTCAGCACTGAAATGAACAACACTAGGATCAGCCAGCTGAGCAAAGAAGATGTTCTGACCGCCCTGTACCAGCTGTCCGGCAACTTCCATTGTTCCGCCGACTGCTGTCTGCCAGAACGGAAGATAGAACACATGATGCAGGCCGAACGGAATCAGGGCACGTTTGATGATACCGAAAATCAAAGTACCGATATAACCTGTTCCCGTAACAAGTGAACCAAGCGCATAGATACCGTTTTGAACAACCGGCCAGATAAAGAACATCAGGATACCGACAAATACGAAGGTGATGGTTGAAATGATCGGCACGAAACGGCTGCCGCCGAAGAAGGACAGTGCGTTCGGCAATTCGATCTTATAGAATTTATTATGAAGCGCTGCAACACCAAGACCGACAATAATACCGCCGAATACACCCATCTGCAGTGTCTGAATACCGCACATGGAAGCAATCGTACCGCCTAATACATCAGGAGAAATCGTACCGTCTGCCAGAATCTGTCCGTCAATGGTCAGCATGGCATTGATAGATACATGCATAACGAAGAAAGCAATGACAGCGGAAAGTGCTGCAACCTCTTTTTCTTTCTTTGCCATACCGATAGCAACACCGGCAGCAAAGATCAGCGGAAGGTTATCGAAGATCGCACTTCCGGCCTTGCTCATGACGGTCAGCAAACCGTGAAGTACCGTTCCGTTTCCCAAGACTCCCTGTAAGCCATAGGATGCAATCATTGTTTCATTTGTGAAGGAGCTTCCGATACCAAGCAGCAAACCTGCAACCGGAAGTACGGCGATTGGAAGCATGAAGCTTCGTCCGATGCGTTGAAGAACGCCAAAAATCTTGTCTTTCATTCCCTTTTCCTTTCCTCTCGCAATTCTTCAATGTTCATCCCGCAGCGCATATAAAAAGGCATAAACATTAAAGAATCTCTACCGAGATTTATTCCTTAATAGTTCATGCCTGCATTACCAGTAACACCCTATATCTGCTTCTATTGTAGTCAAGTAAGCGGTTTCTGTCAATATCTTTTTTCGTTTAATGACTCTCTTTTAACAAAGTCTTCGAATGCAGATAAAAAACCAGGCTGCCCTGGTCTTTATTTATTATTAAATAATTTGCTTCCTTCTCCTAACAGATATTTTCTGCATAAAAACATGAGAAGCACCGCAATAACACCGATCAAGTTTTCCACTGCACTGTCATGACTCATAATGATCTGACGGGCCACCGCAAACATAACTACTTCAACCAACGATCCCGACGTCTGCAAAATAAGCATTTTCACAAACTCGATGCCAACGATCAAAGACAAAGCGAAGCTCAAATAGGATTCCAGATGAAAGCTTTCGATGGAAAAGGAAGAAGACTGCTGGATCACAAAGGAAATCAGAGAGATAACCATTGCAATGATGAGAGCAACCGCTACCAGATATTCCAGTATTTTTAGAACTTTCATCAACTGATTCTGTATTTTTTTCATCATCTTATTATAATTTCTCGATGGCCATCACTTTTTCGATTCTGTTTTTATGTCGTTCACCATTGCTGAATGGTGTAGTCAGCCATACATTGACAATTTCTTTTGCCAGTTCACTGCCGATGATCCGCTGCCCAAATGCAAGCATGTTTGTATCATTGTGCTCTCTTGTAAGACGTGCACTTAACGGATCACTGCATAATGCACAGCGAATGCCTTTCACTTTATTTGCCGTGATGGATACACCGATGCCGGTTCCGCACATCACGATACCGCGTTCATATTCTCCGCTGGCAACAGCCTGTGCACAAGGCAGTGCAACATCCGGATAATCAACGGAAGCCGGTGAATCTGTTCCGAAATCCTTCACCTCATGTCCCTGCGCCAACAGCATGTCTTTGATCATTTCCTTATATTCATATGCGCCATGATCACATGCGATCGCTATTTTCATTTTATCACCTCAATTATCTTTCTGTCTTTTACATTATCTTATCTCATTTTCTTTGTCAATGATGCCGTTCATTGATCAACGGTTTCCCTTCATGGTAGTTACGCAGATTGGTCATCACGATTTCTTCAAACTGGGTAAAGCTTGCTTCATTTGCAAACGTTCCGGCTACATGCGGTGTCAAGATCAAATTCTCACAATCCCATAACGGATGATCTTGCGGCAGCGGCTCTATCTGTGTTACATCCAGAATTGCCCCGCCAATGCTTTTTGAGTTCAAGGCTTCCGCAACATCATCCAAAGCAACCAGGGAGCCTCTTCCCACATTAACAAAAATGGCATCTTCTTTCATCAGCGAAAATAAGCGATGTGTAAAAAAGCCGTTCGTTTCTTCATTTGACGGAAGGCATAAAATGACTGCATCCGCACATGGCAGAACTTCATCCAGCTGTTTCAGTTCTATCATTTTCTCCACTCCTGCAACACTTTGTTCAACATGTTTACGCACACCGATGACCTGTGCACCAAGATGATGCATCCGATGCGCCAATGATGAGCCGATATTTCCCATACCGACGATCACAACTGTTGAACCGCTGATCATTCTTACCTTATTTGCTTTTTTCCATATATGTTCACGCTGCTGCAGGACATAACGATCCAGATGCTGCATCATCATGATTAAAGTTCCGATAACATATTCGCTGATCACATCACCGAAACAGCCTGAAGCGTTGCACAGCCGGATCTTGTTTTGATTCAGCATTTCCACATCATACTGATCATAACCGGCACTTTCCAGCTGAATCAGTTCCAAACGCTTATATTCGGATAATGATTCAGGATCCGGATTGCCTACGATCACCTGCGCCGTAGTATCATCACAAATTTCATAACGTTCTTTTAATGCCGTCATACATGTTTCACTTAACTGACTGAGACATTGAACTTTCATATCAAGCGAAAGCAATTGCCGCCTGAATTGCCTTCTTCCATCCTTTCAATAATTCTTCTCTTTTTGATTCACTCATCTGCGGCTGATAAGTGTGTGCTATCTGAAACTGCTTTTGGATTTCTTCCAGATCACGCCAGTAATGAACAGCCAGGCCTGCCAGATATGCGGCACCCAAAGCTGTTGTCTCTGAAATCGTCGACCGTATCACACCGGCGTTCAGCAGATCACTTTGAAACTGCATAAGGAACTCATTGCGGCTTGCACCGCCGTCCACCTGCAGACGCTGGATCGGCATGTCCGCATCTTCCTCCATCGCCGCAATCACATCGCAGCTTTGAAATGCAAGAGATTCCAGTGTCGCTCGAATGATATGTTCCTGCCTGGTTCCTCTTGTCAGACCGAACATGGCCCCTTTTACATCCGCTCTCCAGTAGGGTGCACCCAGGCCGGTAAAAGCAGGTACTACGATGACGCCGTCACTGTCAGCAACACTTTTGGCACGTTCCTCGCTTTCCGAGCTTGAAGATATCAAACGAAGCCCGTCACGCAGCCACTGAACAGCAGCACCGGCAACAAACACACTGCCTTCCAGTACATAATCGGTCTTACCGTGGATCCTCCATCCGGCACATGTTACCAGACCGTTTTTGGATCGTATCAGTTTGTCTTTTGTGTTCATCAGCAAAAAGCATCCTGTTCCATATGTATTTTTGACATCCCCTTCATGGAAACAGGTCTGTCCGAACAAAGCTGCCTGCTGATCACCGACAATCGAACAGATCGGAACAGCGGAAGGAAAGATCCCCTCGATGACGCCCAGCATGCCGCTGGTATCGACAATTTCAGGAAGCATGCATTTCGGAATGTTCCATAGCTTCAGCAGCTCATCATCATAAGTCAATGTTTCCAGATTCATCAGCATGGTCCGTGATGCATTCGATACATCCGTAATATGTTTTTTCCCGTTGGTCAGTTTCCAGACCAGCCATGTATCGATCGTCCCGAAACAAAGTTCGCCCTGCTCAGCACGCTGCTGCGCATCATGTTTATCCAAAAGGAAACGAATCTTGCTTGCGGAAAAATAAGGATCCAGCTGTAATCCGGTCTTCCTTTTGATCCATTCTTCTTTCCCCTGCTCTTTCAATTCCCGGCAATAATGATCACTCTGTCTTGACTGCCATACAATGGCGAAGTCGATCGGCTTCCCGCTCTTTTTCTCCCAGATTACCGTTGTCTCACGCTGATTGGTAATTCCGACAGCGGCAATCTGCTCACTGGAAATATTGGAACGGGCAACGACTTCATTCATCACACCGACCACGCTCGCCCAGATATCATTTGCATTTTGCTCGACCCATCCGGGATGCGGATAATATGTATCTACTTCTTTTTGTGCTGTAGCAATGATATTGCTCGATTCATCAAACAGAATGGCCCTGGAACTTGTTGTTCCCTGGTCAATTGCCATAATATACTGCTTCATTGTGACACCTGCCTTTACATTATCTCCATTTTATCACTTTTTGCCGGACGAAACAAAAAAACGCAAAACGCCGTCTGAGAATCTGTCCTTCTCTCATTCATTCATTTTTGTCATATTTAACTGTTTTTCTTTCAATTTCAATACATCGTGTTAAAATAATACAATTGAAGAAAGAGGTGAATAGATTGAAGCAGATGATAAACTGGATCAAAATGCACCCCTACAGCTTGTGGCTGCTCTATTATATTCCTTATCTGATTTGTTTCATGCTTTTGGAACACTTTATGACACCTAAGATCATTATTCATTCCGACTGGGATAATATGATTCCTTTCAACGAATATTTTATCGTACCTTATCTGGTATGGTTTCCGTTCATGTTCGGTTCTTTGCTTTATTTCCTGTTTAAGAATAAGCGCTACTTTCAGGACCTATGTTTTTTCATGTTTCTGGGCATGTCCATTTCTCTGCTTATTTACTTTATTGTCCCTAACGGGATCGATCTTCGAGTAGATTTTACGGTAGACAATGTGTTTGCCTGGATGGTGAGTTTCATTCAGGGCGTGGATGATTCAGCAAATGTCTGTCCTTCCATTCATGTGGCCAGTACATTTGCCATCATGCTGGTCATCCTGCGTTACCCTTATTTTAAACATCGGCTGCTGATCAATGCCGGTTCTGCCTGCATCGGCATCTCAATTATTCTTTCTACGATGTTTTTAAAGCAACATTCCGTCATTGATGTCATTGCCGGTCTTCTTCTTAGTCTGGTGCTGTACTATGTGACATTCCATACAAACTGGCGCCGCATCTTTTATTCTACAAAGCTTCATTTTCTTGCTGACTAAAAAGTATCTCTTGAATGTCTGAGCTTCATTCAAGAGATACTTTTTTATGCTTTGTTCATGTCATTCACTGTCTCTTTTATTTTTGTACTTTTTCAGCATTTGTTGTATCATAAATGCAGAGAGAGGGATGGAATTATGAATCTGGAAAATCTGCAGCGCATTCAAAAAGAACTGCCTGCACACGTTACACTTATCGCGGTCAGCAAAACCCGCACCAAAGAAGAAATCGATGAAGCATTTGCAGCCGGATGCAGCATTTTCGGAGAAAACAAAGTACAGGAAATCACCGCAAAATATGATGAACGTTATCACTGGCATATGATCGGCCATCTGCAGCGCAATAAAGTAAAGCAGGTATTGCCTTATGTTGATATGATCCAAAGTCTTGATTCCCTGCCACTGGCAAAGGAAATTGAAAAACAGGCGGGAAAACTGGAGAAAACAATTCCTGTGCTGGTCGAAGTGAATATTTCACAGGAAGAAAACAAAACAGGACTGCTTAAAGAGGATGTTCTTTCTTTTATCGAAACATGCAAAAAGGATTTTCCTCATATCGATATTCAGGGACTCATGTGCGTAGGCCCGAATACAGATGATCAAAAGCATATCGAAGACTGCTTCGAACAGGTACATCAGCTTTTCTTACAGGCGCAGGATCTGTATGGTGATTCTATTCGATGGCTTTCCATGGGCATGAGTGCTGACTGGAAGCTGGCTGTTGCCCACGGTTCGAACATGGTACGGATCGGTTCGGATATTTTTGGACCGCGAAACTATAATAAATAGGCATTTTGTCAATCAGACAAGATGCCTTTTTTATGGAATCTTTCATTTTCCAGGATCAAAGGATGTTTCGGATGACATTTTTTTGCTGCATAAAACCAATGGCATGCAGCTTTTTTTTCATCTAAATAATAATAACAGACAGACAACTGATATGCCGGGAGGAACAGATGCTCATCCTGATTTTCAAATCCGCCGCGGTGTTTGGAACAAAGAGACTGTTGATACCAGTAAACGGCTTCTTCAAATCTCTTTTCCTCCATCATCCATGCACCGATGGCATTGCAGATCCGGCTTACCGGCCTTTCGTAAACAAAACTGTGAAAATAGGCAGTCAGTGCTTTTTTCTTTTCCTGAATATGGAGATAACAGTGACCCAGATCGCAGCAGGCCTGAATCAGATCTTCTTTCCATCCGCCCTGTTTCAAGAAGCTTTTGTAACAGGTTATTGCCTCATCATAGCGCCCATGATCTTTGAGTTCTCTTGCATAATAATAAAGATCTCTTTCTGTAAAAGTTTCTCCTTCCTTTAACATTGATTCGAATATCTTTAAGTTGCGGTTTGGATCATTGATATATTCTTTTTGATGCCGAATGCAGATATCAGTATGCAGGATACTGCCGCTATATCTGATGTTCTCATGAACACGGCCCTCCCACTGAAAATGTCGGTTTGTTTTCACTAGCCGTTCTCTTTCAAACTTTAATGGTGCTTCATAAGATGCATGTGACATTTCATAAGTCATCATTACGACATCCGTATTCGGGTCCATGTCCTGCTTTAAAGCAAGGATCTTTTCCTGATTTATCTGATCAATCACATCGTCTGCATCCAGCCACATCTGATAATCACAGTTTGCTTTTGAAAAAGAATAGTTGCGGGCGGCAGCAAAGTCATCTGTCCATTCCTGCTCGTAAACAACGGCTCCCATTTCCCGGGCAATAGCGATTGTATCATCGCTCGATCCGGTATCCACAACAATGATCTCATCCGCAAACGAACGAACACACGATAAACAACGGCCAATCACTTTTTCCTCGTTTTTTACAATCATGCACACACTTATCGAAAACATCGCATCCGCCCCTTTTATGTAATGACCGCCTGTCGGCGGTCTTCTCATGATACTTTCTTGACCATTAAAACGGTATCATTAAAGTGAGTGTTCTCCAGCGTATTTCGTAAATACAAAGTTGACGGTGATTCTGCATAAAACAGTGCATAGCCGCTCATCAAAGCTTCGTCTGTCGAAGAAGCAACAACCGCATGATCTTGCGAATGAGGAACTGTTTCTCCGTCAAACAAGATCATTGTCTCTGTTGTGACCGGATAAGACTGTGCCTCAACCCGAACCCTTGTCTGATAATACACTTCATATAATCCCGGCTGTTCGATCGAGATGAAAGGAGAACCTTTTACATGAGTAATTGCTTCTCCATTGTTGGCTACCGTTTGATATAAACTTACTAAGCCATTACCGGAAACAGGTGTATCCATATTGTTCACTGCTGCAAGACTCTGTGTGGATGTTCCAGTCGCTCCTCTTGGACCGGTGGCTCCCGTTGCACCAGTTGCTCCCGTCGGGCCACTTGGACCGGTGGTTCCTGAAGGTCCTGTCGCACCAGTTGATCCGCTTGGACCGGTGGCTCCTGTAGGACCGGTAGCTCCCGTTGGGCCCGTCGGCCCCATCATTCCCGTTGCCCCTGTCGGGCCGCTTGGGCCTGTCATTCCTGTTGCTCCGGTTGGTCCCGTTGCCCCTGTCGGGCCGCTTGGGCCTGTCGTTCCTGTTGCTCCGGTTGGTCCTGTTACTCCTGTCGGACCTATTGGACCGGCAGCACCGGTGGCGGCAGCTTGATAAGCACCGCCTTCATGTCTTTTCGTTAAATGAAAACCATATCTTTATCTTTTTGTTTGGCCCAACCTCAATACGACTGATAAAAGAAACAACCGCAGGCCGATCCAGCTCTGTCAAAATGCTTTCTCTCTGTGCTTCTTCTCTCTGCGTTTCTTCTTCTTTCTGCAGCTGTATTCCTTTTTCCGCCAGCTCCCGCTGCATATGCTCATAGTATGTCATTTTGACTTTATAGTTTTTACGCATCCGTTTATATTCTTCCTCTGTCAGATTTCCGAGCTTGAGGTCTGTATACAGTTCATCGTAAACATTTCTGATACCTTTGTATTTTTTTCGTATATTTTTTCGTTCATCCTGCAGTTTTTCGATTTCCGTCTTTTTCATGCTTTTATGAACATCTTTTGGTATCCCTTCCTCCGCTATGTTCAGTTCAATCAATCTTGCCATTATTTTTTGAACGACAGAACTGAGTCGGTCTTCTCTGATAGATACCGAACAGTCTCCGCAGCCTTTCTCCGTTTTTGTCCTGCATTTATAATAGACATGTTTACCGCTGCAGGAGCGATGCAGCGCTTTTCTGCATTTACTGCAGTATATTTTTCCTGAGAACAGATGCGGCTTTCCTCTTTTGCATGAGCGATTTTTTTTCTTTAAAAGTTCGTTTAAGGCATCATATTCTGACTGAGCAATAATTGCTTCATGCGTATTTTGCATTTTAAACCAGTCTTCTTCTTTGACATTGATCTTTTCATGAATCTTATAGCTGATGACTTTTTGTTTTCCCTGTACGAGATGCCCGGCCAATGCCGGATGGAGAATGCTTTTCTTCAGTGAGCTGCCGGTCCACATACCGTCGTTTTCCGCGGCAAAAGGATGAGCATAATGATCACCTTTTAACTGTTTATACTTTAAAGGATTCGGTACCCCCATGGCATTGAGACGCTTCGCGGCCTGCGACGGACTAATGCCTTCATATAACAGCCAGTCTTTGATCTCACAGATCAGATCGCGAAGCAATGGATCGACGATGAGATGATTATGATCCTGAGGGTCTTTCAGAAATCCCCAGGGCGGGAATGCGCCGATGAACTTTCCTTTGGCACGCTTGTCATTCAGTGTCTTTCGTACAGCATGAGAAGTTGAAGCGGCATAACGATCATTCAATATCCCGTGCATCGGTACATCGAGATTATAGATATTCCACTGATCCTTGAATGTGTCGACGAAAGTATCCATCATTGATATAAACCGTATTCTGCGGGATGGAAAATATTCTTCAAGATAATATCCCTGATCGGCATAATTGCGAAACGCCCGTGATAATGATTTGACGATCACACAGTTTGCCTTTTGTTGTTCCAATACCTGCAGCATACGGACAAATCCTTCTCTTTCATCATCTGTTCCGCTGATTCCGTCATCTTCAAAGATGCCGTAAACCGTATGACGCTCGGTGCTGAAATACTGATCGATCCACGACAACAGGATGCTTTTCTGATTTATGATGCTTTCGCTTTCTGTCTTGTTTTTCCGGATTTCTTCTTTGGAAAGCCGTACATAGATGCAGATTTTCCATATTGTATCATTGCCGGCAATTGTTTTGTTCATTGGTTTCCTTCTTTATCTTCACCATGCATATTTTTCTTCAAACGCCTTTTTGCCTGCACATATTCCGAAACTGCATCTGTCAATGTTTTCTCCTGATTGCTGAATACCAGCGTTACAAGACAATCCTCACAGCGAAAACAATGATCATCCCAAATATCTCTTTCAGCGAAATCACACATATAAAACACCTCCTTAAAAAGCTTATGTTTTATCCTGCCTGTTCCATGCAGCAAAAAAAATCTCTTTTTAAAAAAGAGATTCTTTATTTGCTCATATCAGGCTGCAGCTGAAAGAAGCCGCTTTTATGTAGGGCCGTCATGATGAAAGGAATCAGGAACAGCTGCAGCAGGATGCCCAGAACAGCGTCACCAAATGCACCTGCGAAAAACAGCTGCCAGGTGAAAGGAGTATCGATCATGCCAAACTGTATGCACTGCACAATGCCCCATACGATTCGACCGGCCAGCATGGCGGAAATCAGACAGCGGTAAAGGGCGCGCATGCACTTCCATCGAGATATTTGATAAAGATAGCCGAAAACAAGACCGTAAGTCATTAATTCAAAGGCCATTGCCGTTGCGGACGGAAAAAAGACAGGCATTCCAAACAGCAGCGAGCGAAGCAGCGGCAGCACAAAACCAATGATTCCTCCATACTGCCAGCCGCAGATCAAAGCACATAAATATACAGGTATATGCATCGGCAACAGCTTGCTTCCTATCTGCGGAATCTGTCCTGTTACAAAGGGAAGCAGCAGCCCCAGGGCCAAGAACATTGCTGCCAATGTTATTTTTTTTATCTTTTTATTCACATCTATCTCTCCTTTTGTCATATATATCATGATCAGCGTATACTGTCATGCCGCCGTGGCTCCCATTGGTCCTGTTGGACCGATGGCACCTGCAGGGCCGGTCGGGCCGGTTGCGCCTTTTTCTCCTTTAGGTCCCTGCGGACCATAAGGACCCTGAATGCCTTGAGGTCCGCGCGGTCCCGGTTTACCATCACAACCCCTAGGTCCTCTCGGACCTCTGGGACCTATGCAGCACTCACAAGATTCACAGGTGCAGCTGCATTCATCGCATCCCCAGCAATCGGCATCAAATGAATCGCAATTTTGTTCACAGCCAAATTTACGCCCATTATACTTCATTGCACTTCCTCCTTTTTGCTCGTTAATTCAATTCAGACTATGAGCAGTAAAAAAACAGGTTTGGGCGTTCACCTGTTTTCAAGGAATCAGATCCGGACGATATAGTTTTCTTTTCTCGGCGCTGCTACCGGAGCTTCTTTGGAAGGATATCCCAAAGCGATTGCACCGACACCTCTCAAGGTAATTGGAAGATTCCATTCTTTTAAAAGATTTTTTCCTTCTTCACTGTCAAACATTTGCCGCTCACGGTTTACCCATACACTTCCCAGTCCAAGGGCATGTGCAGCCAGCATCATATTTTCCAGCACACAGCTTCCGTCTTCGACAAAGGTCGGCATAGAAGGATCCCCCAGTACCAGAATGATCACAGGTGCTCCGTAGTACGGGTCCTGCTCACTGCCCATGACCGCAGCATTCATCTTTGATAGTTTTTCCCGATAGATCGGATCTGTCACTGCAATGATCGTCGGAGACTGCTTCCCCATCGCCGTCGGCGCAAATGTACCTGCTTCCACGACTGCCTCAAGAAGATCATTGGGGATCATTTCCGCCTTATAATTTCGAATGCTTCGGCGCGTTTTGATTATTTCAAGAAATTCCCGGTTCATTTCATATCCTCCTTATCGTCTTTCTTTATTATATAACTGATGCTGTAACAAAAAAAGACCGTAATGGCAATGCCATCATGGCCTTTCCTTGACCTTTATCAAGCTTTCGCTTCTTTTTCCTTTTTTGGAAGAGTGAGGCGAACTTCTTCGATCCTGTTCTTTTCCAAAACAGTTACCTGGATACGGATGCCGTTATCCAGCACGATCTCATCGTTTGGTTCCGGCAGACGTCCCAGGCTGTCGATGACAAGACCGCCGACAGAGTCAAAATTCTCACTGTTGAGATCAAGATGCAGGGCATTATTCAGATCATGCAGACTGAGGTAGCCCTTTACGGTATAAACGTGATCCCCTGTCTGTACGATATTGGTCTCTTCCATCGCATCGTATTCATCGTGCACATCACCGACGATTTCTTCGATGATATCTTCCACTGTAATGATGCCGACCATTTCCCCGTATTCATCCATCACGATCGCAAGGTTAAATGTCGAATGTTTCATTTCAAACAGCAAGTCGCTGACCGGTTTGTTTTCATAAGTAAAATACGGTTTTCTTAATATTTTTTCTATGTCGAAATGATCCAGATCCTGATACAGCAGCAGGTCTTTCATATTGACAAAACCAATGATATTGCTTACCGAATCATCATAAATCGGAATACGCGTAAACTGTTCTTTTCGGAACAACTCAATCAGATCCTGATACGTACTGTCTCGTTTTGCCATCACAACATGTACGCGGGGCACCATGACATCCTTTGCCTTGGCATCGCCCAGATCAAATACTTTGTTGATCATTTCCTTTTCGTCTTTTTCAATGACGCCCTCTTCATGAGAGACATCCACGATCGTTCGCAGCTCTGATTCTGTCAGTGTCTGCTGGCCGGTATCTTTCCCGGCACCGAATAAGCGAAGAATCACAAAACTGAACGCATTGATAAATACAATGACCGGTGTCAACAGCATCATCAGTGTCGAAATAACAGGCGCATAAGCAAGCGACATACGCTCCGAACGTTCCGTCGCCATCGTTTTCGGGGTAATTTCTCCAAAAATCAAGATAAGGAGTGTAATGACAAAGGTCGCAACACCGACTGCCGCTCCTCCGAACGAATAAGCAATTGTAGTAGCGATACTGGCTGCTGCTGTGTTGACAAGGTTATTTCCGATCAGGATCGCGCTCAGCATCTTCGCCTGATTATCAAGTATCTTCAACACAAGCCTTGCCCTTGCATTTCCTTCATCCGCAAGTGTCCGCATGCGGATCTTATTGACTGAAACCAGTGATGTCTCAGCAGATGAGAAGAATGCTGACAAAAGCAGCAAGACGATCAATACAAATATTTGCTTCCATAAATCCGGGTCCATATAATAGTTAACTCTCCTGACATACAAGCCGCTGTTTTCTATATAAATGCTTCATGTATGCCTTTTCCTTTCTGTTATGAAATGACGATTGTCAAGTAGAAATATCATTTTCCTTTGATA
>OLRK01001907.1_pt1 | contig 14945 bp, 10 predicted proteins | sample 1672911 | NCBI WGS metagenome assembly OLRK01 (sample SAMEA3136736, study PRJEB25190) | human gut metagenome | biome: human gut; feature: human-associated habitat; material: faeces | place: Austria | collected 2013 | reverse complement strand
GCTGATCGTTATGGGCGACATCACAGAAGCGATGAACCGCCACAATAAGAAAAAGTAGGGATAGAAAGTGTTAGAACATATATTAAAAGACGATCCGGTATACAGACAATTAAAGGATGAGGTCGAAGATTACTGTGGCCCGGTTCTTGTATCAGGATGCACCGATACAGCCAAATGGCATCTGACCAGTCTGATCGGAAATCATAAGAAAAAGCAATTTAAGATCATCATCGTACCAGACGAGAACAAAGCAAGACAATGGGTCGAGGCAAGTCATTTCTTTGGAGAAAAGGTTCAGTATATTCCAGCAAAAGATCCATTATTCTATACAGCTGATGTTCATGGAAATGCAATCGCAAGAGACCGTATGCTGGCGATCAAGAAGATCGTGGATGACAAATGTGGAACCTTTGTGATGACGATCGATGCTGTGATGGATCAGGTTGTTCCATTAAGTGATATCAAGAATCATAAGATGACGTTTAAAATGGGAGAGACACTGGAAGAGGCAACGATCGCAGAAGAATTTGTTGCCAGAGGCTACGAAAAAGCACCATTTGTTGAGGCTCCAGGCGAGTTTGCTGTGCGAGGAGGAATCATTGATATTTTTCCATACACGCAGGAAAGTCCATATCGTATCGAACTATGGGGAGATGAAATTGATTCGATCCGAAGTTTTGATAAAGAAAGCCAAAGATCCATCGAAGAAGTCGATACTCTGACCATTTATCCGGCATCAGAGATCATTTTAAACCAGCCAAGGATTGAACATGGTCTTCGAAATATGGAAGAAGATTATGAGAAGTTATCACAGAAGTTTAAAAAAGAAAAAAAATATGATCAGGAAGCCCGCCTAAGAAAAGAAATGGACCGTGTTCGTGAGGAATTAAGGGAACTTCATATGTTGATCGGAGTAGAAGGTTATCTCCCATATTTTTATGAAAATACAGAATGCATCTTAGATTATTTTCCAGAAGAAAGCATGATCTATATGGATGAACCAAAACATATCAGAGAACGTGCAGATGCATTTTATCTGGAATTCTCAGAGAGTATGAAAAGCCGTCTGGAAGGTGGGTATCTTCTGCCTAAACAGGCAAATACGGTGACAGATTATGAGAGTATTTTATATCAGATCGAGAAATATAAGATGCTATGTTATTCGATCTTATCTGCTGAGATCAATGATTTTAGAGTTGCTAGAACCTTATTTATGGATACAAAATCCATTCAGTCTTATAACAACAGTTTTGAGCAGTTAGTCAAAGATCTTACCAAATATCAGAGTAAGGACTACAGGATCGTTGTTGCTTCTCCATCTGTTACAAGAGCGAAACGTTTAAGCAGTGATCTGAGAGAAAATGGTTTGGTTGTGACCTATGATAAGGACTTGAAATACGGAGTGGAAGCAGGGCAGATCGTTGTCACAGCAGGAAAGCTTCTGACAGGAATTGAATATCCGGCAGCCAAATGGGTATTGATCTCAGAGGGAGACATTTTCAAAGGAAGAGAAGAAAAAAAGCGCCGAAAGAAAGAGAAGAAAAAACAAGGAGAAAAGATCCGAAGTTTTGCAGATATCAATATTGGTGATTACGTCGTTCATGAAAAACATGGAGTCGGCATTTACCGTGGTATCGAAAAGATCACAACAGATGGGGTTGAAAAGGACTACATCAGTATTGAATATCAGGGCGGTGATAATTTATTTATTCTAGCGTCAGCCTTAGACCAGATCGCGAAATACGCAAGTGCAAATGCAAGAAAGCCGAAACTTCATAAATTAGGTGGAAATGAATGGAAGAAGACGAAAACACGTGTCAAAGGTCAGGTCAAAGATATTGCGGAAGAACTCGTGCAGTTATATGCACTAAGACAGGCAAAAGAAGGATATGTCTATGACAAGGACACTGTATGGCAGAAAGAGTTTGAAGAATTATTTCCATACGATGAAACGCAGGATCAGTTAAATGCGATCGATGATACAAAAAGGGATATGGAAAGCAAGAAGATCATGGATCGACTGATCTGTGGAGATGTCGGGTATGGAAAGACAGAAGTAGCGATCCGTGCAGCATTTAAGGCAGTAGACAATGGAAAACAGGTGGCATATCTCGTACCAACCACGATCCTTGCACAGCAGCATTACAATACATTTGCACAGAGATTTCATGATTATCCGATCACTGTACGTATGATGTCTAGATTCTGCACAGCAAAAGAGCAGAAAGAGACGATCGAAGGACTCAAAAATGGAACGGTAGATGTCGTGATCGGCACACATCGTTTATTATCCAAAGACATGCAGTATAAGAATCTGGGACTGCTTGTAATTGATGAAGAACAGCGTTTTGGAGTGACACATAAAGAAAAGATCAAGACAATGAAAAAAGATGTTGATGTGTTATCATTATCTGCTACACCAATCCCGAGAACCCTGCATATGAGTCTGATCGGAATCCGCGACATGAGTGTATTAGAAGAACCACCGCATGACCGAAGAGCGATACAGACATATGTTATGGAATATAATGAAGAACTGGTCAAAGAAGCGGTCTACCGCGAAATGACACGTGGCGGGCAGGTATATTATGTGTATAACCGCGTCAATAATATCGCAGAAGTGACAGCCGAATTACAGAGATTGCTTCCAGATGCGAAAGTTGCATTTGCACATGGACAGATGAAAGAACGCGAACTGGAAGAGATCATGATGGGATTTATGAACCATGAGATCGATGTATTGGTATCTACAACGATCATCGAGACAGGACTAGATATTCCGAATGTAAATACAATGATCATTCACGATGCCAACCAGCTTGGGTTGTCCCAGTTGTATCAGTTAAGAGGACGTGTCGGAAGATCGAATCGAAATGCATTTGCATTTTTGATGTACAAAAAGAACACACTGTTAAAAGAAACCGCAGAAAAACGATTACAGGCAATCCGGGAATTTACAGATCTGGGATCCGGTTATAAGATCGCAATGCGAGATCTGGAGATCCGCGGAGCAGGAAATCTTTTGGGACAGGCACAATCCGGTCATATGGAAGCAGTTGGATACGATCTGTATTGCAAGATGCTGAATGAAGCAGTCTTGAGATTAAAAGGCGAATTAAAAGACGAGGATGAATTTGACACAACACTCGATCTCGACATCAATGCATTTATTCCATCAACGTATGTGTATAATGAATATCAAAAACTGGAATTATACAAACGTATTTCATCCATTGAATCCAAAGATGAAATGGAAGATATGACAGATGAGTTGATCGACCGTTTTGGGGAAATGCCGAAAGCAGTCTACAATCTGTTATATGTTGCATATTTGAAATCATTAGCTCACCACGCTTATATGACAGATGTGAAACAAAAAGGAGAAAAAGTCTCATTTGAAATGAAACCAGATGCAGCTGTGGATGTAGAAAAAATCCCAGCGATATTAGAAGAATACAAACGTGAATTATCCTTCCAGGCAGGCAAGAATCCGACATTTGTACTGGATCTGTCAAAGACAAAGAAAGTGAAGCAGTTAGAAAAGATTGAACATTGTGTGAACTCGCTCAATTCATTGATAATCCGATAAGTTTGTGCTATAATATCGCCAGACATTAGCCTAATATAATCATAATATGAAGGAGAAAATGAAATGAAGAAATTAGCAAAGAAGTTGCTATGTTTAACTGCAGTTCTTGCGTTAACTCTTTCTTTATTTACAGGATGTAAAAGCAAGAATGAGAAGACATTATTTGAATATGCAGGACAAGAAGTAACATTCCAGGAAGCACATGTATATGCAAGAATCATGCAGTATCAGGCAGAAGCTCAGTACGGAGCATACTTCGGAGACAGCATGTGGTCTATGCAGGTCGGAACAGACAGCAAAGGAAAGAAGATCACAATGCAGCAGTCTGTCAAAGACAGCGTTATCAACCAGTTAAAACAGATCAAAGTTTTAGCAGCACACGCAGACGACTACAACGTGAAGTTAACAAAATCTGAGAAGAAGCAGATCAAAGAAAGCGTAACTGCCTTCGCAAAAGACTCAACAGGTAAGAAAGTCATGAAGAAGACAGAAGCAGATAAAGATATGATCCAGAAACTGTACGAAGAAAGCACGATCGCAAGTAAAGTTATGCAGGCGATCATCAAGAAAGCAAACGTTACAGTAACAGATGACGAAGCCAAAACTGTCAAAGTCTACAAACTTGTTTTCACAACAAAGACAACAGACAGCAAGACAGGAAAAGAAAAAGACATGACAGCCGCTGAGAAGAAAGATCAGCTAAAGAAAGCAAAATCCGCATTAAAGATGATCAAGAAAGGTCAGAGTATCAGCTCTGTAGCTAAGAAGTTCAGCGTAAACTCTGACAACGAAGAATCCTATACAAAAGGAAAAGCCACATTAGGAACAAAATTCGAAACAGCAGCAGCAAAACTTAAGAAGAACCAGGTAAGCGGAGTCGTAGAATTAGACGATGCATACGTGATCATCAAGATGTTAAATCCAAACGACACAACAGCAGCTGCATCAAACAAATCCACACTGCTTCAGGAAAAACAGCAGGCAGCATACGAGAAAGTCTACAAGAAGTGGACAAAAGATGCAGACAAGAAATGGGATGACAAGAAGTCTGTAGATCAGGATCTGTGGAAAGAAGTTAAGTTTAAATATAAAGCTACAACAGCATCTACAGCAGCAACAACTACTACTACAACAGCAGCTAAGAACACAACAACAGCTGCGAAGAATAAATAATTATAAAAGAGTAAATAATTACAAGAAATAAAAAGACCGGAGATAACGGGAATAGTTATCTCCGGTCTTTTTGCCTTATTCCGTGATCACACAGGCACCGAGTTGTTCATATGTATGAATGCATTTTTCTGAGATTGAAGAATTCGTAATAAGATTGCGACCTTTTCCAAGTTGACAGATGTAGATAAAATCTTTCTTCATAAGTTTGGTTTCATCTGCGAGAAAATAGATTTCAGGAACCATGTGACAGAGCAGGCGTACAATTGATGCCTCAGCCATACTTCCTAAAAAGATATTTCCTTCTTCATCAACAGCATTAACTCCAATAAAAGCACAGTCAAGCTGGAATGAATTCAGATTCGATTCGGCAATCTGGCCAGTTGTAGTAAGTGAATTATGACGTATTTCTCCACCCAGAGAAATTAGATGAATATTAGGATATGAACTTAATTCGTAAGAAATATTGACTGCATCTGTAACGATATTTAAGGTGCCAGAATCTTTGAGCATTGTAGCAAACATATGGACTGTTGTTCCAGAGGCAAGGAAAATATGATGTCGATTCTGAATGTAAGGAAGAGCAGCTCTTGCAATAGATTCTTTCAATTCAATATTTTGCGTCATACGCTGATGAAAAGGAAGAGTGGTATCGTGAATCGAAAGAGAAGGAAGTGTTGCACCTCCATGTGTACGGATCAATTTATGGTCATTCTCAAGTTCCTTTAAATCTCTTCGTGCAGTCATTGGCACGATGTCAAATATTTCACAGATTTCAGAAATTGAAATCCGTTCAAAATGAGATAAATAATCTAATATTTTTTGTTGACGTATATCTTTTTTCAACGAAATAGCTCCTTTTATATACTATATAATTATCTTTTATTATACTTTACAGAAAAGGAAAATTCAAGAAATAAGAGAATAATAAAAAGTTCTAAACGAACATTTATATAGACAAAACGAACATAAAAATGTTAATATGAAACAAATATAAGTGTTAGAAAGGATGTTTTATTATGAAATGTGTTGCAGTAGGAGATATGATGATTCCGTCCATATATTTTAGGAGGGAATTAGAAAAAAGTTCGATCATTGATGAGTTTATATGTAAATCCTGGAAAGAAAATAGTAGTAAAGATGATTTCAGGGAAGTTATCCGAAAGATAGAAACACAGGGAGCATGTGCATTTGAGATAGAAGATGAGATTACAGAGCTTATGAAAAAGGCGGATGTTATTTTTGTACATCAGTGTCCGGTTAGTAAGGAAGTGATCAAAGAAGCAGAAAATCTAAAGTATATTTTATCCTGTCGTGGTGGTGTGGAGAATATTGACATGGAAGCGGCAAAAGAAAAGGGTGTGAAAGTTATTAATTGCCCAGCTCATAATGCATATGCAGTTGCAGAATATACGATTGGAATGATTTTAAATGAATTAAGAAATATCACAAGATCTTGTACAGCATTAAAGAATGGTGAGTGGAGAGAAAAATATCAAAATTCTGAGACACTGACAGAACTAAGAAGCCAGACGATCGGAATCATTGGATTTGGAACGATTGGTCGTCTCGTCATTGAACGTCTGAAAGGTTTTCATCCAACTATCCTTGTTCATGATCCATTTGCAGATGAAGATAAGATTCGAGAAGAAGGATGCAAACCAGTTACAAAAGAAGAACTGATCAAACGATCAGATGTGATCACGATTCATGCAAGGATCAAGGCTGGTGATCCACCAATTATCGGAAAAGAGGAATTTAATCAGATGAAAGAAACTGCTTATTTGATCAATACAGCAAGAGCAGTCGCAGTTGATATGAAAGAACTTTATCATGCACTTTCAGAGCATAAGATCATGGGAGCAGCAATCGATGTATTCCCGACAGAACCTGTTTCAAAAGATGAACCATTGTTGAAATTAGACAATATTACAGTGACAAATCATCAGGGAGGAGCAACCGTAGAATCATATGTGAAGGCGCCAGAGATGGTTCTCGATATGTTAAAACATAGTCTAGAATAAAAAATACAATTACAAAGTATAAAAAATAGCTGCTTTAACAATTATTTTCAAAAAATTGTGAAAGAAATTGTCAGCAGACTATTTTTTTGCATTTTTTTTGAAATACTTGAAACTGTTTTTTGAAAAAGTACGATGCTATACTTTAGTTACAGATGAGGTGAACATATGAATAAGAGATCTCGAGAAATATTATCTCAGCTAATTACAAAAACAGAATATAATCAGACAATATCGATTCAGGAGTTGGCAGATACATTTAAAGTTTCAAGCCGAACCATCCGATACGATATTGATCAGATCAATGATTATCTGAAAGAAAATCATTTACAACCATTAAATCTTGGGAAAAGAGGTGTGATCAACACAGAACAAGATATCACAAAGGCAAGAGAATCTCTTTCGGAAGAAGGATTTTATTCTTTTAAACTTTCAAGAGAAGAAAGGGTCAGTTTTGCAGTTGTATTAATGATCGGTTCTGATGATTACATTACATTGTCAGAGATTGCAGATCAGCTGTTTGTAAGCAGATCAACGATCATTCAGGATTTGGAACATATCAAAAACTTTTGCAGAGAGAGACATTTATATGTACTTTCTCATTCCAATAAAGGGTTACTGCTTGAAGGAAGAGAAATTGATAAGCGAAACTTATTGCTCGATATGATTCAGTCAGGAAATAGTATTTTCAAGGTAGAGCCAATTTTTCAGCATTTAACACAGTGCCTTTCAAAGAACTTAAAGATAAATCTGGAAGATATTTCGATAATCGAGAAGATCATCAATGAAGCAGAACATATTTATGGAAGGTTTTTGACAGATCGGTCATTTGTTCAGTTAAGAAATTACTTTCAGCTTTCGCTTTACCGCTTAAGAAAATCACATTATGTGGAATATGGTGGTAAAAAGAATAGCAAATGGGAAATGGCGAAGGGAATGATCAATCAGATCCAGCAGTTTATTGTAAAAGAAATACCAGATACAGAAATATATTATGTAGCAGATGTCCTAAACCGGATGAAATACATCAAGAAAACGACTAGTAACAAAGAAATCGTTAAGATGCAGGTTATCACAAGAAATTTCATCCAGAATATATCAAAAGATATTCGTATAAATCTTCAGGGAGATTACATCTTTTACGAAAATCTGATCAACCATTTGGAGTCAACGTTTTCAACGCTTGGTGATAGATTTGCAATTAATTCTGTTGTTGACGAAGTACTTCAGAGATATCCAGGAGTAAAGAAAGCCACAGAAAAGAATGTTCATGTATTGGAAGAATATGTTGGAAGAAAGTTATCAAAAGAAGAAATTGCTTATATCGTAGTTCATATTTGTGCAGCGATTGAGCGAAATAAGAATGAAACCGTAAGATATTCCGTAGTTTTAGTGTGCAACGGAGGAATCGGTACATCACAGTTACTTCTTGCAAGACTGGAGAAATTTTTCCACTTGGATGTGATTGACATCATTCCGGCACACGACATTGAAAATATGAATATGGAAGATGTTGATGCAGTGATCTCAACAATCTCACTTGAAGGGAAAGGAATTGAGTATATACAGGTTGATCCATTACTGACAGATGAGGATTGTATCAGAGTTGGTGAGAAATTATCAAAGATCACTCCGAAGACAACAGTAAAGGAAACCGTTTCTGAGGAAACAACAGATTCATTTAAATCTTTGGAAAAGATAAAAGAGATCTTAGATGATGAAGATGCACTGGCAAAGATAAGAACAGTCGTTGATTCATTCTTTCAGAAAAAAGAAGAAACCATGCTAAGTGATCTTCTTCCAGCACAGGCAATCCAAATCGGAGTTGAATGCAGTGACTGGAAAGAAGCGATCAAAGCAGCCGCACAGTATCTTCTAGAACAGGGTGCCATCAACGAACATTATGTAAATGCCATGATTGAAAATGTCATGGAAAATGGCCCATACATCGTTGTTGCACCAGGATTTGCACTCCCACATGAAGCATTGAATGCAGGAGCCAGCAAAGTTGGAATGAGTCTGATCAGACTAAAGACCCCAGTTCCTTTTGGAAAAGAGGAAATGGATCCGATTGAATGGGTATGTTGTCTGAGTGCAATCAACAAAGAAACTCACTTAAAAGCGATGTTTCAACTAGTAAATCTTTTCTATAACCAGTCTTTTCGTGAGAAGATCAAAGAGTGTAAGACGGGAGAAGAAATTTACAAGATTATAGAACAATTTGAGTATGAAACGAGGTAGATACAATGATTTGGGAAGACCTGAATGAAAACTTGATAGTGCCTGATCTGGAGGCAAAAAGTTCCGATGAAGTATTTGAAAAACTTGGAGGTTTATTTATAGCTGAAGGGTATTGCAGAGATACTTATGTCGATGCTTTAAAAGACAGAGAAAAAGATTTTCCAACAGGAGTCAATATGGGAAGTATCGGAATCGCAATTCCTCATACCGATAAACAACATGTGATCAAAGGTGGGGTGGCGATCGGAGTCTTAAAAGAACCGGTACATTTCTACCAGATGGGAACAACCGATGAACCAGTGGAAGTAAAATTAGTATTTATGCTTGCAGTGGAAGATCCAAAAGAACATTTAGTCTTTTTACAGAGAATTCTTGCAGTACTTCAGGATCAGGATGTTTTAGCTAAGATCATGAAAACTGGAGATAAAAAAGAGATCATCGAGATCATCAAAGAAAAAGAAAGCAATTTATAAATTTTATATAAATAATTCATGCTATATTTCAGGATAACATCTTGAAAAGAAAGGAGATTTATTATGGCAGCAGTAAATATTTTATCAGTATGTGGATCAGGAACAGTAACATCATCTATGGTAGCTGCAAAGCTGAAAGAAAAGCTTGGGGAAAGAGGATACAGCGTTTCTACAACAGAAGCTCGTCCAACAGAAGCTTTAAACTTAGCAACTTCCGGAAGATTTGATATCTTAACACATACAAGCCCACTTCCAGATGGAGACTACACAATTCCAACAGTCAATGCTTTCGCATGCATTACAGGAATGGGAGAAGACCAGTTCTTCGAAGATGTCGTAGCGGCATTAAAATCCGTAGGAAAATAAAAGTGTTTTAGAGTGTATTAAAAGAGAATTATATGAGTGTGTTCTTCGGAACAAAGGGAGGAACTTATGGTAGTATTAGAATTTTTGAAAGCGATCATTGATAACTTTGGATCAGCAATCGTCGTTCCATTTATCATCTTTATCATTGCATTGATCTTTAGAGTAAAACCAGCAAAAGCATTCTTATCTGCTTTGTATGCAGGTGTATCTCTGGAAGGTTTTTCACTGATCATCGGGGCATATACACCAATCATCACACCATTGGTACAAAATATGTCAAAAGTAATGTCAAATGTAACAGGTGTTGAATTAAACACATTTGACGTAGGTTGGCAGGCAACATCTGTCGTAGCATTTGCAACAAGTGCTGGTATGATCTACTTAGGACTTGGTATCGCATTGCAGACAATCTTATTCCTTGTAAAATGGACAAACATTTTCCAGCCATCTGACTTATGGAACAACTACTCATACATTGTATGGGGTGCTATGGTAATCTTCAAGACTCACAACTTTGCATTAGGTATCGCATGTATGGTTTTATTAAACTTATACAGCTTATTAATTTCAGAACTTGTAGCAAAACGTTGGTCTAAATACTATAACTATCCAAACTGTACAATCATCGCTATGCATAACGTAGAGCCAGCAATCTTTGCTATCGCAATCGACCCAATTTTAAACTTACTCGGATTAAACAAAGTTAAATTAAACCCTAAATCAATCGAAAAGAAATTAGGATTCATCGGTGAACCAATGACATTAGGATTCATCCTTGGTGGAATCATCGGTATCCTTGGAAACGTAGGAAAATTAACATCTATGGCAGGATGGGGAAGCGTATTTACAGCAGCCATCGCTACAGCAGCAATCATGGCTATCTTCCCTAAAATCGCTAGTATGTTTGCTCAGGCATTCGCACCTATCACAGAAGCAGCCAGAGTATTCATGAAGAATTCTGGAGACAGAGAATGGTACATCGCAGTAAACGATGCTGTAGGATATGGTGAACCAGCAACATTAACAAGTGGATTATTATTAATCCCAATCATGGTAGTTATCGCAACAGTACTTCCTGGTAACCAGGTACTTCCAGTTGTTGACCTTTTAGCTATCCCATACATGGTACAGGGACTTGTAGCAGTATACAAAGGAAATATGTCTAAGATCTTAGTAGCCGGTGTTATCTGGTTCAGCTTAGGATTATTAATGTGTACATACACAGCACCATTATTCACAGACGTTGCCAGAGGTGCAGGATTCGCAATTCCAGCCGGAGCAGCAATGATCACAAGTTTCAACATCCTTGGTAAACCAATGCTTGGTTTCGTATTCCTTGCATTCTTATCAGGAAACCCATTATTTATTGGAATCGCAGTTGCAGTATACGCAGTAGCATTCTTCATCTTTAAGACAAAGAATGCACAGATTGTAGCATATCTTGATCGTCAGGCAGACAAAAACGATGCAGCAAATGAGGCAGAAGGAGCGTAATAGATTATGAAAATAGATGTAAATCAGTTTTTAAAACCATGTAGTTGCGGAAGAAAACACGAGATTGTTGTCGATGATATCATCATCGACAGCGGTGCAATCAATCAGTTGCCAGAAATCTTAAAAAGACCAGCATATGCTGATAAGAAATCATTAGTTATGATCTGTGATGAGAATACTTATGAAGCTGCTGGTAAACAGGTAGAAGCACTGGTTCCAGGACTTAAAAAGATCGTATTGAATCCTGATAATCTTCATGCCAATGAACATGGTGTAGAAGCAGCGAAAAAAGGATTAGACGAGATCGGTGATGTAGACATGATGATCGCTGTAGGATCAGGAACTGTTCATGATATCACAAGATTTCATGCATATGAGATGAAGATACCATTTTTCTCAGTACCAACAGCAGCCAGTGTCGATGGATTTGTATCTACAGTAGCAGCAATGACATGGCATGGATTTAAGAAAAGTTTTACAGCGGTATCTCCAGTTGTAGTAATTGCAGATACTGATATTTTCAAAAAAGCACCACTACGCCTGACAGCATCTGGGGTATCAGATCTTCTTGGAAAATATACTGCATTAGCAGATTGGAAGATCACACATTTGTTGACAGGAGAATACATTTGTAAAGAAATCTGTGATATGGAATATCAGGCATTAGACAGTTTGATCTCAAGTTTGGATGGATTGAAAACAGGTGACACAAAAGCATATGAAGATCTGATGTACGGATTATTATTATCAGGACTAGCTATGCAGATGACAGGAAACTCAAGACCAGCATCTGGTGCAGAGCATCATATGTCTCATTTATGGGAGATGGAAGTGTTAAATGATTATATTGATTTCTATCATGGAGAGAAAGTAGGAGTTGGCCTGGTATTATCTTCTAAGATTTACCACAAAGCAGCTGACAAGATGCTTGCAGGCGAATTCAAAGTAAAGGATAAAATGCCAATCGAGGAAGATTTGATTCGTGAGAAATTCAATAAACCAGGAATGTTTGATATCATCATGGAAGAAAATACTCCAAATCTGTTAGAACAGGTTGATTCTAAGAAATTGATCGAACATAAAGAAGAAATTGCAGCAATCATTAATGAAATTCCAACAGATGAAGAATTGATTGCGATGATCAATAAAGTAGAGGGAGTAAAATCATTAGAAGATCTAGGATTTGATGAAAGTTATCAGGCTGAGACAGCAAGATTATCACCATATGTACGTGCAAGGATCACATTTATGCGTTTATTAAAATTTTATGATTTCTATGAGGAGGTCATTTCATGCTAGAAGAATTAAAACAGAAGGTTTATGAAGCAAATATGGAATTACCAGCCAAAGGTCTAATCACATATACATGGGGGAATGTCAGCGGAATTGACAGAGAAAAAGGTTTATTTGTGATCAAACCAAGTGGAGTTCCATATGAGACATTAAAACCATCAGATATGGTTGTTATGAATCTGGCTGGAGAGAAAGTCGAGGGAGAATTGAATCCATCTTCTGATACCCCAACACATCTTGAGTTATACAAAGCATATGAAGATCTTGGTGGAATCGTTCATACACATTCTCCATGGGCAACTTCATGGGCACAGGCAGGAAGAAGTATTCCTGCATATGGAACAACACATGCTGATTATTTCTATGGAGAGATTCCATGTGCAAGATCACTGACAGCCGAAGAAGTTGAAGGTGATTATGAAAAGAATACAGGATTGGTGATCATTGAAACCTTTAAAGAGAAAAATCCAATCTATGTACCAGGAGTTTTATGCACGAATCATGGACCATTTACATGGGGAAAAGATGCAGCAGAAGCTGTACATAACGCGGTAGTTCTTGAAGAAGTAGCCAAAATGGCATATCGTACAGAACATTTGAAACCAGAGGTTTCACAAGCACCACAATATCTGCAGGACAAGCACTTTTTCAGAAAACATGGAGAAAATGCATATTATGGGCAAGGGGTATAAGTAGAATTATTCTACTTTACTATAAATGTAATAATGCTTTAGAAAAAAGGTTTTTGTTCACTACAGCAAAAGCCTTTTTCTATACCTGAAAATATAAGGAGATAAAGAATGACGGTTGATAAAATAAAGGAAATTAAATGTTTTATTTTAGATATGGACGGAACAATTTATTTGGGAAATGAATTATTCGATTTTACAAAAGATTTCTTAAATAAAGTAGAAGAAACAGGAAGAGAATATTATTTCTTTACAAATAACTCATCAAAGAGTCAGCAGGCATATATTGATAAACTTGGTAACATGGGCATTCACATTGAGCCAAAACAGATGATGATCTCAAGTCATGTTATGATCAAGTATCTGAAAGAAAAGCATCCAGGGGAAACTATTTATGTTGTAGGAACTCCATCGCTGATCAATGAATTTAAGACATTTAATATGCCGTTGGTAGATGAAAATCCAGATATTGTGATCTTAGGATTTGACACAACACTAACTTACGAAAAAATATCCAAAGCATGCCACTATATAAGAAATGGCTGTACATACTACGGAATCAACCCAGATTGGAATTGTCCAATGGAAGGTGGTACATTTATTCCAGACTGCGGTTCCATGGCCAAATTAGTAGAAGCTTCTACAGGAAGATTCCCGGAATTCTTTGGAAAACCATCTAAACACACACTAGACTACATCATCAAAGAAACTGGTTACAAACCAGAAGAGATAGCGATCGTTGGAGATAGACTCTATACAGACATAGCAGTCGCAGATGGAAGTGATGTTACATCAATTCTGGTATTAAGTGGGGAAAGTACTTTGGAAGATGTGGAAGCAAGTGATGTAAAACCAGATATTATTTTGGAATCATTGAAAGATATTACAGAGAAATTGTAGGTAGGCTGTCATAGACATAACTACTTAGATTTTTCAATATTGTAATTGTCCACACTATAGACTTCTGGTATATGATAAAAAATAAATAAACGACAGGAAAAGAAGCATTGGAATTTTGCCACGTTTCCTGTCGTTTATTTATTTTTTATCATATACTCAAAGCCTACAGTTGGCCAAATAAACTATGCCTGAGCCTTAGCCCACTCAGCAAATTTAGCACTTTCAACCTGAGCTTCATCCATACTAGAAGCTTTTACACCATAGTAGAATTTGATCTTAGGTTCTGTACCAGAAGGACGAACGCAAACCCAAGCTCCACCTTCAAGTTCATAATAAAGAACATCTGAAGAAGGAAGTCCTGTAGGTTCTACTTTACCGCTTTCTACATCAAGAACAGTATCTTTGCTGTAATCACGGATCTTAAGAACTTTATAACCAGCGATATCTTTTAATGGGTTCTCACGTAAATTAGCAAGCATAGCTTTCATCTTATCCATACCTTCTAATCCTGGGAAGTCCATTGCTGTGATGCTGTCTACACAGTATCCGTATTTCTCATACATGTCGATCATAACATCCCATAATGTCTTACCTTTTGTTGCATAGTAAGCAGCAGCTTCACAAAGAGCAACTGTAGCAGAAACAGCATCTTTATCTCTTGCATATGTACCGATCAGGCATCCGTAGCTTTCTTCTAATCCGAACAGAT
>OLRK01001893.1_pt1 | contig 15107 bp, 15 predicted proteins | sample 1672911 | NCBI WGS metagenome assembly OLRK01 (sample SAMEA3136736, study PRJEB25190) | human gut metagenome | biome: human gut; feature: human-associated habitat; material: faeces | place: Austria | collected 2013 | reverse complement strand
AACCCGTGAATGCATGCGTGAAAGGCATGTGAGTTAACCGTTTCTCCAACGCGCCGTATTCTTTTTTCTCGTTTTTCCCCGAGTGCTGTTATATATTAACACACGTTTTTTGCTTTGGCAACCCTTTTTTTACTTTTTTATTTCTTTTTTACAGGCTTTTTTACAGGCAGGAAGGATAAAACGACTGTTTTATCCTTCTGCCAATGCATAAGCAATTGCATATTCACGTTCATGCGCAATGCTGACCTGAACGCCCGGCAGAGAACAATACGGAGCTCCCTGTGCATCCGCAAGTATCTCTACGTCCAGAAGGGTCAGTTCTTTTATGCCGTGCATTGCTTTGATCACAGCTTCTTTTGCCGCAAACCGGCCGGCAAGCCATTCCGGTTTGCGATGCTCAGACAGATGATTAAAAATGGCAGTTTCACGTTCAGTCAGAAAATTAGGAAATCCTTTGGTCCGCTGCAGTGCTTTGCGGACACGTTCGATTTCAACGATATCACAGCCTACTTTCATTTCCGCTCCTGTTTCTGCAGATACACCGCCGCACTTTCCAGCGCAAGCTCCATCATCTGATGAAAAGCCTCCTGTCTTTGCTGAGGCGTTGTCGCTTCACTGCTGACAAGCGAATCGGAAATTGTCAACAGACAGGCTGCTTTTTTCCCCAAGACAGCGGCATTATGGAATAAAGCAAAGCTTTCCATTTCCACGCATCTGCATCCGTGTTCACGATAAAAATCTTCATATGTCGGCATGCCGGGTTCACTGTAAAAGACATCACTGGAGTGGATCCTGGATACACACAGCTCCTTCTTCATTTTATGCGCCGTCTGTTCAATGATCATATTTAATTCCGGATCCGGCCGGCTTACGTCATATGTCGCTCCCGACTGTGCTTTCGCATAGCTTGATTCGCTCCATGCACTGTCCGCCAGCACAAGATCAAACAGCTTCAATTCACTTACATAAGCGCCTGCACTGCCAATACGAATGATTGCCTCCACATCATACATAGAAAAAAGTTCATACGAGTAAATACCGATGCTCGGCATTCCCATGCCGCTGCCCATGATTGAAATCTGCTTTCCTTTATACGTTCCGGTATAACCGAACATATTGCGCACTGCATTAAACTGCTTAGGCTCTTCCAGGTATGTATGTGCAATGAACTGTGCCCGCAGGGGATCGCCCGGCATCAGTACGATTTTCGCAATTTCTCCCTGTTTGGCCTGGTTATGTGGTGTTCCCATTCGAATTCCTCCTTTGACTGCTCTTCTCTTCTATTATACACAAGCCTGAGTGACTCTACAATTTTACGAGATGACGCAGATGAAAGAATGTTCCTTATTTGTGCTATACTATACATTAGATGGAAAGCGAGGAATAACAATGAACCGAAATGATGCTGATAAAAAATATACATGGGATCTTTCCAGCCTGTTTGTTGATCAGGACGCATTCGACGAACAGCTGAAAAAAAGCAGCGCACTGCTGGAAGACCTTTGTGCCCGCAAAGGAAAGATCTGCGTGTCAATGGAAAGCTATATAACATTTATGAATGATCAGGAACTGTTCGAAAGAGGATTGGAAAATCTGTATGTATATGCCAAGATGAGCACAGATGTCGAACCGAAAGATATGCAGAACCAGCAGAACCTGGCTGCGGCAGCCAATCTGCTGCAAAAAGCGCAGAATGATCTGACCTTCGTTTCGCTCGAACTGATCCATCATGCCGATCAGATCAGAGAATATCTGAAAGATGAACAATGCCGTGACTTCCGTTACCCGATGGAAGAACTGTTTCGCACGATCCCGCATCGTCTCAGCGATGAAATGGAACAGTTTCTCAGTGAAGTGAATGAAATTGCCAGTGTGCCGGATGAAACATTCCAAAGCATTCGCCTGACCTTCGATGATGTGGACGTCAACGGCAAGAAAGAATTTTTAAACGGTGCAACTTATCATGAATTTCTGCGCAATAAAGATGTGAACGTGCGAAGACAGGCATTTGAGCATTATTTCAAAGAGTACGGAAATATGGAAAATGCCTTTGCCAATCTGCTGATCGGCAATGCCAAAGGACAGGTTCTCAATGCCAAGACTCGCCATTTTGACAGTGCTCTGCAGGCCAGTCTGTTTCAGGACGGTGTTGATGAAACACTCTATAACAAAATTCTGGTCATGGCCAACGAAAAATACATTGCATATCTTCACGAATACTTTGCATTGAAAAAACAGGTGCTCGGCATCGAGGACTTCCATGAATATGATATTTCTCTGGATATGGAACCGTCCTGTGATATGCACTATACGATCGAGGAATGCCGTGACATTTTGAAAAAAGCACTTCATGTGCTGGGTGATGACTATGTTTCTGTCATCGATCAGGCTTTTGAACAGCGCTGGATCGACTTCTATCCTTCCAAGGATAAGCGCACCGGTGCCTATTCCTGGGGAACTTATGACTCTAACCCGTATATCCTGACCAACTTTACCGGCAGCTATGATTCGCTCAGTACGCTGGCACATGAGCTGGGTCATTCGATGCATTCCTATTATTCGAAGAAAAACAACCGCCCGCTGCTTGCCGACTACAAGATCTTTGTAGCCGAGGTGGCATCCACGGTCAATGAGATATTGCTGAACCGCTACCTGCTTCAGACCAGCGAGGATCCGGCTTACCGCCGCTACATCCTGAGTTCGCTGATGGAACAGTTTGTCGGTACCTGCTATCGTCAGCCGATGTTTGCCCAGTTCGAAAAAGACCTGCATGAATGGATCGAAAACAGGATGCCGATCTCATCCAAAACGATCACGGACCGTTGCCTACAGCTGAATAAGGAATATTTCGGCGATGCCGTCATTGTCGATGAACTTCAAAAATACGGTTTTTATTATGTACCGCATTTTTACTACAATTTCTATGTGTATAAATACACATTGGGGATGTCTGTGGCCATTTCTTTCGTGAAGGAAATCCTAAGCGGAAATGTAGCTCCTTACCGTGCATTTTTGACCAAAGGTGGCAGCGAATCACCGGTCGATGAATTAAAACATGCCGGAGTTGACCCGACCAGTGACAAAGTCTATGATGACTCCTTTACTTTCTTTAAGGAAATCATGGAAGAATTCAAGGAACTGCTTTTAAAATAAACGAAAAAAGCATGCGTCGAATGCATGCTTTTTTTGTGCTGTTACTGTGGTTTTTTGCTGCCGCAGTTGCTGCAGAAATTGCCGGTATTGACGCTGCCGCAGCTGCATGTCCAGACGGCCTTGTTTCCGTTTTGTACAGGCTGCTGATGGAACAACGGATTATTTTCCTGCGGCTGCATGTTTTGGAACATGGCCGATGCATTCATGCCTCCGGCCTGCTGGGCAAATCCCATACCGATAAAACCGTTCATTGCCCCGGCTTCATTGGATGCCGCTTTTTCCATGGCAGATGCCTGTGCTTCCGCCAGACGTCCGGCTGCCACACGCTGATCGCCCATCATGATCGCATCATCGATCTTCTCGATACGTCTGCGGCTTTCATCATCCGGCGTCACTTTGGCAATAGCGACCACTTCAATGATCATTCCTCTGCGTTCGCTCCAGGAAGAATCCAGTGCATCGTTCATATAGGCGGCGATTTCTATTTGTTTTTTCGGAAGATCGCTGAACTGACAGCCTGCATCAGCACATTTGGCCAATGCGGTATCCAGCGCATTGACAAACTCGGCATCACACTGTTCCATCAGCTGTGTCTTCGTATAACGTTCACTTACATTGCCGCTGATATTAGCATAAAAACGAATCGGATCTTCGATCTTGAATGTATACTGCCCGAAATAACGGATATAGATATTGCGATAGATCGGATCATGATACGCCATCGGTGTTGCGCTTCCGAATTTGTTGTCGATGATTTCTTTCAGGTTGACATAATACACACGCTGGTCTTTTCCCGGTGTACCGCCCATGGTAAAACGCTTGCCGAAAATCTTAAAGGAGTCCTTCAAGCCCTGCCAGCCATTGTCAAACAGGCTCGGTTCACTGGAAGAATCCCACGTAAAACGTCCCGGTTCCGCCGAGAATTCCACGATCTTTCCGTCTTCAACGATCAGCAGTGCCTGTCCTTCATTGACTGCGAAGCCGCTGCCGTTGGTAATGATATTGGGACTTGCTTTCGTATTGCTTCCGGATGTAACAACTTTTGTTCCTTTCTGGATCAGCACTTCATTGCTTAATGAATCACAATAATAATATTCCAGCCACTGATCTGCCAGTGTCGTTTTGGCAGAATCAAATGCCGCACGGATCAAACCCATAAGATAACCTCCTTACCATGCCATATATTTATTCAGCACCCAGCCGAAATCACCGTTCGTAATGATGGAATGGCAGTATGCGCATTCGCCGCTGCTGGTTACTTCACTGGGTGCACCGCAGTTCGGACAATTGGTGACTTCGATTTCCTGATCATGTTTTGTCTTCACGCCGGCACTGCGGATAAATTCCAGATAATAAAAGCGATGCTGATACTTTGTCTTACTGCCTTCCAGCACTTTTCCCGTTTCATCATCCGTCACATAATCCAACAGACTTGCCTCCAGTTTAACACTGAGGACTTCGCGGGAACCGTCCGTTCGAAAATCCGCGATCGTGATGCTGCGTACATTCTGCATATCCAGATGATTGGTTTTATGCTGGTCAATATACTCCTGCAGCTGCCGGTCATGTATATTGAACAGTGAATTGCTTTCAAAAGGACGAACCTTGCGCCAGCTGCGTTCCTCCCATGCTTCCTGCAGGGCAAGGTATACCTCCGAAGCGTAAGTTTTAAAGCTCTCGGCTGAAAAATCAGGGTCGATTTCCTGAATTTTTGCAACCGCGCTGCTTTCATTGCAGACACGTCCTGTCCCGCTGCCGCGATAAGGCATCCGATTCATATTCGGAGCATTTTTTGCTTTCCATGCGGAATAAGCCAATAAAAGGATAAAGATGACGAGCACCGGCAGCATACTGCTGCTGCCTCCGCCCAGAAAGAAAATTCCGCTCAGTCCGGAACCGCCATAGCCTCCGCTGTAACCTCCACTGTATCCGCCGCTGTATCCGCCTCCGGATGAACCTCCGGAAAAAGAGTTGCCCACATCAGCGTGCACTAGTACCGGCACCAGTAAAGCAACCGCAGCCACTCCCAGAACAATGAGCCATTTTTTTCGGTTCACTGTTGATCCCTCCTTTTCTCATTGCTTATATTGTACGATGAAAGCCGGAATGCTCACAACCATTTTTCTCATAAATTGCATCAAAAAAAACAGGCATTGCCTGTTTCCAGACCGTTGACAAAGTCGCTCTTTGAGCAGACTTTGTCATACGGTCTTTTTTAAACTCCACCTTTAAAGAAAAAACAGGCAATCTTAAGCCATTATTTGTCTAAAATTACCTGAAAAATGGTTGATAATCCCCACTTTTATCGAATTATTTTTCTATACTTTTTAAGTATATAGTTTGTCAACAAGCTGAAAACAGGCATTGCCTGTTTCTTTATATTTATCGCAGGAACCCATCGACAATGACCTGTTCCGCCTCTTCCTCACTCAGACCGAATGTCTGCAGCTTGATCAGCTGATCACTGTTGATCTTTCCGATAGCAGCTTCGTGGATCACTTGGGCATCGACATGATTTGCCGCAATCTCAGGAATCGATGAGATCTTTGCATTGCCCATCAGGATCGAATCACACTGTACATGAGCACGGCACTTGTTGTTTCCACGGGCAATCGGATGGAAAACCTGGACAGAATCATCTTTTCCGACGGAACGCGATACGATCTGCAGGACGCTTTCCTCCCCGTCCAGATCGACATTCACATCCGAATGGGCAAACTGAGTGCCGTGTGTCATCAGCTTTTCGTTGATGATCAGCTTGGCACCGTCTCCCAGCTGCGCATATGTCACGCGTTTGGTGGAATCGACACCCTTGATCTGGCTCATATCCATCTGAGCACAGCTTCCTTCTTCCATATAAATATTTGTTGTCGGATTCAGGATCCGGCCGCCTTCACCGTTTCCTTCACCGTAATGTTTTTCCGAATAGCGTACATTTGCATGTTTCCCGATATGAAAGGTATGGATCCCGTCATGCTGGGACGTCTCACATCCGTCATTATGGATGCCGCAGCCGGCAACGATATCCACATCGGCTCCTTCACCGATATAAAAATCATTATACACCAGATCAGTTACGCCGCTGTCAGTGATAATGACAGGAATATGTACCTGTTCTCCTTTTGTATGCGGTGCCACGATAATATCAATGCCCGGTTTGTCTGTTTTCTGACGGATCTGTACATTCGCCGTTGAATGACGTTCCACACCGGCACCGTTGGCACGCAGATTGAAGGCAGATCCCGGCTGAAAACCGCTGATGCCCGCAATCTGACGCAGCAGATCTTTTTCTGTATTATTCAGCATATTCCACACCTGCTTTCTTATTGATTCCGCAAGGTTCAAATTCCATCAGAAGACGCGGAAGGATTTCTTCTTTGCTGCCGCGGGCCGCAATCCTGCCGTTTTCGATCACGATCATTTCATCGGCCAGTTGCATGATGCGCTCCTGGTGGGAAATCAGAAGAATATCCTGCTGTTTCTGCTGATGCAGCTTCTGAAAAGTTTCGACCAGCTTGGAAAAGCTCCATAAGTCAATACCGGCCTCCGGTTCGTCAAAAATGCTCATTTTCAGTTCTCTTGCCAGCAGCGTCGCAATCTCGATCCGTTTGACTTCACCGCCGGACAATGAATTGTCCACATCGCGGTCCAGATAATCTTTTGAACACAGACCGACATCGCTTAAATAGGAGATGCAGTTTTCTTCTTCCAAAGGCCGTCCGTGTGCCAGCTCCAAAAGCCGCCGCACGCTCATCCCCTTGAACCGGGGCGGCTGCTGAAACGCATATCCGATCCCCCGTTTGGCACGTTCGTCAATGGAAAGATCGGTAATATCTTCCCCATTGAAAAAAATGCTTCCTTTTGTCGGGTGCTCAATGCCCATGATCAGTTTGGCAAGCGTCGATTTTCCGCCGCCGTTTGGTCCTGTGATGACCGTCAGTGCATGTTCGGTCAGCTTTAGGCTGATATCGTCCAATATTGTTTTTCCATCTGCTTCAAATGTTATATTTTTTAATTCCAGCATGTACTCACATCCTTTTTAACTTCCTTATTTTAGCATAAACTGTTGAAAAATAAAGACAGAAGCATTTGCTACATCAAAAATTCTTATTGAAAGCACAAAAAATATACCTCATTCTTTGAAAAAGAACGAGGTATCATGATCTTGTATTAGTTTTTCAAGCTCTGCAGCGGTGCAGGAATGCGTCCGCCGCGATCGATCATCACATGATTATCGCTTGGATTCATATGCATGACCGGACCGGCTCCCAGCAATCCGCCGAAATTAAGCTCTTCGCCTTCTTTATGGCCGATGGCAGGAATGACACGAACCGCCGTTGTTTTGGAATTGACCATACCGATGGCCGCTTCATCCGCGATCATGCCGGAAATCAGAGAAGCACTGACATCACCAGGCACAACGACCATGTCGAGACCAACACTGCAGACAGCGGTCATTGCCTCCAGTTTCTCCAGTGTCAAAACGCCTTCTCTTGCCGCATGGATCATGCCGGCATCCTCAGAAACGGGGATAAATGCTCCGCTGAGCCCTCCGACAGAAGAGCTTGCCATGACACCGCCTTTTTTCACTGCGTCATTCAGCATGGCCAGACAGGCTGTCGTACCGTAAGCGCCGCATGTCTCCAGTCCCATTTCTTCCAGGATATAGGCAACCGAATCACCGACTGCCGGTGTCGGAGCCAGTGAAAGATCGACGATACCGAAAGGAACATTCAGACGCTCGCTGGCTACAGTACCAACCAGCTGTCCCATACGCGTAATCTTGAAAGCTGTACGTTTGATCAGATCAGCCAGTTCGTTCATCGGCAGATCTTTCGGCGCTTTTTCCAGAGCCGCGCGCACGACACCCGGACCGCTGACGCCGACATTGATCACACAGTCTGCTTCTCCCACGCCGTGGAAAGCGCCGGCCATGAACGGATTGTCTTCCGGTGCATTGCAGAACACTACGATCTTTGCAGCTGCGATGCAGTCACGGTCCGCTGTGATCTCGCTGGCTTCCTTGACTACTTCACCCATCATTTTTACGGCATCCATATTAATGCCGGCTTTAGTGGAGCCGACGTTGACAGAGGCACAGATATGTTCTGTCTGGGCAAGTGCCTGCGGAATTGATTTGATCAGTTCGCGGTCACCGGCAGAAAAGCCTTTCTGTACCAGTGCACTGTAGCCGCCGATAAAGTCAACGCCTGTCTCCATGGCACAACGCTCCAGTGTCAGCGCATAGCGGATCGGATCTCCGCCGCTGACACCGACCAGCATGGAAATCGGTGTAACTGAAATTCGTTTGTTGATGATCGGGATACCGTATTCTTTTCCGATATCATTGCCGACCTTGACCAGATCTTTTGCCAGGGTCGTGATCTTGCGATAGATTTTCTCACAGGACTTCTCGATATCTGCATCGGCGCAGTCCAGCAAAGATATTCCCATTGTAATCGTACGTACATCAAGATATTCTTCATCGATCATCTTGATCGTTTCTAATATGTCTTTGGAATTGATCATGGCTCTTACCCCTGAATCTTATGCATGGAATTAAAAATATCTTCATGCATGACATGGATTACCAGACCCATTTCTTTTCCCACCTGGTCCATATGTTCTACAAATTCGCTTAACTTCATTGCGATATTGTCAATGTCAACCAGCATGGTCATGGCAAATGTATCCTGCAGAAGGGTCTGCGTAACCTCCAGGACATTGACATTTGCATTCGCACATTCTGTGCTGACGCGTGCCAGGATGCCTACGCGATCTTTTCCAATCACACTAACTACTGCGTTCATCGTATGTTCCTCCATTCTTCTTCTAACAGTATAAAGCATGAAAACAGAAAAAACAACGATTTAGCGGCAGGGAATCCCTTTTTGAAAGGAAAATGCCGGCGGCAGACCACCGGCATCCTTCATTTCTTTTTTCATTATCAGGCAGCCATCAGCGCCTTTACCAGGGCATAATGCTGCATCTCAAAAGGTTCCATGGCACTCATCAGTCCCTGTACATTCACATCAAACTCACCCTCATGAAATTGTGTCTGCTGCTGCAGCTGCAGCTTTTCGATGATCTTGGCGGAATCATCCTGATTAAATGTCGCATCTCTGCGGAAGCAGACCATATTGTTTTCATCCAGCAACACGATCGTGCACTGCAGCGGCTGTTTGGAAGCCAGCAGTTTCTCCCGGTCATCATTTTCCTGAATATTGAAATAGAAATCACTGGTATCGATATCGCCCAGTGTCAGCAGAAACACGGCCACATCATAACGATAGACAAAATCGATTTCCAGCAGACCTTTTCTTGCCATCTGCAGTTCGATGTCATTCCAGAATGCATCTTTGATGACAAAGATAAAACGGTCTTCCACATAATCCATCACTGTTCCCAAGCCATCGATCTCTATTTCAAACTTCTTTCCTGTTTCTATTTTCATGCTTTCTTTTCTCCTTTGTTCAACGGCACCATGGACAGCTGTACACGCTGTCGCTGTTCATCGATTTTATAGACCCATACCGTGACGATATCACCGACGGATACGACATCGCTTGGATGTGTCACGCGCTGCCGGCGCATTTTCGAAATATGGACCAGCCCGTCTTCGTGCAGGCCGATATCGACGAACGCCCCAAAATCAACCACATTGCGCACGGTTCCCTGCAGTTCTTCTCCTTCGTGAAGATCGCTTAATTCCAGTACATTGCTTTTCAAGAGCACCGGTTCAAACTGATCGCGGTAATCCTGCAGCGGCATGGCAATTGTCTGCAGGATATCCTGAATCGTATACGGATCTCCTCCCAGGCTTCTGCCCAGTTCTTCCTGATCGACTTCCTCCACCCGCTGTCTTGCGGCTTTCGTTCCCATCTCTTCTTCCTCCAGACCAAGCTGGGCAAGGATCTTTTTGGCAAGCGGGTAACTTTCCGGATGTATGCCGGTGCGGTCAAGGAACTCTTTACCATCCGCAATACGCAGAAAGCCGGCTGCCTGTTCAAACGATTTGGCACCGATCTTCGGTACTTTTTTCAGCTGGCTGCGGGAAGCGATCTTTCCGTTTTCCTGACGATAGGCCACGATGTTGCGGGCCGTTGCCGCATTCAGACCGGAAATATGTTTCAGCAGCTCCACGGAAGCCGTATTGACATTGACGCCGACCCTGTTCACGACCTTGGTCACCGCAAAATCAAGACGTTCCTTCAAGCGTGCCGGCGGCAGATCGTGCTGATACTGACCGACGCCCATCGACTGGGGATCGATCTTGATCAGTTCCGCCAGCGGATCGATCACACGGCGGGCAATGGAAATTGCGGAACGCTGTTCCACCTGCAGATCAGGAAATTCCTCACGCGCCAGGGCACTGGCCGAATACACACTTGCGCCGGCTTCCGATACAAGCGTAAAAGATACATCCATTTTCGATTCGCGGATGACCTGTGCGACAAACGCTTCGCTTTCTCTGGAAGCTGTTCCGTTGCCGATGGCGATGATCTCGATCGGGTAAGCGCGCAGCAGCCGCAGCAGTTCCTGTTTTGCCTTTTCTTTTCTGGCCTTTGGCGGATGCGGGTAAATGACACTGATTTCGACCATTTTACCGGTTGCATCGATCACCGCAAGCTTGCAGCCGGTACGGAAAGCGGGATCAAAACCGAGGACCCACTTATCTTTGATCGGGCGCTGCGTCAGCAGCCGCTCCACGTTCATCGAAAAGACATCGATGCTTGCTTCCTGTGCCTTTTCGCTGAGCATGTTACGCACCTCCCGTTCCACGCTCGGATAAGCCAGACGATGCAGACCGTCCAGCACTGCTTCTTCGATGATTTCTTTTGCGATACTGTCCCGTTTCAGGTAACGGCGCAGTGTCCACTGCTCGACATACTCTTCATTAAAAGCAATATCGACCTGCAGAACCTTTTCTTTTTCACCGCGGTCAACGGCCATTACCCGGTGCGGCTGGATGCGGTCGATCCGTTCGCTGTAATCATAATACATCTGATATACATGCATGACATCTTCATGTTTCTTTTTTTCCTTCGTGACCAGCCGTCCGTAACGCTGCATGGACGTACGGATCACTTCACGCACTTTCGCATCATCGCTGACAGTCTCGGCAATGATATCCTTGGCACCGTCGATTGCTTCTTTTATATCATTTACTTTTTCATTGAGATAAGTACGTGCTTCCTGTTCTATATTTCCATTGCGGGGCAAACGCAGCATCCATTCCGCAAACGGACGAAGTCCTTTTGCCGCTGCCATCGTTGCCCTTGTCTTGCGTTTCTGCTGATAAGGACGATATAGATCTTCTACCTGTGTCAGTTTTTCACATGCATTGATGGCATCCGCAAGCTCCTGTGTCAGCATTCCCTGCTGATCGATCAGGCGAAGGACATCTTCCTTGCGCTTGCCGAGATGTTCCTGATACTGATACGCCTCCTCTATCTGACGGATCTGTTCTTCATCCAAACCTTTTGTACGTTCCTTGCGGTAGCGGGCAATAAAAGGAACGGTACTGCCTTCCCGCAGCAGCGTCATTACGGCCTCTACCTGTATTGCCTCTATCTTCATGGAAGCGGCAATCACTTCATACAGCTGTTCCATCTGTTAATCTCCTTTTTGATCATCATTCATACTGTCTATTATACAATACTTCTCATCCTCTTACACATCATGTGAAAAATCATTTCTTCCAGCTTCATGTTAACGTATAATAATCAGAGAAGGAGCATGTGCATGAAAACAAAAAAAGAAAATCAAAAAACAGATCCTCAGCCGGCAAAGTGTCATCCTATTGCTTTGGGCAGCATTGATGAAATGCTGGCACAAAACGAAGTCTTCATCAGTGATCTACTGTTTGAAAACGACAGTCTGAACCGTTTTGTCCAGGAGGAAGAGTTCCATTTCAACAACTGCCAGTTCACACATACGGAACTGAACGAAAGCACGCTGTCAGCCAATGAATACCTGGACTGCCGTTTTGTCCGCTGCAGCTTTTCCGCCTCTGACCTGAGCCGCAGCCGCTTTTTCCGCTGTCAGTTTGAGAACTGCCGGCTGAGCGGAACACTTTTTTATGACTGCAGCTTCAAAGACGTCTCTTTTTCGAACTGCCTGATGGACTATGCCAATTTCGGCGGCAGCAGTTTCGAACGGTGCCGTTATGAACAGTGTTCGCTGAAAGAGGGCGGTTTTTCACTGTGCCGACAAAAACACCTCCAATTTCATCAGTGCTCGCTGCAGGAATGTGAATTTGCACAGACATCCCTGAGCGGCATACATCTTGAAAGCAATGACATCAACGGCATCACGGTTTCTTTTGATGATCTGAAAGGCATCTATGTGTCCCGTGAACAGGCACTGCAGCTGGTATCGCTGCTTGACATTCATGTCTGCGATGAAGAATAAAAAAATACTGCAACGGAAACGCTCCGCTGCAGTATTTTTTTACTTCATCTGATCGCTGACTTCTTTTGCCATCAGTAATACGTTTGAAATGATTTCCACCATCTTTGTCATATCCTGAATCGAAGCGAATTCATATTTGCCATGATGGTTATAACTGCCTGTGCCGAAGTTCGGACAAGGAAGTCCCATATAAGTCAAGGAAGCTCCATCCGTTCCCCCGCGTACCGGCGATGAATGCGGCGTCAGTCCGGCAGCCCGAATCGCCTGATTTGCCAGTTCGACCACACGCATGTCTTTTTCGATGATCGAACGCATATTGCGATACTGATCAGTGATCTGAAGATCGAAAGTACCTTCTCCGTAACGGCTGTTGAGGTATTCGCAGACTCGGATCATGAACTGTTTCTGTTCTTCAAACTGCTCTGCATCATGATTACGGATGATGTAGGTCAGCTCTGCCTGTTCACATTCTCCCTGCATATGTGTCAGATGATAGAACCCTTCATATCCCTCTGTATAAGCGGGATTCATATTTACCGGCAGCATGCCGTGCAGTTCCATTGCCAGTAAAGAGGCATTGACCATCTTGTTTTTAGCGGCTCCGGGGTGGATGCTCTTGCCCTGGATCGTAATATGTGCCTGTGCCGCGTTAAAGTTTTCATAATCAATTTCGTTAATGGCACCGCCATCCACGGTATAAGCAAAATCCGCCGCAAATTTTTCCAGATCGAAATGCTCGGTTCCGCGGCCGACCTCTTCATCCGGAGTGAATGCCAGATAAATATCACCGTGTTCCTTGCCGGATGCAATCAGCTGCTGCACTGCTGTAATGATCACGGCAATGCCCGCTTTATCATCTCCGCCAAGCAGTGTCGTACCGTCAGTGACGATCAGATCTTCTCCGATATGCTCTTTCAGGACTGGAAATTCTTTCGGTCCCATCTTCACATCCGGATTCAATACAATTTCCCCGCCGTCATAGTTGGCAACGATCCGCGGCGAAACATTGGCACCGCTCAGATCGGTTGCTGTATCCATATGGGCATTCAGGCCAATCGCCGGAAATCCCTGTGCATTTGCACTGAGCTTTGCATATACGACCCCAAATGCGTCTACATGGGCATCTTCCAGCCCCAGTTCCTTTAATTCATCAGCAAGCATCTGCGCCAGCACCAGCTGTTTTTCTGTGCTCGGAGATGTCATGGAAGCCTCATCAGACTGTGTATCGACAGCCACATACTTTAAAAAACGTTCTTCTACGCGCATATAATTCCCTCCTCTGTTGTATTTTTTCCTATTATACATCACTCACTGCAAAAAAAACAGAATCCCCATCTCACCCGTAAAAAAAAGAATACGAATTATTTCGTATTCAATAAACCGTACTGATGGAAAGTATGATAGATGATCATATAGTCATCTCTCATATAGTATAAGCTGCGCTGCACCATCGGTTCTAAAATGTATTGTTTTTGTTCAAAGGCATTCAATGCCTTGATTGCCATCTCCATATAACGGACACACTCTTTAGCCAGCTCCTCATCCTCAACGATCGGCATCGTCTTTACCATTGCGGCAATTTCGCTGATTCCCTGAAAAAATCCCCCGTCTTCCGCCGGTTCCTCATCCATTTCCCTGACATGATGTGCAAGCAGTTCCATGTGCTTGCGCAAACGTTTCAGACAGTCATCGATCAGTTTGATCAGCTTGGGATCCTCTACCTTCATTTTCAGATCTTCAAACAGTGAGGCTCCCATATGTGTTCCTTTCAGCAGCTGATTCAATTCCTGCACACAGCGCTTTTCCAAACAAACCACTCCTTTCGCTTACTGATAGCCTGTGTCTGATTTCAAAATTTATTCAATTTGAAATCAGCTAATATCCCCCAATTGCAGACAGAATATGCTATTATAAAAAGCGAGGTGAGCTTTACATGAAATTGTTGTGGCTGACAGTGAGCGGTGAATATGCTTTGCAGCTTTCCAGTGATCTGACAAAGAAAGGCTATCGTGTGACAGAAGTTGCAAGTACCGGCGATTTTCTCCACTACGGCAACACGATCCTGCTGATGTGCATTGAAGCTAAGCAGATGAATGAACTGACTGATTTTATTCGCAGCAGAATGAATGAATACCGTCATCTGCATGAAACAGACAGTGCCGTTTCATCAACCAACGATTTTGCTTTATACAGCATTCCGCTATGCAACTACAAAAAAACAACAGAGTAAGATACTGATTTCTTTATGACGAAACATAAATGCGGATAAAAAGCGCTGAAAATGCCCGCAAAATAACTTTTCTACATAAATTTAATTTTTTTTAAATTTATTGTTGACATAAATGAAACTCGATGATATTATATGTGGGCACCAAGCGATGGAGGTTTAGCTCAGTTGGGAGAGCGTCTGCCTTACAAGCAGAGGGTCGGGGGTTCGAGTCCCTCAACCTCCACCATTTAATGCCGACTTAGCTCAATTGGTAGAGCAACTGACTTGTAATCAGTAGGTTGTGGGTTCAATTCCTATAGTCGGCACCATT
>OLRK01001890.1_pt1 | contig 15148 bp, 17 predicted proteins | sample 1672911 | NCBI WGS metagenome assembly OLRK01 (sample SAMEA3136736, study PRJEB25190) | human gut metagenome | biome: human gut; feature: human-associated habitat; material: faeces | place: Austria | collected 2013 | reverse complement strand
GCCATTAAATTAGGTCAGTCTTTTATACCGGCTATACGAAAGGTCTCTGATATCATCGGGACAGTAGCGGATAAATTTTCGAGTTTGTCAGAAGAACAGCAGGAAAATATCATTCAATGGGCAGGCATAGCCGCCGCCGCGGGCCCTGTGCTATCAATAACAGGAAAGATTACGTCCGGCATTTCTAAAATGACGCAAGTTATCGGATATGCGACAGGAGCCATTGGATCAGGTGCCGGCGCAGCTGGCATTACCGGGGCTTTAGGGGCATTAGCATCTGTTGCACTTCCGGTTGTCGGCGTTATTGCAGGCATTGGCACAGCTATGCATACAGCACATGAATATGGCGATTTAATGAACAGTACAGTACTTAAAAGCCGTGAAGAAATGAGCTTCATGGAAACAGTGCTTGCTGATTTGACCGGAACACAAAAATACTCAAGGGAAGAACTTGAACAGATGGGGCTTGTTCATGAGAAGTTCTCAAGTAAAATCAGTCCTGAATTTCAGGAAGCAGTTATCGATGCAACTAAGACAGTTCAGGATTTTGGTTTCTTTTTGAATGAAATCAGTTTTGATGGCGTGCTTGACGAACAAGAACAACAACAATTCACTACGACCGTTGAAGGGATATGTAACAGCGCCATTGAAACAATTAATCAGAAGAAGGAAGAAAGCCAACAAGGCATGAAGGAAATGTTTCTTCTTGATGATGATACGATCACTGAATCTGAACAGCAGGTTCTTGATCTGTTCAATCGCGAGTATGATACAAGCACAAAAGAAGTTACGAAGTTGAAAGATGAAATTTATGCCATACGGAAGAAAGCAGTTGATGAGAAGCGAGGGCTTAACGATAAGGAAGTTAAGGATGTCGAGGAGAAGCTTGCAAAGATTAAAGAACTTGAGCTTGAAGCGCTCGGATCAAGTCAGGAAGAAATCCTTTATGCTAAAAATGAGTTTAATGCCCGTGTGCAAAATATTGACTTAGAAAGTGCCTCGACACTTATGCAGGAAAAGGCAAAGCTGCGTGATGAGGAGATTGTCAAAATCAAAGCTTCATATGACACGAATCTTGAAATAATGAAACAGGAACTTGAGAAAGCTGAGGGCGCTGAAAAGGAAAATCTTCAAAAACAGATTGAGAACCATACAAAGGCAAGGGATGAAAAAATTAAGGCACAGCAGGATCTGTATGAAAGCTACTGGGAAATTTTAGGAGAAAATAATCCTCGGTTGCTCGAGGAAATCAATCAGTTTAATGGTGAGATATTGACGGAAGAAGATAAAGTTCAGGCTGAACGGCTTAGCCGAATGACAGAGATGTATGAAGGGATGGATCAGATCACAGAGAGCGGCTGCTATGAAATGAAATTGAAAAATGCAGACACATGGCACAATATGTCGTTTGTAGTAGATGAGAGCACTGGCAAAATTATTGGCGCATATACATCTGCCGGAAAAATCACGGCCGGTGTAAGTGAAGATATTGCCAAACAGGCAAAGGAATTAGCAAATGCTGAGGATGCAGAGTTTACTCGTATTTCAGGTGTTATTGATAATACATCAGATTCAATCACGAGTCTTAATGATAATCCGGTTGAGATTAAGACCAATGCCAAAGAAGCTCAGGAGGAAGTTGAAGGCTTTTGGGGATCTTTGCAGAAAATTATGAACAAAACAATACCTGTATATATCAACACAGTGCGTAATGATGTCAGGCGAACGCAAAATATTGCTGTGCCTATGTATAACGGTATTGACAACATCCCATATGATGGTTTTCATGCTGTTTTGCATAAAGGTGAGCGCGTGTTGACAGCAGAGGAAAATAAGGCATACAGCAATGCACAGCCGATAGACTATGAGAAAATGGGGCGCGTGTTTGCAAATGCGATGCAGGGCTTCTCGATCAAGTATAACAACAGGGAACTCGGGCGAATGTACAACGAATTAAGCAGGGGGTAAAAGAGATGGAAGTTTGTTATGTGAGCAGTACAGGCACGTGTTTGAATTTTACCCAGTGGCCATACATGATAAATGACGCGCAGTTAAGGGATTATACTTGGGTATGCGAAACAAGGAACGGAAAAATTACGGGACTTCACAAAGCTATATCGGAGTATCAGATTAAACTGGCAATTACCGCAGGAAATAGACAGGGTTATGTAGAAGCCGTTGAAATGCTTTTAAATGTAATAGAGAGGGATGTACTTCAAAATACGCCGGGAAGGCTTTATTTTGGCATCGAGTATATGACAGGATTTTTTTATACAAGTTCAAAGGCAGATTGGAATAAAGGTATTGATTTTATGTTCAATACCTTGACATTTGCGACAGATTCCCCGTTTTGGATTTGTGAACAGCACTTTTCTTTCGAAAAAAGCCCGGAGACCTATGCAACCGGCTTATTTTTGGATTATGCCCATGATTATCCGTATGACTATGCAGTTGACGGTATGCAGAAATATATTTCAAATCAGCACTATGGCAGCTGCGACTTTGAAATGGATATCTTCGGTCCGTGCATCAATCCGGCAATTACAATCGGCGGTCATCTATATGAAGTTTTCGCGACAGTTGCAGAAGGGGAATACTTTCATATCGAATCCCGTAAGGGGACGGTATTTAAAATATCACAGGCCGGCGAGCGAACAAATGAGTATAACAACCGGAATAAGGATTCTTCTCTGTTTGAAAGAATCCCGTCCGGGGAAAATGTCGTGACGTGGAGCGGCACTTTTGGTTTTGACATTACACTGTTTATCGAGAGGAGTGAACCGGAATGGACTTTATAGTGGCAAATGAGAAAGGCGAGGAGGTTTCGTGCTTGCGCATACCGTATGATTTTGATATTGATATCGGAAGCACTAATGATTATGCGCTGACAGTACCTTTAAAGGCATGGCAGGCTGCCGGATATAAGACAGGTTACCAGTTTTTCATTCCCGGCACAGAGTATGGTGGTATCATCCAGAATATACAGACTGAGGAAGGCAGCGATACGGCGACAATCTCCGGTGATATTTGGCGAGGCATGATGATGAAGAAAATTATTGAGCCGCCGGCAGGGCAGGATTATAAAATTGTGTCCGGTGAAGCCAATGCTATACTCAAAAGCCTGTTTTCCGGTCAATTTGGCAGTCTGTTCAAGGTTTCCAGTGCAGACAGCGGCATCACGGTAAAAACATATCAGTTTGAACGTTACACAGACATGCTGACCGGGATAACAAAGATGCTGGCGACTTCCGGCGCACGGATTCAGATCCAGTACATACAGGGGCCGTCGCAGGGCGTTGGATATGTTGAGGTGGGTGCTGTAAAAATCAAGGAACTAAATGAGGAATATTCTCAGGATACGAAGGTATCATTTAGCACCAAAGACATTAGGAACGGCATCAACCATCTTATCTGCCTCGGACGGGGCGATTTAAAGGACAGGCAGGTCATACACCTGTATGCCGATAAGGATGGCAATATCAGCCAAAACAAGACGTTCATAGGGCTTGATGAGCGTGTGGCCATCTATGACTATGGCAGTACCGAAACGTTGGAAGACTTGATGAAGGGCGGCACAGAGCGCCTTAAGGGGCTGATGAGCTATAAGCAGTTTGATATGACAATCAATGAGGCCGTTGCAGATGTCGGTGATATTGTCGGCGGCCGGGAGTATACGACCGGTTTTTTAATAAAGCAGCAGATTACTCAAAAAATCTTGAGGGCATCTAACGACAGTTGGAGTGTGGAATTTAAGGTTGGCGGCAGCATTAAACGATAAACAGAAAGGGATGATATTTTGAAGATTGTAACAGGACATACCGGTGAAGCCCATGTTACGGCGGTTGACGATGCTATGTTTAACATTTCGGTGTTTGGTGACGGCAACTGGGTGCTCAGAACCGGCGACAGGCTTAATTATGAAATAGAAAGTAATAATAAAATCAATATCAAAAGCGGCGATGTGATGATGCAGGGACGGCACGGAAGAATTGAAAAAAACAAGTTTGATATCTGCACGATTGAGAATGGTTCGCAGGCAAAAAGGCGGCATGATATTATCGCTGTGCGCTACGAAAAGGACAGTGGCGGAATAGAGGGAATGTCTACAGTCGTCGTTAAGGGAACACCAGGAGAAAAGGGCTCGGATCCGGCGCTGAAAACAGGGGATATCAATGCCGGGGCGGCTATCTGCGAAATGCCATTGTACAGGGTGGTTCTGAACGGCCTAAATATTGAGAAAGTTGAGAGAATGACAGAGGTTCTGCCAAAGCTTGACAGACACGCTTTTAACGCGCCGGTGACGTCACTTGATTCTAATTCAGAGTTGGACGCACTCTCTGCTGCTGCTGGAAAAAAACTGCAAACACAGATTAATTCGAATAAACAAGAAATTTCCGCATCGAAAAAGCAGCTTGATTCTGTTCAGACCACTGCGAATAATGCAATGCCTAAATCCGGCGGAACGTTTACCGGGGGCGTTGCTTTTGGCAAAGGTATAGCCTCAAGAGATAATATAACGTTGACAAAGGCAAAAAGAGTCTACTGGGATGGTGGAGCAAATATATTTTCCAACGATTCGCAGCATCTGTATTTTATGGGGTCAAGCGAAGGCAATTATGTGGTGCATTTGGGTGTCCATGATGGTATGTGGACGCTTGACCCGGATGTTTCCGGGAACTTGCAGCTCGGAACTCCAAACCACAAGTGGGGAACCGTTTACGCGGTCAATGGCGCGATTTCAACTTCCGATAAAAATGCAAAAACGGAAATCAAAGAAATTGACGATAAATATATTGATTTTTTCATGCGCTTAAAGCCGGTGTCATACCGCCTCAAAGGCGGAAAGCGGACGCACGTCGGATTCATTTCTCAGGATGTTGAGGAAGCGATGAAAGCGGTCGGACTTACTGACCTTGATTTTGCAGGATTCTGTCGTGATGCAAAAACACAAAGAGTGGCGAAGAAAAGAAAAGTTAAGGTGATTAATGAAGCTGGCGAGGAAGTTACGGAAAATGTAATTTACTACGAGGATGCTGTCGTTCCGAACGAATATATCTACTCGCTTCGCTATGATGAATTTATTGCGTTAAATACAGCCGTGATACAACGGATTTACACATACTTGATGACACCAAGAACGGAGGCATGACATGATTGTTGAATATGATAACTGCCGGAATCCAACGACAAAATTAGGGCTGACACAGTGGGATTACGGGCAGGAACTGACGGTTTTAAACATCCCGGATGGGGATTGCGAGATTCATTTCGTTTTGGACGGTGATGCAGAGGCAGTGCGCGTACAGGCAGTACGGTCGGGCAGTACAGTAAACGCCAAAATCCCAAACAGCATGTTACGTGATGGCCGTGCGATTATTGCATATGTATACATCACTGACAAAGATTCTGGCGAAACAGTCCATGAGATTATCATGCCGGTGAAACGGCGGGCAAAACCGTATGACTACAGCCTTCCAGAGGATGATGATGTCATCGCATACCTGAAAAAGGAAATCATGCGGAAGGCTGATAGTATCAAACTGGATGATGGGCATATGCAGTTGACGTCAGACGGGAAACCCATTGGGGAGGTTGTTGAACTTCCGGCCGGGGGCAGCGCAGATATTGATGCCATTCCAAACGAGAGCATTGATGAAATAATGGAAGGAGACAGAACATGGCAAGAAGAACATTAGCGGCAAGGACTGCCGCAAAACAGTTTTTGGACAGGGACGGGCTTGTCCACCTGATAGCAAAAAATGACGAGCGCTATGTGCGCAAAGAAGACGGCAAGGGGCTTTCAAGCAATGATTTCAGTGATGAATACAAGAAAATCGTTGACGATTTAAACTATAAGCCGATTGCGATTAACAGCTTTACCAACAATAAAGGTACGCTGGAAATGGGCAGCACATTGACAGACATTAACCTGTCATGGTCGTTTAACAAGACGCCAAAGTCTGCAAAGCTTGATGCAGAGGCGCTTGACGTCTCGGCGACATCAAAAGCATTGACTGGCCTTAACATCACATCCAATAAGACATGGACGTTATCGGCGACGGATGAGCGCGACAAGACGGTGACGAAGACAACAGCTGTCACATTCTTAAACGGTGTGTACTGGGGTGTTGCGGTGGCAGCATCAGATTTTACAAGTGAATTTATCCTGAAACTGACTAAGGGCTTACAGGGAAGCAGGGCAAAGACATTTACTGTAAACGCTGCGGCCGGACAGCATATTTATTATGCGGTGCCAACACGCTACGGCGCCTGTGGCTTTAATGTCGGCGGATTTGATGGTGGCTTTAGTAAGGTGGGCACAATCCAGTTTGCGAATGCTTCGGGCTACACAGAAAGTTATGACATTTATATGTCTGATAACGCAGGGCTTGGCAGCACGACAGTCAAAGTATCATAGGGGGTGGCGTTATGGCGAAATATAAAGGCAGCGTGGAATTGATTTCCGGTATTACGCAGAAAAACGGCGGCACGTTTATGTTGATGGATGCAGCAGCAGTACAGTATAACGATACAGGAAAAAGCGTCAAAGATGTCATCGGCGAGCTTGAAGCTGGCGCAGGAAATGAAATTATTTCACAAGATGAAATCAACGGATTATTTTAAAAAAGGAGAACAGTATTATGGCAAAATTTCTTGATTTAACAGGTTTAGGGCAGTTTTTAACAAAGGTAAGAGAATGGGCGACAGGACAGTTTGTTGCAAAGGTGCCGGGTAAGGGGCTATCGACAAACGATTATACAACAGCAGAAAAGCAGAAGCTTGCCGGATTAACACCGACAAAGATCGACATTGTGAAATTAAACGGTACAGCACTGACTCCGGACGGCAGCAAGGCCGTCAACATTGACTTAAGTACCTACGCGCTTAAAAGTGCAGTAACGCAGGAGATTGCGCAGGCTGTGTCAGGAATCAAGCAGTTTGAGGCACAGGTTGTCGAAAGTCTTCCGTCTACAGGTACAGCCGGCATCCTGTACATGGTGCCTAATTCCGGCAGCGGACAGAACGTCTATGACGAATACCTGTGGATTAATGGAAAATACGAGACATTAGGTAAAAGGGAGATTGACTTGTCCGCCTACGCGAAAAAGTCGGAAATTCCGACGAAGACAAGCCAGCTTACAAATGACAGCAACTTCTTGTCTTCCGTACCGGCTGAATATGTCACGGAAACAGAGCTGACAGGAAAAGGCTATCAGACGTCTGCACAGGTGGAAGCTGCTATTGCTGCATCAGTGACAGCAATCAGCAATGATGATATTGACGCACTCTTTAACTGATGAGGTGATTATGTGAAGAAATTTTTAGATTTCGACGGACTGAAACATTTTTACAGAAAGTACATTACAAGGAAATTGGATAAGACCGGCGATGCATCGGAAACGACAAATAACTTTACGGCGGCGGCATCGAGGAGTAATTTGGCCAGTGGGGAAAAACAGTCGGTCAGCATGGGGAAAATCGCGAAGTGGTTTGCTGATTTAAAGAGTGCCGCCTTCTGCTCGGTCGTCAATAATGGCACAACGACAGGAGATAATACGGTCCTTGATGGGCGTATGGGCAAGATATTGATGGATAAAGTCAATACAATGATGCCTAAGTCCGGCGGTACATTTTCCGGAGGAATTACAGTCAATAATGGAGATATTAAGTCTAATCGCCACGTCCGCGTAGCGACGTCCCAAAAGGTGATATGGGATACAGGTGCGAATGTCATGAGTAACGCAAAACAACATTTATATTTTATGGGGTCAAGCGAAGGCAATTATGTGGTGCATTTGGGTGTCCATGATGGTATGTGGACGCTTGACCCGGATGTTTCCGGGAACTTGCAGCTCGGAACTCCAAACCACAAGTGGGGTTCGCTGTATGCGAAAAATGGCGCAATTCAGACATCTGACCGCACCTTAAAGAAAGATATCCGTGAAATTGACGACAAGTACATAGATTTCTTTATGCATCTGATGCCTGTATCGTTTAAATTTAACGATGGCATACGCACACATATTGGATTTGTATCTCAGGATGTTGAGACTGCCATGACCGCCGCTGAACTGACGGATTTGGACTTTGCGGGATTTTGCAAGGACAAAAAAACATGTCGGGTTCAGAAGACGAGACAGGTCAAAGCAATTAATGAAGACGGCGAAGAAACTCTCGAAACAGTCGTTTACTTTGAAGATGAAGTCATCCCGGATGAATATATCTATTCTCTCAGATATGATGAGTTTATCGCACTGAATACGATGATGATTCAGAAGCTGATGAGCAGGGTGGCAGCTTTAGAAGCTAAAATTTAAAGGAGGCTGCGATGGACACACCAATCACAAGAGCAGAACATGATGAATTTCGCCGGAGAATGGAAGATGAGCACAAGCGCATCAATCATCGGCTCTCCGATACCGAGGAAAGCATCCGGCGCATCGGAGAATTGACAGCCAGTGTAGAGAAGCTGGCACAGAGCGTAGAAAACATGGCAAAAGCCCAGGGAAAACACGAAGAACGTCTTGAAGAACTTGAGGGGCGTGACGGAGAGACATGGCGGAAGGTCAGCAGCTATGTCTTAACAGCCATTATCGGGGCAGTATTAACATTTGTTTTGATGCAGATCGGCATCAGATAGGAGGAACGCATGGAACAGATTATTAATTATATTAAACCGGAACTTGTCGTATTAACAATTGTGCTTTATTTTATTGGTATGGGAATCAAGCACTCCGAATCAATCAAAGACAAGTATATCCCGCTGATTCTCGGGCTTGCTGGAATCATTCTTGCCACAATCTATGTGGTGGCTACATGCCCTTTAGGTACGGCGCAGGAAATTGCTATGGCAATATTTACGGCGATTGTGCAGGGTATTTTAGTGGCAGGATTAAGTACATATATAAATCAAGTAATCAAACAGACAGGAAAAGCACAGTAATTCAGAGGGCGGGCGACCGTCCTCTTTTTATATAAAAATGGAAGGATGATATCATGAAAATTGTAAAAAATATTTTGACAAACAACGACTGCTACAGGGCCGGCCGGAAAATCACAGTCAGAGGCCTTATGCTGCACAGTGTCGGATGCAATCAGCCAAATGCATCAGTATTTCTCAAAAACTGGAATCGTCCCGGGGTGGATGCCTGCGTCCATGCCTTCATTGACGGCAACACAGGCACGGTATATCAGACATTACCGTGGAATCATAGAGGGTGGCACGGCGGCGGAAGTTCAAACAATACACACATCGGTGTAGAGATGTGCGAACCTGCGCAGATTAAATACACTGGCGGCTCATCGTTTAAGTGTTCCGACAAGGTAGCTGCGCGCAAAGTTGCAGAACGCACATATAAGGCTGCTGTAGAGCTGTTTGCATATCTGTGTAAACAGTATGGATTAAATCCTCTGACGCAGATTGTAAGCCATGCAGAGGGCTATAAAAAAGGCATTGCAACAAACCACGGTGACCCGGAACATTTATGGCGCGGTCTTGGTATGGGATATACAATGGACGGCTTCCGGCGTGATGTCAAAGCGGCCATGAACGGAACAGTACCGGAAGTGCCGTCAGAAAAACCATCTGCAAAGCCAACGCCGAAGCTCTCAGTTGATGGAAGCCACGGACCGGCAACCATCAGGGCAAAGCAGCGCTTCTATGACTGTGCTGTCGTGGATGGTGAAATTTCCGGGCAGCCGCTGTCGAATAAGCCTTACTGCTATGCGTTTGTTAAAGGACAGTGCACGGAATTTGTTTCTGACAAATCCGCAGAGGGTTCCCTGGTAGTAATGGGAGAACAGAAGTATCTTAAAAAGAAAGGCTATTACAAAGGCAGCACTGACGGCTTCTACGGTCCGCAGACTGTTCGGGCAAAACAGCAGTTCCTTAAAGATAAAGGTTACTATAAAGGCAGTATTGACGGTTCTTACGGTCCTGAGACCTGCAAGGCAGACCAGAAGTGGCTTAATGCGAATTACAATGACTGGAAGTAGAAAATGGGGCACGGCGAACAGCTGTGCCTTATTTAATATCTAAATCAACAGAAAGGGAAATGGGTATGAGCGAATTACAGAATTTTAATAGCGAGGAATTTGGAGAAATTAGAACAGTGGCTATTGATGGAGAAGTGTGGTTTGTTGGAAAGGATGTTGCTGAAATTTTAGGTTACAGCAACACAAGAAAAGCGCTTGCAGATCATGTGGATGAGGAAGACAAGATGGATGGGGTAACGATTCGTGACTCCATCGGCAGAGAACAAAAGCCTGTTTGTATTAATGAATCCGGTCTGTATAGTTTGATTCTTTCCAGCAAGATGCCGAATGTGAAGAAATTTAAACACTGGGTAACATCCGAAGTTCTCCCTTCCATCCGCAAGCATGGAATCTATGCTACAGATAAAGTCATTGACGATATTCTGAACAACCCCGACTTTGGGATTGAGCTTTTGACAAAATTAAAAGAGGAACGCGCCGCCCGGGTGGAGGCTGAGAGAAGAAATGCGATTCTCATGCACGTCAATAAAACTTATACGGTGACAGAAATCGCAAAAGAACTCGGACTTAAATCTGCAATACAGTTAAATAAAATACTGGCAGAAAAGAAAATTCAGTATCAGGTCAATGGAACATGGGTGATGTATTCGAAATACAGTGATTTAGGATATGAGGAGATTAAACAGGAAGTCCTTGACAGCGGCAGGGTGATTTATCACAGAAGAATTACTCAGATGGGGAGAGAATTTATTTTGAAGTTATTTGCTGATGAGGCAGCGTGACAAGAAAAATTTTGAAAAATCGCTTGATTTTTGTAGCTACATAAGTTATAATAAGATTACAGTTAAGGAAGAACTTAACGAGTAAGGCAGGCAAGTAGCCGGGAAGGAGAGAATATGAACGAGATGACAGAAAAAGAAATGCAGACAGTGAAAATGTCAACACTGTATCAGCTTCGATTAATTATTTCAACAGGAGATAAAACAGAGTATACCAAAGATGAGATTTTGGAACTGTTAGACAAAATCGCAACAGCAAAAGAACAAAATTAAAAAAGCTCTGCTTAATAAATAAACAGAGCCAAACACAAAAAACAGGCGGTACTTGCCACCGCCTGTACCCAAATAAAATGTATCACAAATTTGGGGAAAAGGCAAGAGCTAAGAGGTGATTCAAGTAGAAAAGAAAAAAATAGGAAGACCGTATTCGGCAGGAAGTGAAAAAAGTATAACAAAAAGGGCAAGAATGACAGAACAGGATATTGAAAAATTAAGATTTTGTTGCGAACAATTAGGAAAAACAGAATCAGAAATTATTCGATTGGGTATTGAAAAAGTTTATTTGGGACTAAAAGAATAAAAAACAACCGTCGCACCTACCACAGCTAAACGGTTGTTTTCTCGAAGAAGTTTCCTTCTATAAATATTATAATATAGAACAGAACTTCTTTCAAGAACCAAAATTTGAGAGGAGATTTTATAATGCAGTTACAATTACCTAAAATAACAGAGGTTAGAGGAATACGAGTATTAACGACTCGACAGATAGCAGAAGCATATGGAACAGATACAGGAACAATCCAGTATAATTTTCGATACAATAAAAAACGTTACGTTTTAGGGAAACATTATATTGAGGTTGTGGGAGATGAATTAAGGACATTAAAAAGGACAAGTGAATTTCACGCCTCCCTAAAATATGCAAAATCAGCCTACCTCTGGACGGAAAAAGGCGCCCTGCTTCATGCAAAATCATTAAATACAGATAAAGCATGGGAAGTATATGATTATCTAGTAGATTTCTATTTCAGGGCAAAAGAACAGCCAGTGAAAAACGAAGAAATCAAGAAAAACGTTAGTAAACCCAATACAATGACGGTTGTTGATGTGCCGGAAAACCCTCAGATACTAAAGATAATGGAAAAAATCCAAGATGATTTGGTTTGCATGAAAACGTTAGTTGATAGTTGCAAAACGTATTCGAGCGAGGATAATTACAGAGAACGAAGAAAAGCGGCTTTAAGTGCTGTACATATCCTTATAGCTGATCTGAGTAGGTGGCTGGAGCTTAAGCCGAATTTAATTCAAAAATATTATTAAAAAGCAAAGCCGGCAGGAGGTTTCTCTTGCCGGCTGATATTGTATCATCTTCGCGACAAAACGAAATAGATTAAAATAATAATAAATGTGAACGGTTAGTAACACGTTAGTAACAAATTCGTTTTAGGCACATCGCGTAAAATACAGTAAAATCAAGGATTTAAGCGTTTTTTTAAATTTTTAAAATTATAAAATGTTTAAGAAATTATTAAATACTTGTATACATTTACCCCTTTCTATGCTATAATCATTTTGGTAAAACGGAAAGGGGTATTTATTTTTTATGAATAAAAGATTTTTAAAGTTCGGAACAATCGTTATGGCTTTAGCAATTTCATTTTCAGCGGTACTCCCTGCACAGGCAAAGACAAAGCAGGAAGCACAGAATGAACTTTCCCAGCTCCAGCAGGAGCAGGCAGAACTTCAGTCAAGACTGGACGAGCTTAAGAAGGCGAAGGAGGATACAGAGGCCTATATACAGGAGCTTGATGCGGAACAGCAGACTGTTGTTACTGAGCTTGCAGATATTGAGGAACGTCTGACAGAGATTGAGGCGCAGATTGCAGAAACAGAGGCTAATCTTAAGCAGGCACAGGAGGATGCTGACACGCAGTATGCAGCACTGAAAGTCCGTATTCGCCAGATGTACGAGCAGGGGGACACATCACTGATGGAAATTGTGATGAATTCAAGTGATGTTTCAACACTTTTAAATTCAAGTGAATATATGGCTAAGATTTCCCAGTATGATGAAGAATTACTGACGAAATTAAAGGATGCTGTGGATAGAATTAAGATATATGAAGAACAGCTTCAGGCCCAGAAGGCTGATGAGGAAGCAAAGAAGACCGAGCAGGAAGCTAAAAAGGCGGCATTAGATACAATCCTTAATGATAAGAAAGCAGAACTTGAGACAATTGGCGTCGATATTGATGATGCGTCCGGTGAAATTCATGATATTGCCGGTGCAATTGATGATACACAGGAATTACTTGCAGCAATTCAGAAAGCTGAAGAAGAAGCCCAAAAGGAGCAGAATCAGGGTTCAGGCGGCAGCGGTAATTTTACACCGGGTTCCGGTTCTACAACAGGAAGCTTTATGTGGCCTTCCACAAGCAGATGGGTTACAAGCGGTTTCGGCGGACGTAATTCACCGGGCGGCGTCGGTTCGACAAATCATAAAGGTATTGATATTGGTGCCGGTGCAGGAACACCGATTTTTGCGGCTGACGGCGGTGTAGTTGCAGCTGCCGGATGGCAGGTTGCAAGAGGTAATTACATCATTATTACACATAGTAACGGAATGAGTACATTATATCAGCACTGTTCTGCAGTGTATGCAAAAACAGGACAGAAGGTAAGCAAAGGCCAGACGATTGCAGCTGTCGGAAGTACAGGCTATTCAACAGGACCGCATCTTCATTTTGAAGTATGGGTAAATGGTGTGCCGGTAGATCCGATGGGTTATCTATAGGAGTATAAGCAATGGGACATTTTTTTAATTATGACGGCCCTTTGTTTACGGCGATTAATAAATTTGTGGATTGTCTTTTTTTGAGTGTACTGTGGGTTGTTTTCTCAATCCCGCTTGTGACAATAGGCGCCTCATGTACGGCGGCTTACTATACTGCAAATAAAGTGCTGCGTCACAGCAGAGGTTATGTTTTTAGAGAGTTTTGGGGCTGCTTTAAATCTTCATTTAAGCAGTCCACGATTATATGGCTTATATTTGCGGCCATCGGGCTTGTATTATATGCGGATATCCGCCTGATCGGAATCATTGTCGGTGAAGGGACATTGATGGAGACAATTGCAAAAGCATTTTTCTATGCAATGTTTTTCCTGCTGATTATGCTTGCCATGTACGTTTTTCCTTATATAGCCCGCTTTGAAATTGGACTGAAAAATATTGTGAAAAATTGCATGTATATGGCGACACGTCATATCTTATGGACATTGCTTCTTGTTGTGATTACAGCTGTATCGGGATTTTTTATTTATCTCATACCGCCGCTTACAATTTTTATCGTACCGGGCATTGATGCGCTGCTTGCAACATTTGTTATAGAGCGCATTTTCAAAAAATATATGTCTGCGGAAGATATTGCAAAAGAAGAAAAACTAAATGGGACGAATAAAGATTACATTAGCTAAATTAAAACCCCTCTGTAAGTTTTGCAGGCGTGCTAACAATGCACGCTGAGCAAAACTTACAGAGGGAGTTTTATTATTGCAGAAATTTGCCAATGCACAAAACATATGCGATGCTGGCTTTTTTTATGTGTCAAAGCTATGAAGGGAAAACCACCAGAGGGGGGTTACGGCAGGCAGTCAAGGAGCATTTCAATGACTTTGACTGCCTGTTCAAGTTTTTCGGGATTTCCGGTGAGGGCGACGACGCAGCCGTCGGTAACGTATCCGGAATCGGTGAGCACGGTCATATCATCGGCTTTGATGCCATAATAGACTTCATAAGGTTCAAGCCCGTCGTCTTCTTCCGGCGTTACGGTTGCTTTGCATATAAGTCCTTTTTTTTCAAGGTCAGAGACAGTTTCTTCGGGCAGATATTCACGGACATCAAGAAAGGCATTCATTTTGCCGTAATCTTCCATACCGTTTTTGGTGCCAATCATGATATCAATCATCTGAGCGCCAAGCGCTGCGACGAGCTTTTGATGCATCATTGTTGACATATAGTCGTCGGTCATATTGAGGCTGTAGGAGGTATCAATGCTTAACGGCAGCTTTTTAGGTTTTTCGATGCCTGCGTAAGCAACAAAATGCTCATTAATTTTTTTTTCTGCGAGTATTTCATCATCGCCGTTGCTGAGAACGCCGGTCGGAAGCATATCACACATGGCAATGTGAACGGCATCGGGATTATTGTTTGAGGCGTTGCGTATAAACATAACGATTAAGACGGCTGCAAAAAGAAAAATAAGAATAGCGACCTTATAATATTCCCAAATATATTGCAGTTTTTGTTTGAAATTCATTTTCTTTAGTTTTTCAATTTCCTGTTTGAATTTTTCTTTCATAAAATAGATCGGAAG
>OLRK01001887.1_pt1 | contig 15156 bp, 9 predicted proteins | sample 1672911 | NCBI WGS metagenome assembly OLRK01 (sample SAMEA3136736, study PRJEB25190) | human gut metagenome | biome: human gut; feature: human-associated habitat; material: faeces | place: Austria | collected 2013 | reverse complement strand
ACACACCGAAACCGCTTTCTGCATCTGAAATCCTAAAGGTAATGCCCACTGACAGGAGCATTTCTAAACTGTATAAAGCAATGAATGAACGATCCAAATTAGAAGATTCAATCCCTACAGGGGGAGATGCTATTGTGTGGCATGAGCTTCATAAATCCAACTCATATTCAATTTATCTTTGGGATTGAAGACCAACTCATTTTGTCCTATAACCCTGAAACGTCTTGCCCTTGCGGGTTTAGGAAGGCGCCGATTTCAAAGACGCTAAGAGACGCATGAAATTGTGCTCATCACTGATGCCGTGTCTGGCGGTATTCGGATGTGGGAATGGGACTAAGAATATGGAATGAAATATTTTCCTGTGTGACTGTCCGATTTGCTGTTGCGATTTAGTTTGTTTCTTAATTATCCGTGATAATTCTTAAAAAGATGGAAATAAGATAAATTTTTTGCTACAATATATAAATATTGGAAAAGCAGTTTTGTGTAACCTGCGGAATTTATCCGTTGAAATCTGAAGCCGGTTGTGTGACAGGGAGAGGTGAGATAGAGCGCGAAGGGGAAAACGTGACAGCTCTTTTATATTTTTATTTTCTTTAATATTGGGAGGAAAGTATGAACAGAATTTACAAGATTGTATGGAGCAAGGCAAAAAATGCTTATGTGGTAACGTCGGAACTGGCGAAGAACCACACGAAAAGCGCTTCGGGGAAAGCAGTGAAAGCGGCGCTGGCGGCCGCCGTGGGGATGGGGCTCCTCATGGGTGGTTACACGGCAAGCGCAGCGGATAATACACCCGGTGCCGGTAGTGGGGTAGCTGTCGGTACGGGCAGTAACGCGCCGAAAGCGGAAAATGTGGCTATTGGCAAAGATGCAACTATTTCCTATTCAGGTGGCGTGGGAATGCCGTCCACCGGAGATATTGTGATTGGTAATAAAGCCAGAACGAATAATTATATTGATCAAGGCGGCGGCATCGCCATTGGTTCTAATTCTTTTGTAGAGAATATGGTAGGCGGATTAGAGCGTTCTTTTGATTTTAATCAGGCGGGATATAATAGCATTTTTGGGATTCCTACTGGACTGCCTAAGGATCCTACTAAAATGGTGACTGGTGTAGCCATTGGGCAAAATACCTATGCCCGTACCGGCAGCGTTATGCTTGGTACTCATAATTATAAAGGGGCATTGGGGGATATAAGTGTCGATAGTGCTAATGCAAAGGCCCATAACATGTTACCATTTGCCACGGCATTAGGGGCAAACAGCTATTCTCACGGTCTATTCTCTTCTGTTACCGGATCATATTCTATTATTTCTTCGAATTATGATGGAAACAATTCATCCGCCGCAAGTAAAAATTTTGGCGCCACCATTACCGGTTCTCTGAACAGCATTGAATCTGCTACTGCTTCTTCCGCGTATTCCGGCGTGGCGAACAGCATCGTCGGTACAGCGAACAGAACGGCTAATTCTAACGGTTCCCTCATCTTCGGCGCCGGTAATGAAATCACCAATTCCATTACCAATATTTCCGCTCCTTCCGGCAATAGTACTTCTGCCAAGGATCTGGCTGACAAGCTTCGTGCATCGGTGAAATCATCTAATAGCGGCGGTGCCACCCTTGCCATCGGCGGAGGAAATACAGCGGATTGGACCCAGCTTTCTCAAATTATTGGTGTGAACAATACGTTGAAAGGTACATCTGGGGCTATTAGTAAGTTTAACATGATTGATGGCTACAAAAATACCGTAACCAAGGCCGAGCACGTGTCCGTGATCGGCTCCGAGAATACCGTTGAAAACAGCAAGAGCCAGACCGTCATCGGGGACAGCAATAAGATTACCGATAGAAATGCCGGTACGGTTTCCGGGAAACAGGAAGAAAGGACGAAGAATGTGTCCGACCTTGTCATCGGCAAGGGAAATGATATTTCCGGCAACGACACCTATATGAAAGGGTATGAGAGCCTGACCGTCATCGGGAATAATAATGAAATGGTCAATCCCGGCGCGGGTATCGTGATCGGGGATAACCAGAAAGTTGGGGCGATTAGAGAATCTGTTGTTATCGGTTCCATGACACCGGAAGAAAAGGCCGATTCCGATATCCGGCAGAAACATGCCAGTGTCGTTGTCGGGTATCATGCCCAGAGCGGAACCAGAGACGGCGGCGGAATGAATGTGGCTCTTGGGCATGGCGCAAAAGCTTATGGCTGGCAGGAGACCGTGACAGGGATCAAATCCATTGTGGAAGCAGGTGATTCCGGCTATGACGGCTATTTGGCTTCTGTCTATGGCGGTCTTAATACCGTAGCGTCAAATAAGGCGGACCAGAATGATGGGATGGCAAACACCGTCGTCGGTACCCTGAACAAAACAGAAGGCGCCAATGGGGCACTCGTTTTCGGCGCGGGCAATAGCGTTACACATTCTTTCGGGACGGCACCGACCGATGAAGATGGAAACAGTATGAATGAGCATTGGAGTAATGCTATATTATTTGGGGGACAGGGATATGCCAGCGAAACCGGACAGTCGGGTCATGATGAAATCAGGAAAGCAATGGGACTGGCCATGTCGACCGGCGGCGGTTCTGTGGTCACCATGGGGAACGGAAATACTTCAGATTATGCTGTCCATTCTCAGATCATCGGTTCCGGAAATATCCTTACCGGTACAGCAAATACACCCAGCATCAATAATACGATCAACGGATATGCGAATACAGGCAGGAATGTGGAACGTATGTCTATGATGGGGACCGGGAATAATATGTCCGGCAGTACGGCCGATGTAGTGATCGGGGATTATCACCATATGGACGGCGGCAAAAACAATGTAATCCTTGGATCCATGGCGACGGAAAAGAAGACTGTAGAGAAAACGTATACCATGAAAGATGCTTCGGGCAATGTTATTCTTGAAAAGAAATATAAGGTGACGGAAAATGTACCGATTAAATCGCATACGGCAAACATAAGCAATGCGGTGATGCTCGGCTACAATACGGATGTGGAAAAAGACGGCGGTGTAGCGATCGGCGTGGATTCCGTCGCCTCTGTTGATAAGGGAGTTGCCGGTTACGATCCATCGACCGATACGGCTTCTGCGGATACGTCAGCAACATGGAAAGCGACGGCCGCTGCTGTTTCTATCGGTAAAGCGGCAACTCCGACCAGTGCAGCAGTCACCCGCCAGATTACAAACGTAGCAGCCGGCACGCAGGATACTGATGCCGTCAATGTGGCACAGCTGAAAAAGGTACAGGCAGCTGCCGGTGCGGCGAAAGTGCATTATTACAGCGCCAAGTCTACAAAAACGGGAGCCGGCAGCAACTATGACAATGACGGCGCCGAGGCGGAAGACAGCATCGTGCTCGGTATTTCCTCTTCTTCGAAAGGGGTGAACAGCACCGTTCTTGGCAATAATAACAAACTGACCGGAGTGAAAAACGGAAGAAACAATAGTATCGTCGCCGGCCAGAATCTGGAAGTGGAAGGCGCCCATAATGCCGTGTTCGGCACGGATTACAACAATTATGACCATAAGCTGACAAAAGTCTTCGGGGAACAGAATACGGTCATCGGTGTGGGGAACCTGGTCGGCTATACGGCGGAAAAAGATCCGAACGATCCGACAAAATGGATTTACACCAAGAGTTCCAGCGGCAGTGATCAGAACGTGGCTGTCGGTATGACAAATACGGCAAACGGCGGTAGTGTCGTGGTAGGCACCAGTTCCGAAGCGGAAAATCTGGGGGTCTCTTTCGGTCATGGGAATAAAGTCATCGGCTCGAATAGCGGCGGCGGACAGAGAGGTCTTGCCCTGGGGAATTATCTGACAGTCAAGGGCGAAGAAGCGGTAGCTGTAGGTACAAATGCTTCCGCGACCGCGGACTGGGCCATTGCCATGGGCAAGAATAGTAAAGCGGAGAAAGAAACTGCTATGGCTTTTGGTTATGATTCTCATGCGAAGGCAAATCATGGAGTTGCACTTGGCGCATGGAGTGTAGCAGACACGGCAGCAGGTGCGAGCGGTTATGATCCATCTACCCAGGCGGCTTCCACAGATACGTCTGCTGCCTGGAAATCAACTCTTGGTGCCGTTTCTGTAGGGGACAAGACGGAAGGTTATACACGCCAGATTACGAACGTAGCGGCCGGTACACAGGACACCGATGCGGTCAACGTGGCACAGCTGAAGAAAGCGGTAGCCGGAGCAGCGGATGGCAATGATACACTGGTAAGTGGTAGCAATGGGCTGTCCCTTAGCGGTAAAACCCTGTCCATGAGTGTAAAGGATACGGCCGGAAATGAAGTGAAGGGCAGCGTGGATCTGTCATCCGTTGCAGACGGCAATGATAAACTGGTAAGCGACAACAATGCGCTGTCCCTTAGCGGTAAAACCCTGTCCATGAGCGTAAAAGACACGGCCGGAAATGAAGTAAAAGGCAGCGTAGACCTGTCAGCTATCGCGGGGCAGATTGATACCAATACCACCTATACCATGAGCGGCACACAAAACGCGGATAACACCACCACCATTACGTTAAAGGGCAGTGACGGAAAAGAAAACAAAGTTACCGTGGCCACGAAAGACACAAGAAACACCGTGAAAGCTGGTGAAAATGTGACACTTGACACAGCTGCCAATACGTTTGGCGGAACGGAATACACGGTCAACGTGAAAGCTGATGGAAAAGTGGAAAACGGAAACACAAAGATTGTCAGCGGAAATACGGTGTACCACGAAACCCATGTGAAGAATGACGGCAACTATGTGAAGAAAGAGAACAGTGCCGGAGACAACCTGACCATACTGGACAAACAGGTCGGCAAGAATACAACCAATATTACCAACCTGGGAAATACTATCAACAATCTGAACGGAAAGCTGGGCACCCTGGACAACCGGATCAGTAAAGTAGGAGCAGGGGCGGCAGCACTGGCAGCCCTCCATCCGCTGGACTTCGATCCCCATGACAAGTGGGACATCGCGGCAGGCTTCGGCAATTACCGTAATGCCAGCGCTGCGGCGGTAGGCCTCTTCTATCGGCCGAACGAAAGAACGATGATGAGTCTCGGCTGGACCATGGGAGATGACAGGAACATGATCAATGCAGGAATTTCTGTGAAGCTGGGACGCGGTGACGTTTATACCCGTTATTCCAAAGTGGAAATGGCGAACCAGATTAAGGACTTGAAAGAGAAAAATGACAAGATGCAGGCGGAAAATAAAGAGATGAGATCGGAGCTGGATGAATTGAAGGCCCAGGTAGCAGCTCTCGCTGCCAAGAAGTAAGGAGCTTCCAAAAAGAAAGGAGCAGGCACTGCTGATGGTGCCTGCTCTTTTTTCGTTTTCCGGTAAAAGTGGAACTCATGGCAGTGTGTCTGCCAGAACCGTGCGAAAAATCTGTACTCGTGGTGGGGAAAGCGGTAAGGAGATAAAAGCTATCAGCTGTGAGCTGTCGTCTATAAGCTATGTTATAATAAATAAATTATAGGGTGTGTATTGTCTTTGGAGGGGGTATCAGGGTGGCAGAGCTGAATTTACTGCAGGAGAAAATTTTGAGCGACGGAGTGATCCGTCCAGGGAATGTGCTCAAGGTGGACAGTTTTCTGAATCATCAAATCGATGTGCCTTTTATCAGTGAACTGGGGAAGGAATTTAAAAAGCTTTTCGGGGATCGGAAAGTGGACAAGATTCTGACGATCGAAGCGTCGGGGATCGGCATTGCCTGCCTTACGGCGGTGTATTTCGGGGTGCCTGTAGTTTTTGCGAAGAAATCTGCGGGAAGCAATATGGATAAGGAAATGTTTGCTACGGAGGTTATGTCATATACCCATAATCGGAAAAACCATGTGGTGGTATCAAAGAAATATCTGAAACCCGGCGAACATATCCTCATCATGGACGATTTTCTTGCCAATGGCTGCGCCGTGAGCGGGCTTCTTGATCTGGTAAAACAGGCGGGTGGTATCGTAGAAGGCATCGGCATCTGCATCGAAAAAGGTTTCCAGGGCGGCGGCGACGCGCTCCGTGAAGCGGGATATGATGTCCGCTCTCTGGCAGTTATTGAAAAAATGGATGCCGAAACAGGCGTCATTACGTTCCGCTGAGGAGGCCGTAATGAATACAGATCCGATTTATGAAGCGGATGGGAAAATATCTGTCCGCAAAGCAGTGCCTTTCGGTCTCCAGCACGTTCTTGCCATGTTCGTGGCAAATATCGCGCCAATCCTTATCGTGACGGGCGTGGTGAAGATGCCTGCCTCAGAAGCGGGCGCTGTTGTCCAGGCGGCCATGATCATTGCAGGCATCGGCTCCCTGCTCCAGATGTATCCCGTCTTCCGTCTGGGCAGCGGACTTCCTGTCATCATGGGAATCAGCTTTACCTTTGTTTCTGTTTTTTGTGTGATCGGATTGAAATACGGCTACGGCGCTATTCTCGGCGCTGTCCTTATAGGCGGTGTTCTGGAGGGAATCCTCGGTCTCGGCGCGGCATGGTGGCGGAAACTTGTACCGCCCATCGTTTCGGCGACTGTCGTGACGGCCATTGGGTTTTCCCTGCTTCCCATCGGGGCGAATTCTTTCGGCGGCGGTTTCGGTCATCCTGAATTCGGCGATGTCCGGTTCCTCATTGTCGGTACAATTACTTTGGTTTCCTGCCTTATTTTTAATATCCGGGCGAAATCATTCTACAAGCAGTTATCTGTCCTTTTCGGGCTTTTTGTGGGGTACGTTACGGCATACTTCTACGGTATGGTTGATTTGGGCCGCCTGACGGAAGTATCCCTTGTGTCTCTGCCGGTTTTCATGCCTTATTCTCTGGAATTTCATTATGACGCCATTTTCTCCGTATTCCTTATTTTCTTGGTGTCTGCCACAGAAACGCTGGGCGACACCTCGGCGCTTTCCGCCATGGGGTTCAATCGGGAGGCGAAAGACAGGGAAATATCCGGTTCCATTGCCGTGGACGGGTTTGTTTCTGCCGCGTCTTCTCTCTTCGGGTGTTTGCCGATTACATCTTTCAGCCAGAATGTGGGGCTTATCGCCATGACACATGTGGTGAACAGGAAAGCCATCGCCAGCGGCGCCGTCATCATGGTTCTGGCAGGACTTATTCCCGCGCTGGGGGTCATTTTGGCGTCACTGCCTGAGGCCGTCCTCGGCGGCTGTACGCTTATGATGTTCGGCTCCATCGTGGTGTCCGGTGTGCAGATGATCAGCCGCTGTGGATATTCCCAGAGAGATATGAGTATTGCCGCCCTGTCTCTTTCCATCGGACTGGGATTTACGCAGACACCGCAAATTTTCCGTATATTTCCCGAATTGCTGCGGAGCGTATTCGCGGAAAATTGCGTGGCGGTGGTTTTCATCGTGGCAGTTCTTCTGAATCTTATATTTCCCAAAGGAGAAGAAGAAAAAGCGGCGGCGGAAGCTGCCAAATGAAATACAGGCGCTGACTGACCGTCGGCGTTTTTATTTTGTGGAAATGGCAGAAGCACATATTTTCTGTTGTAACAGCTAATTTGCGTATGCTAAAATAAGTTTGACTTATAAGATGGAGGGGTGATTTATGACAAAAGACGAAATGAAGAAAGCTGTCTGCCGGGCGATTGACGAAGCGGCGGAAACGATTCATGAAACTGTTCTCCGGATTGAAAGCGAACCGGAACTGGGGTACAAAGAAACGAAAACGGCGTCAAAAGTGGAAAGTTATATGAAAGAATTGGGACTTACGACGCAGACGGGACTTGCCCTTACCGGTGTGAAGGCCCGCGTCGATGGCGGGAAGAAAGGCCCTGCCGTAGCCGTTCTTGCAGAACTGGACGCGGTGGGAACACCGGACAGTCCGAAAGCGGATCCTCTCACGGGAGCCGCCCATACGTGTGGCCATTTCCTCCAGATGGCGTCCATGCTGGCGGCATGTACAGGAATCGTCAGATCGGGCGTGATGAAGGATCTGGCGGGGAGCGCCGTGTTTTTTGCCGTACCGGCGGAAGAATATGTGGAAATTGATTACCGCAAGCGTCTGGTGAAAGAGGGGAAGATCCATTTTCTCGGCGGCAAGAGTGAACTTGTCTACGAAGGACATTTTGACGATATCGACATGGCGATGATGATGCATTCCCAGGGAAACGCTCCTGAAAAGGCGGTGTACATCGGGAAATCAAGCAACGGCTTTGTAGGAAAAACAGTGCAGTATGTAGGAAAAACCGCTCATGCGGCCAATGCCCCCCATGAAGGCATCAATGCGCTGAATGCGGCATGCTTGGGGATTATGGGGATTAATGCCCTTCGTGAAACGTTCAAAGAAGACGATATGGTCCGTGTCCATCCCATCATTACCAAGGGGGGCGACCTGGTTAATAATGTCCCCTCCGATGTGCGCATGGAACTCTACGTCCGTGCGAAAACCATGGAGGCCATCGACTGCCAGCACCACCGTGTTGACGAGGCACTCAAAGCGGGCGGCGCGGCTGTCGGAGCAAAGACCGTTATTGAAACGCTGCCCGGGATGTTTCCCCTGGCATGCAGTCCCCGATTGAATGACCTGTTTGTGGAAAATATCAAAGAATACTTTCCGGAAACGAAAATTGAAGAGGCGGGACATTTTACGGCATCTACTGACATGGGTGATATTTCTCATCTCATGCCAAGTATCCACCCGTTTATCGGCGGCGTGGACGGCGGACTTCATACAAAGGATTTTTGTGTCACCGATTTCGATGCGGCGGCTATCCTTCCGGGAAAGGTTTTTGCCATGAATATCATTGATCTGCTCTATGACGAAGCGGCGATGGCAAAAGAAATATTGGAAAAAGAAAAACCCATTCTTACCAAGGAAGAGTACCTGGCGAAACTGGAAAGCTATTTCCAGAGTTAATTAAGAAGAGTATGTAAGAAAAGGAAAGGGGACTGCTATGAAAAGCATCAAACTGCACCTGATCGTTCTGGTGATTATCGTCATCGCCGAACTGATCGGAAACATCGTCATCAACGTAGGAATAGGGAAAATCGTGCTTCTGCCCATGATGTACGCTCTGATTATGGGGGTTTTGACGGCGCCAAAGTTCACGAAGATTTCGGGAGAAAAGGAAATTCATGCTGCCAGCGGACTTTTGGGCGTCACTCTTGTGCTTCTTATGGCGCGCTACGGCACGCTTGTCGGACCGACACTGCCGAAAATCCTTGCCGCGTCTCCCGCCTTGATTCTGCAGGAGTTCGGTAATCTGGGAACTGTCCTTATCGGTATCCCGTTGGCCGTCCTGATCGGTCTTAAGCGGGAAGCCATAGGCGCGGCGCATTCTGTGGCCCGTGAACCGAATGTCGCTCTCATCGGCGAAAGATACGGTCTTGATGCAGCGGAAGGACGGGGCGTCATGGGCGTCTACATCTGCGGGACTGTCATCGGTACCATTTTCTTTGGCCTTATGGCCAGCGTGGCAGCTTCTTACCTGCCTTTCCACCCTCTGGCGCTCGCCATGGCGGCAGGCGTGGGGTCAGCAAGCATGATGACGGCGGCGGTAGGTTCTCTTTCCGCCATGTATCCGCAGATGGCCGACCAACTGGCAGCTTTCGGTGCGGCAAGTAATATGCTTTCAGGTTTGGACGGTATTTATATGAGTATCTGGCTCGCCCTCCCCATGTCGGAATGGCTCTATAAAATCTGTTATCGGATTAAGTACGGTGAAGCTCCGCCGAAGCGGGAAGAGTGCGATGTGGCAGAAGCGAAAGAAGAGGAGGGGACAAAATGAAACTGACAGAAATATTTCAAGTTCTTATTATTACAGGCGTGATGTCCCTCGTGGCAAATACCGTAGGCACCAAGAATGATCTTATGCAGGCGATTCCGGGTATGGGTATCCTCATCGCCATCGCTTTCATCGGCATGTGGATGGGCCGCGTCCTTCCGGGAAAGATCCCCGGCGTAGCCTATGTGGTCACCCTCGGATGTATTCTGACCTATCCGGGCTTCCCGGGATCCGATTTTATCAATGCGTCCGTTAAGAATGTAGGGTTCCTCCAGCTCTGCACCCCGATCCTGGCTTATGCGGGCATTGCCATCTGCAAGGATCTCGATGTCTTCGCCAAGAGCAGCTGGCGCATCGTTCTGGTGAGTGTAGTCGTCTTCATCGGTACCTACATCGGCTCCGCCATTATTGCCCAGGTGATCCTGAAGAGCATCGGACAGATTTAAAACATAGGGGAAATATCCGTACGGTATAGATAAAAACGCTTCCTTTATACGGGGAGCGTTTTTACATGGGAAATGCGGCATCGGCGGACGGTTTCTCCTGCTTTCTGCGTACCCGTTTCCGCACACATCGGTATGCCTGTTGGTCACTCTATGAGTATTTCCTATACAGTTGCAGGCAAGCTATACATTGTGCTTATAAGGTGTAGACACAGGAATGAATAATGATACAATATACATGGTATTATTTAAACAGGAAGTTTACTTACGATGAAAGGCAAGGAGGATTGTCATGAAAAGATTGAAGAAAGCAGCTTTGGCGGTGGCATGTGCTGCTGTGCTCTGTTCCGTATTTTCCGGCTGCGGCGGAGATAAAAAGGATACTGCCAAGGCCGCTCCCGCAGAGGAAAAGGTGCTCACCGTTTACACGGCGCGCAGCGAAAGCTTAAACAATCTTGTCATTCCCGCTTTTGAAAAAGAAACAGGGATTAAAGTCAATGTTATTGTGGCGGGGACGGGCCCCCTCGTGAAACGTGTGGCGTCTGAAAAGGACAATCCCCAGGGTGACATTCTCTGGGCGGCTGACCAGACGATGCTGGATTCCCAGAAGGAACTTTTTGAGAAATATGTATCCCCGGAAGACGCGAATATGATTGATGCCGCTAAAAATAAGACAGGATATTTTTCTCCCGCATTTGCCGATCCCACCGTTTTCATCGTTAATAAAAAACTGGCAGGCGATATGAAGATTGCCGGGTTTGACGATCTTCTCAATCCGGCGCTGAAGGGTAAGATTGCCTGCGGCGACCCTGCCAACTCCAGCTCCGCGTTCCAGGTGCTCATGGCGATGCTTTACGCCAAGGGCAAGGATGGAGATCCCATGTCCCCCGAGGCTTGGGCGTACGTGGATAACTTCATTAAGAATGTAGATGGGAAATTCCTGAACAGTTCCGGTGCTGTCCATAAAGGCGCTGCCGACGGCGAATATACCGTGGGGCTTACTTGGGAAGATCCGGCGGCTACCTATGTGAAGAACGGCGCTGACGTAGAAGTCGTATTCCCGAAAGAGGGAGCCATTTTCCCGGGCGAATCCGTACAGATCATCAAAGGCGCGAAACATATGGAAAATGCGAAGAAATTTGTCGATTTCATGCTTTCCCAGAAGATCCAGGAAGCGGCAGGAAAGACGCTCACCGTCCGTCCGCTCCGCAAGGGTGTGAAGCTTGCTGACTACATGACACCCCAGGACACAATCGCTTTGTTCAAGAATTATGACGAAGGCTGGGTAGCTGCCCATAAGAAAGAAGTCGTGGCGGAATGGAATAAACATCTGGAAAATTCCAGGCAGTAATAAGTAATTAGGTCATCAGAGGGCGTCGGGCATTTCGCCTGACGTTCTTTTTTATAGATGACGCTTGAAGCGCGAGGTTATGAGGTTATTATGAGTGTTTCTATCAATATAGACAAAGTGGTGAAGAAGTACGGGGATACGGTGGTGGTGAACGGCCTGTCCGTGGATATTATGCCGGGCGAATTTTTCACCCTTTTAGGGCCGTCGGGCTGCGGTAAAACGACACTGCTCCGTATGATTATCGGATTCAATTCCATCGAAGGCGGTACGATTTCCGTCGACGGGAATGTCATCAACGATGTGGCGACAGATAAAAGAAATATGGGCATGGTTTTTCAGAATTATGCCATTTTCCCCCACATGTCGGTGAAAGATAATGTGGCTTTCGGTCTGCGGATGCGGAAGGTGCCTGAAAAGGAAATCGAAGAGCGGGTGGATAAAATCCTGAAGATCGTGAAGATCGACCACCTGAAAGACCGTATGCCCACAGCGCTTTCCGGCGGGCAGCAGCAGCGTGTCGCCCTTGCGCGGGCGATCGTCATCCGGCCGCAGGTACTTCTGATGGATGAACCGCTGTCCAACTTGGATGCGAAACTCCGTATCGAAATGAGGAATGCCATCAAGCAGATTCAGCGCCGGGTGGATATAACCACGGTGTATGTCACCCACGACCAGGAAGAGGCGCTGGCGGTGTCCGACCGTATCGCCGTCATGAATGGCGGGGTCATCTGCCAGATCGGCAGACCGGCGGATATTTATAAAAGGCCGAAGAACGTTTTCGTTTCGACTTTCATCGGGCTCTCCAACCTGCTGGACGGACATATCGTGAAAAAAGGAGATAAGACAAGCATTTCCTTTAAAGAAAATGAAGACTGGCTTGTAGACATGGATAACTTATCAGGCGGCGTAGAGGACGGAGAAGAAGTCATCATTTCCGTCCGTCCGGAAGAATTTGATATGGAACCCGGCACGAAAGAGGGGATCCGCGGCGTGATCCGTTCTTCCGTCTTCCTCGGTCTTACCACCCATTACTTCATCACCACTGACGGAGGGCAGGAATTGGAGATTCTCCAGACCCAGGAAGGCCACGATATTCTTCCCGACGGCAGCGCCGTCACGCTCACCGTCAAAGCCGGACGGATCAATGTCTTCCGCCGGGCAACGGAAGAAACATTGATCAGAGAGGAAGGACTATGAAAAAGAATCTGACTGTCTGGAACCTTTTCAGTGTCGTTATTCTTGCGGCTTTCGCCCTTTTCATCATGTATCCCATATTCCTCATTCTGTACCGGAGTGTCATTCATGGGGATACAGGGGCGCTCACGCTTCAGAATTTCGCCCATTTCTTCGCTAAAAAATTCTACTGGGGAACGATGGTGAACTCGCTGAAAGTGACCGTCGTTTCCACGATTTTATCGGCGGCTCTCGGCCTTCCGCTGGCATACCTCATGAGGAGCGTGAAAATAAAAGGAAGCAGTTTCCTGAATATCCTCATCGTTATCTCCTATCTGTCGCCGCCTTTCATCGGGGCATACGCGTGGATACAGATGCTCGGGCGGCAGGGCGTCATCACCCAGTTCCTGAACGACACCTTCGGACTCCATTATGGCGGTGTGTACGGCTTTGCCGGCATTGTCCTCGTCTTTACGCTCCAGTCATTTCCCCTCGTTTACATTTACGTATCGGGAGCGCTGAAAAATCTGGACAACTCTTTGAATGAAGCGGCGGAAAGCCTGGGGTGCAGCCGCATGGGGCGCATTTGGAAAATCATCGTGCCTCTTGTCATGCCCACGCTCCTTGCCAGCTCCATGCTCGTTTTCATGCGTGTCTTTGCTGACTTCGGCACGCCCATGCTCATCGGTGAGGGATACAAGACACTCCCCGTCCTTATTTACAACCAGTTCATGGGAGAAGTATCGGGCGATGACGGCTTCGCGGCAGCCATCTGCTGCATCGTGATCGGGCTCACCATCGTCATGTTCTTCGTCCAGCGTTTTCTTGCGGGAAGAAATACCTATGCCATGACTGCCCTGAAACCCATGGCGGCGGAATCACTCGGCGGCCTGCGGAATATCCTTGCCCATCTGGCAGTCTACATGGTCGTGGGACTGGCAATCCTGCCCCAGTTCGTCGTCGTGTACACCTCTTTCCTTGCTACAAACGGAGGGCAGGTATTCACCGGTGGATTCGCTCTTCAGAGTTATGACGCGACACTCTTTGCCAAGGATAATGACGTCATCTGGCATACCTATTTCCTGGGGCTCTGCGCCATTGCTGCCGTACTCGTCTTGGGTGTCCTTATCGCCTACCTTTCCGTGCGGAAAAGAAATACACTGAACAGCATTCTTGACGTTATTACGATGTTCCCCTTCATCATTCCCGGCTCCGTCCTCGGTATCGCTTTCGTCTTTGCTTTCAATAAATCGCCGATTATCCTTACCGGAACGGCGCTGATCATGATTATTTCTTTCGCGGTGCGGAGAATGCCCTATACCGTCCGTTCCTCCACCGCCATTTTGGGAAATATCAGTCCCAGCATTGAAGAAGCGGCCATTTCCCTGGGCGCCTCTGACATGACGACATTCCGTAAAATCACGGTTCCCATGATGATGCCCGGCGTTCTTTCCGGCGCCATCATGAGCTGGGTCACCATCATCAGCGAGCTGTCGTCATCCATCATCCTGTACACGAACAGCACACAGACACTCACCGTGTCCATCTACACGGAAGTCATCCGCGGCAACTACGGGAACGCCTCCGCGTATGCCACCATTCTCACGGTGACATCCATCCTGTCGCTGCTCCTTTTCTATAAAGTGACAGGCCGGCGCGACGTGTCAGTGTAAAGCGGGAGAATTTTATAAATAAAAAGTCAGAAGTTTATAATTCCGGAAACATGGCATAGTCGTTAAATGCGGCTATGCCAATTCTTATTTGCAGAAAAAGCATGAGTAAGGGGCTGTGATATAACGCGGAAATGTTTTATTACAGCCTTTTATGATCGTCTGCCGATAAAAATGGAATTCATGATAAGATGTCATTCGGAGTAATAGATTCTTCACTCCGTGTCACTGTCCCGTTTTCTATTTTTCTCGCAAAGCGTTCTTGTCTCTGTTTAGAATGACAGGAGTCGATAAGACGTTATCCTAAGCACAGCAAAGAATCTGCTGCTATGATGAGGGGAACGTTAAACGTCATCCTGAACGAACGTGAAGGATCTGTACCCGCTGTGTCATCGTTCCGCTTCCCTGCTTTCTCATACAGCATTCTTACCCCCGCTCAGAATGACACCAGACGGCAAGGCGTCATAATGAGGGAAACATTAAACGTCATTCTGAGCACCAGCGAAGAATCTGTTGCCGTGGTGAGGAAAGCCGGTAAGCTGTCATCAGAAGTCATAGATTCTTCACTCTGTGTCACTGTTCCGTTTTCTGTTTTTCCCACAAGGCATTCTTGCCTCCGTTCAGAATGACGACGGACGGCAAGCGTCATCCTGAACGAATGTGAAGGATCTATGACTCTGGTGAGGGAAATGGAAAGAGCCTAGTGGGAAGTTATGAGCGGAATAGAGTCATTACTCCTCATCACATAGATGCGTTCA
>OLRK01001885.1_pt1 | contig 15178 bp, 16 predicted proteins | sample 1672911 | NCBI WGS metagenome assembly OLRK01 (sample SAMEA3136736, study PRJEB25190) | human gut metagenome | biome: human gut; feature: human-associated habitat; material: faeces | place: Austria | collected 2013 | reverse complement strand
AGCTGGGAGAGCATCTGCCTTACAAGCAGAGGGTCACAGGTTCGAGCCCTGTAGGCCCCATTTGTGTTTATGCGGGTATGGTGGAATAGGCAGACACAAGGGACTTAAAATCCCTCGGACTTAACATCCGTGCCGGTTCAAGTCCGGCTACCCGCATTTTTTGTATTTATGCTTCTGCTTATTTTAATTGCGGCTGTGGTGGAATTGGCAGACACGATGGGTTTAGGTCCCATTGGGCAACCGTGCAGGTTCGAGTCCTGTTAGCCGCATTTTTAATTAAGGAACGAAGTCTTAAATTTATGGTATTTGAAGTAAGAGCTGTGAGTATGGATTCACGGCTCTTTTTTTGCAAATATCAGGAAAAAACGGGCAGAATTTTTCTACAGATTAACAATTCATCAACTTTACTAAGGGTTAGAACCATGCTATGATGAAGAAAATAGGGGAAACGAATGTGAGCGTTATATAATTTGAGGATGGAAAAGGGTGGTAGATGCGTATGGATATGTCATTTTCTTACTTTATAGAGCAAATGCTGGATAATCCGGCGCTGCTGATTACAGTAGTGCTGACATTGGGAGTTATCGCAGTTAACGGAATTACAGATGCGCCTAATGCAATAGCTACCTGCGTGTCAACCCGCTCGCTGGATGTAAATGTAGCCATAGCCATGGCTGCAGTCTGCAATTTTGCAGGTGTGGTTATTATGACAATGATTAATTCTACGGTAGCTTCCACAATTACCAATATGGTGGATTTTGGAGATGATAGTGCCATGGCGCTGGTGGCATTATGTGCTGCTTTATTTTCCATTGTAGTATGGGCGACTTTTGCCTGGTGGATTGGATGTCCTACCAGCGAGAGCCATTCCTTAATTGCAGGTCTTACAGGAGCAGCTATAGCTATTCAGGGGAGCTTTTCAGCCATTCATGCTTCGGAATGGATGAAGGTTATTTATGGGTTGATATTTTCGGTTGTATTGGGCTTTGTAAGCGGATATGTATGCTGCCGCCTGGTCTCCTGGATCTGTCGCGATATAGACAGGCGAAAAACAGTGGGATTTTTTAGATGGGCCCAGATTGCCGCAGCTGCAGCAATGGCATTTATGCATGGAGCGCAGGACGGGCAGAAATTTATGGGAGTGCTTCTCCTTGGAATCTGCATGATAAATGGAAGCAGCAGCACAGCCGGCATGGAATTTCCAGTCTGGATGCTGATCATAAGCTCTCTTACAATGGGAATCGGAACTTCGGTGGGAGGTAAAAAGATCATCAAATCGGTAGGAATGGATATGGTACGGCTGGAAAAATACCAGGGCTTTTCAGCGGATATAGCCGGAGCTGCCTGCCTTCTGCTGTTTTCACTGTTTGGTATCCCGGTCAGTACAACTCATACAAAAACAACTGCGATTATGGGAGTAGGAGCTGTAAAACGTCTGTCAGCTGTGAATCTGGGAGTAGTTAAAGAACTGGTATTGACCTGGATATTGACATTTCCGGGTTGCGGTCTGATCGGATTTTTCATGGCGAAGCTGTTTGTAATGCTGTTGTGGTAATGGATAGGGAAGGAGAAGGGGAAAATGTCAAAAAAGAATGATCAATATTATTTTGATAATTTTATTGACTGTGTGGAATATTCCTGTCATGCGGCAAGGCTGCTGGAGGAAAATCTGGTAGATTATAAGGCAGGACGCTTAAAGGAGCGGCTGGGTGAGCTTCATCAGATTGAGCATGGGGCAGACCAGAAAAAGCATGAGATGATGGGGGTACTGGTGAAGGCTTTCATCACGCCCATAGAGCGGGAGGATATAATCCTCTTAAGCCAAAGCCTTGATGAGGTAACAGATAAGATTGAAGATGTATTGATCCGCATTTATATTAATAATGTGTCTTCTATCCGTCCAGAGGCAATTTCTTTTGCCAGAGTCATTATTCGATGCTGTGATACCCTAAAGAAGGTAATGACGGAATTTGCAGATTTCAGGAAGTCAAAGGAGCTTTATACACTGATTGTTGAGATTAATGCACTGGAGGAAGAAGGAGATAAATTATTTATCGATTCCATGCGCCGTCTTCATATTGAAGTGAAGGATCCTCTGGAGGTAATTGCATGGAGGGAAATCTATATTTATTTGGAAAAATGCTGTGATGCCTGTGAGCATGTAGCAGATGCGGTGGAAAGCGTTATTATGAAAAATTCATAAGGGTAGAATTTGCTTCTTAAAAAGGTGATACCTGAAATGTCGGAAATGATATTAATTGGGAGAAACTGGTTAGAACAAAGTCGCTGTTGCATAAAAATGGATAATGAATTATAATGGTAACTATTCAGATGGTGCAGAATATCTTCTGGATAGTTATTTTTACAATGATAGAAGCAAAGTTAACGAATATAAAACAGATTCTCTATAGAAGAGGACATTCGAAAGGAGAGAAATTCATGAAGAAGAGATGGGCAGTGGCAGTGATTACCTGTGCACTCAGTGCGGTTATGGCAGTTCCTGCATTTGCAGGGTCATGGAAATACATAAATGACCAGTGGAAGTATCAGAAAGGTGCAAATAAATTTGCATATGATGAATGGGTGGAAGACCAGGGAGGAAGCTATTACATTGGAAATGATGGCTATATGAAGACGGGCTGGCAGCAGATTGACGGGCAGTGGTATTATCTTGAACTGGAAACCGGAAAAATGCAGACGGGCTGGTTTAAGGATGGAACAAAATGGTATTTCTTCTATCCAAACGGTGTTATGGCTGTAAATACAGTGATTGATGGCCGTAAGATTGGCGCAGATGGTGTGTGGATACCAGAAGAAGGGCAGGCAGAACCGTCGAATACAATTGATATTTCTACTCCTTATCTGGTTCAGAATATGCAGGAGGGGCTTAACAGCAGGGATTACACAATTATTGCTTCTGGAAGGATTTCTACCGGCGAGAGATGGAGCAACGCAATCCGCTTAAAGGGTGAGGGAAGCTATGTACAGTATGATGCAAATGGCGAATATAAGCTGCTTTGCGGAACGGTAGCTCCTTCTATGCAGTTCCCAAGCGGGATCATGTGCAAGGTAGTTGTATATGGGGATGACAGCAAAGTACTGTATGAATCACCTTATATCCATTACAATGAGAAAATCTCTTATTTTGGTGTTGATGTAACAGGACAGAATAAAGTACGTGTTGAGATTGTACCGGAAAAGTCAGGACAGTGGGATCAGCCGATTATCCTGATTGATGGATTGTCATTATATAAGTAAAAGGCTTTTTGGTTTTATAAAGAAGCTGTAAGGGCATTAAAAGGAAGTTCAGACAGGGCTAATTCCGAAAGGAGTTGGCCCTTTTTTGATAGTGAATGACTAGATTTTACTGGAAATATGGCTGTTTTTCATGTATACTAAAATGCATCGGCAGAATACTGTTTTTGGAACTGCCGATACGGCATATTTGCAGTAAAAGTAAAATTTTTACACAAAAAAAGCTGGAACTTTTATAAAAAAGTTTCCAGCATTTCAAGAAAATCGGAGTAACAGGATTTGAACCTGCGACCTCTCGGCCCCCAGCCGAGCGCGCTACCAAGCTACGCCATACTCCGTCTCAACCCCTATAGTATAACAGAGTTTTTCAGATTTGAAAAGCCCCTAAATTTACTTTTTTATACTTTACGTAACGGTTCATCCAAGCATCTTCTTGCTTGCCTAAATATTCGCATGGATGAACTGCTGCTGATCGTATGATCTGAAATAGGAAAGAAGAGGAAAAATGACAGGGATGACGCAAAAGAAAAGAATTATAAGTTTCGATTTAGATATGACTCTTTTAAGCCATAGAAATTGGGAAATTCCGGAAAGCGCCATGCGGGCATGGAATCTGCTTAGAAGGGAAAATATATTGGTAATTGCAAGCGGAAGAGATATGAACAGCGCTATGAGTATACCTTACAGGGATATGCTGAATCCGGATGGCATTATCCATACGAACGGTACACTGGTAGAGGCGGATGGAAGGCTTCTTCTTGAGCACAGGATGGACAAAGAGCGAATCAGGCGGCTTCTTGAATATGGGGAAAGCAGAAAAATTTCTGTGGGAACTACATTGGAGGGGATTGATTATTATACCTGTCCTGAGGATGTAGTGTACCATGATAAGTACCGCTGGGGAGAATCCGATCGGAATTTTGAGGATCCATGGAAGCTGATGGAGCTGCCGGTCCATACTTTGGTATATATTGGCGGCCCGGAGCAGATCAATGGTCTGGAGGAAGCATTTCCCTATATGAAGTTTCCTGTGTTTTCAGGGAAAATGGGAGCGGATATTGTGGAACAGGAGATATCAAAGGCTCAGGGCCTCTTAAAACTCTGCCAGCATTATGGCATTGATATGGAACAGACAGCTGCTTTTGGAGACAGTATGAATGATTATGAGATCATCCGGGCAGCGGGAATCGGGGTTGCTATGGGAAATGCGCTGGAGGCATTAAAGGCAGAGGCAGATTATGTGACAGATGATATTGACAGGGATGGCGTATGGAAAGCCTGCTGCCATTTTGGATGGATTCAACAGGAGGAAGCGGATGGCAAGACAGTTTGATGTAGTAATTGTAGGAGCAGGGCCGGGAGGCTATACTGCGGCAGTCAAGGCAGCGGAATATGGCATGAAAACGGTTGTGATTGAGCAGAAAAAAATAGGCGGAACCTGTGTAAACAGGGGCTGCATCCCTACAAAGGCATTGCTGTACGCTTCAAATATGTTTCATATGATGCAGAATTGCGATGAATTTGGCGTGTCCACAGATTTTATCTCGTTTGATTTTGAAAAAATGCAGCGATATAAGAAGAATGCTGTGGATACCTACAGGGAAAGTATAGAGGCCAATTTTGCAAGACTTGGGATTGAAGTGATGCAGGGAACAGCCACTCTCCGCAGAAACAGGACCGTAGAGGTGGCGCTGGCAGAGGGCGGACGCGAATTTGTGGAAGGTAAATCGGTGATTCTTGCAGCCGGCGCAGTTTCCGCAACAGCCCCTATTCCCGGAGCCTCTCTTCCGGGGGTATGGAACAGTGATCGGATTCTGGCTGCGAAAAATTGGAATTTTGACCGGCTGACGATTATGGGAGGCGGCGTAATCGCAGTGGAGCTGGCAACTATCTTTAATAACCTTTGCTCTCATGTGACCATTGTGGAAAAGCAGAAGCATCTGATGGCGCCTATGGACGATATTATGTCGGCAGAGCTGGAAAAGGTTTTGAGAAAAAAGGGTATCGATGTATACTGTGATGCCACAGTCACTGAGATCACGGAGGAGGATGGCGGATTAAGCTGCGTGATCACTCCCAACGAAGGCGGGGAGAAAACGAAAATAAGGGGAGGCCAGGTCCTCATGGCCATTGGAAGAAAGCCAAACCTTTCAGGCCTTTTTGGAGATGATGTATTTTTAGAAACAGAAGATGGAAAACTTGCGGTGACGCCGGAATTTGAGACAAGCGAACCGGGAGTTTATGCCATTGGGGATATGTGTGCGCAGATACAGCTGGCTCATGTTGCGGCCGCCCAGGGTACCTATGTGGTAGAGAAAATCGCAGGGAAGCCTCACAGCATCCGCCTGCAGGCTGTTCCGAGCGGAATGTATGTCACTCTTCCCATTGTGCCAAGCTGTATTTATACAGAGCCGGAAATCGCCACGGTAGGAATTACGGAGGAAATGGCAAAGGCAGCAGGGCTTAAGGTGCGCTGCGGCCATTTTTCCATGAAGGAAAATGGGAAATCCATTATTTCCGGCGAATCCTTTGGTTTTATACGTCTTGTGTTTGAGGCGTATACTAACACGATCGTGGGTGCCCAGATGATGTGCCCCAGAGCTACGGATATGATAGGCGAGCTGGCAACTGCCATTGCCAATGGCCTGACGGCGGAGCAGATGTCCTTTGCCATGCGGGCACAGCCTACTTATAATGAAGGGATTGGAGCGGCGATCGAGGATGCCATGCGGCGTCAGCCGGAGTTAGGATAAATTTTTAGGAGGAAATGGATGATGAATGAGATACAGGAACGATTGAAAGCCTTAAGGGAGCGTATGAAAGCTGCAGGCATGGACGCTTATATGATTCCTACTGCAGATTTCCATGAATCAGAGTATGTTGGAGAATATTTTAAATGCAGGCAGTATATGACCGGTTTTACCGGATCAGCAGGAACGGCTGTGATCACAAAGGATCAGGGTCTCCTTTGGGTGGATGGGCGGTATTTTGTCCAGGCAGAGGCACAGCTTAAAGGAAGCACCATAGAAATGATGAAAATAGGCAATGAGGGCGTTTTGTCGGTGGAGGAGTTTTTGGAGGAGTGTGTTCCGGAAGGCGGATGTCTTGGCTTTGACGGCAGAGCCGTAAATGCACTGTCAGGGCTTAAAATGGAGCAGCGCTTGGAGGAAAAAGGGGCGTCTATTGCTTATGAAAATGATTTAGTAGGAGAAATATGGAAGGAAAGGCCGTCCATGTCGGAGCAGCCGGCCTGGGTATTGAAGGAGTGCTATGCAGGCGTCAGTGCAGAGGAAAAGATAAAAAATCTGCGGGAAGCGATGAAAAAGGCTCATGCCACAGTCCATATTTTGTGTTCTCTGGATGAGATTGCATGGCTGCTGAACATAAGGGGAAATGATGTGCGCTGTAATCCGGTGGCATTATCTTATTTGATCGTGACAGAAAAGGAGCTGAAGCTGTTTGTTCATGAAAGTATTCTGGAGCATCCTGCCTATCCTTATGACAGCAAGGCAGAAAAAATCACAACGCGCCAGTACCTTGAGCGGCTGGGAGCTGCCATCTGTCCTTATGACGGGGTGTATGAGGCGGTGAAGGAGCTTCGAAATGAAAAAATACTTCTGGAGAAGGGAAGAGTAAACTATTCTATTTTCCGCTGTCTGGATGCTTCAAATCGGATAATTGACCGGATGAACCCGGCGGCAGCAGCAAAGGCAGTGAAAAACCCGGTAGAAATCGAGAATGAAAAGCGGGCCCATATAAAGGACGGGGTTGCGGTAACAAGGTTTATTTACTGGCTGAAGCAGAATGTGGGAAAGATCCCCATGGATGAAATCAGTGTGGCTGATCACCTGGAGGAGCTTAGAAAGCAGCAGGAGGGTTATATTGAGCCAAGCTTTGATACAATTTCCGCTTATGGCTTTAATGGGGCCATGTGCCATTATTCTGCTACAAAGGAAAGCTGCACCAGCCTCCAGCCAAGGAGCTTTTATCTGGTGGATTCCGGCGGTCATTATTATGAGGGAACAACGGATATTACAAGGACGATTGCTATGGGTCCCCTTACAGATAAGGAGAAGGAGCATTTTACCCTGGTGCTTATGAGTATGCTGCGTCTTGGGGATGCAAAGTTTTTGCATGGCTGCAGAGGCTTAAACCTTGATTATGCAGCCAGAGAGGTGCTTTGGAAGAGAGGCCTTAATTTTAATCATGGAACAGGACATGGGGTGAGCTACCTGGGAACGGTCCATGAGCGTCCCAATAGCATTCGCTTTAAAATGTTGCCGGGACAGCAGGATAATGCAGTTTTAGAGGCTGGCATGATCACTTCCAACGAACCGGGGCTGTATCTGGAGGGAGAGTATGGGATCCGTACGGAGAATCTGATACTCTGCGTGGAGGATGAAAAAAATGAGTACGGACAGTTTTTACGGTTTGAAAATCTGACCTTTGTTCCTATTGATATAGATGCTGTTGATAAAGGGCTGATGTCGCAGCGGGATGTGGAGCTTTTAAATGAATACCACAGGCAGGTGTATGAGAAGATATCTCCCTATCTTCCGGAGGAAGAAAGGCAGTGGCTTAAGAAGGTGACCTCAGAGATTTAGAGGATCATTGGAAATAAGGCAGGATTTTTCAAGCGATATGTTTAACTGTCTTTATAATGAAAGAGCAGCAGAGCCGGACGCCGCAATGAGCGGAAGTTCCGGCTTTGCTTATTATTCCGGTAGTGTTACAAGGGTGTAGTCATGGTGCATTGCAGGAAGAAGCTGGTTCAGCAGATCTTCAGTGCGCAGCTTTAGTGTGGAGGTATTGATGCATGGATGACAGCCCACATAGTCGTGACCTTCGATCACATCCCTGTCAATGAGCAGGCGTACATGGCAGTCGCTGTCATTCATAAGACCTAATACGCTGACGGAGCCTGGAGTGATATCAAGAAACTGCTCTAAAAATTCCGGTTCAGCAAAGGAGAGGCAGGCGCTTCTGATCTGTTTGGACAGAGCTGCAGTCCTGAATTTTTTGTTTCCAGGCATCATCAGAAGATAGAAATCTGTTTTCTGCGTATTGCGTAGAAATAGATTTTTGCAGATTTCAACCTGCAGGAGCTGTTCTGCTTCCTGGCAGGCTTCGATGGTTGGCAGGGGGTCATGGTCAAGACGGGTATAGGGAACCTGGAGCGCATCTAAAAAGCGGTAGGTGCGCAGCTCCTTTTCTAAACGGCCCTCTGGATTTTGGGGGCTTCCAGCGTAGACGGCTGGATTGATACGGTAATTGGTTGGCTGATCTATCATAAGAATGACCTCTTTTTGAATGTTTTTGAATTTGCGGATATTGCTTCCGGGGATGATTTTATGCAGGATGTTCCGGCGCAATTACTACACATTATAGCGAATTTATGGTAAGATGTCGATAGTTTAAGGGATGAACATCCGATGCTTCTTGTCCGGTTGCACTGGACAAGAAGATACCTCCTGGCTGAACTGATACAACAGTTCTGAATTGTTACGATGTTCTGGAAATTTGATTGCCTGGAAGGCAGAGGGAGAGAAGCATGGAAGAGAGAAAAGAAAAAATTGGGAAAAGAAAAAAAGCAGAAGGCCTGTGCCCGGTTGCGGAAAAATGCGGCGGCTGCCAGATGCTTGATATGGAATATGAAAAACAGCTGGAGCTCAAGAAAAAGCGGCTGGAGGAGCTTTTGGAAGGCATATGCCCGGTGAAAGGGATGATAGGAATGGAAAATCCATTTCATTACAGAAATAAGGTACATGCGGTATTTGACCATGACCGAAGGGGAAATGCAATTTCCGGAATTTATCAGGAGAACAGCCATAAGGTGGTGCCTGTGGAGCGCTGTATGATTGAGGATGAAAAGGCGGACGAGATTATCGGAACCATCCGCGGGATGCTGAGATCCTTTAAGATACGTACTTATGATGAGGATACAGGTTACGGGCTGCTGCGCCATGTACTGATCCGCAGAGGATTTACGACTGACGAGATCATGGTCGTGCTTGTGACGGCTTCGCCGGTATTTCCATCTAAAAATAATTTTGTGAAAGCGCTTCGGGCGAAGCATCCGGAAATTACAACGATCATTCAGAATATTAACGGACGGGGTACCAGTATGGTGTTGGGAGATAAGGAGCATGTGCTCTACGGAAAGGGCTATATCGTGGATGAGCTTTGCGGCTGCCGTTTTCGTATTTCTTCAAAATCTTTTTATCAGATAAATCCGGCGCAGACGGAGGTGCTTTATCAAAAAGCGATGGAGCTGGCTGGTTTCACAGGAAAGGAAACAGTGATAGATGCTTACTGTGGGATTGGCACGATCGGGATCATCGCCAGTCATGAGGCTGCTTCGGTTGTTGGTGTAGAGCTGAATCCGGATGCGGTCAGGGATGCGATCACTAATGCAAAGCTTAATAAACGCTCTAATATTACATTTTACTGTAATGATGCTACCCGTTTTCTTACGAATATGGCGGAACGGGGGGAAAAGGCGGATGTAGTCATTATGGATCCGCCCCGCAGCGGCAGCACAGAAGAGTTTATGGCTTCCATTGGGAAAATGGGCGCTAAAAAGGTAATCTACATTTCCTGCAATCCAGAAACGCTGGCAAGGGATTTAAAGTATATGAAGAAGATGGGGTATCGGGCTGTGGAAGGCTGGGGAGTGGACATGTTTCCGGCGACGGCTCATGTGGAAGTCGTGATAAAGATGACGTATTGTGGTGATAAGAGAAAATAGTGTCATATAACCACAAGATATTGTGGTTTTGAACTGAAAAATGAGCAAAAATCGAGGCGAAAATGAACGATTTTCGACCTCGATTTTTTGAGCTTTTGACAGATGACATCGGAGAAAAAAGAGGTAAAACAGATGACAACGGGTTAAAGTGTGAATCTGTAATCCAATTATTTTAGAGAGTCTGATTTTGCCTGAAAAATGGTTTGGAGTTGGAAGAACAGTTGGAGGAGAGATAAAAGGTGGAGGAAAATAAAAGGCAAAGGCATTTGCCAATTGGATATCGAATTCAAAATGGTAAGGCAGATATTGTTCCAGAAGAAGCAAAGCTGGTAAAGGATATCTTTCAAAATTATCTGAATGGAATCACTACTGCTCGGATTGCCAGCATACTGATCAAGCAGGGAGTCCCAAATGCCAATGGGAAACTTTCATGGAATCATGGATCGATTGGAAAAAATATTAGAGAACCGTAGATATTGTGGAGATGAATTTTATCCTCTGATTATTTCAAGAGAGTTATTTGAACAGGCACAGGATAGACGAAAGGAAAAGGTTCGTCAGCTGGGAAGAAAAGAACATCCAAACAGCTATGCAGGTAAAAGAATTTTAAATGGAAAGGTTTTTTACGGAGAGTGTGGATTGGAATACCCAAAATACACAAAGAAAAGGCAAAAGCCAGGAGAGGATAAATGGTGCTGGAAATGCTCCAAATATCAGAATGGAAGGAAGGTGTCCTGCGGAAACCGAATTCTGTCAGAGGAGCAGATTCAAAATGCAGCCTTGGAAGCCATGAATCTGATAGCAACTCATCCAGAACTGGTTCGTGCGATTCAGAAAGAAAGCGTAACATTGGAAACACCTAAATACAGAAAGTTAACCAGATAGATTGAAGAACTTCTGCAAATGGAAGAGTTTTCAGCAGAAGAGATCAAAACACTGCTTTACGAGAGAGCAATGGAACAGTATCAATCCATGGAAATACAAAGTAAGTCTTATTATGAAGAGCAGATAGAAGAAATCCTGTGCAGAGGTGGAAAACAAGAACAATTTAATGAAGGATGCTTTCAAAAGACAGTGGAGAAAATCATGGTTTTTAAGAACGGAACTATGGATGTACATATGAGAAATGGAGTCATAATCCAGATTGAAGAGAGTGGAGAGGAGGGAAGCAGCGATGCAGGCAAGCGTAAAAAAGAACATATCTGTCATACCGGCAAAGCCAGTTTATGACAGGAGTATCCGGTCACAGATGCGAACCCTTCGGGTGGCAGCCTACTGCCGTGTCAGTACCTTGATGGAACAGCAGGAATCCAGTTATGAAGCCCAAGTGCAGTATTACACAGAAAAGATTAAAAGCAATTCCAATTGGAAACTGGCTGGGATTTATGCAGATGATGGAAAGAGTGCAACCAGTACCAGAAAGAGATCAGATTTCCAGTCTATGATTGATGACTGCATGGCAGGAAAGATTGACATGGTCATTACAAAATCCATCAGCCGGTTTGCCAGAAATACCGTAGACTCCCTGACCAATATCCGGAAGCTAAAAGAAAAGAACATTGCCGTATTTTTTGAAAAAGAAGGGATTAACACGCTGGAGGGAAGCGGAGAACTGCTGATTACGATCCTGAGCAGCCAAGCACAGGAGGAAAGCCGGAATATCAGCGAAAACTGTCACTGGGGAATCGTAAGGCGATTTGAAGCAGGACAGGTCATTGTCAACCACAGTAAGTTCCTTGGATATACGAAGGACAAGGACGGAAATCTGGTGATTGTACCAGAAGAAGCGGAACTGGTGCGGCGAATTTACCGGCTGTTTCTGGAAGGAAACAGCAGCTACAGGATTAAAAGAATCCTGGAATCAGAGGGGATTAAGACGGTAACCGGAAATACTGTGTGGCAGGCAACCGTGATTGATGAGATGCTGATCAATGAAAAATACATGGGAGATGCCCTTCTGCAGAAGACCTATACCGTAGATTTTCTGACCAAGAAAAAGGTGGTCAATAAGGGGATTGTTCCCCAGTATTATATTGAGGATAATCATGAAGCCATCATACCAAAAGAATTATTTTATCGGGTACAGGAAGAGAAAGTCCGAAGAGGAAATATTTACCGGGCAGCTATTAAGAAAAAACGGGGAGAGGAAAAAGTAAATACAGAGGCAAGTATGCATTGTCGGATCTGATGGTCTGTGCAGAATGCGGACAGCCCTACCGGAGGCAGGTATGGTCCAAATATGGAAAGAAAAGTTGGCTTCCGCAGAAAAGTCGGTTTCGATCTGGAAGCAGCGGTATGAAACAATCAACGAAAAATATACAGAACTCAAAAAGAAAGCCCAGCCTTATCTGGATGCACTGGAGATCGCATCGGAAAGGGTTCAGGCTTTTGTTAATTCTATCCTCGCCAGAGGAAAGGAAACACAGGAACACAAAATGTCTGCCCGTAAGCGTGGACAGGATATGGAAATTTGATGGGGGTAATTGCCTATGACAGATAATTGGAGCGGTTTTGCTGATTTGCTTGCAAATCTAATTGAAAAATATGCGGCGGTTCTGGATATTGAACATCTTCCAGAGCCGCCTGATCATTTAGAGGGAAAATTCAATTCTAAAGATCTCATTGGCACTATTGAAAAAACGAAAAATGACTGATATAATAATCGTGTAAATGGTGTCCAAACTCTATGTTAAAAGCTGTTTTTGACATAGAGGATACATAGGAAAAGTGCAGCAGGGTGCTGCGCAATTAGAAATGGAGTGTAAATGTAATGAATCAAGATGGGATGAATCAAAAATCCAATATGATCATTTATACAACAGAGGATGGATTGGCTAAAATTGAGACGACGTTTGATGAGGATACGGTCTGGCTTTCTATTGATCAGATGGCAGAATTGTTCGAGCGAGATAAATCAACCATTTCCAGACATATAAAAAATATTTTTGCGGAAGGCGAATTGCAGCGTGATTCAGTTGTTGCAAATTTTGCAACAACTGCTTCTGACGGGAAAACATATCAGGTGGATTATTACAATCTGGATGTGATTATCTCTGTTGGCTATCGTGTAAAATCTAAACGAGGTACACAGTTCAGAATCTGGGCGACCAATATTCTTAAGGAATATATGAGAAAAGGCTTTGCGATGGATGACGAACGGCTGAAAAATCTTGGAGGTGGCGGTTATTTTAAGGAACTCTTAGAACGTATTCGTGACATCCGGGCATCTGAAAAGGTGTTTTATCGTCAGGTTTTAGAAATTTATGCTACGAGTATCGACTATGATCCAAAAGCGGAAATTTCTATCCAGTTTTTTAAGAAAGTACAGAATAAGATCCATTACGCCATTCATGGACAGACTGCGGCAGAGGTTATTTACAGCAGAGCCGATGCGGAAAAAGAATTTATGGGGCTTACCATATTTGCAGGAAAACAGCCAACCTTGAAAGAAGCGGTTATTGCTAAAAATTATCTGGATGAAAAAGAACTTCGAGCCATGGGGCAGCTTGTATCCGGATATCTTGATTTTGCAGAACGACAGGCAGAACGGGAGCAGGCAATGACTATGCAGGATTGGGCAGACCATCTGGATCGCATTCTTACCATGAGCGGAGAGCAGCTGCTGATTGGAAACGGAAGCGTCAGTCATAAGCAGGCTGTTGATAAAGCAACCGGAGAATATAGAAAATACAAGGCTCGAACGCTTAGCGAGGTAGAACAGGATTATCTGGATTCGATTAAAATGCTGGAACAGAAAGCTGAGAAAAAATAAACCGATACCCAAGGTAACAGGATAGCTGTAATCTGATACATACGAGGATAGTGGGATGAAAAAAGAAAAAACAAAAGTATATATTTATACAAAAGTATATACAGCCATGCAGATTGATGGATACTCTCTGGATGCACAAAAATCCAGAATGAAAGCATTTGCCGAGTACAATGACTATGAGATTGTTGGTGAGTATAAAGATGCCGGTAAATCCGGTAAGTCCATCGAGGGCAGATTGGAGTTCAACCGTATGATGGAGGACATTAAATCCGGCAAGGATGGTGTCTGCTTTGTTCTGGTATTTAAGCTGTCACGATTTGGCAGAAATGCTGCGGATGTGCTGTCTACCTTGCAGGTGATGCAGGATTTTGGTGTCAATCTGATCTGCGTGGAGGATGGGATTGATTCTTCCAAGGATGCCGGAAAACTGATGATTTCCGTCTTGTTGGCGGTTGCAGAGATTGAGCGTGAAAATATCCGGGTGCAGACCATGGAGGGCAGAATCCAGAAAGCCCGTGAGGGTAAATGGAACGGTGGTTTTGCACCTTATGGATACAGTTTGGAAAAGGGACAGCTCTTTATCAATGAGGAAGAAGCAGAAGCAATCCGTGTGATTTTTGACCAGTATGTGCATACTGATGTAGGGGCAAACGGACTGGCAAAATATCTTGAAAATCATGGTATTCGTAAGATACCAAGACAGAATGGAAAAAATCCGTTATTTGATGCGGCATTGATCAGAAGGATACTGAAAAATCCTGTGTACTGCGGGAAAATTGCTTATGGCAGACGCAGAACGGAAAAGGTTCATGGCACAAGAAATGACTATAAGCTTGTGGAGCAGGATGATTATTTACTGGTGGATGGACTGCATGAGGGGATTGTCTCAGAGGAACTTTGGCATGAAGCGCAGGTGAAGTTATTGGCACAGGCAAAAAAATATGAAAAAGTCAATCATGGCAAAGAGAATAAGATCCATCTCCTATCAGGGATTGTGAAATGCCCGGTTTGCGGAGCCGGGATGTACGGCAATAAAAGCATCAAGCATAAAGCTGACGGTACAAAGTACAAGGATTTCTTTTATTATGGCTGCAAGCATCGCACTATGCTTTATGGACACAAATGTGATTATAAAAAGCAGATCAACGAGGAATTGCTGGATGATGCTGTGGCAGAAGTCATTGTAAAGCTGGTCAGCAATCCAAAGTTTGCCGCTATGATGCAGGAAAAAATCAATATGAAAGTAGACACATCTGTGATTGAGCAGGAGATCGCAGCACATGAAAAGCAACTTCGGCAGAGCTATTCTACAAAATCAAAGTTGATGGAAGAAATTGATTCCCTTGATCCGGATGATAAGCATTATATCAAGCGCAAGGCAGACATTGATGACCGCCTTTACA
>OLRK01001882.1_pt1 | contig 15188 bp, 16 predicted proteins | sample 1672911 | NCBI WGS metagenome assembly OLRK01 (sample SAMEA3136736, study PRJEB25190) | human gut metagenome | biome: human gut; feature: human-associated habitat; material: faeces | place: Austria | collected 2013 | reverse complement strand
AAAATGCACCTTTGCGTGCAATGTTAAATGGTAAATTGCAAAGCGTTTCAGAAGAGTTCAGTCTCTTGAATCGATTGTATGTACATGAGAATCCCAGCTTATTTTAGCTGAAAAAGAAATAGATAAATTTGGATATAGGAGGTACAGGATATAATGAAATGGCTGTTTAACTTTTCAATACTTGCTTTCCTTTGGAGCATATACTATCTGGCAAAACGTATAACAGGAAACGCGCTGACAACGACCGATATACTTGTATGCGGAAGCGTGATTGCTTTTTGCACGGGGATGATTGCGTATTATCTCATTAAAAAGTACAAACAGAAAAAGGACGTCAAATAAATCGGAACAGTTGATGAAACGGAGGCAGATATGATATTATTTATAGTAATATACTTTGCAGTGATTATAATTGTGACAGTAAGTGTCTATTGGGGGGCCAAAAGCGGTAAACTCCCGCGTTTTTTTAAGAAATATCCGCAGATATCGAAAATCCTGACCTTTGGATATATCATTTTTGCCGGATGTTTCGTGTTTCCAATCCGCAGCAATCCCTTCCCGCTGGATTTTCAGAAACTATATTTATTGGTGCTGTATTATGGTGTTATTGCATTGGCTCTTGCCAAAATCTTCGGAGCTGGCAGGGGGCGTATGGTTTACACAGCAACCTTTTTACTTACTGCGATTGGAATGGGATGCCGCTATTTGTTGGAATTTGGCGAGGTGTCCAATACATACAATTTTACGCCCTTCAACATTATCAGCTATCTTGTCATTGTCCCGGCAGGAACGCTGACTGCATATTGCTGGATCGTGAGGAGATGGAGGGGACGGTAAGAGGCTGTTTTAGGGTGATAAGTTTCTGAATTTACGGAGGTATTTTTATGATTGCTCTTGCAATGATATGTACAATTTTAGGCGGGATTATGGGCGCTTTTTTGGAACCAGTTTCCCTCTCTGTCTCAATTCCCGTTGCAATTATGGGAGGTTTCATTCTAAAAGCGATTAAAGATAAGAAAGAATGACAGCTCCCAATCCATATCGCTTAAGTCTAAGGGTCAGGAAGGAAGTGGTTTCACATAAAGAACAATCCAGAACAGCTTCCCTCTGCAAAATCCAGCAGTCCCCGTCCATCCGGCATGCAGCATGATACCGGACAGACGGGGATGCTTTATTTTTTACTTCCCAACCGTATCATAGGGCTTTACCTCAACCGACTGCCTCTCAAAATCAATAAAGATCTGATAGGCATAGCCGTCCTCACTGGTATCCCACCCCTCTACAAATTTCGGAGTCACCTCAATGATGATTTCCGTATCCTCATGACTGTACTTATTATAACTCTCCCAGAGATATTTCTTATAAGCCGCCTCAAAAACGCGGCCCGGCTCATCCACCACCAAGCCGCAGTTTCTTGCAGTGCCTTCCACCTGGACACCACTCCAGCAAAGAGCCACATTGGGATTTGCAAAAAGCTGCTGGGTCTTGCGGAAATTCTTATCTGTCTTAAACCAGATTTTCCCATTGTAAAAAAGGCAGCTCACATTGCGCACCATTACATAATCATTGTGACTGGAGGCCAGGGCCATAATTTTATCTGTTCCCAGCTTTTCAAACATAAGGCTTACTGCCTCCTCAAAGCTTAATCCCCTATCACGGCTGAATTTCATGCTACCATACCTTCCTTTCCTTTTCATATACATTCCGTCCCGTATCTTCTATAAAGAACCGCATAGGACGGCTGATCCTTTTATAAAGCACAAGAGTCAGGGCTGAGGTCGCCCCGTATTTGATCAAATTAAAGGGCACGATCCCAAACAGGACCATCGTGGGCACATCCCGCATCAGCGGATTGACCTTACTGCACATTTCTACGATTCCTTCCCAGGTCATTCCCATCAGATTTACATAAAAGGGAATAATGATCGTAAGGTTTGTGATCACTGCCATGATCGTGCAGAGAATCGTTCCTGCGATCATGCCTGCCATAGCCCGTTTTTTTGTTTTATGGCGCCCGTAAATAAAAATGGCCGGAAGCACATAGGCTGCACTTAAAACAAAATTCTGTATCTCCCCTGTCATCATGGAGCTGCTTCCCATTGTTACCAGCTTAAGCAGAAGCTTTACAAGAATAATAAATAGTGCTGCCACAGGGCCCAGGGCAAATCCCCCGATAATTTCCAATACCCCGGATAGATCAAAATCCATAAAGGGCGGTGTAAAGGGGATTGGGAAGCGGAACATCATAAGCAGGGCCGCCAGTCCTCCCATTACCCCGATCAGTGTCATTTCCTTCAGTTTCATTTTCTGTGTCATGTTGTTTTTGCACAGCTTCTGCTGTGCTCCTCCTTTCCGCCGCATGGCGATCCTCGCGGATGTTTTTTTATGTCATGGGACACGATTTCCGCAACAGTTCAGAGGGCGGGAAAATTGCCTATAACATAAAAATACCCGAACCATCAAGAGTCCGGGCAGCATCTGCATAGAAAATGTCTTTTCTCATCCGGACTATACCGTCGGTGCTGGAATTTCACCAGCTCAGTCGCTTTCGCGAGTCATGGACTATACCATCGGTAGGGACTTCCACCCTGCCACAAAGACCTGGTATTCAATTTTGAAATGAGGTTAAAACATCTCTACAATATCCAGTATACTCTTCTTTTTCCATTTGTAAAGTTTTTTCTTTACAAAAAACTGGCATCCTATTTTAAGATGTGTTATACTAACGAATTAGATGTTGGGGTCAGACGCTATCTTGACTCCCGTGATTTTGGATTGTTTTGCACCCTGTGCTTCCACGATCCAGTCCTGCTTAAAAACATGCAGATAAAAAAATAACCAGAGGGGTATCAGAGCGATGAAAATTGGATTTGATAACGAAAAGTACCTTACTATGCAGTCAGAGCACATTCGGGAACGCATTAACCAGTTCGGCGACAAGCTGTATCTGGAGTTCGGCGGAAAGCTCTTTGACGATTACCATGCCGCCAGAGTCCTTCCGGGCTTTGCACCGGACAGCAAGCTTCGGATGCTTTTGCAGCTTGCCGACCAGGCTGAAATTGTGATTGCCATTAATGCGGCAGATATTGAAAAGAGCAAGGTGCGCCATGACCTTGGAATCACATATGACGTGGATGTACTGCGCCTGATTCAGGAATTCCAGGACAAAGGGCTCTATGTAGGCAGCGTTGTCATTACCCAGTACAGCGGTCAGAGCGGCGCAGACCAGTTCCGCACAAAATTAGAGCACATGGGGATCCGGGTATACCGCCACTACTGCATCGAGGGCTATCCCAGCAATATCCCGCTCATTGTCAGTGATGAGGGCTACGGAAAAAATGATTATATAGAAACAACCCGCCCTCTGGTCATCATCACCGCACCAGGCCCGGGAAGCGGAAAAATGGCAACCTGCCTTTCACAGCTCTATCACGAAAACAAGCGTGGGATCAAAGCAGGTTATGCAAAATTTGAAACCTTCCCTATCTGGAATCTTCCTTTAAAGCACCCGGTAAACCTGGCCTATGAGGCAGCTACCGCTGATTTAAATGACGTAAACATGATTGACCCCTTCCATCTGGAAGCCTATGGAAAAACGACTGTAAACTACAATCGTGATGTTGATATCTTCCCTGTGCTCAACGCTATTTTTGAAGGTATTTACGGAGAAAGCCCCTACAAATCCCCAACGGACATGGGCGTAAATATGGCAGGATTCTGTATCTGCGACGACGAAACCTGCTGTGCAGCCTCCAGGCAGGAAATTATCCGCCGCTACTATCAGGCTTTAAACCGCCTGGTAAAGGATGGAAACAACTCCGATGAGGTTTACAAGCTGAAGCTTCTTATGAATCAGGCAAAGATCAAACCGGAAATGCGCCCTGTGGTAGAACCATGCTTAAACCGGGCACAGGAGATCGGCGCACCTGCTGCCGCCATGGAGTTAAGTGACGGACGCATTGTCACAGGAAAGACCAGCAGCCTTTTAGGCGCTTCCGCTGCCTTGCTCTTAAATGCCATTAAGGTCCTGGGAGGCATCCCTCATGATGTACATCTGATCGCCCCCTCTGCCATTGAACCGATCCAGACCTTAAAGATCAACTACCTTGGCGGCAAAAACCCAAGGCTTCATACAGATGAGGTTTTGATCGCCCTGTCCATGAGCGCAGCTACCGATGAGACGGCACGCAAGGCCCTTGCCCAGCTACCTCAGCTTTCCGGCTGCCAGGTGCATACCTCTGTTATGCTTTCCAATGTGGATATTAAAACCTTTAAAAAGCTTGGGGTTCAGCTGACCTCCGAGCCAGTATATGAACACAAAAAGCTTTACCACTGATAAAACAGCCACAGGAAGAAGGGTCAGTATGATAATTCCTTATGCGTATTTTACAAAACAGCTTGACAGCCATATTAAATCTGATGATGCATTCTGCTATGAGCTGCTTAAGACGGTCATAAAAAACCCGGAACGCTATACTGGCCTGTTCCGTTTAAGCAATGCAAAGACCAAGCTGATCCAGAATGTGACCCAGAGCCGGGAAATTAAATTCGGCAATTTTATGGAAGAAATGATTACCGATTACATCGCAGCAATGGGCTATAAAAATATGGAAAAGCACATTGGCTGCGGCGATGACGGGAAGCCCTTAAATGCTGACCAGGTATTTCTAAACCCCTGGGACAGGTCCCAGCTCTGTCTCATTGAGCAGAAAATGAGGGATGACCATGACAGTACAAAAAAGCGGGGCCAATACGCCAATTTCCAGAAAAAATATACCCTGCTAAAAAGCCAGAATCCCGATTCTCAGATTTTTGCCATTATGTGGTTTATAGATGATTCCTTAAAAAGAAACCGTTTCTACTATCAGGAACAGGCTGCCCAAAACAGCCAGCCTGGAATTTATGTCCATGTGCTGTATGGAAAAGAACTGTTTCATGAATTTTTCCGGCGGCCGGATGTATGGGAAGAGCTCTGCGGCCATCTCCTGAGAAACAAAATGGAGCGAAGCAGTGAGATCCTCTCTGTGCCTGACTTTGACACAAGCAGTGAAATGCTCACAGCCCTTCGGACTCTGAAAAGGGAGGAGCCACGCTTATATAAAAGACTGCTCTCGCCTGCCTATGAACAGCTTCGCCGGGAGCTGTTCCCTACTGGACAGAATCTCCGGGAGGTTTAACCTGTAAAACGGACATGTCGCCTGACGGCGACACCACTAATTGTGAAGATCGATCGCTGAGATCGCTGCGGGACTTTCACAGCAAAAAAATGGAGATGCAAAATCCCTTTGGGATTTACAGCATCTCCATTTTTTTATTTCCTGCTCTTCCTGTAGGCATCCCGAATAGAAGCAATGGATACAAGCTGGCCGTCACGCCTTACATACCAGTAGTCAAAGCCGTTCAGACGTTTTGCCTTCACCCTGCGGGCAGCAGCTGCACAGGAATGCATATCAAATACCTGTCCATGATACAAAAGCTTCCCATCCTCACAGAGGGTAGCTACCTGTACCCCGTCCCGAAAGGAAAACCACTCTCCCACCTGAAAATAACCATTCTCGATCATCTCCGGGACTGTAACACGCAAAGGCTTCTCATCAAATACAGCCCTGGCAATATCCGTATCCTCAAACTGTACTGCCTCCAGCCGCCTGGCGCCATACTCGCAGTAGGTTTTATCCCGCTCTATCATAATATAATCCCGGCCCAGCTTCTTTGCAGCAGCTCCGGTGGTCATTGTGCCTCCAAAGGGGTCAAGCACCGTATCCCCCATTTTAGAGGATATGGCAATGATCCGCTCCAAAAGCTCCTGAGGCTTCTGTGTACTGTGAAGCTTCTCTCCCCTCTCATCCTTAAGGCGCTCATTTCCTGCACAGACGGAAAAACGCCACACAGAGCCCATCTGCTTGCGCACACCTTTTTCATACTCCGCCTGGCTTACTGTATCCACGTTCAGCTCTTTTGCAGTCTTATAATTAAAAGTGTACTTTGCCTTTCTGTCCTTGGCTGCCCAGATCAGAGTTTCATGGCTGTTGTTAAGCCTTGTTCCCATAAAATTAGGCGTAGGATTTTTCTTATGCCAGACTACATCATTAATCAGCCAGAAGCCTGTCTGCTGCATGATCGCACCTATCGTATAGATGCACTGCATCCCTCCGATCACCCAGATCGAACCATTGGGCTTTAAAATCCGGTAACAGGCCTTAAGCCAGCTTTTTGTAAAGTCCTCATACGCCTCAAGGGATTCAAACTGATCCCATTCATCATCACAGCCCCGGAACGCAGTTCCTTCAACCCGGGTAAGGACGCCATCAACCCGCATCCAGTATGGGGGATCGGCAAAAATCAGGTCAACACTGTTTTCTTCCATCTTATTCATTTCTTCCACTGAGTTGCCATTAATAATTACATTTTTTTGCATAGATTCTCCCTCGTCTGTCTGTTGTATCCATCCTCCACAAAGCTGGCAGCGGCCTGGATAAAAACGGCGTCATTTTTATCTTACTTTTCTTTCACCTTATCTGTATAATACAGATGCCTTGGAAGGCCGTCTGTCATAATGGGGGTAAGCTCCGCCTGGATAAGAGGTTTTACATAATTTACAAATTCCTCGGTTACATAATCCCCTTCCTCATTAATCCATTCCCTCGGAACCTTCTTTTCCACATTTGCCACCTTATGTACATCATAAATATCCGTCACGCAGATATAGGGGTCATCGGAAACACGCTTTAAAATGACCATCTTTCCTGTCTCACCCTCAAAAGCCTCCTTTACAGCAGCTCCGCCTACCTGATAGGCCTCTGTGATATCCACCCGGGATACAATATGGGATGCACATCTTTGAAGGGAATTAAATTCAATGGCCCTTGTCTTGCATCCCACCTCACGGTTAATCTTCTCCGCCAGGTAACGGCCCGTTCCTGTCAGCTGCTTGTGCCCAAAGGCATCCACAAATTCGATCCCTTCCGTAAGCTCACATACATAGCGGCCGTCTGCCAGCTTTACGCCCTCTGACACAGCAACTACAACCGATTTCTTTGTTTCATGAAGCTCTGCAACCTTTTCCATAAACCGGTCTACATCAAAGGTCACCTCCGGCATGAAGATCATATCCGGGCCAGGGCAGTCCTCACATTTTGCCAGGGCAGCCGCACCTGTAAGCCATCCTGCATTCCGCCCCATAATTTCCAGGATCGTCACATTCTGCTGGTCGTACACAAGGCCGTCCCTGATCACCTCTTTTGTAATGGCGCCGATATATTTTGCCGCACTTCCAAAACCAGGCGTATGGTCTGTTGCCGCCAGGTCATTATCAATGGTTTTTGGAACTCCCATAAAACGGATCTGGCTTCCATTGAGCAATGCATAATCAGAAAGCTTTTTAATGGTGTCCATGGAATCATTACCGCCGATATAGAAAAAATATTCAATCTCCAGCTTGTCCAGGATTGCGAAAATCCTGTCATAAATCTCCCTGTCCTGGCAAATATCCGGAAGCTTATAGCGGCAGGAACCCAGATAAGCAGAAGGCGTACGTTTTAAAAGCTCAATATCAAGGTCAGACGTAATATGGTCTGACAGATCCACATACCGCTCCTTCAAAAGTCCCTGAATGCCGTGGAGCATACCGAAAACCTTCTTTGCCCCTCTGTCCTTGGCTGTCTTGTAAACTCCGGCAAGGCTGGAATTAATAACCGCCGTAGGCCCTCCTGACTGCCCTACAATTACATTTCCCTTTACCTCTGTCATACAGATACCTCCCTTTATGGGCGTCCCGCAAAATGCAGGATGCGTTCATGGTATGATTATACCATGCTTTCCTGCGCCTATCACCTGATTTTCCCAAAAAATACACAGAAAGATTTTACAGGATTTTACATAAGATGCTTCACATCGCCAAATTCCAGAGCCTTAAATTTCTTTATTTCCCTCTCATATTCCAGCGTGGTAATGCTGGCATTTCCCGCCATCAGGCTTCCTGCAAGCTGCGGCTCCTGTAAAGCCTGGGCCATAAGCACAGCCAGGGTGCCTCCATGGGTCACGATGGCTGCATCCTCCTTTAAGCCCGCAAGCATCCTCAGCCAGGCTGCCTGGCAGCGCCGCTCCACGTCCCTTCTGGTCTCACCGCCGGGAGGAGCCGTAAGACCCGGCTCCTGCCACCAGGCTTCATACAATTCCCTGTCATGCTCCAGGATCTCTTTCATGGTGCGGCCTTCCCAGCTTCCATATCCCAGCTCTGCAAGCTGAAACACTGTAAGAAGAGGCACCTGCTGCCGCTCTGCCACAGCCCGGGCTGTTTCATAGGCCCGCTTCTGAGGGCTGGAAAAAACCCGGCTTACCGGACGGCTATCCATTGCCTCTGCCAGGCTGAGAGCCTGCTTTCTCCCTGTTTCATTTAGTGGAACATCCTGACGTCCCTGGATCTTCCCTGACAAATTCCAGTCTGTCTGCCCATGGCGTATCAAGTAAAGCTTCATATGCCCCGCTCCCGTTACTCCTCCAGGCTCCAGCCATCCTTGATCGGATCAGAGAAATCCTCCCCCGAAAACTCCTCCTCCGTCACCTGGCCTTCCCCGTTCACTGTCAGAGCATCCAAAGCCAGCTTCATGATGTCCTTGATCTCATCCTCTGTCATCTTCATCTTTACAGCCAGCTCTTCCACCATAGCCTCTCGCCCCAGCTCCTTTGCCATCATCTGAGACACGGTCTGCAGCACATTCACCCGGGCCGCCATGTTCTCCTCAATCTTATTCTCCGTCTCCTGCTCCTCTAAAGCCAGCTTGATCGCCTCTTCAATACGGCGCTTTAAAAGCTCCCTCCATTCCTCACTGCCATCATATTCAACTGCAGCCAGCATCAGGGCTGTATTTGCCTCCTGGACAATATCCTGAAGGGGAAGCTCCCTTCCCTCATAGGCCTTTGCAAACTCCAGGGCAGCAGCAAGATTTCCCTCTACCAGGCGCTTTCTTGCCTGGCTGTCGCCTGCTGCGGTACATTCCAGGAGCCTTTCCTCCTCCCCAGCCCCAAAGGGCGGTACTGCCTTCAGTTCTTCCAGATACATTTCATAAAAATTTGCTTCCATTGTACCTTCCTCTCTCAGGTTCCGTATACAGGCACCTTCCTTTGTATACGATTTATTCTACCACAGTGCCTCCCAAAATGCAAAACCAAACCTCTTTACACGCCCTCCAGGCCATGATAAAATAGACTTAGTTTATAAGGAGGACTTAATAATGGATATTAATTATGAATTATATAAAGTCTTTTATCATGTGGCTGTAACGCTCAGCTTTTCGGAAGCTTCCAAGCAGCTGTTTATTTCCCAGTCAGCCGTAAGCCAGTCCATCAAAACCCTGGAAAAAAAGCTGAACCAGCCCCTGTTTATCCGCAGTACAAAAAAGGTACAGCTGACTCCGGAGGGCGAGATCCTGCTCCGTCATATAGAACCGGCCATGAACCTGATCCAAAAAGGAGAAAATCAGCTTTTAGAGGCCCATACTCTAAACGGCGGCCAGCTTCGCATCGGGGCCAGCGACACCATCTGCCGCTATTACCTGGTTCCCTATTTAAAACGCTTCCATCAGGAATATCCAAACATTCATATTAAAGTGACAAACCAGACCTCCATTGAATGTGCCAAATTCCTGGATAACGGCCAGGTGGATTTCATTGTCACCAACTACCCCAACTCCGCTCTTTCGGGGAATCTTTCCACCCGTGTGATCAATGAATTCCATGACGTCTTTGTTGCCAATCCCCAGGCCTTTGATCTGGCAAACCGCCGCTTAACGCTGGCAGAGCTTTTGGAATATCCGATCATGATGCTGGACCGGAAAAGCACAACCAGCGAATTTCTCCATCAGATCTTCCAGAAAAGCCAGCTGGACCTTGTGCCGGAAATTGAGCTTTCCAGCAATGACCTTCTGATCGACCTGGCCCGCATTGGCCTTGGAATTGCTTTTGTACCTGATTTCTGTATTCCGGAGCATGATGACAGCCTGTTTGTTTTAAACCTGGCAAGGCAGCTTCCAAGCCGCCAGATGGTTGTAGCCTGCAACGATTCCCTGCCGGTTTCCCAGGCTGCAAAGCAGTTTATGGACATGCTGTAAATTCCCTGTTCCAGAAATCCTCCAAAGCCCTAGAAACATTGTTTAAGCTTACCACCGTATAGGTTTCCCATTCCCTTGGAAACAGCATCTCATATTCCGGCTGCAGGAAACGGTCGTCTAACAGTGCCACAACTCCCTTGTCTTTCATGGTGCGGATGACACGCCCTGCTGCCTGCATCACCTTATTCATTCCAGGATACTGGTAGGCATAGCAGAAGCCATTTCCCATATCCTCCTGAAAATATTCTCTCAGGATCTCCTGCTCTGCATTTACCTGGGGAAGCCCCGTTCCTATGATCACTGCCCCAATAAGCCGCTCTTCCTTTAAATCAATGCCTTCTGAAAAAATACCGCCCATTACGCAGAACGCCGCCAGGGACCTTTCATGTACCTCTTCAAACTGAGCCAGGAATTCTTCCCGCTCCCCCTCTGTCATACGGCCTGACTGGGAAATCCATGTAAAGCCCACTTCTCCCAGGCTGTTTTTTTCCTCCAGCACCTGACGCACCTTTTCAAGATACTGGTAGGATGGGAAAAAGACCATATAATTCCCCTTCCTCCCCATTACGATTTTTTCAATATATCCCGCAATTTTCCCGTATTCCCCCGGCCCCCTCCGGCTGTAACGGCTGCTCACATCACTGGCAGCAAGCACCAGCCTGTTTGAAGATGAAAAGGGGGATTTTGCATAAACTGCATATTCTTCCTGATTTCCGCTTAAAAGCTTCTTATAATATTGGATTGGAAGAAGGGTAGCTGAGAAAAACAGGGTACTCCTCCCCTTATTAAGGCATTCCTTAAGATTTCCCGAAGGGTTGATGCACAAAAGCTTTAAAAAGAAGGAGCCGTCCTCCAGGATCCTGGCATAAATCCTGTAATTATCATCCAGCCTGTCATAAATATACAGAAAATCCCGCAGCTTAAAGTAAAAATCAAGGACCAGATCCCGGTCTGTAAACTCCGGGTTTTCATCCAGCACCTCCTCCAGGCTTCCGAAAAGCCCCATAAGGCTTAAGGAAAGCAGGTTCACCTCCGGAAGGATCTGATACTCTGTGTCCAGGACCTGCCGGCAGAGCACGCCCTCTTCCTTCCGCTCCTCCCCATAACCCCGTTTTAATTCCAGAAATCTCCGGTTGCACTCATCCAGAGCCCGGGCAGCCTTCTTTGTCCCGGAAATCCCCCTTAAGATCCTTCTTACAAGCAGCACATCCTCTTTTAAAAGCCCGGCACTGTACATCTCCCTTGCCCTGGGAACAAGGTTATGAGCCTCGTCCACTAAAAACAGATACTCCTCTCCCGGGTTTTCCTCGCTAAAATAGCGTTTCAGCCGCACATTCGGGTCAAACACGTAATTGTAATCGCAGATGATCCCGTCCACCCAGCTGCTGATATCAAGACACAGCTCAAAGGGGCATACCTGATAGCGTCCGGCATACTCTAATAGTTCCTCTCTGGTAATACCGGAAACCTCATGGATCATATCGTAAACTGCATCATTTACCCGGTCAAAATGACCTCTGGCCCTGGGACAGCTTTCCGGATTGCAGTCCGGTTTTTCCAGGATACAGAGCTTTTCCTTGGCAGTAATTGTTACCGTTGTAAAATAAAGCCCCTGAAGGCTTCGCAAAACAGAAAATGCCTCCTGGGCCACGCTGCGGGTTATGGTTTTTGCAGTCAGATAAAACAGCTTCTCCCCATAGCCCTCCCCCATGGCCTTTAAGCTTGGAAACAGTGTTGATAAGGTTTTTCCAACTCCGGTAGGCGCCTGGATAAAGAGATTCCTTCCCCTGTAAATGCTTTTATAGACGCTGACTGCCAGCTCCCTCTGTCCCTCCCTGTAGGGATAGGGAAATTCCAGATCCTTTAAACTTTCCCTGCAGCGCTGCCTGTGATGGAACAGGTACCTGGCCCATTTTATATATTCATGGATCAGCCCTAAAAACCACTGTTCAAGCGCCTCATAGCCCCAGTCCTCCCGAAACCGGCGCAATGCCTCTGTTTCCATATTGCAGTAGGTGATCTGGATACCGATGGAAGGCAGGTTATGATCACAGCAATAAAAGTAACCGTAGCATAGAGCCTGGGCCTGATGCACCTGCTCCGGCCTTTCCAGCGCATCTACATCCATGTAAACACATTTGATCTCATCAATGGTGACGCCTGACTCTTCCGTAATGATCCCGTCTGCCCGGCCCTCCACAAGGATCTCAAATTCATCCTCCTCGATCAGGTGCTTCATCACCACCTCTGAGCGGTAGGTACTTCCCATTCGCTTCTGAATCTTGCGGTGAAGCCTGCTTCCTGCCTGCATTGCCTCTTTTTTTGCCCCAGACGTCCTTCGGTTGTCCAGATCCCCCCTGCGCAGCACAAATTCCACCAGGCTGCGCACAGAAATCTTAATCTGCTGTCCCTCTTTTTCCCCCATATCCTTCACCCTCTTTTGTTACAGGATAACACAAAAAAAGACAGATTGCAAACTTATGTTCGCACTGTCCTTTTTCTTTTCCTGATAACATTTATGTCTGACTTATGTCCGGCCTCAGGCTACCTCTTTTGCATGCTCCGGAGAAACAGAAGCAAGATACTCTTCAAATTCTGCATTGTCTCCATTGTACTGAACTGTAAGTACACGGGTCAGATCAAGGCTTAACACGCCCAAAATGGACTTTGCGTCAATGGTTATACGGTTATAGAATACATCAATATCAAAGTCACACTTGGAAGCCTCAGCTACAAATTTCTTTGCATCCGCTACACTATGCAGCACGATTTTTCTTTCTTTCATTGATTCATTCTCCTTTCATGGGCTTTCTGCAAAGAAATGCCCGGAAAACATCACTTCATTTCGTGATTAGATATTTATATCATTATTATCGGCTTTTGTCAAATTTTGTTTCATTCTGGTTTTTATAAAAATCCTTCCTTTTTATTATATGTATTGTTGACTTTTTAAGCTGTATTTATTCATCTTTTGTGCAAAACAGAAAAGGCGGCTTTCCTTTCTTTGGAAAACCGCCTGCAAGTCTTTTATGTCAACCATAAAAGTCAGCCTTTTTTTGCACGAAATGCAACAGCCTACCGTCTTAATACAAGATGCTGGGGAAGGCCATTTACCATAAAGGGCTGATAATCCCCCTGGATCAGAGGCTCTACATAATTAATAAATTCTTCCGTCACATAGCTGGCATCCCGGGTGATCCAGCTCCTTGGGACCAGCTTTTCATTATTGGCAATCTTATGCACATCATAAATCCCGGCTGCGCTCATGTACGGGTCATCGGACACGCGGTCAATGACGACCATCTTTCCCGTATCCCCCTCATCTGCCGCCTTCACAGCTGCACCGCCTACCATAAACGCCTCATTGATATCCACCCTGGAAGCCATATGGGAAGCGCTCCTCTGCAGGGTAGAAAGCTCTACTGCCCTTGTTTTGCAGCCTGTCTGCTGCGCCAGGAAGGCTGCCAGGTAATCAGCTGTGCCTGCCAGCTGCTTATGGCCGAAGGCATCTACATAGTCACTGCCCCCCGCCAGCTGGCATACATACCGACCGTCTGCCATGCGGATCCCCTCTGATACTGCCACCACGATTGAGGCCTTCTTTTTTAACAGCTCTGTACATTTCTTTAAAAATTTATCTATATCAAAGGATACCTCCGGAAGATAAATAAGATCCGGCCCGCAGCAGTCCTCTGTTTTTGCAAGGGCCGTTGCCCCTGTAAGCCAGCCTGCATTCCGCCCCATTATCTCCATAATGGTGATCATAGGGCGTTTATAGGAAAGCCCCATGGCGTCCCGAATGATCTCCTTGGTGGAGGCCGCAATGTATTTGGCGGCGCTTCCGAAGCCAGGCGTATGATCTGTAAGAGCCAGATCATTGTCAATAGTTTTGGGAACACCTAAAAATTTCTGGCTGTGACCTTTTACAATGGCATAATCCGACAGCTTTTTAATGGTATCCATGGAATCATTGCCGCCAATATAGATAAATACTTCTATTTCCAGCTTATCCAGGATGGAAAAAATCTTCTCATAAATTTCGGGATTCTCATGTATCTCCGGCAGCTTATAACGGCAGGAGCCAAGAAAGGCTGAGGGTGTGCGCTTTAAAAGCTCAATATCCATATCGGAATGGATCTGGGTCGATAAGTCCACATACATTTCATCCAGAAAGCCTTCGATCCCATGAAGCATCCCGTATACCTTGTGAAAGCCCCTCTCCTTTGCTGTTTTGTAAACACCTGCAAGACTGGAGTTGATAACTGCAGTAGGCCCGCCGGACTGTCCTACAATAATATTGCGTTTTTTCCCCATGACTGTATCCCCCTTTTGTTAAATTATTATAATTGTACTATAATTTAATGGGTTTTTCCACAAAAATTAGATATTTTTTATTATCACATCATAACAGCCATGCATCTTCGCATGGCTGAACTGTTGCCCATTTTCCAAAAACAGTGGTATTTTTTCTGATTTTGTGGTACCATCAAGGTACAAAGGCATAGGAGGTATTTACAATGTACGCTGAATTTACAGATGATCTAGTCACAGGAAATGAAACCATAGACTCACAGCACAAGGAACTGATTTCCAAGATCAATGACCTTTTAATCAGCTGCGAGGAACGCTCCAACAAGACGGGCGCTGCGAGAATGCTCAACTATCTGGCAGATTACACAGATTTCCATTTTAAGGCAGAGGAAGCCCTGCAGGAAGAGATCGGCTACCCCGGCTTTGAGGAGCACAAGAAGAAACATGCAGAATTAAGAGCCACCGTTCAGGAGCTTCACGATATGCTTACAGATGAAGAGGGCCCTACCGACGCATTTGTAGAAACTGTAAAAGCCAATGTCTGGGAGTGGCTGATCTACCACATCCAGACCTTTGACCGTTCTGTTGCTGAATACAAATTTATGAGGAATAACGCAGAGCGCATCTGATCAAAGGCCTGGCCCATATTCCCACGCAAAGAAAATACGTAATAGTTCAGCCTTACATCTTCGCATGGCTGAACTGTTACGAAAAGGGGCTGTCGGGAAATAGATAGTTCTAAATAGGAGGGTGTCGCAAAATCATCAA
>OLRK01001881.1_pt1 | contig 15191 bp, 12 predicted proteins | sample 1672911 | NCBI WGS metagenome assembly OLRK01 (sample SAMEA3136736, study PRJEB25190) | human gut metagenome | biome: human gut; feature: human-associated habitat; material: faeces | place: Austria | collected 2013 | reverse complement strand
TCGATGATGTAGATGCCGTTTCTCTCGGTGTAGATGTACGGAGCCATTTTGGGGTTCCATCTTCTCGTCTGGTGACCAAAGTGCACGCCAGCTTCTAACAGCTGTTTCATAGAAATAACGCTCATGTTTTTCCCTCCATTTGGTTGTTCTTCCGCCTGCGTCTCATGTTTCCGGAAAGACCTGACAGACAGGCACCGTTTCCAGGAATCGGCAGACGTGTTTTTTATCAGCCCTACTAATATAGCATAGGAATGTCCGGCGCGCAAGGGTTTTTTGAGGGAAATCCGCTGGATTTTGCAGAATTTTTACTAATTTTTTTACGAATGCAAAAAATACAGGCGGCGGCGCGTGGTCTCGCGTCTCGCCGGAGGCTTTTTGTCATAAGGCGCGCCGTTTCCCATGTGCGCATAATAAAAGCAGGGTGCCGTACGCATTGACTGGCATCCTGCTTGGATTCTCTTATGGGAAATCGCTGGGATTTTGCTGCCTTTCTACTTCCCATTGGCAGCCTTAATATTTTTCAGCTCGTCGAAGATCACGTCGTTGAGCACCTTGATGTACGTGCCCTTCATTCCGGAGGATCTGGACTCGATGACGCCGGCGCTCTCAAACTTTCTGAGGGCGTTGACGATGACGGAGCGGGTGATCCCTACCCGGTCAGCGATCTTGCTGGCTACCAAAATCCCCTCGTTGCCGTCCAGCTCCTCAAAAATGTGAGTGATCGCCTCCAACTCAGAGAAGGATAAGGTGCTGATGGCGGATTTCACGATCTGAATCTTTCTGGTCTCCTCGGCGTTCTCCTCGTTGACGGAGCGCATCATTTCCAATCCTACCACGGTGGTGCCGTACTCGCTCAGGATGATGTCGTCAATGTCATACTGGGAATTGGATTTGTAAATAAACAGGGTGCCCAGACGCTCTCCGGCGATGTCAATGGGAGTGATGATCGCCTGATAATCCTTTACCTTGTCCTCCGTAAATCCCAAAGTGACCAGATTTACATTTTCCTTTGTGGACAGAATGCTGAGCAGCCGTTCATTGAGCATGGGATCCACAAATCCTCCCACCTGATCGGCAATCAGCTCCTCAATCTCATCCACGCCCTCCCAGGCACTGACACCGAGAACCTTCCCCTTTCTGCTGATGACCAGGATATTAGACAACAGGATCTCACTCAATACTTTGCAGATGTCGTTAAACACGAATTTGTGCGAATTATTGTTGTGAAGAAGTTTGTTAATTTTCCTGGTTTTGTCTAACAACTGTACTCCCATTTATAAAACCTCCTTGCTTTTCTTTTAAAACCCGGCAAAACTTTAACTTATTTAAAGCATATCATGATTTTAAACGAATAACAAGTGTTTTTTCTGAATTTTTCAATTTTTTAAACAATTCTTCTCACTATTTTTCCTTCGCCATGCTGTGCCCGCAGTGCTCGTTGGAACAGAGCAGCTTGCTGCCCTTTTCCACCATGTAGGAACCACATTCCGGGCATTTAATCTCCGTCGGTTTCTGCCAGGACATGAACTCACACTCCGGATTATTGGAACAGCCGTAATATTTGCGGCCCTTCTTCGTCTTTTTGATGACCACGTCTCCGCCGCACAGGGGACAGGTCACTCCCACTTTCTCGAAGTAGGGCTTTGTGTTCTTGCACTCCGGGAATCCGGGACAGGCCAGGAACTTTCCGTGGGGGCCGTATTTGATCACCATATGGCGGCCGCACAGCTCGCACACCTCGTCGCTCACCTCGTCGGCGATGGTCACCGTCTCCAGCTCGCTCTCAGCGGTCTTCACCGCGTCCATCAGGTCGGGATAGAAATTGCGCACTACCGATTTCCACGGCAGTTCTCCGTCTCCTACCTTATCCAGCAGATACTCTAAGTTGGCCGTAAAGGTGGGATCTACGATGCTGGGGAAACATTTTTTCATGATCCGGTTTACGATCTCTCCCAGTTCGGTGACATAGAGGTTTTTGTTCTCCTTCGCCACATACCTTCTGGCAATAATCGTGGTAATAGTGGGCGCGTAGGTACTGGGACGGCCGATTCCCTGCTCCTCCAGAGCCTTCACCAGAGATGCCTCCGTGTAGTGGGCCGGCGGCTGGGTGAAGTGCTGGCTGTGCTCCAGCTCTTTTAAAGGAAGAATATCTCCCTTCTCCAGGCTGTTTAAGAGGACGTTGTTCTCCTCCTTCTCATCCTCCTGGACGTACACCGACATAAAGCCGTCGAAGGCCAGCTTGGAGGCCGTCAGGTTAAAGAGATAGCCGGCGGCGTCAATCTTGACAGCGGTGGTCTCATACACTGCCGGTTTCATGCGGCTGGCGGTGAACCGTTTCCAGATCAGCTGGTATAAACGGAACAGATCCCTGGACAGGGAATCCTTCACCAGCACGGGGGTAAGAGTGACATCCGTGGGACGGATCGCCTCGTGGGCATCCTGAATCTTTCCGGAGGCCTTTTTCGCCTTTTCCTCACCGGCTACGTACTGACTTCCGTAGTGCTCCCCGATAAACTGTTTTGCGGCCGCGTCCGCCTCCTCCGCCACGCGGGTAGAATCGGTACGAAGGTAGGTGATCAGACCCACCGTTCCCCGGCCTTTCACATCTACGCCCTCGTAGAGCTGCTGGGCCAGGCGCATGGTCTTCTGCGTGGAGAAATTGAGGTTCTTGGACGCCTCCTGCTGGAGGGTACTGGTCGTAAAGGGAATGGGGGCTTTCTTGGTGCGCTCTCCCTGTTTTACCTCCTCCACCTGGTACTTGGCTCCTTCCAGGTTTTTTAAGATCTCCTCCAGCTCTCCCTGATTGTGAATGGTCAGTTTCTCCGTCTTTGTGCCGTGGAATTTCGCCACCAGAGGGGTCTTTCTCCCTTCGCAGGCCAGCTTGGCATCCAGGCTCCAGTATTCCTCCGGAATAAAGGCATTGATCTCGTCCTCCCGGTCGCAGATCATCCGCAGGGCCACCGACTGTACACGGCCGGCACTGAGGCCCCGTTTCACCTTTTCCCATAAGAGGGGGCTGATGCCGTATCCCACCATCCGGTCCAGAACGCGGCGGGCCTGCTGAGCGTCCACCAGGTTCATATCAATCTGTCTGGGGGATTTTAAGGATGCTTTCACCGCGTTCTTCGTGATCTCGTTGAAACTGATGCGGTATACCTTCTTGTCCTTTAACTCGTCCAGCTTGAGGGCCTTTACCAGGTGCCAGGAAATCGCCTCTCCCTCCCGGTCCGGGTCCGTCGCGAGGTAGATCTTATCTGCCTTTTTTACCTCCTTGCGGAGCTTGGCAAGAATATCCCCTTTCCCTCGGATGGTAATATATTTGGGCTCATAATCATTTTCCACGTCAAACCCCATCTGGCTCTTTGGCATATCCCTTACGTGTCCGTTGGACGCGTCCACCACATAGTTGGCGCCCAGGAATTTTTTGATGGTTTTTACCTTTGCCGGAGACTCCACAATCACTAAATAACTTGCCATTTCAACCTCACCTATAGTTTCTTTCCATAATATTGGTTCGCAGTCCGGACTACATATCCTTTCCATTCCAATTCCATGAGCGCTCCCATGCACTCTCCTACGGACAGTCCGGACTGCTGTATAATCTCATCCAGAAATTTTGGCTGTAAATCGAGGCAACTATACACCATTTTTTCTGTCTTGGCAAGTCCCTTTCCATTTTTTTCATGAAGTGTTAAGATTTCCCCTTTTTTCAGGCGAAAGATTTCCAGCACATCCTCCGGGCTGTCCGCCAGCTGGGCCCCGCTCTTGATCAGGCGGTTGCAGCCGGCGCTTAAGGGGTCTGTACGCCGTCCGGGAACCGCAAATACCTCTCTCCCCTGATCCAACGCCAGGGAGGCGGTGATCAGGGAACCGCTCTTTTCTCTGGCCTCCACCACTACCACAGCGTCTGACATTCCGCTGATAATCCGGTTTCGCATAGGGAAATTGCCGGGGGAGGGATGGTCCCAGGGGCCAAATTCGGAAATCAGTCCCCCTTTCCTGCCAATCTCCTCATACAGGTGGAAATTTTCCCTGGGATAGCAAATCTCAATTCCACTCCCCAGCACTGCCGCAGTCAGCCCGCCGCCCATTAAGGCACCCCGGTGAGCGGCGCCGTCCGTCCCTCTGGCCAGTCCGCTCACCACCCACACACCGGCTTTTGCCAGCTCCTTTCCAAACCACTCGGCCATGGCCCGTCCGTACTCCGTATTCTCCCTGGCTCCCACCAGGGCCACCACTGGGGCATCCGGCTCCGGAAGACGGCCTTTTACGCAGAACCCCATGGGATGGTCGTAGATCTCCTTCAGCTTTTTGGGATAGCCTGGATCCCATGGAGTAATAAACTGTATTCCCCGCTCCGGAAGTCTATGATACTGTTCCAGGATTTTTTCCCTGTCCTCCCGCCCCTTTCTGATCAGCCGTTCCACCCGTTTTAAAGCCGGCAGGTCTTCTCCCTTCGCCGTTTCTTCTATATAATATGCCGCCTGAAAACTGCCAAGCTCCTCCCACAGCTTGCGGATGGTCACCGCGCCCAGCCCTTTCATCCGACAAAGCAGATAAAGATATTCCCGTTCCTGTCCCGTCAACTGCCTTCACCTCCCCAATATGCCCGGATTCCGCTCCGGTATCCGGCGGCCTCCATCAAGTGCTCCCTGCGGATCCGTCCTCCGCCGTCCAGGTCCGCGATGGTCCTGGCCACCTTCAGCAGCCGGTCCCTTCCCCGGCCGCTCATCTCCTCCCGTTCATAGAGCTGCCTCATCAGCCGCTCCTCCGCCTCTCCCAGAGCACAGAACGTCTCCAGCTCCTGTCTCCCCATTCGGCTGTTAAACCGGATCCCGGTTTCCCGAAACCGCTCCCTCTGAAGATTCCAGGCGGCCTCCACCCGGTCCCGCATCTTTTGGGAGCTCTCCTCTTGCGCTGCGTCCCGTTTGGAAACCAGGGCCTCATAGGGAATCTGCCCCGCCTCCGCGATCAGATCCATCCGGTCCAGAATCGGCCTGGAGATCCGGCTCAGATACGTCCTGACCTGTTTTTCTGAGCAGCGGCAGCGGCTCCGGTCGGGATAAAATCCGCAGGGACAGGGATTGCTGGCTGCCACCAGCATAAAATCCGCCGGAAACCGGTAAGCACCATTCACCCGTGCCACAACGATGGAACGGTCTTCTAAGGGCTGTCGAAGCAGCTCGATCACCCCGCGGGGAAATTCCGGCAGCTCATCCAAAAACAGCACTCCTCCTGTGGCCAGGGACACCTCTCCCGGCCGCGGTCCCCGCCCGCCTCCGGCGATGGCCTGGACGGTGGCCGTGTGGTGAGGGGTCCGAAACGGCCTGGACTGAATCAGCGGCTGATGTTCCGGCAGCAGTCCGCAGATGCTGTAGATCCTGGAAATCTCCCGCCTCTCGTCCACAGTGAGAGGCGGCATAATCGTAGGAATCCGCCGGGCTGTCATGCTCTTTCCCGTCCCCGCCGGGCCCATGAGAAGAAGGTTGTGCATCCCGGCCGCGGCGATCTCTGCCGCCCGTTTTAAAAGGGGCTGTCCCACCACATCCCGAAAGTCCAGGCCGTCCTCCTCTTTCTCCTCCTCCCACTCTGCCTTCGACTCCTCCTGTACCCAGGCCTCCGGCCCTTTTTCCAGACACTCCGCCATCTCTCTTAAGGTGCAAACGCCTGATACTGGCACATTTCCTGCCGCCTGTCCTTCCCGGCGGTTCCGTTCCGGCAGAAAACACCAGTCCATCCCCAGCTCTCCTGCCGTCCCGGCGATGGAAAGGGCCCCCCGGATGCCTTTCACGTCCCCGCTTAAGCCTAATTCTCCCGCAATGGCAATCCTTTCCAGGTGATCCGTGGGAATCAGTCCATAAGCCCCTAAAACAGCCACCGCGATGGGCAAATCAAAGGCCGTGCCGTCTTTTCGGATGTCCGCCGGGGAGAGATTGACAGTGATCTTCCGGGGCGGACATTGAAAGCCGGAGTTCTTCAGGGCTGTCAGCACCCGGTCCCTGGCCTCCTTCACCTCGCTCCCTAAATAGCCCACCATGGAAAATCCCGGCAGTCCGCTGCTCACATCCGCCTCCACCCGCACCAGATACCCTTCCATCCCTGCGATTCCGATGCCGTTTACTCTGCAAAACATACGCTCCTCCTCTCTGCCGGATGGCTGCAAAAAGAGGGAACTCCAGAACCTTTCTCCGGCCCCCGCATCCGGCCTTGCTTTTATTACTGCGCTTATCTTTCATTTTTCTGCAATGCAATATGGAATTTCTAGGCCGAATGGCCGTTTAAACGGGCGAATCAAAAAACGCCCTCGATCGGTGTTCCCCGGCCGGAGGAATCTCCGGCCGGAAATGAATCAAATAGATAAATACATACATGAAACGATTCCGCGTCCGCCGTTTCAGACACGTTTCGCCATTTTTCCGGCATCCTCGTCTCCTTTGTCCCAGGATGCCGTCCCTGATGCGCGCGGATTCCAAATATGGCTCCGGGCGCCGCCTCCTTCCAGCCTAGGGGTACGCAGGCTCTCTCCTTTACCTCTGCCGGCGCAGGCTGTGTTTCAGGCACCAGGAGGACAGATCCTCAAAGACCTGCTCCCTGCCGATCTCATTGACCAGCTCATGGCGGCAGCCGTCATACAGCTTGAGCTCCACGTCCTCCATCCCCAGTCTGCGGTAAAGGCGGTATAAGCTGCCCACGCCCCGTCCATAGCTGCCCACCGGATCCTCTTTCCCGGATACGAGAAAAATGGGAAGATCCTTGGGCATTTTCCGCAACCACTTCCGATGCTTTAAATCCAGCATCACCTGGAAGAAATCTTCGTAGGCGGAGCAGGTAAACCGGAAATGGCAGTAGGGATCGTCCTCAAACTGCCGCACCCGCTCCCGGTCCCTGGATAGCCAGTCGCTGTCCGTCTTCGCTTTTCGGATTTTGCGGTTGTAATTGCCAAGAACCAGCTTGTGGAGCAGGGGGCTGCGGTACCAGCCGCCGTGAAACAGACCGGTGAGCCGCACAACCGCCATTCCCAGGAGGAGTAGAAATTCTGACTGGTTTCCCGTTCCCATAAGGATCACCCCGTCTGTCTCCGCCCCATATCTCGTCAGATACCTCCGAACCATAAAGGAACCCATACTGTGTCCCATCAAAAGGTTCGGTACTCCGGGATACCATTTCTCTGTCAGATGGTGTACCCGGCGGATGTCCTGGATCAGACAGACCTCGCCTTTTTCTTTCGCAAAATATCCCAGGCGTTCCACTGCCCCCGCAGTCTCTCCGTGCCCCAGCTGGTCGTGGCCAACCACGGCGATCCCCTGGGCAGCCAGGAATCTGGCAAACTCATCGTACCGCCTGATGTGCTCCGTCATGCCGTGAACCAACTGGAGCACGGCCACCGCCTCTCCCTCCGGTCTCCAGTGCATCACGTGAAGTCTGGACACACCGTCGCTGGAGGGGATGAAACGCTCCTCTGTCATCCGCATCTGCATCCCGCCTTTCCTCCGGCCCAGCCGGATCCATTTCCTGTCATTTTTCCCTTGTCATCACGCCATCTCGGCGCCCGTCCTGATAGTGTTTCTCTCTAAAGACGGATTCATGCAAGCATGAACCATATTTTCTCGTCATCATACCCTCTCGACTCCCGTCTCGATGGCACTTCTCGTCAAATGCGAATTCATGCGAGCATGATTCGTATTTTCCTCGTCATCATACCCTCTCGACTCTCGTCTCGATGGCACTTCTCGTCAAACACGAATTCATGCGAGCATGATTCGTATTTTCCTCGTCATCATACCCTCTCGACTCCCGTCTCGATGGCACTTCTCGTCAAACACGAATTCATGCAAGCATGATTCGTATTTTCCTCGTCATCATACCATATCCATCCCCGGAGGACAAGGCGTTTTCTGCCATTCTGTCATATATTCCCGGAACCGCAGGGGCAGATGGGTCATCTGGCATTTCCGGTTCTCCCGCTCTTTGATGGAGATGGTATGGACAAATACCCGCCAGAGATCCCCGTAAGGATCCTGGGTGCCTGCCGCCTTGATCCGTCTCCGGATGTCCTCCGGAATGCCCCGGAGGAGGACAGTCTCCCGGTTGGCCTGGTGAACTGCCGCCTTGTCCCGCTTTTCATCCCAGAGCATCCAGTTTTCCCCGGACAGCCGGTCCTCAAAATGCTCCGCCACTATGGCCAGCACGTCGTTCTTCGGGCCAATGCTCCCCGCCAGGATCCCCTCCGGCAGCCTGGCAAACCGCACAAATCCCGTGAGCAGATGGGCCTCGTTCCCCACCGCCCGATCATACTCCACCATCTGAAACACCGACGGAAGACTCAGCATATGCACGATCTTCGGCCCCTGGCGGAACCCGTCCACCAGAAAGCGGTACATCCAGTCCGCCTTCTCTCCGTCTCCAGATAAGGAGGCCGTCCACAGCAGGCGGCAGGCCTCTCCGGAAATCCGCTCCCGCACAGTGCCCATCACCGACTCCGCTTTCCGTTTCTCCGGCTGCACCTCCAGATACCGGCAGAACAGCTCCGGCTCCCGCTGTCCCTTTAGCTCCAGCCTCTGCTCCCTGCTGGGCCGCCCGCTGGTCCCGGCGTCATAGATCCCGGACAGGATAGAGCAAAAATCGTCCTCACACACATAGACATCCATCACATCACCCCCCATACCGCTCCGCTCACATCCTCCGCCGTGGGCGGGACGGTGATGTGAAAATCGTCAAACAGGGACATCTGCCGGTAGGCATTCCCCTCCCCGATCTCCCAGGCCCTCCGCCTCTCCTCTCCCGCCAGGCTGGCGGCGATGGCATCCTGATCCTGACGAAAGGGCATCATCACCCTGCCGCTGCAAGTGATAAAGTACATGGCCCGCTTTAGCACCACCCCGAACCGTTTCAAATCGGGGAAATCCAGGGCAGCGTGGCGCCTGGCCTCCACAATCCGCCTGGCGGACTTCACCCCCATCCCCGGCACCCGCAGAAGGGTATAGTAATCCGCCCGGTTCACCTCCACCGGAAACTGCTCCAAATGGCGCACGGCCCAGTCACACTTCGGGTCTAACAGTACATTGAAATTCGGATGGTCTTCTGACAGCAGCTCTCCCGCCTGAAACCCGTAATAGCGCAACAGCCAGTCCGCCTGGTACAGACGGTGTTCCCGCAGCAGAGGCGGGCCGCCGGGCAGGGCCGGCAGCAGACTGTCATCATTGACCCGGACGAAGGCAGAGTAAAAAACTCGTTTCAGTCCATAGCTCTGGTACAGGGCCTCCGCCACCGACAGCATCTGGTAATCGCTCTCCGGCGTAGCTCCCACAATCATCTGAGTGCTCTGTCCCGCCGGCACAAAGGCACTGTCCCGGCGGTAAGGGATCAGCTCCTGTTTCCCGGCCTCTATCCCCCGCTGAATCTGCCGCATGGGCAAGAGAATCTTCAGCAGGGAAATGCAGCGTCCGTCCGCGGAAAAGCTGTGACAGATCCCCGCCGGGACCGCGCTCCCCATGGTTCCCTTTTTCCCCTTCCGATCCGCACCGCTGGACGTGCAGGCCACGTCGTACTTGGCCGCGTCCGTGAGAATCTCCAGCTTTTCCCTCAGTGTGAGATGTTCCTGTATCAGCATTCCTCTCCGCCTCCCGTCTGTGCTTGCAGAATATCGAACATTTGTTCTTGATTCGTATTCTACCACAGAGAAACGGAATATGCAAGCATTTTTTCGAACTTATGTTCCTTTTTCTGTGAAACCCCCGGATGGCGGCGGTATAGATGGGCGCGCTCGCGCACAGATATACCGGCATCAGACGGATTTGTCTTAAATGCCCGCTACCCCTCACACTTTTTCAACAATTCCAACAGCCGCCCCATCTGAGGGCTCATGGACTTCTCCCGGATCCAGGCCGCCTTCATCCGGTTCTCCATGGAAAGCCCCGTCACCGCCACCTCCCGCAGCGTTCCCGCCTGTAAAGCCGGTTCCGCCACCGGCACCGGCAGGACGGCCGCTCCCAGTCCCTTCTCCGCCATCCGCACCAGAGCCTGGGAATTGACGCTGATGCAGGCTGGTTCCGCCGTCAGGCCCAGGCCGTAAAGGGCATGGTCGAACACGTCCCGCACGGCGCTCCCCGCCTCCCGCAGCAAAAGCCGGTGGCCCAAAAGCTCCTCCGGCCCGCAGGTTCCTGGTTTTCCCAGAGGATAATCCGGCGACACGAACACCCCCACCCGGTAGGAGCCAAACTCACAGCTCTCCAGCAGGCCGGAGTGGATATTTCCCTCCAGCAGGCCAAAATCCAGCCGGTGGCCTAAGAGCAGCTCCTCGATCCGGGAGGCGCTGTCCACGGTGACCTGCACCGGAGTGTGGGGATACAGGCAGGAAAACTCCGCCCACACCTGGGGCAGCCAGTAATTGGCGATGGTGATGTTGGCCCCCAGGGAGATGGGATTTTGCTCCTCGGAGTCGGAGAAGTGCAGGGACAGCTCGTCAAACAGCTCTAAAATCTGCTCTGACTTCTCCAGAAACCTCCTCCCGGAGGCGTTTAAATACAGCCTCCTGGAGATCCGGTCAAAGAGGGGGCAGCCCGCCTCCTCCTCCAGGGCGTTGATCACGTGGGTGACGGCCGGCTGCGTCATATAGAGAGCCTTCGCCGCTTTGGTGACGCTCCCCTCCCGGCACAGGGTGCGGAAAATTTCCAGCTGTCGGATGTTCATATCCTTCCTCCTTATCGCTGACCATTATCATTTACAGCATTCACAAACATTTACAAACAAAACAAAGCAAATAAAAAAATAAAAAAACAGATCCCATTCTCCCAAAATCTGCCAAAAACAAGCAAACAAGAAAATTACAAAGAAAACCTCGCCGGAAAGGGTTCTTTCTGCACTTTGGGTATCCGCATAGTCTCAGTATTTGCTACAACTATTAAATCGGCTTAGTAGTGCAAAATTGAGAATCGCTGAATTACCCAAACCTAAGAAAGAACCCCGGAAAGAGAAATCTCCCCGTCCTCTACTTTTCATTATTTTTTAGTAATGAATTATATAAAATAATAACATTTTACTTATTATCTTTCAAGGGTTATACTGTCCTGGACAGAAAAAAGACGAACGAAAGGAAATAAGATATGGAAAAGAAATCTCTCAGCCTCTATCTCTGGCTGTTCAAGGTCAACTTCTTCATCAGCGCCTTCACCTTCGGCGGCGGATACGTGGTAATTCCCATGATCCGGAAGTATTTTGTGACGGAAAAGCATCTGTTTTCCGAGGATGAGCTCATGGACATGGCGGCCATCGCCCAGTCCTCCCCCGGCGCCATCGCCATCAATCTGGCAGTGCTGGCCGGTTACCGGACGGCCGGTTTTTCCGGGGCCGTGGTCAGCGGCATCTCCTCCGTGACGCCCCCCTTCCTCATTCTCTCGGTCATCTCCTCCTGCTACCAGGTCTTCCGGGATCTACCCATTGTGGCAGCCGTTTTAAAGGGTATGGAGGCGGCTGTGGGCGCTTTGATCGTGGACATCGTGGCGGACATGGGAGCCGCCGTTTTAAAGGAGAAAAAGCCCTTCTTCGCCTGCCTGATGCCGGCGGCCTTCGCGGGCAGTTTCCTCTTTGGCATCAATGTGATGGTGCTCCTTCTGCTGTGCACCGGCGCCTGCCTGGTATACTACTATGCCGCAAACCGCACCCGCGGTCTCAAACCGGCGGCCGCGAAGGCAGACCGCCCATTTAAACGCCCCGTTCCCGCGCCGGTGCGGGCAGAGCATTCCGACTATCACCCATCCAACAACAGCGTTTCGGGAATGTCCGTATCTGGCGGACACTCCCGCCGCGCCCGCAAGGACCGGAAAGGAGGTTCCGTATGACCTGGCTCACATTGCTCCTCAGCTTTTTACAGATTGGATTTTTCAGCATCGGCGGCGGATACGCCACCATTCCCCTGATCCAGGAGCAGGTAGTGGATAAATACCACTGGCTGTCCATGCAAGAATTTACAGACATTATCACCATTTCCCAGATGACCCCAGGCCCTCTGGCGGTGAACACCTCCACCTTCACCGGGATCCGCATTCTGGGGCTATTTGGAGCCGTTCTCACCACCTTTGGCTGCGTGATCTCCGGCTTTGTGATCTGCCTCTGCCTCTACCGGTTCTTCTCCAAATACCGGAACGCGGGGCCGGTATTTACTGTGCTCAAAGGGCTGCGGGCCGCCTCCATTGGACTGATCGCCGCCTCCGCCGGCACCATTCTCACCATGGCCTTAGCTGGCACCACCGTCCTCGGCTCTGTGACCCTTCCTGTAAACGGGATCGCGGCGGCGCTCTTTGCCGTCTCCCTGTTTCTCCTGCGGAAATTCCGCTGGAACCCCATTCTGGTCATGGCCGTCAGCGGCGTGGCGGGCGCGGTGATCTACTCTCTGCCGGTTTAAAAACGGCCTGTCTGAAAACCTGGAAAATCTGAAAGGCCAGAAAAGAATATAACAGCCAGACAAAAAAACGGACGCCGGAGAGAACCCCTCTCCAGCGTCTCACTATTCAAACAAACTCATCTGCCCTCCGTCCCCCTTTCCCAGGACGGAGGGCATTTTCCGTTCCGTCACCCGCTCGTCCCCCTCCAGCCGGTCGCAGAGGAAGGGGGAATCCGCCTGATACCGCCTTCTGGCCCCCTCCACCGCCTCCCGCCCCAGGTTGGCGTAGCAGTAGGCGCAAAAATGGGCGCAGGTGTCGTAAGTGCCGATGTCCACGCTGCGCGCACATCCGCAGCCAGGCCGCTGCCCCGGATCCTTTCCGGCCGTCACCGGCCGCCCGGTGATCCGCTGAATGAGCTCCGGGTCGATGCAGGCCCCCTGTTTTACCCCAAAAGCCAAAAAGTCCTGCTCCTCCGCGCAGGTCTGCACCGAAATCCCCCTGGCCGCCGCCATGGGGCCAAACTCCGCCATGAGCCGGAGCCGTTCCTCATGGTCCGGCGGACGCAGGTTCAGCCGCTCTAAGGTTTTTGCTATTTTTCGGTAGCCGTCCAGAAAGCTCACCACGCAGGTTTCCGTCTTTCCCTCCAGCCGGGCGCAAAACCGCTCAAACTCCGCCAGATGACGGGAAATCCCCCACTCTCCCGACAGGAAAATGGGGTCGTAGCGCCACACGGTGCGCTCCGGCCCCAGCCTGTCCGATAGGGCCAAAAACTGCTCCAAAAGCCTGTCCTTTTCCGGCAGCCCCGGCTCCAGATCCCTCCCGTAGGGAGTGAGGGTAAACTGGAAATAATAGGGAAATCCCATGGCGTCCAGGGCTGGAAGACGGGGCTGCATGGGGCCTGGATGTTTCGTCCAGAACACCATGCAGTCCACCGTCTCCCGGTTTAAGGGGATGCGGCTCACCTGCCTCCGGTTCATGGGATTTCTCACGTATACAAAGCCTTCCTCCAGCCGTTTCATCAGCCATTCACTGTAAAAAGCGGGAATATCCGTTCTTCTGCTGGCGCTCACAATCATGACGTATTTCCTCTCTCGAATTCCGTTCTCAGTTTCTCGATGGCCCTCTTTTCGATCCGGCTCACGTAAGACCGGGAGATTCCAAGCACCTCCGCGATCTCCCGCTGGGTGTGCTCACGCTTTCCAAACAGCCCGTAGCGGAGGCTGATCACCTGCTTTTCATTGTCCTTTAAGCAGGCCTCGTAGGCCTCATACAGCTCCGTCACGTCCTGGCTTAAAATGATGGTTTCCAGCACCTCCCGGCCTTCCACCTCAATCACATCCACCAGGTTCACCGCCTCCCCGTCCTTATCCACCCCGATGGGTTCAAAGAGGGACACCTCCCTGGAAAACTTCCGGCTGGCCCGCAGGAGCATGAGAATCTCATTCTCCACGCATTTCGCCGCGTAGGTGGCCAATCGGGACCCTTTCTCCATTTTAAACGTATTCACTGCTTTTATCAAGCCGATGGTGCCCACCGAAAGCAGGTCCTCCGTGTCGTAGTCCGTGCCCTGGTATTTTTTTACCACATGGGCCACCAGGCGCATATTCCGCTCGATCAGCACGTCCCTGGCCCCCTGGTCGCCATCCCTCAAACGTCCCAGATATTCTCTCTCCTCGCTGGCAGTCAATGGTTTTGGAAAAGTTTTCAAAGGAAGCCGCCTGAAAAGCTGTTTATTTTAGTCTATGCCGGGACGGCTTCCTTAGTGCTTTTACAACTTTTTTTCCGTTTGTCCCAGGTGGGCCTGCAGCATTTCCCGCACCTGTCCGGCGTCCGCCTTGCCCTTCATCTGGCGCATCACCTGGCCCATGAGGAAGGAAAATACCTTCTCCTTGCCGCCGCGAAACTCCTCCACGGAGCCGGGGTTGGCGGCCAGGACCTGGCGCACTGCCTCCTCTAAGGCGGCCTCGTCCCGCACCACAGCCAGGCCGTTTTCTTCTATATAATGATCAGGGTCAGCCCCCTCCCGCACCATGGCGGCAAACACCCGTTTCGCGGAGTGGGGCGTGATCCGCCCTTCCTCCTCCAGGCGAATGAGCCGGGCCAGGTTCTCCGGGGACAGGGAAAGCTCCGATGGCTCCAGCCCATCCTCCTTCATCAGGCGCATGGCCTCTCCCATGAGCCAGGCGGCGGCCCGTCTGCCGTTTCCGCACCGTTTCGCCGTCTTCTCAAACAGGTCCGCCATATGGACGGAGGCGGTGAGGACGGAGGCGTCGTACTCCGTCAGTCCGTACTGCTCCGCAAACACCTGTTTCCGCTCCTCCCGGAGCATGGGTCGGCTCTCCCGCAGCTTGTTTAACCACTCCTCGCTCACCGTCACCGGGGGCAGGTCGGGATCCGGGAAATAGCGGTAGTCCTTGGCGTCCTCCTTGGAACGCATGGGGCGGGAGGACTCTTTGTTCTCGTCCCAGCGCCTGGTCTCCTGGAGGACGGCCTTTCCTTCCTCTAAAAGCTCGATCTGCCGCTCTCTCTCCCCTTCCACCGCATGGGCGATGGCCTTGAAGGAGTTTAAGTTCTTCATCTCCGTGCGGACGCCGAAGGCCTCAGAGTCCACTTCCCGCACAGATAAGTTCACATCCGCCCGCATGGAGCCCTCCTGGAGCTTGCAGTCGGACACCTTCAGATACTGGAGAATGTCCCGCAGTTTCTCCAGATAGGCGATCACCTCGTCCGCGCTCCTCATGTCCGGTTCCGACACGATCTCGATGAGGGGGACGCCGCTACGGTTGAAGTCCACCAGGGAGCACTCCCCCC
>OLRK01001880.1_pt1 | contig 15195 bp, 17 predicted proteins | sample 1672911 | NCBI WGS metagenome assembly OLRK01 (sample SAMEA3136736, study PRJEB25190) | human gut metagenome | biome: human gut; feature: human-associated habitat; material: faeces | place: Austria | collected 2013 | reverse complement strand
ACAAAAAGCGTGGAACGTGTACTCGATATGCTCCTTGTATTCTTCCGTACAGGTCATAGAAATTCCCCCTTTCCTCAAAGGCTTGTGTGTGGTTGACGGGCTGTGTTTATGATAAACAGGGGGCGGCAGCACTCCTTGCTGTCGCCCCTTGATTACCCTCCTGCAAAGGCGGGCGAGGCTGTCAACGACGGCGCGAAGCGGCGTTCATTTTATCGTTGACTGGCTCGACTGGCTTTGCTATACATAAATTTCGGTATTAGTTTTTCAATTCATACAGTTTCTCGAACTTTTTGAATGAGAATCTTAGCTTCTTCTTTCTTCAAAACTTTGCCATAAGACACTACTTTACCATCTACCACAAGAGCAGGAGTAGTCATGACACCATAGGCAGCGATTTGAGAAAAGTCTGTCACATGGTCAATAGATGTATCCATATTTAATTCTTCCAGTGCGGCGCGGGTGGCTTCTTCTAACGCATGACACTTAGAACATCCAGACCCTAATACTTTAATGCCAACAGTTGCTTTTGCATTTTCCGCTTGTGCCATTGCTTCAGGGGTACAATTACCTCCGCAGCAACATTTTCTTTCTTTCTCTGTTTTCTTATTGAACAATCCCATAATAGTTGACCTCCTTAGATTAAAATAAATTGAAATATGTTAAATAGATAACCGACAATTATAATACCTATCGCACAAACACTGATAAATAACGCCAGCAGCTTAGGTTTTACAGCCTTGCGAAGCATAATAAGTGAAGGTAAGGATAAAGTTGTAACAGCCATCATAAAAGATAGTACCGTACCAAGCTGTGCTCCTTTGGCAAGTAATGCTTCTGCAACAGGAATTGTCCCAAAAATATCTGCATACATGGGAATTCCCACAATAGTAGCAAGGATAACACCAAAAGGATTGTTGCTCCCAAGTATTGTTTCTATCCAGCTTTCCGGTATCCAGTTATGAATAATCGCGCCAATACCGACACCTATAAGAATGTACGGAAATACTTTCTTAAAAGTGCTAAACACCTGTTCTTTTGCGTAAGTTAAACGTTCTTGTATTGTTAAATCTGGAGATTCAATGTCTACGCTACCTGGGGGACTGCAAAGGATATTGAACCTTATATTGATCCGGTCTTTGAGAATAATGTTCTGCTCACAGAAACGGAAAGGCTGATGATGTCGGGCAGACCGAGAGAGCCGAAGTATGCGAGGAATAAAAATATCCTTGTCATCGGCGGTTCAGGCTCCGGCAAGACGAGGTTTTTTGTAAAACCAAACCTTATGCAGATGCACTCAAGCTATGTGGTCACTGATCCGAAGGGAACAGTGCTGGTCGAGTGCGGAAAAATGCTGTTAAAGAACGGGTACAAGGTAAAAGTGCTGAACACCATTAACTTCAAAAAATCAATGCACTACAATCCTATCGCTTATATCCGGAGCGAGAAGGACATTCTGAAACTTGTAAACACAATCATATTAAATACTAAAGGGGAGGGGCAGCAATCCGGCGAGGATTTCTGGGTGAAAGCCGAAAAGCTCTACTACACCGCACTGATCGGGTACATCTGGTATGAGTGCGTGGAGGAAGAACAGAATTTTACTACCCTGCTTGACATGATAAATGCAAGTGAAGCAAGGGAGGATGACGAGGAATTTAAAAATCCTGTCGATTTGATGTTCGATGAGCTGGAGGAAAGAGAGCCGGAACACTTTGCAGTCAAGCAGTACAAAAAATACAAACTGGCTGCGGGCAAGACAGCGAAAAGTATTTTAATTAGCTGTGGCGCACGTTTAGCGCCATTTGACATCAAGGAACTGCGTGACCTGACAAGCTATGACGAGTTGGGGCTTGATATGTTAGGGGATGAAAAGACAGCACTGTTTGTCATTATCTCCGATACCGACGATACGTTTAACTTTATTGTATCAATCATGTATACGCAGCTTTTTAACCTGCTCTGTGACAGGGCAGACGATGTGTATCATGGAAGGCTGCCTGTCCATGTGCGCTGCTTACTCGATGAGTTTGCGAACATCGGGCAGATACCAAAGTTTGAGAAGCTGATTGCTACAATCCGCAGCCGGGAAATATCAGCTTCCATTATCTTGCAGTCGAAGTCGCAGCTTAAAGCGATTTATAAGGATAACGCCGACACCATTGAGGGCAATTGTGATACCACCTTATTCCTCGGAGGGAAGGAAAAGACCACTTTAAAAGAGATGGCGGAAATTTTGGGTAAAGAAACGATTGACCTTTACAATACCTCTGACACGAGGGGTACGTCGCAGTCCTACGGTCTGAATTACCAAAAGACCGGGAAAGAGCTTATGAGCCAAGATGAGATTGCGGTCATGGACGGAGGGAAGTGCATCATGCAGCTTAGAGGGGTAAGACCATTCTTCTCTAATAAGTTTGACATTACCAAACATAAGCAGTACCGACTTTTATCCGACTATGACGAAAAGAACGCCTTTGACATCGAAAAATATGTGAAGAACCTGTGCAAAGCTAAAGTCAGGGACAATGACACCGTTGATGAGGTGGAGGATGCGGGCGTGATTGAAGCATAGCTTCAAAAACAATACAACTGAATATCGAAAAAACTGAATATGGAACCTGTAAACAAGCAGCAGAACTTTTGGACAAAAAGTCCAGAAGTTAAAAAACGGAGTTTTGTATGTGCTTTGGAATGGACAAAACAAGACACCCGGCACAGCCTATCGCCAAACAGAATGTACCGGATGCCCGCAGGGTTCACCCAAAGGATTTCCCTGCCCTTATTTTAACACACAGGGCAGGGAATTTACATATCAAAGCTCTTTTTTTATCAAAAAATCAAATTTCAGGAAAGAAAGAGGTAATCAAAATGGCATTTTTTACAACAGCAGTAACAGGATTAAAGACAGTCGTAACAGCAATCGGCGCAGGCGTGGGCGTATGGGGCGTCATCAATCTGCTTGAGGGATACGGGAATGATAATCCGGGCGCAAATGCTCATGTGCCGTAAAGTAACACACAAGAATTTAGCAGACAGCAGCCCCATTCCGTTTATAATTACAAAATAAAGTGTTGACATTCTGCCGTAAAACGCATATACTGTTAATATCAAAATAATTTGATGTGAGGTGTAAGTATGGACACAGAATATCAAAAACAAGCAAAAGTATTTAAAGCACTTTGCGACCCTAAACGTCTTGCAATTCTGGAACAACTGCGAAGTGGCGAAAAATGTGCTTGTGTTTTGCAAGAACCTCTTGATTTAACTCAATCAGGACTTTCTTATCACATGAAAATTCTCTGTGATTCCGGCATTGTTGTCAGTCGGCAAGAGGGAAAATGGACGCATTACCGATTGAGCGCTTCTGGTAGAGATAAAGCAGTAGAATTATTAAAAAATTTGATAACTCCCAATAGTGAAGAAAAATAGGCTGTCCCCGATGTGGATAGAAAACGCCATCGAAATTTTGGTGGTGTTTCTTTTAGGAATATACATCAAAAAAAATTGATATATCAACCATAAAAAATGAAAGAGAGGTATTTATATGACGGTGTGGAACTTTATTCAAGACCAGATACTTGGTATGAAATGGCTTAATCAGCTTATTGGAATGGTAGTATCCCTACTTGGTTTAGATGTTAATGGACGAATAGGCGGCAGCGTTCAGTTCTTTATTTATGATGTACTGAAAATTACAGTCTTGCTTTGCGTATTGATTTTTGCAATTTCCTATATTCAAAGTTATTTTCCGCCAGAACGAAGCAAACGTATTTTAGGACGCTTTCATGGGATTTGGGCGAATATTATTTCTGCCTTATTAGGAACAGTTACGCCATTTTGTTCTTGTTCGTCTATCCCATTATTTATAGGCTTTACAAGCGCAGGACTTCCTTTAGGTGTGACATTCTCATTTTTGATTTCATCTCCAATGGTTGATTTAGGGAGCCTTGTACTACTCATAAGTATTTTTGGCGCAAGGGTAGCGATTATTTATGTAGTGCTTGGTTTGGTTATTGCAGTAATTGGCGGAACAATTATAGAGAAATTGCATATGGAAAAACACATTGAAAACTTTGTTCTTACAGCACCTTGCAGAACCGTACTCCATGCCATGCCGGAATTTCTTGGCGTTCTTGGCTTTAAAATACACCACAAGGCGGAGCGCAATGCCGCACCCTGCCCCTATCAGCAGGTCTTTCGGGTAAAAACTTGGCAGCGGATTGGAGAATAAACCCTCCAGCCCCTCCATGACCGCCATCATCTTTGCGGAAGCGTCCTGCCCCGGCGATACCCGCCACAGCCACGCTATTTTGTCGCAGAAATACCCGGTAAGGATATAAGGAAGGCACATCAGGATAAGTTTCTTTTTGTCGAAGTTCCCCGTCTTTGCCTTGAGCTTTTTGGGAACTGATTTTAAGTCTTTGGCAATACCGTCTACGATTTTACTCATAATGACTGCCCCCTGTCCTTCTGGTGTTCCCTTGCCCTTTCCCGGTTCTTGTCCTTCCCCAGTATCTCCCGGAACTCTGCCAGCTTCTCCTTTACGGAGATGCGGTTATGCTTTTTCTCATTAACTTTTACAAATTCCTTAAATGCCTGCGTAATCACGTCGGCATCTTTGCCCTTGAAAAATACCATGTACTTCGGCGGCGCAACCGTCCTATCTTTCTTCACAGCAAAGTCTACATTGTATTTCCTCGCCACTCTCTCAAAAGACTTGATGTTGTTATCCGTAACCTCAATGCCCGAAGCACCCATACCCTGACCGACCAGATCTTTCACTGACATTTTCCCATGAGATGCCTGCTTTCCCTGTTTGCGGTGTTCCAGATACATCTTCATTGCTTTTTTCAGCACATCGGCAGTCAGCCGGGAAGATTTAAACACAAGGGCAATCGTTTTCTGTGTCACTTCCTCCTGCATGGTTTCCCTCCTTCTTTTTTATTGCTGTACTCCCGTCAGGGTGGGATATACAGCCTGTGAATCAGATATTTCATAAACGCTCCTTTCTGACCGGGTTATGGCAGCTCCGCCGCCCTCCCTTCTTCTTCCGCTTTTATCATTTCTGAAAACCCGCTTTCCAGATCATCAAAGCTGACCGGAATATCCCACAGATTTTTAATACAGGTATCCACAAAGCGGTAATTGAGCCGCCCCCTGCCATCTCCCAGACTGACACAATAGGCAGACACAAACTCCCCGTTTTCAAGCATCCATATCTCGTTTTCAAGGCACAGGGTAAAATTGTCTTACAGTAATTCCTCTATCCGGCAGCTTATCATGCAGGCTGGACAGCAGAAAAGCGCATCCGTCATGGAAAATGGCTCTTTTCCTGTTCCATCATCCCCTTCCAGTATCATCACGTCTTTCATGTTCTTTTTGATGTAAGGGAATATCTGCGCTGCATAGTTTTCTGCCGCATATTCCCTCGGATCGCTCCCAGCACCAAGAAACTCCGCAAGGTCATCAAATTCGCAGTCCTCATATAACCGGAACAGCCGGAGCAGGGATTCCCTCACTTTTTCCTCCGTCAGCCCTTCTTCCAAATCAGGCGCATCCGTTCTGACCTCCGCCATTTTCTTCTTCCTCCCGGCTCTCCATGCACAGCAGATTCCACTCCCCGCTGCTATCATCATTGCCGCCGCAGAAAGCATTGTTTTTATTTTTTTCTTTCCCATCCTTTTCTCCTTTCCGCTTCTGGACTTTTTGTCCAAAAGTTTTATAAACGCAAAAAGGGCAGCTACAAACCGCTGTTTCCGGTCTATAACTGCCCTTACGCTGTTTACCATATTCATTTACCTGTATCGGATCACCAGACACTGTTTCGTCTTTTTCCCGACTTTCCTGCGTTCCAGAGCGAAAATGCTCCGGGATTGTAAAAAATATCTGCTGATTAACAGAGGGCATCTTTGCACCGGGCAAGGAAATACTTCTTTTTCTCCGATATTTCCTCCTGCCTGTCTTTGGTAAGCGTCTGGAAAATCTCATCATAGTCAAGCTCCGCAAGCGGCGTTCCAAGCACAGACGTTAAAACTTCATGTTCATACCATATCCGCCACAGTTCCTCAAACAGCTCCGCACTGTCCGAAAAAACCATTGCCGAATCAAAACCTTCTCCCTCGCTGAACCATTGCAGACGGACAAACCCGAACCTCCCAGCATCCGCTACCACCACATCGGTCAGCTCATACAGTTCTGCGAACGCATCCGCAACCTTCCGGCATCTTGCCCGCTGTTCTTCCGTAATATATTTTTCTGCCATATATGCTCCTTCCTACTTCTGGACAAAAAGTCCAAAAGTTACCTGTTCTCTCTTATCATACACACCCTCTAATCAGCCTATCCCTTTCCTTCCGGTTCGGGATTAAATAATCCCTTTTCCTGCCACCCTCCGCCATACATATCATGCTGTACCAACTGCTGGTAATAGTGGTTCATGGTATTCGGCGCATTGTAAAGGGCAGTCACCATGTACGCTCTGATATTGGTTATCTTTGTTGTGGTTTCCTTCATGCAGCCGATCACATACTCCAAGTGGGAGCTGTTCAGCTTCAGGAATTTTGACTTCACAAGCTCATAAGGGTAATCCTCCCCGTTGACCTTTACCGTTTTACGTTTCACGCAGACAATTTCGCAGATTACCTCATAAAGTTCCTCATACAGCCCCTTTTCGCTCCAGTCACCATATTTCATGTGATGCTCATACTCAATATTTTCTTTGATGATTTCCATGTAAGCAGTGGCATCATCCATCACATCAATCATATCATTATCCGGTTTGCCCTGTTCAGATTCCCCTATCTCCTGATTGGATTGATTGATAGAATTGGTATAACTCAAATCAATATAATTAGTATTGTTATAATTAGGGGAAAAACTTTTTACTTCTTGAAATTCAGTTTCTTTATCTCCGGAAGTTAAATTTCTTTCCCTCTTGAAATCAAATTCTTTAATTTCTTGAAGTTCAGTTTCTTTACTTCCAGAAGTTAAATTCTTTTGCTTCTTGAAATTAAAATCTTTTACTTCTGCGGAAACATCAGTGTTTGCAGGCTCTTTTTCCGTCCTTTTCTCCGGTAATGAAGAAAAATTCTTCACATAAATAATATCCGGCTTCCCCAGCCCCCGCCTTTTCTTCTCAATCAGACCAATGCCATTATCCGAGTCCAGTTCCTTTATTATTTTAGTGCAGGTAGGTTTGGAACAGCCTAAATCTTCCGCCATATTCTCCACTGCATAAATAATATATGCCCTGTTTTCATCATCCAGCCACCCGTTTTTCATTGACAGTGACATTCTGTCGAGCATCAAACCATACAGGAGCTTGGCATCGCTGCTAAGCCCCTTAAAATACTTATCCTTTATCAGCAGGCGGGGAACACGATAAAAGGAAAACTGCTCTGCTTCGATGCCATAATAATAATCGAATTTTATCGTGCCATCCATGCCGATGCACCTCCCCTCTACTGATTTCTTGTGCCATTTCTGGCGCTCCACTCGTCCAGCAGCTGAATGATGATGCCCTCTATTTCCTCATTTGTACAGTCCTCCGCAAAATATTCGCTGATTTTATCCGCTTTTAATGTCACCCTGCGTTCCTTCGGCTTTTCCTCCGTCAGTATCAGACGCACCATTGCAAAGGTAAGTTCGCCACTTTTGCCATATTCTTTAAGTTTTCCGGACTGCACCATGCTGACATTGTATCCCTGTTCCCCAATGACAGCCTGTACCCACTGCTGTGCTTCCTCCGTCAGAAAGGATATATCCACGCCCTGTGAAAAACCTAATTTTTTAGTGTCCACCATTTCAAGAAGCTTATCGGAAAGCCTTGACAGCCAGATATACCGCTGAACCTTTTTCGCATTCTCCCCGGCAGCTTCCCCGACTTCATCAAGGGTGTTCTTCCCTGACTTTTTCCCCTGATGCTTCATGGCTTCATATTTCATCTTATAGGCTCTCGCCTTTTCACTTGGTAAAATGTCCTCCCTCTGAATGTTGGAGTCCACCATGATAATTGTCGCTTCATCATCGGTGTAATTGCGGACAATCACTGGCATCTCCATTTTTCCGGCAAGCTCTGAACCCCGTTTCCTGCGGTGTCCAGCTATGATTTCATAGCCGCCGCCCGCCCTTGGTCTTGCAATGCCCGGAACAAGCACACCATACTGGCGGATACTCTCCGTTGTTTCCTCCATCTTCTCATCATCCACCACCCGGAAAGGGTGGTCTTTGAATGTATGAAGGTCTGCAAGCGGCGCATTGATAATCTGTTCTGCAGAGTTTTCCTGCCCCGCAGAACCGCCGAATAAATCCTCAAATTTCTCTATCTTAACTTTTGATGCGCTTCCTGCTTTTGCATTACTGCCCATTTCCAAGCACCTCCTTTGTCAGAGAATCATAAGCTGCCGCTGCCTTCCCTTTGGGATCATGCCTGTAAATGCTGACGCCTTCCGCAGAAATCTCCGCCGCCCTTACCGAAATGGGGATACTGTTCGTAAATATCCTTACACTGCCCCCATAGGCTTCCTTCAGCATGGCACTGATGTCCTTTGCATAGTTCGTCCGGCTGTCCACCATTGTCAACAATATGCCCTCAATCTTCAGCTTCGGGTTAATCTGCCGCTTTACCTTGCCAACTGTCTTGATAAGCTGCTGCAAACCTTTGACGGGCAGATATGCCGCCTGTACGGGTATCAGAATACTGTCGGCACAGGCAAGGGCATTTATGGTAATCATGCCGAGTGAGGGCATACAATCTATCAGGATATAATCGTAACTCTCCCTGACTATCTCTATGTATGACCTCAGTATCGTTTCCCGGCTCATGACATTCACAAGGGAAACCTCCAGACCGGATAATTCGATATTCCCCGGCATAAGGTCTATCCCTTCCTCATGGTGCAGGATACCTTCTGTCGGCTCTATTTCCTCGTCATTGATTAAATCCCCCATAATGGTTGCAAGCGTGACTTCCAAAGTATCCGGCTCTGTATAGCCAAGACTTGCAGTAAGGCTTCCCTGTGCGTCTGCATCTATCAGCAGCACTTTTTTACCCTGTTTTGCCAGTCCGATTCCTAAATTGCTTGTTGTGGTGGTCTTGCCCACTCCGCCTTTCTGGTTTGCGATTGCGATTATTTTACACATGATTAAACTCTCCTTTGCTTCTGCTATGATTCTTTTATGTTGCTTTTTTTGACTTCCACATAAGCCCTGTAATATTTCTTTGTCCCTTTGTTCGGGAACAAATCAGAAAACTCCGTCACTTCGATTTTGGAATTTCTCTGTAAAATCTTCCCAAACCACTTAATATCGTTCTTTGTTCCCATAAGCCTGACTTTTAACATCAATCCTGTCCTCCAAACATAGCGTACAGATTGTGGTTATACGTTGCGTACTCCGGATACCGTATCTGTACCGCCTGCCAAAAATAAGGTGCATAGGCACAGCAGAACAGTTCCTCCACTGTGTAATTCCTGCACTCGTCCATCTGTTTCTCCGCATCATCGTAATCAAGAACGCTTGGCGTACCATTGCAGTATAGGTTGAATGCCATTCTGACCACCTTTACGCTTCCGCTGGTCTGCCAGCCTTCATGCAGGCATTCCGTTTTTACACAGCCTGTCTTAAAATCATAAATACTTTTAATGTTCCTTCTTGTGTCATTGCTGATACCAAGACAATAGACAAGCGCCTTGTGGTACACATCCTGATATCTGACCTCTTTCAATTTCTCATAGTAGAACTTCTCATGTGCTTCGCTGATAAAAATAATCGCTTTCTCTGCTCCTAACGCTGTACTGCTCATTCTTTTTTCCTCCATTTCTTATTTTGCTTTGCTGACCATAACAAAAAAGGACACTTCCCTAAAATTTCTTTTAGAAAAATGTCCTTATAGTACAAAATATTAACTTGAACTGACACGAGTTTAATTTAAAATCGTTTATTTTAACCCTTTAAGAGAGTTTATTTTGTCGTACTCTTGTCGTACCATACTGTTTCAAAGTCCGCAAACCCGCATAAACACTGGCTTTTTTAATCAACTGTCCGCATCGTGGGGAACAGCAAAACATCGCGGATGGCCGCGGAATCTGTAAGCAGCATACACATCCGGTCGATTCCGAAACCGATTCCGCCGGTGGGCGGCATACCGATTTCCAGGGCATTTAAGAAGTCCTCGTCGGTGTGGTTCGCCTCCTCGTCGCCCTGAGCCAGCAGCTCCTCCTGGGCGCGGAAACGCTCTCTCTGGTCGATGGGATCGTTTAACTCGGAGTAGGCGTTTGCCATCTCCCAGCCGTTCATAAAGAACTCGAAACGCTCCACATACTCCGGATTTTCCGGTTTTTTCTTCGTCAGGGGAGAAATCTCCACCGGGTGATCCATGATAAAGGTGGGCTGCACCAGGTGCTCCTCCACGAACTCCTCGAAGAACAGATTCAGGATGTCGCCCTTCTTGTGGCGCTCCTCAAACTGGATGTGTTTCTCCTTTGCAGCCGCGCGGGCCTCCTCCAGGCTGTGAATCTCGTTAAAGTCCACGCCGGAGTATTTCTTAACCGCGTCTACCATGGTCATCCGGGCAAAGGGCTGTCCCAGATCCATCTCGATGCCGTTGTAAACGATGGTGGTGGTTCCCAGAACCTCCTTGGCCACGTAACGGTACAGATTCTCCGTCAAATCCATCATGCCGTGGTAATCGGTGTAGGCCTGGTAAAGCTCTATCAGAGTAAACTCCGGATTGTGACGGGTGTCTACGCCCTCGTTCCGGAACACGCGTCCGATCTCGTAAACACGCTCCAGGCCGCCTACAATCAGCCTCTTTAAGTAGAGCTCCAGAGAAATCCGCAGCTTAAAATCCTCGTCCAGAGCGTTGGAATGGGTCACAAAGGGTCTGGCCGCGGCGCCTCCGGCGTTTGCCACCAGCATGGGAGTCTCCACCTCCATAAAGCCCTCTCCCGCCAGATAACGGCGGATGGCCGCCAGGATCTTGGAGCGCTTGATAAAGGTGTCCTTCACGTCCTCGTTCATGATCAGATCCACGTATCTCTGGCGGTAGCGGGTATCCGTATCCGCCAGGCCGTGGAACTTCTCCGGCAGCACCTGCAGGCTCTTGGAAAGCAGGGTAACCTCCTCCGCGTGGATGGAGATCTCGCCGGTCTTGGTCTTAAACACCGTGCCCCGCACGCCTACAATGTCGCCGATGTCCATTTTCTTGAAATCCTTATAAGGTTCCTCGCCTACGCTGTCTCTCGCCACGTAAACCTGGATTCTTCCCTTCAGATCCTGAAGGTTGCAGAAGGACGCCTTGCCCATCACCCGCTTAAACATCATGCGGCCCGCAACGGCTACTTCCTTTCCTTCCAGCTCCTCATAGTTCTCCTTCACGTCGCTGCTGTGGGCCGTCACATCGTACTTGGTAATCACAAACGGATCCTTGCCCGCAGCCTGCAGCTCTGCCAGCTTGTCCCGGCGGGCCTGCAGCACGTGGTTTAACTCGTCCTGGCTCTTTGCCTGATTCTGCTCTGCCACTGTCTCCACTCCTTTATCTTCCTATATTTAATATAATCTGGTCATTTCTGTCAACATTCAACGTATTATAGCGTAAACGCCGCGTCCTTGTCAAGCGTCTTGGACGCCGTTCCTGCCCATGTCTTCGCTTGTTTTCTCCCATTTTCAGAAAAGTCAGCAAATACAGGCCGCTCGTCCCCGCCTAGACCCCATTCTTCCCGCACAGCTCCTCCAAGCAGCAGCGGTCGCAGTGGGGCTTTGTCCTGGCGGTGCACACGTCCCGGCCGTGGTAGACCAGGCGGTGGCAGAAATCGCTCCCTTCCTCCGGCGGAATCAGTTTCCACAGGGCCATTTCCACCTTTTTCGGCTCCTTGACGCCGTCCACCAGGCCGATGCGGTTTACCAGGCGGATGCAGTGGGTGTCGGTGACAATGGCCGGCTTGCCGAACACGTCTCCCATGATCAGGTTGGCGCTTTTTCTGCCCACTCCCGGCAGCTTTAGGAGGGCGTCAAAATCCTCCGGCACCTTTCCACCGTACTGATCCCTTAAAATCCTCATGCAGGCGCTGATGTCCCTGGCCTTGCTGCGCCCCAGGCCGCAGGGCTTTACGATCTCCTCGATCTCCTCCGGCCCGGCGGCGGCCAGGGCGTCCACGTCGGGAAACTTTTCGTACAGCTTTTCCACTACCACGTTTACCCTGGCGTCGGTGCACTGGGCGGCCAGGCGCACGCTCACCAGCAGTTTCCAGGCCTCATTGTAGTCTAAGGTGCAGCCCGCGTCCGGGTACTCCTGTTTTAAGCGCTCCACCACGGCGAGCGCCAGCTCCTCTTTCGTCATAAGCGAACATCCCCTCTTTCCCAGAACGCCTCCCGGCCAGATCTCCCGGCCGCTCACAATCCCGGCGTCCTGTACAGTGTCTCTATGATACCACAGAGGAAACGGCTGTGGAAAGAAATTTTTTAAACTCTCTTTACAAAGCTTTTAGAAACTGAACACATTTTTGTCACATATACCAGGTATCCTAGAATCACAAACAAGGAGACATTCCTTTTTACATAGATTCTTTTTCATACTATCCCCCCTTTCTGCCGGCGGCGTGGCTGCCGGCACTTTTCATTATCTTTTCCGGCTTTTCCCAAAAGATTAGAAGTTTTCCCCCAAAAAGTTTTTCCCCAAAGGATGAACGCAAATATTCCATACAGCACAGCTGCAAAGACGCCCCCAGGGCCGCTTTCCGCAGCCTCCGGGGGCGTCTCATTCGCCGGATGGTACTTTCAAACTTCCGGCCATATGGATTTCCTTATTTGTTCCGCATTTTTATTTTTACACGTTCTCCACCGTAGCGATGTCGATAAGCGTCAGCTCTTTTGCACGGTTTTCCAGGCTGGTGGCCAGGGCCGCGGCGGTGTCGATGGCGGTGAGCACGGTCACGCCGGTCTCGATGGCGTTTCTGCGGATGATAAAGCCGTCGCGGCTCCGCTCCGCACCCTGGGACGGGATGTCGATCACCAGGTCGATCTCGTGGCCCAGCACCAGGTCCAGGATGTTGGGGGATTCCTGCTCCAGTTTCGGCACGGAAAGCACACGGACGCCGTGGTCGTGGAGGTATTTGGCCGTTCCTCTGGTGGCAAAGATCCGGTAGCCCAGCTCCTCGAACCGTTTCGCCACGGCGGCAGCCTCCTCCTTGTCCTCATCCCGCACGGTGATGATCATGTTTTTGTACTTCGGCAGCTTGATGCCGGCGCCCTGGAACGCCTTGTAAAGAGCCTCGTTAAAGGTCTTCGCGATGCCCAGGCACTCGCCGGTGGACTTCATCTCCGGTCCAAGGCTGATGTCCGCGCCGCGGATCTTCTCGAAGGAGAATACGGGCATCTTGATGGCGATGTAGTCCGCCTCCTTCTGCAGTCCCGGCTCGTAGCCCAGCTCGCGGATGGTGTGGCCGCAGATGATTCTGGTGGCCAGGGGCACGATGGGGATTCCCGTCACCTTGCTGATGTAGGGAACCGTTCTGGAGGAACGGGGGTTCACCTCGATGATATAAACGTCCTCTCCGTCCACAATGAACTGGATATTGATCATTCCCTTTACGTGCAGGGCTCTGGCCAGCTTTTCCGTGTAATCCACAATGGTCCGCTTGTTGCCCTCCGTGATGCTCTGGGCCGGGTAAACGGAGATACTGTCTCCGGAATGGATTCCCGTTCTCTCAATGTGCTCCATGATGCCGGGGATGAGGATGTCCTGGCCGTCGCAGATGGCATCCACTTCGATCTCCTTACCCATGATGTATTTGTCAACCAGGATGGGATGCTCCTGAGCGATCTGGTTGATGATGCCGATGAATTCGTCGATGTCCTGGTCGTTTATGGCAATCTGCATTCCCTGGCCGCCCAGCACGTAGGAGGGGCGCACTAACACCGGATAGCCCAGCTCCGCGGCGGCCTTTTTCGCCTCCTCGGCGGTGAACACGGTCTGTCCCTTCGGTCTGGGGATGCCGCATTTTTCCAGAATGGCGTCAAACAGCTCCCTGTCTTCCGCGGCGTCCACATCCTCCGCGGCCGTTCCCAGAATCGGCACGCCCATCTTCATCAGGGCCTCCGTCAGCTTGATGGCCGTCTGTCCGCCGAACTGCACCACGGCTCCGTCCGGTTTCTCAATGTCCACAATGCTCTCCACGTCCTCCGGGGTGAGGGGCTCAAAGTACAGCTTGTCGGCGATGTCGAAGTCTGTACTTACAGTCTCCGGGTTGTTGTTGATAATAATGGTCTCGTAGCCTTCCTTCTCAAATGCCCAGGTGCTGTGCACGGAGCAGAAGTCGAACTCGATTCCCTGGCCGATGCGGATGGGGCCGGAGCCTAACACTAGCACCTTCTTGCGGTCTCCCGTCTTTTCCACCTCGTTCTCACTGCCGTAGCAGGAGTAGTAGTAAGGCGTCTCCGCCGCGAATTCCGCCGCGCAGGTGTCCACGATCTTGTAGGCGGCCCGGATGCCGTTTTCGTGGCGCATGGCCTTTACATCCTCCTGGGAAATGCCTGTCAAGCGGGAAATCACGTTGTCCGGGAACTCGATGCGTTTCGCCTCTCTTAAAAGCTCCGCGTCCATGGAGGTTCCCGCTGCCTTTAAGGCGTTCTCCATCTCCACCAGGATGGCCAGCTTGTCGATGAACCAGATGTCGATCTTGGTGATGTCGTGGATGGTCTCGTAGGAGACGTTTCTCCGCAGAGCCTCGGCAATCACCCAGATCCGCCTGTCGTCCACCTTGTGGAGCATTTCCATAAGCTCCTCATCGTTTAAGTGGGTGAAATCGTAGGACATCAGGCAGTCCACGTGCTGCTCCAGGGAACGGATGGCCTTCATCAGGGCTCCCTCGAAGTTGGTACAGATACTCATGACCTCGCCGGTGGCCTTCATCTGGGTGCCCAGGGTTCTCTTGGCGCTGATGAATTTATCAAAGGGCAGTCTGGGCATTTTCACCACGCAGTAGTCCAGCATGGGCTCAAAGCTGGCGTAGGTCTTTTTCGTCACCGCGTTCTTGATCTCGTCCAGGGTGTAGCCTAAAGCGATCTTTGCCGCCACCTTCGCGATGGGGTAGCCGGTGGCCTTGGAGGCCAGGGCGGAAGAACGGCTTACACGGGGATTTACCTCGATCACGCAGTATTCAAAGCTCTCCGGGTGCAGGGCGTACTGCACGTTGCAGC
>OLRK01001879.1_pt1 | contig 15196 bp, 10 predicted proteins | sample 1672911 | NCBI WGS metagenome assembly OLRK01 (sample SAMEA3136736, study PRJEB25190) | human gut metagenome | biome: human gut; feature: human-associated habitat; material: faeces | place: Austria | collected 2013 | reverse complement strand
ACAGCATCCTCGGCTCCCTCCTCGGTGCGGCAGCCGTGAAAGCCCTCTTAGATGGGCAGATTGCTTCCCTTATCGGAATGAATAAGGGAGAAATCCGTATTCTGCCGTACAGCGAGGCAGCAAAAGAAAAAAAGATATTCAAAAAAGGACTCTATACCCTGGCAAGCATACTGGGCGCCGCGCAAGAAGAGGGGGATATAGCGGAAAGCGGACTGTAGGTTGGTGAAATAAATTAATTCTGAGAGTACTTGCGGAGAATACAGCATGAGTCGGACGGGCAGATTTTACTAAAGTGATAACGGTTATTTTTATTTGCTTGTTAATTTATGAAAATATTTTGTTGTTTAATAAAAGTTCAGTCATCGGAACGCATACCTTGTGGATATTTGGAGTGTGCTGTTTGGATCGGGTTACCTATTTCTGGTGGCGTACATTCTTGAATATGAGAACCGTATCAAAAGGAGCGCGTTAGTGCTTATCGTGTTTTTACTCATTTGTTTCTGTAAATGTCAGGTAAAAGTGCAGGCATTCCGAAAGAAACCCCTGATAGGCCAAAGGATTTTCAATATCAAGTCATATAAGGAGATTATTTGGTTATGCTGGAAAAACTTTACACTATTAAATTGCCGCTTGATGATAGAAGAAAAAAATTATATATACAGGGAAATTTTATACAATGTGAGGAACATATTAATGTAGAGAAGGGCAAAATTGTTGATTTAGGAACTTATTTTAATGCTTTTTCTATAAAAAAATGGAAGCAGTATACTTCTTTGGAGAAATTACAGCTTCATCTTTTTTTACATGGGGAATTCTATATTGAAGTTTATGGGATATATAGAGATAAAGAAAAAATACTGATCAAAGATTGTTGCAAAGGAAACTATATCGCTGATATTGGACTGCAGGGAACAGATATGCAGTTAGTCGGTGTCAGATTAAAAGCGTTGTCGGAGGAAGCTCTGTGTTCCGGAGGGGAGTATAGAGGAAGATTTGCTGACGAACGTGATATAAAGATAGGGATTACAATTTGTACGTTTAAACGAGAAAAATATCTTTTTCGTAATCTGAAACTGCTTGAAAATCTAGTGATAAGTAATCCCGATTTCAATATCCTTGTTATAGATAATGGACGAACCATAGAACAGAAAAACACGGATTGGCTCAGAATTATCCATAATCCGAATTTTGGCGGAAGCGGCGGATTTGCACGAGGATTAATTGAACAGGTTAACCAGGGAGAAAATAATTATGTCTTGCTGATGGATGACGATATATTGATTGAAACTTCAGCACTGGAAAGATTATATTCTTTGTGCAGGCACATGCGGGAGATGTACAGGGGTGACATGATTTCCGGTGCCATGCTTTCTATGGACCGTCCATGTATCCAATTTGAAAATACGGCATATTGGGGACGGATTCGTATGCATGCATCAGGTCGAGGGTTTGATTTGACGAATCAAAAAACTCTTTGGGAAAATGAAAATTTGCCGCAGAAAAGGAATAGATATGGTGCATGGTGGTTCTGTTGTATTCCTTTGGAGACTGTGAAGAAAAACGGATATCCTTTACCGGTATTTATTAAAGGAGATGATATAGAATACGGACTTCGGAGTCGGTGCAATTTTATAACAATGAACGGGATCGGTGTGTGGCATGAAACTTTTATAAAAAAACAGAACGTTGTCATGGAATTTTTTAATGACCGAAATATGCTTATCATTAACCATTATGCTGAGGGCTGTAATCGGTGGACATTTCTGTTTGCTGTATTTGGCCGGTTCGGTCGTCGTATATTGCGCGGAAATACAGAAGGAATAAGAAGATTGGAACTGGCTATCAGAGATCATGGCAGTGGCCTTGAAGGAATCACGGCGGTTCCTTCTGATGAAAAATTTAGACAGGTACAAAATTACCATGGACGGAAAAACATTTTGTTATCTCTTGGAATAACATTTCTGAAAGGTATGCATCAATTTCTTTTTTACGGTACAATAGATAAAACATACAAAGAATTCAGAGAAAAGAAATTAAGAGATCAAGCGTTTTGGCGCAAATTTTTAGGAATAGAGTGAAGTGTGAGAGCATATGAAAAATATATCAGAAATGGTATATAAAATTTCAACATACCATTTTGTGTTCAGTGAATTGATAAAACGGGATTTTAAAAAGAAATATAAAAGAAGCGTGTTGGGCATATTTTGGAGTATGCTTGCGCCTTTGTTTTCTCTTTTAGTGATGAATTTTATATTCAGCAGTTTTTTTGGAAGAACCGGAGAGCATTATATTATTTATTTATTTTCCGGAATTGTGGTTATGACGTATTTTTCTCAATCGACAAATACCGGAATGGGAGCGCTTGTGGGAAATGCTTCTATCTTTTCAAAAGTCAATGTGCCTAAATATTTATTCGTGTTTTCCAGTGTGGCATCCGCTTCCATAAATTTTAGTTTAACTTTGATTTTATTTTTTGTATTTGTCTTTTTAGATGGATTATCTTTCCACTTTAAATTCTTTTTCCTAATATTTCCAATCATTTGTCTGATGCTGCTGTCGTTGGGGGTGGCAATGATTTTGTCGGCAATGAATGTGTTTTTTAAGGATATCGTTTATCTTTACGGGGTATTTATGACAGCGCTGACGTATGCGACGCCTATTTTTTATCCGACGAGTATTTTAGGGGACAGGCAATATTTGTTCATGTTTAATCCTCTTTTTTTGGTCATTAACTACATTCGGGAAATCGTTATTTATAACCGTATTCCCGATTTTGCCTATCATGCGGTTACTTTGTCATACTGCATGGTCTTTTTGCTGGTGGGTTTTGCCGTTTATAAAAAATATAATTATCGTTTCTTGTATTACGCATGATTGAGAGAAATGTATGAACAGTATTGAAGTAAAGAATGTCTCCGTGAAATATATTATCGGAGATTTTAAAGATATAGGAATTAAAGAATATCTGATAAAAAAATTTAAGGGAGAAATGATTATCAAAGAAAAATGGGCATTGAAAAACATTTCCTTTGCTGTCGAAAAAGGAGATCTCCTCGGTATTATCGGTTCCAATGGATCTGGTAAATCTACCATTTTAAAAGTATTGGCGGGCATTATGCCGCCCACCAAAGGCAGGGTTTCCGTGAACGGTAAAATCGCGCCGCTGCTTGAACTGGGTGCCGGATTTGATACAGATTTGACTGTCAGAGAAAATATATTTCTTCGCGGGGCTATGCTGGGGTATACCAAGAAATTTATTACGGATAAATATCCTGAAATTATTGAATTTTCAGAGTTGAAGGACTATGAGGATGTTGCGTTTCGCCGTCTCAGTTCCGGAATGAAATCGAAGCTGGCGTTTTCCTTGGCATCCATGGTACATCCCGACATACTTGTTCTCGATGAAGTTCTTTCCGTGGGGGATATTGCATTTCAGAAAAAAAGTTCTCAAAAAATGAAAGAATTGATTTATAGTGGAATTACTACGATTTTAGTGTCTCATTCCATGAGTCAGATTCGCAGTATTTGCAATAAAGTTCTATGGATAGAGCAGGGAGAAATGATGGGAATTGGAAACACAAAAGAAATATGTGATAAATATGAAAGATATATGTCATACAAATAAAACTGCAACATCTTGTACATTGAAATAGTAGTTAAAAGGAAGGGTGCACATGGAGTCAAAAGTTTTGACTGTATCTATTGCCGGTTATAATGTGGAGTCTACTTTAGAAGAAGCGCTTGATCCATTTTTTAAATGTAAAACTTTGGATAAAATAGAAGTTTTAATCGTTAATGATGGCTCTACCGACAGAACAGAAGAGATTGCAGAAAAATATGTACGACAAAGTTCCGGTTCCATTCGTCTAATTAATAAAGAAAATGGGGGATGGGGTTCTACCTTAAATGCAGCCGTCCAAGCAGGGCACGGGAAATATTTTAAACAACTTGATGGCGATGATTTTTACTCTTATGAGAACTTAGATGATTTCGTCTTATTTTTAGAACAAAATGATTCGGACATAGTTTATAGTCCCTTTGTAACATTTGATGATAAAACAGGGGCTGTACTTCGTGTGGTGGGGGGGTACGACGGTTTAGTGCCCTATAGAGAAACGATCCGGATTTCTGAAATGGAAGATTTTTGTCCGGCTATGCATACATTGTGCGTAAAATTAGATATATTACAGAAAAATAATATGCGGATTCTGGAGAATTGCTTTTATACAGATGTGGAGTTTGTATTGAAAAGTTGTCATTATGCAAAAACGATTGCTTTTTATGAATTTCCCGTTTATTATTATCGATTGGCCCGCGCCGGGCAAAGTATGAGCATACAGGGGGTGAGGAAGCACTATAAGGATCATATGAAAATGCTGCTTTCCCTGCTGGCATATGAAAAGGAATTTATAAATACAGATACAGTTAAAAAAATTTTCCATAGGCGTTTGAGCAGCGCTTGCGGGATGCAGTATATTTTTTTCTTGGCGTTGGAAGGAACTGATGAGCAAAGGCGGGAAATGAAAGAATTCGACCAAATACTAAAAGAACAATATCCTTCTTATTATGAAGGAAATCAAAATCATGCGGTGAGTGCATTACGCAAAATGAATTTTCATGGTTATAAGGGGATCGGTAAATTGCAGACAATGCGAGATAAAAAGAAAAAAATTAATATTTTTGAGGGAAATTAGAATGAATGATCTGATTAGTGTTATTATTCCATTTTACAAATCACCGCTGACAAAATTGAGACTATGTATAGAAAGTTTTATCAGGCAGTCCTATAAGAATTTTGAACTTCTTATTATTGATGATGGTAACCCGGAAAATATTGATTATCTGAAAGAGGAATATGAAAAGCGTGATGCAAGAATCCGATTTATACGACAGAAAAATGGTGGTGTCAGCGCAGCCAGGAATCATGGCATTGACATCGCCAGGGGTGAGTATATTGTTTTTTGTGATAGCGATGATTATGTAGAATCCAATTATCTGCAATCCCTTTTGGATCATGTGCAGGGATATGAACTGGCGGTATGCGGCATAGCAGAACAATGGTTTCCGATAGAGAATATTAAGGTGGATATGCGTATTTTTTCCTCGTTTCCTTCTCGGTTCAATTGGATACAATACGTTAATTTCAGTGTCAATAAGATTTATTGTGCCGATATATTAAATACTTATCACATTCGTTTTGATACAGAAATCAGGCTTGGTGAAGATGCGCTGTTTCTGATGGATTATATTAAGCATTGTAAAAGAATACACTGCTTTTCCAGTCCTTTGTACCACTATGTTCCCAATAATAGTTCTGCCGTACATCAATATGATTCCAAGTATTGGGAGTATGAATATCAGGTGATAGATAAGCAATATAAGTTTTTTAATACATATCCTCTTTCAGAAAAGGAAACCATGTTTATGAGATATTGGCTGTATATTAAGCTGAAAGGCGTTATGTATTACTATATGAATCATACAGATGATCATTCTACGGCAAAAAAATATATAGAAAAAGTGATAGCATGTCCTTATTTTCCTGAAATATTTATCGCATATATAAAGAATAGATTTTTTAATAAAAAAGATAGAGTGATTCTTTGTCTATGGAGGATTTTCGGTAAGAATGGCATATTTTTGACAAAATATCTATCTATTTTAAAAAATTGTTTGAAATAAAAGAAATGGGGTAAATATCAACTTATTAAAATAGTTCAAGTTGTTTATATGAATTGGTGGAGATTTAAATGGCAACAGTTTCTGTTATTATTCCGGTGTTTAATGCAGAAAAGTATATATCTACATGTATAGAAAGTCTGATTTCCCAAAGTTATTCAGACTTTGAAATTATTTGTGTGGATGATGGTTCAACGGATAATTCTCCACGTATATTACAGCAATATATGTTTATAGATCCACGTATCAAAATAATTGAGCAAAAAAATCAATTTGCCGGGAATGCAAGGAATACGGGGATGGAAGTGGCATCAGGAAAATACTGCATGTTCCTTGATATCGATGATTTCTTTGAAAAGAACATGATAGAACTGCAAGTCCGGCAAATTGAAAAAGATCATGCGGATATCTGTATCTGTGATGCTGATATATATGATGATCAGACAGGTACTTTTAGAAAATCTGAATGGCTGCTTGCGAAATCATATATTCCTCATGTTCCATTTAACAGAGAAGAGATAAAAGATCATATATTTTTTATCAAGACCCCTGCCGCTTGGAATATGATCATATCTGCCGCATTTATTAAGAAATACGCTCTGAGATTTCAGGAAACGAAGAATACTAATGATTTGTATTTTACCTATGCGGTATTGAATCTGGCACAGAAAATTACTGTTGTCGATATGGTGCTGGTGCATTATCGTATGGGAACCGGTAGTAATCTTCAATCAGGTAATGATGAGTCTCCGTTAGATTTCTGCAGAGCATTTTTAAAACTGAAGAAATTACTTATCAAGAAAGGTGTATTTGATGAAGTTAAACGCGGGTATATTAGTTTATATTTAACAAATTTTGAATATCATATGTTTACCTTACAATCAGTTCAGAGTTTTAAGGTTTTGTATGATTATTTTAAAGAAAATGGAAGACAGGAACTTGAGTTGGATTGTCATGATGTGGAATGCTTTTGTAATAAAGAACGATTTAAATTATTATGTGATGTAGTGGATTCTGACAGCATGTCCGGATATTTATATTCTCAACTGAAAAGAGAGAAAAATAAATTGGAAAATGAAAGAGAGAAAAATGAATCTGTTTTAATCCGCATGAAATTGGACAATGAAAACGTTCTTAAAGAAAAGCAGGAACAGATTAGGCAACTAAAGAATGAGATAGATAATTTATGTTGCGACCTGTATGCTGTTAACCGTTCGATTTCTTTTAGAATAGGGCGGATAATTACTTATATCCCACGGAAGATACGAGATTTATTAAATTGAATTTTTGGCAAGTACTGCTGAAATGGGATGTTAACTAAAATCTACTGTGATATTTTTAGTGGAAATTCTTTTTGAGCTATATGGATTATTCAGTGCTTTTATATGAAAGATTGTATTATTATCGTGTTTGATGTGTTAACGTTTGTTATATGTGAATGATTACGTGGAAGAAAAGGGGGCGGAATTAAATGGGTGCAAAAGTGTCAGTTATTATTCCTGTTTATAATGCAGAGAAATATTTAGAAGAGTGTTTAGATAGTGTTCTTGGGCAAACATTAAAAGAGATAGAAGTTATCTGTTTAGATGATGGATCTACTGATAATTCTTTGAAGATATTACAAGAGTATGAGAAAAGAGACGAGAGATTAATTGTGCTTTCTCATGCTAATCAGGGGGCGGGTTATGAAAGGAACAAAGGGATACGAATTGCGAGTGGAGAATACATTGCGTTTGTGGATTCTGATGATTTTTATCCTAATCAAAATGTTTTGAATTTATTGTATTCAAAAGCTGTTACGCATAAGGTTTCTATTTGTGGAGGAAGTCTATTGTTTTTTATTCAAGGAAACATCTTGCCAGCTATATCAAATGAGAATATCAAATATTATTTTGAAAAAGAAGGAATAATTAAATATAAGGATTTTCAGCAGGACTACTATTACCAAAGATTTATTTATAAAAGGGATTTTCTGATAGAACAGAATATTTCATTTCCTCTATATTTGCGACACCAGGATCCACCTTTTTTTATCAGGGCAATGGTAATGGCTGAGGAGTTTTACGCAGTAGTACAAGATGTTTATGCTTATAGAGCAGGTGATACACAGATTAATTGGACATCTCGGAAAATGATAGATATGTTTTCTGGAATTATAGATGATTTATCCTTGAGCAGTAAATATAAGTTGGAGCAACTACATTTTAGGGTTGCCAATAGAATAAATCGGATTTTTGGCTATACAATTAGGAAGTCACCGATATATAAAGAGTCTCAGACATTAATTTTAATGGCACGGCTTTATCAAGCGATTGATATGGATTTAATTAAACCGAAATCTGTGGATCTTTCATTTTTGCACGAATATTTTAATGGGTTCGGATTGGAAGCTGATTCTATAAAAATAGGTGAAAAAATGAATAAAAGTGTCGGTTCCGTTAAGGTTTCCATTATTATTCCCGTCTATAATGTGGAAGATTATTTACAGGAATGTTTGGACAGTATTTGCGGTCAGACTTTGAGAGATATAGAGATTATATGTATTAATGATGGTTCAACAGATGATAGTTTGCGTATACTGGAAGAGTTCGCGGCAGAAGATAAAAGGATAATAATTGTAAGTCAGCGGAATAAAGGCCTTTCCGGGGCAAGAAATACAGGTGTATTATTTGCTACTGGGGAATACATTTATTTCATTGATAGTGATGATTATATTGATAAAACAGCATTGGAATATTTATATAAAGAGGCAAAGAAAGATGCTCTTGATATTTTATATTTTGATGGAATAAGTTTTTCTGAATCCCAAAATTTAAAAACAAAATATCCCGGAGAAGATTGTTGTTATCGGGAGAAAGAATATTCAGATATTTATACAGGCGCAGATTTATATGTTGCAATGAGACGAGATGGTGTATTTAGACCGATGGTTTGGTTGCAGTTTATATCCAAAGCGTTTTATGAAAACAAACATTTAGCATTTCGCGAAGGCATTATACATGAAGATGTTTTATTCAGTTATATTTCTGTTTTAAAGGCACAACGTGTAAGTCATAGACGTAAAGTATTTTATCATTATCGTCGAAGGGAAGGCACAATTACCAGCGCGTACAGTTTTAAGCATGTGTATGGGAAGCTTGTTTGCCTGACAGAGATATCAAGTTTCATGAAGTCGCAGGTGTTTGATAGAAATGTTATACAATTAATGGGAAGCTATCTGCAGTGGCTTCAAGGTGATATGAAAACACAGTATGGACATTTAAGTGAAGAAGAAAAAAATAAAGTTGTCACTTTGTTACCTGAAGAGAGGGTAGCGATGCATTATTATTTAGGGGAAATCAAAGATTTTTTTCGGATTTTTGAGGGGGGTGATGAAATGCGTCAGCCAAGGGTAATAGTGTCTATGACTTCTTATCCGGGACGTATAGAAACAGTTCATCTTGCCTTGCAAAGTATTTTAAACCAAACGCAAAAAGCGGATAAAGTGATTTTATACTTATCAGCAGGACAGTTTTTACACAAAGAAAATGATTTGCCTAAAGAATTGATTGATTGTGTAGGACAAGGGGTAGAAATCAAATGGTGTAAAAATGATTTGAAATCACACAAGAAATATTTTTATGCTATGCAGGAATATCCGAATGATATTATCATAACTGTTGATGACGATTTACTCTATAAAAAAGACATGGTAGAAATGTTGATGGATTCTTATAAGAAGCACCCATATGCCGTTTCAGCAATGAGAACGCATTTAATAAGATTTGATGAAGATGGGAATATTTTACCGTATAAAGATTGGATAAAAGAGATCCGGACATTTGTAGATATTCCATCTATGCGGCTTTTTGCGACAAGCGGAGCAGGTACGTTATACCCACCGTATTGCATGAGTATAGAGGTATTCAATATGGAAGCCATAATGAATATGTGTCTGAAGGCAGATGATATTTGGTTAAAAATTATGCAGGTTGCAGCAAATACGCCTGTTATTTTAGTAACGGATTCTAATTATTTAAAATATATTCCTGGCACACAGGAAGTTACGCTATATCAGGTTAATGGGCTTCAAGGGCAAAATGATATTCAGTTGAAAAAAGTAATGGAATTTTATAAAAATATACGATTGTCTAATGGATTATCTATAAAGGAAAGGCTATATATTGGAACTGAGCTTTTGGAATCAAGCAGCCAAAATGATGATAAAATGAATAGCGAATGTAATCGGTTGAAAAATGACTTATCCCGAATACAATATGATTTTCAGTGCATGAGGGAGTCTGTATCTTTCCGAGTTGGGCGGATAATTACCTGGGGTCCAAGGAAAATACGAGGTTTGTTAAGATGTCTTGCAGATCACGGACTTGTCTACACGTGCAGACGAATTATAGAGCATTGTGGAATTGATATGGGAACTGGCGATAAAAGATAATAAAGAAAGCAGGGGTAATAAAAAGGAAGGAGGCAGATTATGAAAATAGCGGTGGCGGGAACGGGATATGTGGGTTTGAGTTTAAGCGTGCTTTTGGCGCAACATAATGAAGTGAACGCGGTAGATATCATTCCTGAAAAGGTAGATATGATCAATAAACGTATTTCACCTATCGTGGATAAAGAATTAACGGAATATCTGGAAAACCACGAACTCCATCTCGCAGCGACTCTTGATGGGAAAGCGGCTTATAAGGATGCGGATTATGTAATTATCGCTACGCCTACCAATTATGATCCTGTCAAAAACTATTTTGATACATCTTCCGTAGAAGCAGTGATGAAACTTGTCACGGTGGTTAATCCCGACGCCACTTTCGTGATCAAGTCGACGGTACCTGTGGGATATACGGAAAATGCCAGGAAGAAGTTTAATAATTCTCACATCATTTTCAGTCCGGAGTTTCTTCGTGAAGGGAAGGCTCTTTATGATAATCTCTATCCGAGCCGTATCGTAGTAGGCGTGCCTGCTGACGACGAAGACATGAGAAAAAAAGCATTGATATTTGCCGATTTATTACAAGAGGGGGCGGCAAAGAAAGATGTCCCTGCAGTCATTACAGGACTAACAGAAGCGGAAGCGATTAAGCTTTTTGCAAATACGTATCTGGCGCTCCGTGTTTCTTATTTTAACGAACTGGACACTTATGCCGAAACAAAGGGGTTGAATACGAAGGAGATTATCCGAGGAGTCTGCTTGGATCCTCGGATCGGTGATTTTTATAACAATCCGTCTTTTGGTTATGGCGGATATTGTTTGCCGAAGGATACCAAGCAGCTGCTTGCTAACTACAAAGATGTACCGCAGAATTTGATCGCCGCTATTGTAGAGTCAAACCGGACGCGAAAAAACCATATTGCGGAGGAGATTTTATCAAGAAAGCCTAAGACGGTTGGTCTGTTCCGATTGACGATGAAGTCCAATTCAGATAATTTTCGAGCCTCTGCCATACAGGGGGTTATGAAACGGATCAAGGCACAGGGGGTGGAAGTCCTCATTTATGAGCCAACATTGAAGGAGACTGAATTTTTTAACTCTCCGGTAGTCAATGATATTGAGGAATTTAAGAAACGGTGTGACGTTATTGTAGCTAATCGCTGGGGAGCAGTTCTGGACGATGTGAAAGAAAAAGTATATACAAGGGATCTGTTTGATCGGGACTAGTGGGTTTGAAAGGTCAAAATAAATTAGAAATTTATGAAATATCTGCGCAGGAAGCCATTAGCGACATCTTCCTTCTGCTTTGAATATTTGAATTTTAACATAAATGGATTTTCTAACTTAATTTTACTGGTCAAGCTTAATTTACAAATTTTTGATGAAGGGATAAAAAATGATTCAAAAAATAAAAGAAATTTTGAAGTATTTTCTACCGCCACCTGTACGTGCATTTAATCGTGAAGTAAATAGAATTATTGATACGATAAATAGCCAAAACCAAAACATGGAATGGAGACAAAAAGAAATAGATAACAATCTTACCACCTTAGATAATCATGTTAAAGAAATGATGGTGATACTTGAAAAGCAAAATGCACTGTTATTAAATGCTTTCCGTGATTTGAAGGTAATTATTACAGATAATGAAAGTACGGTATGTGATCGGTTTGAAGCCTTGGAAAAAGAGTTCTCCGGATATATGCCGGTGCAAAAAGAAGTAATCCGAAATCAGTCTAACCTTGAAGAAAAATTCAATGAGGAAATAAAACAGAGGAAAACCGGATTTGATAATCTTGACCAAAAAATTGCAGATTTATTTGTAAATATGCAGCAGTATGGAGACACCCAAGAAAAAAAGATATCCACTTTGGAAGAAGAAGTGAAGAGACAAAGGGAAATCATAAAAGTATCGTCAGATAAACTTGCACGCGTATCTGATGGATTGAATGATGGCAATATTAAAAATATAGAGCAGTTAGCTGATATAAGAAATACATCGCTTGTGATGGGGAGAGATATATCAGAGGCAGTCTGGGCAGAAATTTATAACAGTACAATTACAAAAAGTCGGTGGCTGAAAGATAAGGCATTTTCACCGGGGCGCTGGGCTGTAGGATATCCATACTTATATGTTATATATCGTATTCTGAATGAGGTTCAGCCTCAAAATATTCTTGAACTTGGATTGGGGCAGTCGACCAAGATGATTGGACAGTACACTTCTTATTACAAAGGAGTTCATCATCAGGTTGTAGAGCATGACCCGGAATGGATAGATTTTTTTAAAAAGAATTATTCGTTATCGGAAAGGACAAAGCTAATACAGCTTAACAGGGAATTTGTATCTTATAAGGAAGCAGAAAAGGTTCGGGTATTCAAGGATTTTTATCAAACATTTAAAGGGCAGAAATTTGATTTTATTTCCATAGATGCTCCTTTGGGAGGGGATATGAAAGAATACGCACGCATTGATGTCTTGCAGATGATTCCGACATGCCTGGCAGAAGACTTTATTATTATGATAGATGATTGTGAACGTAGTGGCGAAGCACACACAGTAATGGAAATGGAAAGAGTGCTTCAGGAAAATCAGATATTGTATAAGAAAGGAAAGTATTCCGGCAAAAAAGATTGTATCGTTATTGCGTCTAATGCGCTAAAGTTTGTTTGTTCTATGTAAATGGCTACGTATGGCGGCAGAATTAAGCGAGTTCAAAAATATCTGCGAATCGGTATTTTTATAACAGTCTTTTTTCAGTTGTGGCGGATATTGTATACTGAAAGATACAAAGCAGCTTCGGCAGGAATTAATTAAAAAGCCCTTTTTTCAATTCGAGGAAAGGGCTTTTGCGGTGTAATGAAAGTTTGATTTATTGTGTGATATTATAATAATGATATTTCTACAATATATACGGATAAAACTTTTTGGAAATTAGATAAATGCCTGGCAAGAATCAATGGGTATATACTGCAAATTTTCAGAGATATGCTGCGGAAAAAGTGATAAAGAATTTCCTATATCCAAATAAAAGTATAGAGGCAGGAGAGGATGATTAAATGAATGTGAGCATACGTGGAAAGTGGAAGTCCGGTAAAGACTGGTCCAGGTGTTTTTCATTAGGGCTTATATTTACGGATTATACCGCTATACTGGCGGCAGAGATATTGTCTGTCGCGGTACGGGACTGGATTATGTCCGGCCATGGAAGTATGCATGTATCATGGATTAATCTCCATGTATTTTTTCCTTTATGCTTTATTCTATGTATCCATTTAAGCGGGTTGTATTGGAAACGTATGCAGTTTTGGGAAGTGATTACACGGCTTTTTAAGTCCAGCATATATGGAATGGTTATGGTGATTATGATTCTATATTTTGCCCAGATTGGACAGGTGACTTCCAGGCTTTTTGTTGCACTGCTTTTTGTTTTTGGCTTTTTATTTCTTGTTTTGTTCCGATTTATACTGAAAAAGATACAGAGCCGCTTCGGTATCATGCAGCTTCCCGTGCTGCTGATGGGGGCGGGGAAAACGGCGGCGCTTCTTGTTTCCGATCTGGAAAGGGATTCCGGTCTGAATTATAAATTTATCGGGTTTCTGGAAGATAATAGGCCGGATGAGGCTGTAAAAAGGAGTTTACCCTGGCTTGGCGGCTTTGCTGATGCTAAAAAGGTAGTAAGGGAAACAGGAGTAAAAAATATTATTGTCATGGCGCCGGGGCTGCCCAAAGAAATGCTGGAGCAGATAGTATACGATTTACAGCCGCTTGTGAAAAATATTTCCTTTATTCCTGACCTGGGGTCTCTTCCGGTGGGAGCGATTGATATTACCTCATTAGCGGATGGAAGGCAAGTGGCATTTCGAATCTATAACCGGCTCAGCAACAGATGGAACCGTTTTGTAAAATATATTTTTGATATGGTATCTACGGGCATGGGTGTTATCTGCATCTCGCCTCTGGTAATTCTGATTGCGTTATTAATCCGTGCAGACTCAAGGGGAGATATTATTTTTAAGCATAAACGGATCGGCAAAGGGGGAAAGGAATTTTATTGTTATAAATTCAGGAGCATGTACGAAGATGCGCCCCGGCGTTTGGAAAAGTATTTTTTGAAATATCCGGAGGCTAAAGCGGCGTGGGAGAAAAAATTCAAATTGAAGCATGATCCCCGTGTAACTAGGGTCGGTCGGTTTTTGAGAAGGACAAGCCTGGATGAACTGCCGCAGGTCTTTAATGTGCTTTGCGGGGAAATGAGTCTTGTCGGACCGCGGCCGATCATAAAGGATGAGATTCCCAAATATGGGAAATATATCAATGACTATCTGATGGTTCGTCCGGGGATAACAGGAATGTGGCAGACTAGCGGTCGGAGCGATGTGGATTATGAAGAGCGGGTACAGATGGATACCTGGTATGTGAGGAACTGGAATTTTTGGTTTGATATCGTCCTTTTGTGGAGAACAATGAAAGTGGTACTTTTAGGTAAAGGTGCGTATTAGCGTTAGATGCTGGTTGTTGTTCTGCCAGAGATTTCCCCTGTATTTGCAGAGAGATAGGGGGAGTTAGCGAAATGAAGGAGAAGAAAGTGGAAAAGTATGATTACCTGATTGTCGGCGCCGGTTTATTCGGCACAGTATTTGCCCGTGAAGCGGTAAGGGCAGGGAAGAAAGCCCTTGTGGTGGATAAGCGCCGTCATATCGGGGGGAATGTATATACGGAAAAGGTAGAGGGCATCCATGTCCATGTATACGGCGCCCATATCTTCCATACGAATAATAAAACAGTCTGGGACTATGTGAACCGATTTGCTGTTTTCAACCGTTTTACCAATTCTCCTGTGGCGAACTATCACGGAGAATTATATTCCCTGCCGTTTAATATGTACACCTTTAATAAAATGTGGGGGGTGGTGACACCGGAAGAAGCGGCGGCAAAAATTGAGGAACAGCGGAAGGCAGCCGGTATTACGGAACCGGAAAATTTGGAGGAACAGGCCATTTCTTTGGTAGGAACGGATATTTATGAAAAACTGATCAAAGGGTACACAGAAAAGCAGTGGGCACGGCTCTGCACGGAATTGCCGG
>OLRK01001876.1_pt1 | contig 15229 bp, 16 predicted proteins | sample 1672911 | NCBI WGS metagenome assembly OLRK01 (sample SAMEA3136736, study PRJEB25190) | human gut metagenome | biome: human gut; feature: human-associated habitat; material: faeces | place: Austria | collected 2013 | reverse complement strand
CAATGGCCTCGTTCAGGCGGGCAATGGAGTCCACATTCCTCTGGGCCGTTTGCAGCAGCTGGTCCACCTCCTGCGCGCCCGTGGCATATACGGCGGCCGGGGCGTCCACCAGCACGGTGCGCGGGCGAAACAGCTTCTGGCCCAGCACATAGGCAGCCGCTGCAATAAGGGCGGCGGCAACCAGCGCCCACAGCCGGTAGATGGGCAGTGCCAGCGCGCAAAGCAGAAACGCGCCCGCGGCAAGGTAGATGGGCAGCGCAGAGGGTATCTTCTTTTCCACCTTTGCGCTGCGGCTGTTTTGTTCCATAGATAAGATCCTGTCCTTTACTCAGTATTCGCATACGGGCTTTCCCGCAGCGGGGCGCGCCTTATGCGAACGCGCCCTTCCCCGCGGGGAAAGGCGCGCAGCCAAAGCGCCCCGGCCGCGCGGCAGGCAGCCGCGCGGCATGCGGGCGTGTAGTATCATTCGTTGGCTACGGGCTCTTCGGCAGTGCCCTCGCCCGTAATGCCGGACACGGAGAACTTGCCCGAAAGCTTATAGCGGGGCACGTCGCTGTAGCCGAAGCTCAGCCGGTAAGACGCGCCGGCCTCCAGCCCGCTGAAGGTGTAGCTCTGGGGCGTGTCATCCGCCACAAAGTGCACGGTGCCCACATACTGTGTCTCGCCGCTGCCCTGTTTCCACAAATCAAAATAGGCGTCCGTCCACTGGGTATCCACGCCGTCCGTCCACAGCGAAGCCTGCACCGTCACGGTGACAGAGCCGTTCTGCACAAAATAGCCCGTGGTGTTGTAGTTCGTCAGGGTAAAGGCGCCGTACAGGGTGTCGCCCGATGCCTGGGTGGCAATGCGGCCCGCCTCTTCGGGCACGGTAAAGCCCTCCGGCAGGCTGACGCTTCCGCCCGCCTCTGCCTTTATCTGGTCATCCTCGGCCACATCCTCCCCGTCGCCGCCGGACGACGAGCTGCACGCGGCAAGCGAAAGACAAAGTGCCAGGGCAAGGCAAAGGGCCAGCAGAGCAAGCAGCCGTTTCAAAACGCTGTGTTTCATCAAAAGTTTCCTCCGGTTTTTGACTTTTCTATCAAAAGGCGCTACAATAACATATATCCTGTGCGCACGGCGCCCTTTTGGATATCTTCTGGTGCTGTCGAGGCATATTATACTACATCCCATGCGAATATACAAATAGAAAACGCCGCAAAAAACGTAACATTTCTGTAAGGAGCTGTTTTATGGACCCCCTCTCATCTGTCCGCTTTGTAAAACACGGCTGCATCTGCTTTGAAGTGGACGACGTCGTGGTGTATGTGGACCCGTACCTTGTTCCGGATTCCCCGCACGATGCGGACCTCGTCATCATTACGCACCCGCACGGCGACCATTTTTCCCCTGAAGATATCGCCAGGGTGAAGAAGGACGACACCTGCTATGTCTCTACGCTCAGCGTGGGCGCCATGCTGATGGAGGCCTTTGACATCAACCCCGACTATTTCACCTCTGTGAGCGCGGGCTCGCCCTCGGCCGTGTTTGAATGCGGCGCCATGGTGACGCCCGTGGTGGCGGAAAACAAAAACCACCCTGCCGGGTTCGGCTTTGGGCTGCTTTTGAACCTGGGAGGCGTGCGGTATTACATTTCCGGTGACACCGACGTGCTGGATGAGGACGTTGCGTGCGATGTGCTGTTCGTGTGCTGTGACGGCGTGTGGAACATGCCGGATTTTGAAACGCGCATCCCCGCCGAGCTTGAAAAAATGGAGCATAAGCCCGGCCTTGTGGTGCCGTACCACTATGCCGAGGAGGAAAACCCCGGCACCGGCGGCAATGGGAAAAAGCTGTGTGCTGTCCTGCGTGAAAAAGGCTATGCATGTGAAGAGTGGAAAGATTCCATCTTCCGCTAAAGCCGTATACGCCATATAAAACAGTATGCCCCGCTTTGGCCGGGGCAGGGCAAAAAAGCAGGCGTTTTGCCTTTATAGTTCCGGCATATCATGTAAAAAAATCCCCCATGGCGGGCCTTGTGGCCGCTATGGGGGATTTTTTCTTCTTGATTTCGGACCCCAGCGCCTGTTCCGGTTAAAGATACCGCGCAAAAAGCTTTCGCTTCCTTCAGCAAGCGGAGTAAGCTGCCGAAAGAAACCGCCCGAAAACCGGAAGGCTTTCGTTAAAACGGTAAGCCACCCATTTCCGTGCTGCGGGGCAGGTGATGCAGATGAAATCAACTCCGCCTCTTGTGCATGCCGCACATTTTATGTATGGGTTGGGGCTGCATGCAGCGCCGCGGGGCTTTTTCCTTTTCCATGCAAAAATGGGGTATTCCCTTTTTCTCACGCCGCGTGCTGGCGCAGGGCCTCTGCCTCCTGTGCGGCAAGCTGGGCGTACTCGGGGTTATCAAACAGGCTGGCATAGCGGTACAGTGCATAGCCGTCTGCCCCGGCGCCCTCCAGTGTGCCCAGCATATCGGCAAGGTTGTGGCCGCTCTCCCACTCCTGCGTTTCGGCGCTGGAGCCGTCGCCCGCGCCGATGCGCCATGCGCCTAGGCCGAAAGCCAGCGCCACACTTTCGCTGCGCGGCATGGCCAGCCATTCCGCCACGATGTTTTCGAAAGCGAACCGGTCTGAGCCGCTTTGCAGGCGGAAATCGTAGCCCCAGTACACCTGCGGCATCACATAATCCACATAGCCCGGTGTGGAAAGCCACAGCTCCACATCGCTATACTGAACGTTGTAATTATTGTCGTTATTACCCTGTGGACTTATCCCAAACACCACGGTGCGCCCGGCCTCGGCCGCGGCCGCGTGCACGGTGTCATACACGCTTTTGACCAGCGTGTTCACATTCTGGCGCCGCCATTCCGCCAAAGAGAGGCCGCCGCCCAGCGCGGCATATTCCTGCGCATCAAACGCTTCCTCTGTGGTGGGATAAAAATAGTCGTCGAACTGGATGCCGTCCACGGCGTAGTTTTTCACAATCTCCTCCACACCCTTGCAGATATAGGCCTGCACATCCGGGTTCGAGGGCTCCAGATAAGCGCCGCCCGCCGCCTGCTTCACCCATTCGGGGTGGGTGTTCTCCAGGCTGTTTTCGGCCAGGTTGGGCGGGCGCGTCTCGTTCAGGCGCACGCGGTAGGGGTTTACCCACGCCTCGAAGGCAAGGCCCTTTTCATGCGCGCGGGCAATGAATATTTCCAGCGGGTCAAAGCCGGGGGCCTGCCCCTGTGTGCCCGTCACCACATGGCTCCATGGAAACAGCTCGCTCTCATAGGTGGCGTCTGCAAAGGGGCGCACCTGCACGGTGATGCAGTTCAGCCCAAGCGAGACGCAGTTGTCCAGCACAGCGTCCACACTGGCGGTGAAGGCCCCGGCGCTGGAGGTATCCAGCATGGGCCATTCCAGATAGCTGAACCACATGCTGCGGTAGCGCATGGGCTGCGCCGTTTCAGCCCCCTGTGCGCTGCCCATGCCGGAGGGCACGCTTGTAAAATCCTGCTTTGGGGCGCTGTGCGAGGGCGCCGCCCCGCCCGGCCCGGCGCAGGCCGAAAGCCCCAGCGCACAGGCCAGCGCCAGCGCCGCCAGCTTTTTCATTTTTGTCATGGCCGTGTCCCCCTTGTCCACAAATCCATATGCGGGCGGCCCGGCCGCTTATTCCACTTTTCCGGCGCCGTGCTTTTCACGCCCGGCCAGCGCAGCGCAAAGCAGAAGCTGGGAAAGCGCAATCACCACGGCCAACACGCCCTTGAACATTGCCTCCAGCGGGACAAAGCTGAAGACAAGCTGCACGCCGCCCGCCAGCATCACCAGAAACGAGAGCGTGCGCAGGCTGTCGCCCTCTTTTGCCGCGGCCATAAAGTGCGGCACGGCGAACACGGGCCATGCCAGCGCGCCGCCCAGCTTCTGCGGCACACCGGGGAAAAAATATACAAGCTGCAAAAGAAGCGCGGCCAGCGCCGCCTTGCCCTCAAGCGTTTTCACTCCTTCGCCTGCCGCCAGCAGCAGAAACATGGCCCCGGCCAGAATGGCGGAAACCGTGAACAGGAGATCGAAGTAATAGCCCGGCAGATACAGCGCCGCCCCGGCCAAGGCCAGCGCCGCCGAGCACCCGCCCACGATGTAATATGTCTTTTTTGTGGCCGTCAGTTTGAAGTTCATGAAATGCACCCTTTCTTGTTCTGCCTGAAATAAAGCGCGGCCAGCACAAGCGCCAGCACACAGAAGGCACCCGCTGCGGCAAAGGCCAGCGGAAGCCCGGCATCCGCCAGCCGCCCAAAGCCTAGGTTCAGCCCGCTCATGGCAAGGCTCTGCGCCATGGAATAACCCGAAAGCGCCAAGGCGCACACTGTCGTTGTGCATCGTCTGGGCAAAGGGCTGCCACAGGCACCAGCAAAGCTGCACGCACCACACGCACGCCACACACCAGAGAGGCCCGCGCGCAAAGCACAGCCCGCCGCAGGCAGCCGCCATCAGCATGCACACGGCAATGCTGAAACCCCGGCGCCCCAGCGCATGCGTAGCCTTATAAGAGACGCCCTGCATAAGCCCCACCAGCGTCATGCCCAAATAAGCCGCGCCAAGCTGTGCGCCCGAAAGGCCGCAGCGCACATAGGCAAGCTGGCTTAAAAACACTGTGACCGTCTGGCCCGTCACATCCACCAGGGCATCCGCGGCCAGCATCAGGGCATAGCGCGGCGCGGCGCACAGGCTGCGCCACATGCCGCGTATCTGTGCGGAAAACGCGGCCCTGTCCTCGGCCTGCATGGGTACCGCAGGCAGCGCCAGCGTGCACAGAGCCGCCAGGCCGTAGGCAACCGCCGTTGCCAGCGCCGCCTGCCGGTAGCTGGCAGAAAAAAACAGAGTAAAGGCCGCCGTGGCCGCCAAAAGCCCGGCCATGCCCGCCGCGCCGTACAACCCCAGCGCGCGCTGCGCCCGCTTTGGCCCGGCCGCCACATACAAATAGGCGGTGTCGCACCCGGAAAGGCCCGCGCCCACAAAGGCCAGCATCACGCGCTCGGCCAGAAAGGCGCCGAAGCTGCCCGCCCGCCAGAAAACCAGCTTTGAGAGAAAAAACACCGCGCTGCACACGGCAAGCATGCGTTTGTAGCCCAGCCTTGCCGCCACGGCGCCAAGCGGCAGCTCCAGCGCCACCACCAGCAGATAGTACACGCTTTCGATGAGGGCGATATCCCCCATGGACAGCCCCGCCTGCGTGCGGTACAGCGACGCCACCGGGCCGTAAAACACCATGCCCTGCAAAAAGGCAGCAAGGCACATCAGGGCCACGCAGCGGCCCTCTTTTTTCCAAAACACAAAAAACAGTCCCTTCCTGAAAACAGTAGCAAAACAACGGCCCGTGGCCCTGCCACGAACCCGCATTCATCTGCCCTGTTTTTAGATGGACTGTTTCATCTGGCTGCTATGCTCCTTTTAAGCCCGCACGGCGGGCTGTATGATGAAAAGTATACCACAGTGTGCAAGGGCATGCAAGTGTGCGGATGCGCGCCCGCCTGTGCACGCAGCAGGCGGATGCGCGCAGCTTTGGCGCGCGCCCTGCCGGAGGAAAAATAAAAAGGCCCGCCGGGGCACAGCGCAGGCCCAAAGCCCGGCCCGGCAGCCTGCGGGCGCAAGGCCGCGCCCTGTGCGGGCAGCCCATCCGCCTTTCCCCGCAGGCGAAGCAGCGCGCAGCCGGCAATATGCCCCGCGGGGCCGCGCGCTTTTGCGGGTGCCTCACTGCGCAGCGCCCGGCGAAATATAGATGCCGAGCTGGCCCTCTGAAACCGCCGCGCTCAGCACTGTGCCGCCCTTGTGAAGCAGGTACCCCGCCGAAGCGTCTTCCACACCGGCTTCGCCCTCCTCAAACCCCGCCTGCCGCAGAGCCTGCACATACTGCTCGCCCTTGGCGCGGGTGATGCCCGTCAGGAACACGGCGTAAACGCCCTGTTCCTCATACCAGAGGGCCCAGGCGGGCGTGCCGTTTTCCGGCTGCGGAACCAGAGCCGTATATTCATTTTCCGGCCACTCGTTCAGCTCCTCCCGCACCGGCGCCGCCGTACTGCCGGCAGCCTGCATCTGCCCGGCGGCGCAGGCGCACAGAAAAACAGCGCAGCACACAAAAACCGCAGCAAGCAGCGTGCGCCTCATCTTCCGTCCCTCTTTTCCCTGTATTTCAAATACAAAAAGGCTGCGGCGGCCGCCAGGGCCGCAAGGCCCGCCAAAGCCGGCAGCACATATAGCAGGGCCGGTGTACCCGCCACAAACAGCTTTGCCGGCGCGTCGGCATAGCCGATGACGCCGGGCGGCCCTCTGCGGGGCACCGCCCGGCCCGGCCAGCTGCTGCCACGAAACGCCGAACAGCCTGCACAGCGCCATCAGGTTGGCCGCGCTGGGGCGCGAGGCACCGCTCTCCCACTTTGCCACGGCCTGCCGCGTCACACCCAGACTGTCCGCCAGCGCCTGCTGCGGCATATTCCTCTGCATGCGTAGCTGCCGGATGCGTTCTCCCGTGTTCATATCCGTCCCTCCCGTCTGCCTTTCAGCATAGCACGGAAGCCGGGGCCCCGTCCAGCAACTATCCGTCAATTTCCAGTTGCGCGCAGGCTTTGCCCGCCGCGAAATGAAAGGATACGCCAGCGCAGCCGAACGGCCCGCCGCGGGAAAGCGGCGGGCCGTTTGGCCTTTTGCACTATTCCTTTTTATCAAACAGCCTGCGGCGCGCGGCGCTTTGGCGCATCAGCGCCTTCAGGGCCGCCTCGTCGCCTGATTCCAGCGCGCGCTTCACGTCGTTCAGGCTTCGCTCGAACTGGCCTATCTCTTCAATCAGGGCGCTTTTGTTCGCAAAAAACAGCTCGCTCCACAGGGCCTCGTTGATGTTGGCGATGCGGGTGAGGTCGCGGAAGGAATCGCCTGTATAATCCACAAGGTGCTCGTCCGCATTGGCGTTCATCAGGCTGATGGCAATGGCGTGCGTCAGCTGGCTGACATAGCCGATCAGCCTGTCGTGCTCTTCACAGCTCAGCACCGAGATGTGCGCAAAGCCCAGCGCCTGCCCCAATTCCCCTGCAAACGCCACGGCCCCGGGCGTATTGGCCCCGGTGGGCGTGATGAGGAAATTGGCCCCCCTGAAAATGGCGGGGTCTGCGTTCCACACGCCGCCCACCTCGCGCCCGGCCATGGGGTGGCAGGCAATAAACTCCACGCCGGGCGGCAGCAGCGCCTGCACAGGGCCCACCACGGCGCCCTTCACACCGCATACATCGGTGAGCAGCGTGCCCGGGCGCAGGCAGCCCGCGTGCGCCCGCACCCATTTCACCATGGCGCCGGGGTAAAGCCCCAGCACCACCACATCCGCCCCGGCCAGCAGAGCTTCGGGCGCGCGCGCCGCCCCCTCGTCGATGACGCCGTGCTCTTCTGCCCAGAGAATGGCCTTTTCATCGATATCCACAGCCGTCACCCTGCACCCGAGCCGCTTCAGGCACATGGCGTAGGTGCCGCCCAGAAGGCCGAGCCCCACGATGCAAAAGCGCCGTTCCAAAAGCTTGTTCACAGCAGCGTCACCTCCGCGCCAAGGCAGGCCTGCAGCACCTGCCAGAATTCAGGCCAGCTTTTTTCCACGCATCCGGCGCCCTCGATGGACACAGGCACGCCCGCCGCCAGCGCCGCCACAGCCATGGCCATGGCCACGCGGTGGTCGTTGTGGGCGCACAGGGCCGCGCCGTGCAGCGCGCTTTTGTATACGCGCACGGTGCCTTCGTCCGATTCGATGCGCCCGCCCATCCTGCGTATCTCCTCCTCCATGGCGGCAATGCGGTCGCTTTCCTTCAGGCGCAGGCGCTGGGCCTGCCGCAGCACAAGGCCGTTTTCACAGAACAGCCCCAGCACCATCAAAATGGGCCCAAGGTCCGGGCAGTCGGCAAGGCTGGCCTCGCCGCCGCGAAGGCAGGCCCGCTCAAACCGCAGGGCACCGCACGGCTCCTGCACAATAGCCGCCCCCGCCTGCCTCAGCACAGAGAGGAAGGCCATGTCGCCCTGCGCGCTGCCCGGGCGCAGGCCCGTCAGCCGCACGCCGCCGCACACGGCGCCCAGCACGCCGAAAAAGGCCGCCTGCGAGGCGTCGCCTTCCACTGTATAATTACAATTTGTATATTTTTGATTTTCTTCAACAAAAAGTGTACTTTCGTCCTGCCAAACAGCCTGCACGCCGAACGCCGCCAGGGCGCTGCGCGTAAGCTGCACATAGCTGCGGCTTTCAAACGGCGGCCGCACGCAGACGGTGCTTGCGCCCCCCAGCAGCGGCAGCGCAAACAGAAGGCCGCTGATGAACTGGCTGGACACACCGCCGTCCACACAGAAGCGGCCCGCCGAAAGCCGCCCATTCACGCACACGCCCGTGCCGCTCTGCGAAAACGCCACGCCCTTTTCGCGGAACAGGTGCTCATACACCGTCTGCGGGCGCTGGGGCAGGCGTCCCTCGCCGGAAAACTGCACCGGCGCGCCGCACATGGCCCCCAGCGGAATAAGAAAGCGCAGCGTGCTGCCGCTTTCGCAGCACCACACCGGCCCCTGCGGCGTGCAAAGCCGCCCGCCTGTGCCCCGCACAAGCGCCGTGCCGCCCGCAAAGCTGATGTGCGCGCCAAAGGCGCGCAGGGCGCCCGCCGTGGCGTCGATGTCTTTGGAGTGGGCAATATTTTCAATGCGGCTTTCGCCCTGTGCCAGCGCCGCGCAGATAAGCGCGCGGTGCGCCATGCTTTTGCTGGGCGGCGCGGCAACGCGCCCGCCGCGCCATGCCCCTGTCAGTTCGGCGCGCATGCCGCCGCCTCCTTTCCCGTGGCCGCCTTTCTGCAGGCTGTGCGCCTGCGCCGCGCTCACAGCTCGCGGCCCACCACGCGCGCAATGGCGCGCCCCTTCTCGATGACAGCGGCAAACCGCTCCGGCTTGAGGCTTTGGGCGCCGTCGCTCCACGCAGCCTCCGGGTTTTCGTGCACCTCGATGATAAGGCCGTCCGCCCCCGCGGCAATGGCCGCAAGGCTCATGCTCTCCACATAGCGCCAGTTGCCGGTGGCGTGGCTGGGGTCTATGATGATGGGCAGGTGCGTTTTTTCCTTGATGATGGGTACTACCGAAAGGTCCAGCGTGTTGCGGGTGTATTTCTCGAAGGTGCGGATGCCTCGCTCGCACAAAATGACGTTCTCATTGCCGCCCGCCATGATGTATTCGGCGCTCATAATCCACTCCTCAATCGTGTTGGCAAGGCCGCGCTTGAGCAGAACGGGCTTTTTCATTTTGCCCACCGCCTTCAGAAGGCGGAAATTCTGCATGTTGCGCGCGCCGATCTGCACAAGGTCCACATACTGTTCAAATTCGTCTATTTCGTGCTCGCTCATCAGTTCGCTGACGATGGGCAGGCCCGTGGCCTCGCGCGCGGCCACCATGTCCAGAATGCCCTCGGTGCCGAGGCCCTGAAAGGCATAGGGCGAGGTGCGCGGCTTGTAGGCGCCGCCGCGCAGCATGGTGCCGCCCGCGGCCCTCACCTTTTTGGCAACGCTTATCATCTGCGCCTCGCTTTCCACGCTGCACGGGCCGCCGATGACGGCTATCTTCTCTCTGCCGCCCACCTTCACGCCCGCCACGTCGATGACGGAATCCGCCTCGTGGAACAGGCGGTTCGCCTTTTTGTACGGCTCGGAAACGCGCTGTACGCTCTCCACATATGGGTTCGCGCGGATGCGCTTTTCGTCCAGCACAGTGGTGTCGCCCACAAGGCCAAACACGTTGTAATCTGTGCCGCGTATCATGGTGACGGAAAGGCCCTGCGCCTCGAATTCGCGGATGATGCGCTCCAGCTCCGCCTGCGGCGTGCCGCGCTTTGTGCTGATGATCATGGTTTGTTTCTCCCCTCTTGTATGCTTTGCTGTTCAGCGGTTTTCATAGCCGGAAAGCTCCGGGTTTTTCACAAACTGCCCGCGGCTGTCCGTGCGCAGGGGCAGTACGGCCGTCACGGCCTCCACGGGGCACGCGCCGTAAATGTGCGGGTAATACCGGCTTGGGTTATGGGGCCCGGCCTCCCATTTGATGGGTGCGGGCACCTTTTTCACATCGATGCACAAAAGCACATAGTCGCCGCCGTCCGCATAATGGCCCGGCGCCACGCGCCAGAAATATTCCACGGGCGAGCAGTGCAGAAAGCCCCCCTCCGGCAGCTGCGCGCCCACGGCGCCCGCCGCCCTGCAGGCCTCCCATTCGCTGCGCCGCATGCCGTGCAGGATGACAAGGCTGCCCTCGATATCGCGCTTCAGCGTCTCCATGGCGTGCACATAGCCATCCCTGCCCTCGCCCACGAAGTGATAGCGGCAGGCCAGGCCCGCAAAGCTTTGCTGGCGGAAGGCTTCGCGCTTTGTCACGTCTGAGATGTGCACCTCGGCGGCGGGCAGCGCCACCGCCTTCAGCGCGTCCAGAATGGCCACCGAGGTGTGCGTATAGGCCGCGGGGTTGATGACGATGCCGTCCGCGCGGCCCAGCGCGCCCTGAATGGCTGTGACGATGTCCCCCTCGCAGTTGGACTGAAAAAATTCCGCCTCCACGCCCATGCCGCGCGCCGCCTGTGCGATATGGCTGCACAGGCCCTCGTACGTCAGCGTGCCGTAGATGTCCGGCTCGCGCACGCCCAGCATATTGATGTTAGGCCCATTCACGATCAAGAACTTCATAAAATGCCTCCTTTGCGGCGGCCACCGCCGCCTCGAAGCTGCCTGCGTTTTCCACCCTTGCGTGGCACGCCGCCTCGTACAGCGGGCGCCGTACGGCAAGCTGCCCCGCCAGCGCCTCGCGCGTGGCGCTCAGCGGCCTGCCGCCGCCTGGCTTCAAAAGCGCCAGCGGCCTGTCGAGGTACAGCACCACATAATTCTGGCGCAAAGCGCGCACATTTTCTTCGCGCAGCACCACGCCCCCGCCCGTGGCCAGCACGGCGCCGCCACGCTTGGCAAGGTCTGCCGTGACGGCGGCCTCCAGCCGGCGGAAGGGCTCTTCGTTGCCGGGCCTCAAAATTTCAGATATGGGCCTGCCCGCACGGCGCACAAGCTCAGCGTCGGCGTCCACAAAGGGCTTTTTCAGCGCCTTTGCCAGCGCCTTGCCGACGCCTGTTTTTCCGCACGACGGCATGCCCACCAGCGCAAGACCTGCCTTTTCGGCCAGAAGGTCGCGGTATATTTCAAGGATGCGCCGCTCTTCAATGGGCGCGCCCAAAAACAGCTCGGCGGCATATTTCGCCTGCGCCACTAGCATCAAAAGCCCGCCCGCACACGGCACGCCGCGCGCCCCGGCCATCTGCACAAGACGGGTGCGCAGGGGGTTGTATACCACGTCGAACACGGCCTCCAGTGCCGGAAAAGCGCCGGGCGCGGCCAAATCCACCAGGCAGGTGCCGTTGTCCGGGTACATGCCCGCAGGCGAGGCGTTGACAATGACGTTCACATCCTGCCGCGCGGCGGCCTGCTCATAGCGCAGCGCGCCGGACTTTTCGCTGCGCGAGGCACAAAGCACCTGCGCCGCGCCCTCGGCGGCGCACACCGCGCGCACCGTACGCTGCGTGGCCCCCGTGCCCAGAATGAGCACCGTTTTACCCGCCAGCGAAACGCCCCTGCGGCGCACAAGAAGGCGGAAGCCGTCGAAATCGGTATTGTAGCCGAACAGCCTGCCGCCGCGGTTCACCACCGTATTCACGGCGCCGATGGCCCTCGCCTCTTCGCTCACCTCGTCGCACGCTTCAAGCGCCAGCGCCTTGTAGGGGATGGTGACGTTCACCGCGCGAAAGCTGCGCGCGGCAAAAAAAGCGCGCGCAGCCGCCTCGCACGGCAGCTCCTTCAGCTCATAGGGGTAGCCGCCCAGCGCCTCGTGGATGGGCTTTGAAAAGCTGTGCCCCAGCGTTTTGCCAATCAGCCCATATTCCATGCCTGCGCCACCTGCCAGTCCTTTCCGAAATGCTGCGCGCACAAATCCGCCACGGCAAGGGCCGTCACGGCGTCCTGCACGGCGCGGGCACGGTGTGCGATGCACGGGTCGTGCCTGCCGTGTATCAGCAGCGTGGCGTCGCGCTTTGCGGCCCAATCCACCGTCTGCTGCACCTGGTAGATGCTGGCCGTTGGCTTCACCACCGTGCGGAACACAAGGGGCATGCCGTTTGTAATACCGCCGTTCACGCCGCCGTTGTGGTTGGTGGTGGAGACGGTGCGGCCCGCGTGCATGCGCAGCGCGTCGTTCGCCTCGCTGCCGCGCATGCCCGCCATGGCGAAGCCCGCGCCGAACTCTACGCCCTTCACCGCCGGTATGCTGAACAGCAGGCCCGCCAGCGTGCTTTCCACACTGCCGAAAAACGGCTCGCCCAGCCCTGCGGGCAGGCCCAGCACGGCCGTCTCCAGCACGCCGCCCACGCTGTCGCCCCCGGCGGCCGCGGCCTCTATGGCCGCCTGCATGGCCTTTGCCTTCACGCTGGAAAGCGCAGGGAACGCCACGGCCCCCAGCGCGCGAAGCTGGCGCGCCAGAGCCTCGCCGCCAAAGGCAAGGGGCTCGTCCTCCACACCGGCGCACTGCGCCAGATGCGTGCCAATCACCACGCCCCTTTTCTCCAGCATCTGCTTCAAAATGGCGCACGCGGCCACAAGCGGCGCGGTGAGCCGGCCCGAAAAATGGCCGCCGCCGCGCGCGTCCTGAAAGCCGCGGTATTTCAGGTGCGCCGTCCAGTCCGCATGGCCGGGGCGCAGAAGGTCCTGCGTTTTTTCGTAATCTTCGCTGCGCGTATTGGTGTTTTCTATCACCAGCGTCACAGCCGTGCCCGTGGTGAAGCCTTTGTAAACGCCCGACAGGAAATGCACCCTGTCCGGCTCTGTGCGCTTTGTGCTCAGCCTGCCCGCGGCGCGGCGCTTATCCATCTCCCGCGCGATATACGCCTCGTCCACCGGCAAGGCCCGAAAGCGTGGCCCCCACCGCCGGGCCGTGGCTCTCTCCGAAGATGGAAAGCGAGATGGCGCCCGTGTATGTGTCGTTCATCCAATGCCCTCCCCTATCACGGCGCGCAGCGTCTCCACCGGCACCTTCTCCAGCCGGTAGCTGCCCGGCTGCTTCACCTTCACCAGCGTGATGGCGCCGTTCGCGGCTTTTTTGTCATGCACAAGGTGGGAATATATCTCGTCCCCGTCATAACGGATGCGCACCGGCAGGCCCAGCGCCCTGTATACCCTCCGCACGCGCGCGCGCACGGCCGGGCTCTCCAGCATGGGCAGCGTGCCCAGCGCCACGCACTCGCCGTGGTAAAGCTGGCGGCGCGCAAGGCCGCGGCTGGCCTCGATGGCATGGCCGATGGTGTGGCCGAAGTTCAGCGCCGCACGGCAGCCCGCCTCGCGCTCGTCCGCCTCCACAATGGCCTTTTTCACCGCAAGGCTGCGGTACAGAATTTCCTCAAGGCTCTGCTGTGCGGCGTCTTTTTCAAACAGCTCGAAAAGCGCCGCGTCCCCGATGAGGCCCGTCTTCACCGCCTCGGCCAGCCCGTTCGCCACATGGCGCGGGGGCAGGGTGGCAAGGGTGTCCGGGTCTGCCACCACAAGGCACGGCTGGTGAAAGGCACCCACGATATTTTTGGTGCCCGCCAGGTTCACGGCCGTCTTGCCGCCGATGGAGGAATCTACCTGCGCAAGCGTGGTGGTGGGGCAGTTGATAAAATCGATGCCGCGCATATAGCATGCGGCGGCAAAGCCCGCGGCGTCGCCCACCACGCCGCCGCCCAGGGCCAGCACCGCGTCCGTGCGGGCAAAGCCGTGCTGCAGCATCGCGGCGCACAGGCGCTCTGTCACGGCAAGGCTCTTCGAGCCCTCGCCCTGCTCCAGCACCACGGGCACCCCCTGCGGGCACTGCGCCATCACCGTGGAAAGATACTGCTGCGGCACGCCGGAATCTGTCACCACAAGCACCTTGCGGCTCAGGTTCACAAGCTGCCCCACGCGCCCCAGCGCGCCGCGCCGCAGAATGATGTCATAGCTTCGCGGGCCAAGCCGCATCGTCAGTTTCATACGCGCTCCCCTTCCGCCGCGCCGCGGCTGTATACGCCAAGCACGCGCACCGTGCGGCACACGGCGCCCAGCTTTTTCAGAAGGGCCTGCGCCGCTGCGCCGCTGCAGTCGCCCACCAGCTCGGCATAAAAATAATACTCCCAGGCCGCGTGCGGCATGGGCCTGCTTTTGATGCACTCGAGGTTGAAGCCCTCTTCGCCTATCACCTGCATCACGCGCGCCAGCGCGCCGGCCTTGTGGTCTACCGTGAACAGCAGGCTGAAGCGGTTGCCCTTTGCCCGCTGCACCCTGCCGATGACAATAAAGCGGGTGGTGTTGTCCTCGCTGCCGTTGATATTTTCTGCCAGCACATGCAGGCCGTACAGCCCTGCCGTCTCTTTTGAGGCAATAGCCGCCAGCGCTTTGTCGCCCCGGCGCGCCACCTCCTGTGCGGCCAGCGCCGTATTAGCCGCCTCGCGCCGGGCAAGGCCCAGCATTTTCAAAAAGCCCGCGCACTGGCGCAGGGCCTGCGGGTGCGAAAGCACTGTTTTTACATCGCCCAGCGCCGCGCCCGGCACCCCAAGCAGGTTCTGGCCCACAGGCAAATCATACATGTCACACACGCACAGCCCAGGGTGGGAAAAGCAAAGGTCCAGCACTTCAGACACATCCCCCGCGCTGCTGTTTTCAAACGGCAGCACGCCGTATTCAGCCTCGCCGCTTTCCACCGCGCGGAACACATCCTCCCACGCCGCAAAACCCACGGCGCGCGCGTGCGGAAACAGCCTGCACAGCGCAATGTGGCTGAACGCGCCCTCCACGCCCTGGTATGCCACCGCGCCGCGCCCCAAAAGCGCCTGCTGCAGCGCGCGGGAAAGCGCCATGTTGTGGCGCACAAAATCTTCATAATAGGGGGCCATGGCCTTTTCGCGCGCACCCAGCGCTGCAAGGTTTTTTTCCACCACGGCCTCTTCGCGCGCCGCATCCAGCACAGGCAGGCCATGCTGCGCCTTGTACCCGGCTATGGCCGCCGCGGCCTCCATGCGGGCAAGAAATGCCTCGCGCAGCGTTTCATCCAGGGAATCTATCTTTTTGCGCAGTGCCTCCAGCGTCTCCATCCGCGGCTTCGCCCCTTTGCGGTCATAATATGTTGTATTATATCACACCCAAGGCCCCTGCGCAAAGCAAATCACATTTTTATGCGCGGCG
>OLRK01001875.1_pt1 | contig 15235 bp, 15 predicted proteins | sample 1672911 | NCBI WGS metagenome assembly OLRK01 (sample SAMEA3136736, study PRJEB25190) | human gut metagenome | biome: human gut; feature: human-associated habitat; material: faeces | place: Austria | collected 2013 | reverse complement strand
GGCCGGGTGTTTTTCGCGCATATCACGCCGCACCCTGCACGGCATCGGGCAAAATCATGCCGATGCCCTTTTCCAGTGTTTCGGCATCCAGCATGCCCTCGCCGTATGCTGCGATGGTGCCGTCTGCATGAAGGAAGAAGGTAGTGGGAAAAGCGCGCAGGCCAAAGGCCATCACCGCGCTTTGTTCGTCGTCGAAATAAACGGGGAAGGTAAAGCCCTGTTCGGCAACATAATCGCTGCCGGCCTGCCGGGTCTCTCCGTTCATGGAGCCCACGGCGTCCACCATAATAAACTGCACCTCGCCGCCGTATTTCTGGAAAGCTGCCTCAAAGTCCGGCATTTCGCTGCGGCAGGGCGGGCAGGTGCTGGCCCAGAAGTTCAGCACGGCGGGTTTGCCCGCCTCCATCAGGCCCGCAAGCGTTACCTCGCCGCCGCTTGCGTCATACACGGTGAAATCCGGCGCGGGCTGTGATGCTGTGGAGGAGGCGCCGCTGCCGGAAGTGCTTTGCGTGCCGCCCAGCGTGCCGGAAAGGGCGGCCTGCGGCGCCAGAAGCTTGTAGCCCGCGCCCGCCAGAACAAGCACCACCACCAGTGCCAGCGCCAGAATGATAAATTTTTTCTGTTCCATACACACTCTCTCCTTCGTTTATGCCAGAACGGCAAGGAAACGGCCCATCAGGCCCGTCATCATTAAAATACCCACTGCAACCAGAAACACGCCGCACACCGTGTTCACTGCAGAATAGTGGGCCTTTACCCAATCCAGCGCGCCCTTCAGCTTCTGAATGAGCAATGCGCTTAAAAAGAACGGCACCCCCAGGCCCAGCGAGTAGGCCAGAAGAAGCAGCGTGCCCTGCACCGCAGACCCCTGCTGCGAGGCAAGCATCAGCGCCGAGCCGAGAAATGCGCCCACGCAGGGCGTCCACCCTACGCTGAACACAAGGCCGAACAGAACGGCAGAGAAAAAGCCCAGCGGCTTTCCGGCGGCATTCCACTTCATGCCGCCGGAAAACAGCCTCAGCTTCAGCACGCCCAGAAAGTTCAGCCCGAACAGCACCACCACGGCGCCGCAGATAATATTGACTGCGAATTGCCAGCGGCGCAGCAGCATGCCCACGCTGCCCGCCAGCGTGCCCAGCACGAGAAACGTGACGGTGAAGCCCAGAATAAAGCCAAGCGCATTTTTTGCCGTGGCACGTGTGCCGCCCGGCCCCTGCGCGCCTGCAGCAAAGTAGGAGAGATAGATGGGCAGCATAGGCAGCAGGCAGGGAGAAATGAAGGTGATGATGCCCTCCAGAAATGTGACGAGATAACTCATGAAAACCTCCGCGGGTATGAAAATAGGGCCGGGCAGGCGCCGGAAATACGGGCGCGCAGGCCTTGCGTGCAGTGTTGCCGGGCACACAGTGCCTGGGGCTCACGCTTTGCCTGCGGGCCGTATTCATCAGGAGCAGGCATGGCGCCGCACAGGCCGGGCACGTGCTTCGTATTCCGGCGAACCTCTGTTAGGGGCGGCGCAGCTTCGCGCAATTTTGCGCTCTGCCAGCGGGCGCGCCCTCTGAGTGGAATATGATACCACATTCACGAAACCCGCCCTTCGCCATGTGCCCGGCCTCGTTGAGGGTGTGGTATCTGTTCCGCCAGGCGTATCTTTCGCTTGCGCCCGGATTCGCCAAGTGGACACATTATACCACATTGGAGGCGCGGTGTGTGTGATAAAATCACGAACGGCGATAAAACGCCTTCCCCCGGCGCATACTAGCGCAAAAGGGGGCGGCATTTTGCAGGCGTTCTTAAAGAAATGTCCCTGGAGCATCTTGGCTGCCGGGGCGGCCATACAAATTTTGACGGGCGTGCCCAGTGCGTGGGGCGTGTTTCAGAAGGCCGTGTGCGAGACATATGAGCTGGCAGAGGCAGATGCGGCGATGATATTCAGCTTTGTTATCTGCTTTTTCGGCATCGGCTGCATTTTGGGCGGCCTTTTGCAGGATAAGGCGGGCCCGCGCGCCGCGGGCCTTTCCGGCGCCGTCCTGCTGGGCGGCGGCTTCTGCATGGCCGGATGGCTGGTGCCCGCGGGCATCCCGTGGGCTTTTTATCTGGCATTCAGCGTGCCGGTAGGGCTGGGGTGCGCGTTTTTGTACCCCAGCGTCATGAGCTGCGCGCAGAAATGGTATGCTGAAAAAAAGGGCCTTGCGACGGGTGTCATCGGCGGCGCGGTGGGCCTTTCCGGCGCTGTGCTCACATGGCTTGGGCGATTTCTCATTGCGCGGGCGGGCATCCGCGGCGCCTTCCTCTGGCTGGGCGCGCTGATGTTTGCCGTGTGCGCCGCTGCATGCGTCCTGCTTGAAAACCCGCAGGGAAAAGCTGCGGCGGCCGCCGCGCAGGGCGCCGCACAAAACTATACGGTGGGCCAAATGCTGAAAACAAAGCAGTACTGGCTTTTGTTCTTTGTGGTGGCGCTGGCCACCCCGGCGGTGCTGCTGTTCAGCCCGGTTATTGTAGAGCTGGCCCAGCAGCGCGGCCTTTCCGAGGCGGCGGCGCTCAGCTGCATTGTAGTGGGCAGCGTGGCCAGCGCCGCAGGCCGCCTGCTGATGCCATGGCTGTCGGATAAGATAGGCCGCCGCTACACAGATATGCTGCTGTTTGCAGCGCTGGCAGGGCTCAGCGTATGGTTCGCCTTTGCACAGGGCTGGCTGGTGATAGCCGTATACAGCCTGCTCACCTTCTGCTATTCGGGCGAGGCCGCCGTGATACCTGCGGCAGTGACGGACCTGTTCGGCCAGAAAAACGCGGGCGTCAACTATGGCTTTGCCGCCCTGGGCATGAGCCTTGGAAGCATCGGCTTTCCGCTGGCGGCCCGCTTTCTGGGGCTGGAGGCAGGCCGCCACTGGCTGGCCGTGGGCGCCGCGGCGGCGGGCCTTGTATGCCTTTTGTTTTTGAAGCCCACACAGGGCAAGCGGCTGTGAGCAAAACGGGCATGCAGGGCAAAACGCATTTTTTACGGCCTGGGCGCGGCAGCTTTTTCCTGTGTGCCGGGACGAAGGCCGAAACGGAAAACAGGCGGGGCAGCCTGCGGCCGCCCCGCCTGAGTGCTTTAGCGAAACGCCCCCAGCTATGCTGGGGAGAGCAAAAGGGCTTTCGCTGTCAGTTTCGAGCGAAGCGGGATGGTATTCAATACCCAAAAGCTGCAGCACATAATGGGAGGAATTCCGTTTACGGGAGGCGGGGCAAGCGATGCAGGAGACAGAGTGTTCAGTGCCTCTTGCTAGGCTTGCTGGCAGTATGTCCCTCCAGGGCTTACGCAGGCCCCCGGCTTTGCCGGGGGCCTGACTTTTCCGGCGTTCCGGTGAAGCCCCTCTCAGCACGCCGCGCTGCGGGCCCGGCCCTTTCTGCCCTCGGCCAGCACATATGCAAGGGTGTAGCACGCCATAATGCCGGATACCACAGGCGCAATCAGGCCCAGCATGCCGGGGTCGTCCGCAAAGCGGGCACTGAACAGATACACCAGCGGCATGCGCAGGCAAAGCGCGCCCACGCTGCAGCTTATCATGGTCCACACTGTCTTTTGGCGCCCGTTCAGGTAACCATTCAGGCAGAACACCACGCTCACCAGCATATAGTCGTAGCTGCATGCGCGGAAGAAGGGCACGCCTGCGGCTATCACATCTGCGTCCCGGCTGAACAGGCCTATCATGCTCTGCGGCGAAAGCTGCGCCCACAGCCAGAACACTGCAGACGCGGCCAGCGCAAAGCCCATGCCGTACCACAGCGAGCGGCGTGCCCGCTGCGGCCTGCCCGCACCGATGTTCTGCGCCGTGATGGCCGCCAGCGCGCTGGCCATAGAGGTGGCTGAAAGCATGGCGAACACATCGTATTTGCTGCTGATGCCCACCACCGCTGCGGCATATACGCCGCAGCCGTTCATCACCGCCGCAAGATATAAAAACGAGATGCGCACCATCAGCTCCTGAAACGAGATGGGAACCCCCACCACGGCCAGCTTTTTTATCATGCGCCTGTCCGGCAGAAAGCTGGGCAGCCTGAAATCGAACAGAAAATCGTGCCGCCGCAGGTAGACTACTGCAAGGGCCATGCTGATGCCCTGCGAAATCACCGTGGCCAGCGCCGTGCCCGCCGCGTCCAGCACGAAAAAGCGAACGAACACAACATCCAGCACAATGTTGATAGCGCAGGCAACGCCCACAAACCACATGGGCCGCCGGGAATCGCCCCAGCCGCGCAGCACGGCGCTGATGGCGTTATAGCCGCAGATAAAGATGTTGCCCAGCATGCAGATGGTGACATACTGCACGGTGAGCTCAAACGATGGCTGCGGCGTCTGCAAAAGGCGCAGAAGCGGGCGCAGCACCGCCAGCATGCCTGCCGTAAGCGCCAGCGCCACGCCTGCAAACACGGTGAGCGTGGTGCCGATGGCGCGCTTTACTTTGCCGTATTCCCTCTGGCCGGTATATTGCCCGATGATGACGGTGCTGCCCAGCGTAAGGCTGGTGACGATTTGTGTCACCTGCGTGCCGGTGGAAACGGCGGCCACGCTTTGGGCCCCGCAGAAGGCCCCCACCACGAACAGGTCTGCCGCGCCGTACAGCGATTGCAGCACGTTGGCAATAAAAAACGGGCCGGCAAAGCGGAACAGCGTCCCGGCTGCGCTGCCCTGCGTCAGGTCGTTTGCATCCACAGGCAAGGCCCCCCTTTCTTACAAGCGCCGCAGCGCATGAAGGGCGGCAGTGCCTGCCGCCCTCTGCCCGCAGGCCGCCCTGACCTCAGCAAAGGGCGTACAGAGCCTTGCGGTCCAGCAGCCTTACCCCGCCGCGGAACACTTCCACCAGGCCCCGCGCCGCCATCTGGCGCAGCGCGCGCGTGACGGCCTCGCGCGCAGAGGCGATGCCGAGTGCAATGGCCTCCTGCGTGATGGCGAGCGTGTCTGTGCCGCGGCGGGCGGCCTCATCCAGCAGGAAGGAGGCCACGCGCTGCTCCAGCGTCATGAACAAAAGCCGTTCCACCGCGCCTATCACATCGGAAAACAGCTCGGTTGCCGTGCGGTATACAAAACATTCCACATAAATATTTTCCGCCATCAGCGGGCCGAATATATGCGAGGGAAGCACCAGAACGTCGCTTTCCTCCTCGGCGGTGATCTCCACGTCGAACGTCACGGCGCTCAGCACGCACGAGGCGCTCAGCACACATACCTGCCCGGCACCCAGCCTCGCGATGGAGGCCTCGCGCCCCTCCTCGCTCAGAAGGGAAAGCCGAAGCCCGCCGGTTTTCACATATAAAATGCCAAGGCAGCTGTCGCCCGCCGCGCGCACTGGCGCATGCGGAGCATAATGCGCCTCGCGCACTTCTTCGAAAAGCCTGTCCTTCTGGGGCTGCGTAAGCTGCCGCCAGAACGGGAACAGGGCTGCATCAGCACATGGCATAAAAGCCCTCCTTTTGCGCAGGCCGCCCGGGCTGCGCTTTTTTAGGGAAGTTGCAGCGGCGCCTGCCCGTATGGGGCAGGGCCGGTTTGCCCTTTCTCTTTGATTCTATCATACTTTTGTAACTTCGTCACGGTTTGCCGTGCCGCGGCGGGGTATACTGAAGCCAGAGACGAAACGGCGCACAATGCCGTGCAGTACGGCGCAGCCGGACAAAAGGAGAGAACAGTATGGAACAGGTTTTTACAAAAGAAAACTTTGAACAGCAGGTGCTGGGCGCGAAGCAGCCCGTCCTGGTGGATTTCTGGGCGCCATGGTGCGGCCCGTGCCGCATGCTGGGCCCGGTGGTGCAGCGCGTGGCCGGCGATGCGCAGGGCCGCTGGCAGGTGGGCAAGGTGAATGTGGACGAGCAGCCCGAGCTTGCCCGGCGGTTCGGCATCATGAGCATCCCCACGGTGATGGTGTTCAAAAACGGCGCCCTGCACGCGCAGGCTGTGGGCGTACAGACACAGCAAAAGCTGGAAGAGATGCTGCAAAGCGCGCTGTGACGCCATGGCCCTGCGGCCGGGCTGCAGGGCGGGCAAAATGTTTTGCGGCCGCCGGGGCCGGCGGCCGGAAAGGGGAAAACGGATGAAGCACTTTCTGAAACGGCATGCAGGTGCATGCTTTCTGGCAGCCTTTACAGCCGCGGGTCTTGCCTTTGGCCTCGGCTATTACTTTGCGGTGGGCTGTGCGCTGGGCGCCTGCCCCATCACATCAAACCCCGCGGCCTCGGCACTGTACGGCGGCGTGATGGGCTTCCTTTTGGGGTATATCCTGCTTCCGCAGCGCTGGACCGTGCGGAAAAAAGCAGACGGCGCTGAAAAATAGGGCTTGTGTTTGAAAAGGGCCTCTCTCTGGCAATTACCTGCCAGATGGAGGCCTTTTTTACGCAGCTTACAGTACGGCAAACACAAGGCATGCCACGGGAAGATACATACACAGCAGGGTAAGCCGCTGCCACAGCCCCTCCCACGCAATGGGCGTATGCCGGAAGCTGGGCTTATCGGCCATGATGAACGCAGTGAAGAAAACAATGGCCAGAAAAAAGCACAGCCAGGAAAAAAGCGCCAGCATGCTGAAACCGGCCCTGTATGCAAGAAAGCCTACCAGCGGCGGCGCGGCAGCCAGCAACATAAACCCCGCTGCAGAGCTGTAGCCATGGATGCGTGACGAAAGCCCGGCAAGGTCTTTTTTCTCTTCCACCGGGAAAAAAGCGGGCAGCACGCAGCCGCCAACCGCATACAGGCACAGGATAACCGCCAGTATTGCCGCGGCTGTTTTGGAATACACGGCAAGAAGCGGCCGCAGCATCAGGCTGTTTAGGGCAACTGCCGCCCCGCAGGCGGCAAGCCATATATTATAGATTGCATGGCAGGGCGATTTTTTGTTTCCCAGCACGCTCATGGCCTGCGTCAGATGGCTGTACCCTCGGTAGGGAGCCGCCAGCAGAAAGGGAAGGGCAAGGTCCAGCGCCAGCACGGCGGGCAGAGACAGCAGAAGGTTATTTTTCATGAAGCCCTCCGCCCAGAGTGCCCAGGCCCTTCAGAATGTTTACAGCCAGCTCCTGCATGACATCTGCCTTGACGACGGCAAGCCCCTGCGCCTCGTCCCCCAGCACCAGCAGCGTGTCGCCTGGTTTGATGCCAAATATCCGGCGGGCCTCTTTGGGGATTACGATTTGCCCCTTTTCACCCACTTTCACTGTGCCGAAAATATGCTGCCCTTTTTTCACGGGTAGCACCTCCTTTTTCATTTTGGTTATACTTTTCATACTTGTTATAATAGTATAACCTCCGGGCGGCAAAGAGTCAACCGTTTTCCGCATCCTTACAGCCGGCATGCCTCTTCGGCTGCGCGGGCCATGGCCTGTGCGGCCGGCCGGATATCCTGCTGTGCCAGCCCGCCGAAGCCCAGCACCAGCGCTGGGCCGGCCCCGCTGCATCCGCCTGTGTGGCAGTAGGCGTCCAGCGGGCAGGCCAGCACGCCGTGGCGCCGCATGGCTGCGGCCAATGCCTCGCCCGTGCAGGGGCAGGCAAGATGCAGCACGAAATGGAGGCCGGTGTGCGCGTTTTCTATATGTGGTGAAAATGGAGCCAGCGCCTCAAGTAGGGCCGTGCACACGGCGTCCCGCCTGCGGCGGTAGGCCGTGCGCAGGCGCGCCTGATGGCGCGCATACTGCCCTGTTTCCAGAAAGCGGCACAGTGTCTGCTGCTCAATGCGCCCCACTGTGCACGAATAAAAGCCGAAGCGGCTGAAAAACGCCTCCAGCAGCGCAGGTGGAAGCACCAGGTAGCCAATGCGCACCGCAGGGGCGATACCGCGTGAAAATGTGCCGATATAGATGACTTGTTCCGGCCCCAGGCTCTGCATGGCAGGCAGCGGACGCCCGTCCAGACGGAATTCGCTGTCGTAATCATCCTCAATGATGAAGCGGCCTTTACGCTGTGCGGCCCACTGCAAAAGCTGTGTGCGCCGCCACACGGGCATGGTGGCCCCGGTGGGGAATTGGTGGCTGGGCGTCACATAGGCCAGCGCAGCGCCGCTGGCGGCAAGGGGGGCAGGCTGCATGCCGTATGCATCCACCGGCACATAGGCCACTGCGGCGCCGCAGTTTGCCAGCACGCGCGGCGTGCGGGTGTAGCCCGGCTCCTCCACTGCGAACACGGCACCCGGAAAAAGCTGGGCAAGCAGGCCGGCCAGATATTCGCTGCCCGCGCCCACCACCACCTGCCGGGGATCGGCATGCACGCCGCGGAACTCGGCCAGATGGGTGGCAATGGCTCGGCGCAGGGCTTCGTCACCCTGTGCACAGCCTGCGCGCAGCACGGCCTCATCCCCGGCCAGCACCTGCCTTTGCAGCCTGCGCCAGGCGGCAAAGGGGAACAGGGCCGTATCGACGCTGCCGGTGGAAAAATCAAAGCGCAGCGGTGCCTGCACCGGCGCGGGCGCCGCTGGTGCAGGCGCTGCCGGGCGCGACAATGCAGAAAGGCGGCACACGCGAAAGCCGCTTCGCGGCTTTGCCTCCAGATATCCCTCTGCCACCAGCATGGCATAGGCTGTTTCCACCGTGCTGACGCTCACCCCCACATCCTGTGCAAGGCGCCGCTTTGAGGGCAGCCTTTCCCCAGGGGCAAGCGCCCCGCTGCGGATTGCGGCGGCAAAATAGGCATAGAGCTGTTCATAAAAGGGCGTTTTTCCGCCTGCCTCCAGCCGGATAGCGGCATGCTCCATAAGAACCTCCTTGATTTATGCATGAATGAACGAAAAACTGACCTGATAAAAAATTCAAAAATTGGGCATTTTGAACATGTCAAATTGTGTGTACAATTACCTTAACGCTTCCGTGCGGCGCTGTCAAGCCGCAGAGCAGAAAGAGAGGAGATGCCCGTATGCAGAAAAAAGAACGCTTCACCACCAGGTCGCTGGCTGTTATCGGCCTTTTGAGCGCGCTGGTGTTCGTATCCAGCTGGATGCAGATAGAGGTAGGCCCGGCCCGGTTCCATCTGGGAAATGGCTTTTGCGCACTGGCGGGGCTTCTGTTCGGCCCGCTGACGGGCGGCCTTGCGGCGGGCTTTGGCAGCATGCTGTTCGATTTTACAAACCCGGCTTATATCTCCGGCTGCCTCATTACCTTTGCCACTAAATTCGTCATTGGCTACCTGGCGGGGCTGATCGCCCACAGGGGGCCGGTGAGCACCAGAAAGGACATTCTGGGCACGCTGGCGGGCAGCGTTGCCTATATTGTGCTGTATATGGCGAAATCGTTTGTAGAGATGTATTGGATAGAGGGGCAGGCCATGGGTGCTGTGCAGGTACGGCTTGCGGCAAAGCTTTCGGCCTCCTGCGTAAATGCAGCGGTGGCGCTGGTGGTGGCCACGCTGCTGGCCGCAGCGCTGCGCCCGGCGCTGCGGCGTGCAAAGGTGCTGGCACAATAGGCATTTTTCTGCGCAAAGCCCTGAAAGCATGCGGCGCAAAAACTGGCGAATTGCAGAAAGCGTGAATTTTCGGTTTCCTTTTGTGGGAGAATGGTGTAGAATAGACATTACACTATTTCGCCCGGAGGAAGAGCCTTGGAACAGTTGCAACATGCTTTCGCGCTGCTGAAAAAGGAATGGGCTGCTTATATAGCGCGCCTGAAGAAGGGCAGCCTTGTGGATATTGCCATTCTGGTGACAGCGGCGCTTCTGGCAGCTATGCTGCTGGCCATTCTGATATTCTCGCTGCTGGGAAAGAAGAAGTCGGACGGGCTGCCGAGCTCGGCCTCCGGCGTGGTAGATGCGGCGGAGTCCGACTATGACAAGGATGCCAATAAAATTGTAGATTCCGAATTTGACGGAACAATTCTGCCCGAGACGGAGGATGCCGGAGAGGATTATATCGACAACACGCTGTTTATCGGGGATTCCAACACCTACCGCATGGAGGTGCTGGGAAAGACCACATGGCAGAATAACCTTTCCGCCGTGGGCATGGGCATCGGGCATGTCACAGGCTCGCGCTGCATGTACTTCAGCGGCTATTCCTCGCCGGTGACGGTGGTGCAGGCTGTGCAGATGATGCAGCCCCAGCGCATCATCATCACCTATGGCACCAACAATACGGCCGAGAGCACCGAAACGTTCATCAAATGGTACCGCACTGCGCTGGAGCAAATCCACGAGGCGTATCCCTATGCGGATATCATCATCAATTCCATCCCCCCTGTGGCGCAAAAGCGCAGCTACCCCAACATCACAATGAAGACCATCGACGCCTTTAACAAGGCGCTGGTGGAGCTGGCGAAGGAGGAGGGCTACACCTTCCTGAACTCTGCCGAGGTGCTGAAGGACTCCACCGGCTATGCCAAAGCTGCGTATATGGAGAGCTCAGACGGCATCCATCTCAGTCGGGAAGGCATGGACGTGCTGTTCGATTATATCCGCACGCATGCTCATGAAACGGAAGACACGCGCCCGGCGCTGAAAAGCGTGCCCACACATATTGCCACCCCCGAGGAGTTCTTCGTGCCCAAGGCTACCCCTGCGCCGGAGTCCTCCTCAGCACAGGCCACGGCCACGCCCAGCCCCACCCCCTCCCCTACGGTGACACCTACGCTGAAGCCCACGGCGACGCCCTCGGCCACGCCGGATGCGACGCAGACACCGGCGCCGACACAGACACCGGTTCCAACGGCTACGCCGGAACCGACACAGGCACCGACACCGCAGCCAACCCCTGTGCCAACGGCAACGCCCGTACCTACTGTACCGCCGCCTTCTTCATCAGACGGGGTGAATGATGAAGAACCGCAGTCTGCGCAGCCAACCTGACGGCTGTGCCTTGAGGCCCTGCAAAAGCGGGGCCTCTTTTTGCACCCAAAGCTCTATGCGGCGGCTGTTTGCGTTGCCAGCGCGTGAAAAAAGAAGAAAATGCCGGGCAAAATGCACCTGCGTCCCCGGTAGGCCCGGCCCGGCCCGAAAACGGTGCAAACCGGGCGGCGGCCCGCCTTGACGCGCCCCGCCGTATTTTGTTATGATAGTTTTAATTGGAACCTGTGTGCAAAGGCGCTGCAAAACCGGTGCAGGTGCGGCACACCACACAGCCGCGCGCTGCGCACCGGCAAAGCGCCCGGCTCATTACAGAAAGAGGTCGATTTTTTTCATATGGACATATGGCCCAGTATCGTGCTAATCTTTATGCTGATCTTCGTCAATGCCTTTTTCGCCATGAGCGAAATCGCTATCATCTCCATCAATTCCCAGAAGATGAAGCGTCTGGCAGAGGGCGGCAACAAAGCGGCGAAGCGGCTGCTGGCCATCACAGATTCTCCTTCAGATTTTCTTGCGACAATTCAGGTTGGCGTAACTTTGTCTGGTTTTCTGAACTCTGCTGTAGCAGCGGATAATTTTGCGGGGCCTGTGGCGGGGCTGCTTTCGTTTCTGCCGCTGCCCGCTGCGGTGCTGCGCAGTGTGGTACTGGTGGTCATCACTATCATCATCTCTTATTTTACGCTGATTCTGGGCGAGCTTGTGCCCAAGCGCGTGGCCATGAAAGACCCGGACGCTGTGGCCCTGAAGGTGGTGGGCATCGTGTGGGGTATGTACCGCGTATGCAGGCCGTTCGTGCGTTTTCTGGCCTTCTCCACCAACCTTGTGCTGAAGCTGTTCGGCATTGGGGCGGAAAATGAGGAAGAACCTGTGGGCGAAGAAGATATCCTGATGATGGTAGAGGCGGGCGAAGAGGCTGGTTCGCTGGAGCCGCACGAGCGCGCGATGATAGAGAATATCTTCGAGTTCGACGATTTGCATGTCAGCGAGGTGATGACGCACCGCACCGACATTGTGGCGGTGGAGCGCGCAGCCCCGCTGGCCGCATTGGTGGCCCTGCAGAAGGAGGAGCGCTATTCGCGCCTGCCGGTGTATGAGGGCGATTTGGACGACATTGTGGGCATTGTATACCTGAAGGATATCATTCCCGCCCTCAGCGGGGAGGACGATGGGGCCAAAACAGCCGCAGATTTCATGCAGCCTGTGCTGTATGTGCCGGAAACGATGCGCTGCAGCGAGCTTCTGCGCCAGTTCAAAGAGAAAAAGCAGCGCATGGCCGTGGTGGTGGACGAATACGGCGGCACCGAGGGCCTTGTGACGATGGAGGACCTTCTGGAGGCCATCGTGGGCAAAATAGACGATGGCCATGACGAAGACGGCGGCATTGTGCAGCTTTCCGAAAACTGCTGGGAGCTGGACGGCGAAGCGGAAGTGGATGATGTGGAGCACCTGCTGGGCAGCGATTTGTTTGAAAACGATGATTCCGAGACACTGAACGGCTTTATCACCAATATGCTGGGGCGTATTCCGGTGCAGGGCGAGGTCATTCCGCTGCGCTCGGACGAGTGGATGTGTACCATTCTGGCCGCGAACCGCCGCTGCATTGAGCGGCTTAAAATTGAGCGCGTGTTTAAGCTGGGGCTCGAACAGCCGCAGCCGGGTGCCGAAAACGAAAAAACAGAGAAATAAAATGTGCCGCCCGCGCGGAAAGCTGCGGGCGGCATATCTTTTTTGACTGCTTTTGATTGAAAATGATTTCTGGTATGGTATGATAAAAACAGAGAAAGCAGGCGCTGAAATTTGAAAAGGGCGGCGATGGAGCGATGATGGCACAGCAGAGGTTTGACAGGATACTGGCATATGTGAACAGGCGGCGCGCTGCCAGCGTGGCTGAGCTGTGTGCGGCCACCGGCGCGTCGGAGGCCACCATCCGGCGGGACCTCACCGAGCTTGCGCACCTTGGGCATGTGCGCAAGGTGCACGGCGGCGCTGTGGCCCTGCGCCCCGCCTTTGAGGCGCAGGAGGCAGATGTAAGAACAAAAGCGCAGCTTCAGGTGCCGCAGAAGGACGCCATTGCCCGCCGGGCGGCCGCCCAGGTGACGGACGGCGACCTGGTGTTTCTGGATGCGGGCACGACTACTCTGCATATGGTGGAATATCTGGGGGCCTCCAGGGCGACCTTTGTCACAAACGGAGTGGCCTGCGCCCGGCGGCTGGTGGAAAAGGGCCTGCGCGCCTATGTGCTGGGGGGCCTGCTGAAGCCGCGCACAGAAGCCGTGGTGGGCGGCGTGGCGCTGGAGATGATGGCGAATTACAATTTTACCAAGGCATTTCTTGGCGCAAACGGCATTTCTATCGAGCGGGGTTACACCACGCCAGACACGGAAGAGGCCTGCATCAAGGAAAAGGCCGTACAGCGCGCCTTTACCAGCTATGTGCTGGCGGACGCCACCAAATTCGGCAAGGCGGCGGCCATCACGGTGTGCCCGCTGGAAAAGGCGCGCATCATCACCGACAGCCTGCCGGACGAAAGCTACCGCCGGTACACCGTGATAGAGGAGGTTCAGGCGTGATTTACACTGTCACCTTCAACCCGGCGCTGGATTATGTAGTGCGTCTGCCGAAACTGCGGCAGGGAGAAGTGAACCGCACGCAAAGTGAAGAGATACAGTTCGGCGGCAAGGGCATCAATGTATCATGTGTACTGGGCGAACTGGGCGCGGCCAGCACAGCGCTGGGCTTTTGCTTATGTGTGATAAAGAAGCAATAGAAGTGCAAAAAATTTTGCCGTTCCTATCCGACACTTGGCCATTGTGTCGGATAGGTCGGGCGGTTATTCGGGCAAGTCAATCTTGCCGACAAAGCTGTAATAAATCTCAATGTCCTGCCTGCGGGTGCCGTTCTCATCATAGCTGCACTCATGCACCACAATTTTCTCGATCATTTCCCGCAAGAGAGTGGGGGTCAGTTCTTCAAAGGCAAGGTGCTTGCGGACAATGCCCATAAATTTCTCGGCGTTGACGGTAGCTGCCTGTGACTTGTCCAGTTCGGCTTGCAGGGCGGCGGCTCTCTTTTTCAGCTCCGCTTGCTCGGCTTCGTAGTCAGCCGACAGTTCCATGAAACGCTCATCGCTGATTTTGCCGTTTACATTGTCCTCATACAGCCGCTTGATAATGCGGCTGATTTCAGAAATGCGTTCCTGCGCCTGTTCAAGCTGCTTGATGGCTGCGGCGGTCTTTCGCTTGCCGCCGATCTCGTTCTGCTGGACAAGTAGTTTCACAAACCGGCTCTCATGCTTGGCTGCGTATTCGGTCACTTGCCGGAGATTTGCCAGGACACCAGCGGTCAACAGATCGGTGCGGATAAAGTGCGCCGTACAGTTGCGGGTGCGCTTCTTGTAGCTGCCGCAGATGTAGCAGTCCTGTTTGCGGTCTTTGTTCTGATACCGCTGCTGATACAGCACATGGCCGCAGTCGGCGCAGAACAAAATCCCGGAGAACAGCCCCACTTCATCGTAGCGGTTCGGGCGTTTGCGCTGTTTGCGTAACTCCTGCACCCGTTCCCATGTTTCCTTGTCGATGATCGGCTCATGGTGGTTCTCGAAAATGGCCTGCTTCTCGACGGGGTTCTCTATGCTGTGCTTGACCTTATAAGAAGGCTTTTCCGTTTTGAAGTTCACCAGACATCCGGTGTACTCTCGGTTTTCGAGGATATGAACGACGGTGTTGGTCGCCCATTTGCACTCATAGCCTGGGTGATAACGGCGGGTGCTGCCTGTCCGCTGATATTCCAGCGTCCCCGGCGTGGGGATTTGCTGCTCCGTCAGCATACGGGCAATCTTGGTCGGGCCGTTCCCGGCAAGGCAAAGCTGGTAAATCTGCTGCACCACCGGGGCGGCTTCCTCGTCTATAATAAAATTCTCGTCCTCGTCCATCACATAGCCGTAAACCGGCTTGCTGGTAACAGGCTTGCCGCTCATGCCTTTTGACTTTTTCACTGCCTTGATTTTCTTGCTCGTATCTCTCACCAGCCATTCATTGAACAGATTTCGCAGCGGGGTAAAATCGTTGTCCATGCCCTCGCTGGCACTGTCCACATTATCGTTGACAGCGATAAAACGCACACCCTTTTGAGGGAACAGCATTTCCGTGTAAAACCCTACCTGCAAGTAGTTTCGCCCTAACCGGCTCATGTCCTTGACGATGACCGTACCCACTTTCCCGGCTTCAATGTCCGCAAGCATGGCTTGAAATCCGGGCCGCTGGAAGTTCGCGCCGGAAAAACCGTCGTCGGTGTACCAGCGCAGATTGGTAAAGCCGTTCTGTTTTGCGTAGGTTTCGAGTATCCTTTTTTGGTTCGATATGGAATTACTCTCGCCTTGCAATTCATCCTCGTGGGACAATCTCGGATAAAGGGCGGTAATGAGGTTTTGGGTGGCTTGTCTTAACA
>OLRK01001872.1_pt1 | contig 15271 bp, 16 predicted proteins | sample 1672911 | NCBI WGS metagenome assembly OLRK01 (sample SAMEA3136736, study PRJEB25190) | human gut metagenome | biome: human gut; feature: human-associated habitat; material: faeces | place: Austria | collected 2013 | reverse complement strand
ATTTGAACCTGCGACCCCTTGATCCCAAATCAAGTGCACTACCAAGCTGTGCTACGTCCCGCTTTTTCAATAAAAAATGGCGCGCCCAGCAGGAATCGAACCCACAACCTTTTGATCCGTAGTCAAACGCTCTATCCAGTTGAGCTATGGGCGCATCTTTTGAGGCCGTTTCACCTCAGTGCTCGTATATAATAGCAAACTATTCTCTTTTTTGCAAGTACTTTCTGTATTTTTTACCTTTTTTTCTTACAAAATCATATTTTTGCATTTTTCGGGAAATGCAAAAAGGATGCCGAAGCATCCTTTCATCATTTTCCAGTTATTTCATTTTACGCAGTTTCAATACAAGCACGATCCCCATGATGATGGCAGCTCCGGCCCCGACACCGGCAGCGACAAAGCCCTGTGCCCTTGTGGCATTCAGCTGATCATAAGATGCATCGTCGATCGTGTAGCCGTTGAACAGCTGCAGCGTTTCCTCACTGACCTCATACTGATAATAACAGGTTTCGCCTTTTTCGTTCATCACATAAATGACAATGAAATCTTTAAGATCCTTGTCGTCAAAGGTCCATCCCTTCAGCTGCAGATCTTTGATCTTTACATCAGTATATGTCATGTTGCGAAGCTTCTGCTTATCCTGCGGTATATCGATGAGATACATCGTACGCCCGGCAATCTCGACCGGCTTGAATGATGAAGTTACTTTGCCGTCTTCGAACAAATAAAAGCCTTTTTCGTCATTTTCGTCGATCAGATAAACAATGGTCTTGTTCAGCTGTTCATTTGTCCATGCGATGATTTCTCCGTCATCCGTCTTTACCTTGCTTGCCTCAAAGCCTTCCGGAAGCTTGACATCATCGGTGTTGCGCACAACACCGAGCTTTTTGTCATGATAGCTGAGGTAGACCAGCGGTTCTTCATCCACATAAACATTGATCGTATAGACCTGACTCGTTCCATATTCCGAGGTACAGGTAACTTCAATGACATTATCGCCCGCCTTCAGGCTTTTTTCGCCCGTACCGCTCACGGTTGCTTTATTATCTTCTGCCTGTGCCGTTACCTTGATGCTTTTGGCATCCGATGGAAGCGAGACCTTGTAAGAAGTGACATCGGCAGAAAACTTCGGTGTCAACGTTCCCTGATCCACGCTGAGTGATTTCAGGTCATAGTTTTTGGAACGCGCATCATCTTCCGGCTCCACTTCCGGTGTCGGTTTGGAAGGGAGGGTATAGGAAGGAGAAGAATCACTGCCGCCGGATGATCCCTGTGACTGTGAGATTGCAACGCTCACGCTTCTACTGCCCGGGTTATACGTATTGCCGTCGGCATCTGAAAAACCTGTCTGCGGAACGGCGGTTACCGTCACCGTGCCGCTGGAGCCGGCATAAACATTGATCCTTACGCTGTTGTTTTCCACCCAGACAGAGCTTTCGGAAGCTGTTCCGTTGGAAACACTGATATTGACACGTCCGGTACAGTCAGCCGCAACGATCGTTACCGCAAAAGCCTCATTGGGCGAAACGACTGCGGACGATGCCCAGATCGAAAACGAAGAGGCATGAAGCGCAGCTGTATTTCCCAGCAGCAGGCACACGCCCAGCATTGTGCCTAACACTATTTTTTTGATTCGATTTACAAGTTTGTTCTGATCCATGATCCCATCTCCTTTATTGTTGTATCGTTCCTTTTCCCATGATGCTGTTTTTTACTTTCACATAATCGGTCGCATAGATCTTGCCGTCTTTGTTTACATCCGCCGCCTTGGCATAAGCGCCCTTTAGTGTGCTTTTTCCCATGATATGATTTTTGATCTTCACATAATCCGTTGCATAAATGTTCCCGTCACCGTTCACATCACCGTAAACGACCACTTTCATCGCAAAAGATTCCACTTTTCCATTATCGCTGATCGTCACATTGATCGTTTGTCCAGTGGCAATCTTGCCGCTGGTGATCACCTTGCCGGAAGCATTGGTACAGACCACTTTGCCCAGGGAAGAAAGCGATGAACTGATTGTGCTGATGTTGCTGCCGAGGGCAAAGCCGCTGATATAGCCGTCAGAGAACGTCAGCTTCAGCGCCTTCAGTTTCGCCTGCAGCTTCTCCGAGATCGTCTGTGACGTGTCTTTATTATAGAACTGATCGGAGAAACAGCTCATGTCGACATTGCCGGAAATACCGGATGCACTGGCACTGGATGTATACTGCCAGCCCTGTTCCCCGCTGTAATACGTATTGTCATACCCCAGTTCCTTTGTATAAGCGGCGATCCAGGAAGCATAAGGCAAAATGACCTTCGGTGAGTTCAGCACACCCTGGAAATAACCGCGGTAACTGTACACATGGATCTTTCCGGCCAAAGCGCTGTTTTCCTGTGACAGTGTCGTGATAAACGTCTTGACGATGCTTTCATATGCCGAGATTTTCGTCGGCGGACAGCGCGTCACACCGTTATCGTTCCACGGGTCAAACTCTTCCAGATCATAGTAAAACGGATATGACAGGTTGACATCCACGTCTGCCAGCATTTCGGCCGCTCCCTGTGCTTCCGCATAAGCGAAGTTCGCATCATAGGCATAGCTGTACAAATACAGGCCGTATGGAATATCCAGACGATTACATTCCGAGATATTATATTCGAAATATTTGTCTTCGCCCAGATAGCCCCATCCCAAACGGATGATGGCGCCATCAATGCCGGACGCTTTTACTTTCTCCCAGTTGATCTTGCCGTTATGCTCTGATACGTCAATGATCTTTTTCGTTCCTGTGCCATACATCAGATTGCCATAAGCGTCATAGAAAGACTTGACACCGTTATTTTCTTTCCAGTACGGTGCCGAGGCACTGCGTGTCACGCGGGCCGGCGCCGCACCCGATCCCATCGCCGCATTATCAAGCTGCCCGGCAACTTCTCTGTCCACCGGCACATATGTATCCGCTGTTACGATCTCCACTTCATCCATGCTTTCTGCCGCTTCTCCATAGTCTTCCTTCTGCATCGTTTCCTCTTGGGCATGATCGTCTGCCATAAGAAAACTGTTTCCGATCAAGGCAGTTAAGATCACCAAAACTGCCGCGTATTTCATGACTCTTTTCATCTATTCATCCCCAGTCCTGCTTCTTTGAAATCATACCATAACTGAGTGCTTTCTTCAATGAAAGCGAACCTCATTTCAAAGCGAACATGCCACTCTATTCGACAAATCCGGCACAAAAGCCCGTCGAAGGAAACAGAAGAATATATCCGGTAAGAAAAAGCGGCAAGTCATCATTGTGACTTGCCGCCTTCTTGTCCCAGCAATTTCCGTAAAACAATGCCTATATCTTCTTCGATACATACGGACCGTTTTTGTATTTCATCGGGACACTCCGTCTTTAACATATTAATACTAACATATACTGCCTGAGGATTTTCATAAGTCATTTTCCAAAACGGGTACTTGATGATCGCCGGTGTATTGTCGCCTACCCCTAATTCCAGAAAAAGAATCCGCTGTCCTTTGTGGCGCTGAAGAAAATCAGCATAACGACGGGCAGCTGTCCACCACCCTTCATCTTCCACAAACGTATGATCCGAACGCAGATTCATAGACATAGGTGCACCGCAGACAGGACAATAGGGAACCAGCTCGCTGGAAACTGCCATATTTTTTTGTTCGGCATACATTTTACGGACAACCGTTTCATTATCATAAGTCTTTTGATGGCAAGGTCTGGAACATTGCCACAAACCGTAATCCCCCTGCATATAAAACAATCGCTGTTTGTCGAATCCCGCCTTTTGGAAACAATGATCCACATTGCTCGTCAGCACAAAATACGCTTTGCCCTGCAGCAGATCCAAAAGATCATCATAAACCGGTTTTGGTGCATCCTGATACCGGTTGATATAAATATACCGGCTCCAGTATGCCCAGTATTCTTCCAGGGTGATGAAAGGATAAAAACCGCCGGCATACATGTCGCGAAAACCGTACTTTGCGATAAAATCTTTGAAGTAACGAACAAACCGTTCTCCGCTATAAGTAAATCCCGCAGCGACAGACAGCCCGGCACCGGCACCGACCAACACTGCATCGGCGTGATCCAATTCCTCTTTCAGCCTGTTAATGTCATCGCAGCAGGCTTTTGTAGATTTCGTAATCGATGTCTTTGAAAACATTGAAGATCACCTCAACTTTATCAGGATTATTTCTCTGCCATTCTTTGACCGTCCTTACGGCAATTTCGGCAGCCTGCTGATTGGGAAAATGAAATTCGCCGGTAGAGATACAACAGAAAGCTATGCTTTCAAGGCCATTGACTGCCGCGAGATCGAGACAAGAACGATAACAGCTTTCCAGCTGCTTTCGATCGGTCTTGCTGACAGGACCGGAAATGAACGGTCCTACCGTATGCAGTACATGACGGCATGGCAGATTATAGGCACTCGTGAGTACTGCCTGACCGACAGGCTCTGCTTTCTTCTTTTTATCCATGACAGAGGAACATTCCAGACGGAGCTGCACTCCCGCATACGTATGGACAGCATTGTCTATACACCGGTGACAAGGCACAAAACATCCCAGCATTTGCCTGTTGGCTGCATTGACAATCGCATCGGCAGCCAGCAGCGTGATATCACCCTGCCACAAATAGAGACCCGGCTGTATCGGCGAAAGATCTTCCATCCTCACCACGCCGCGTTCCGCAAGACGTTTTTCAAGATAAGCATCCTGTACTTTCAAGAAATCCGGATCGACCGCAGCAGGCTGACGAGTATTCATCAGACTGCGCAACAGTATCCTCTTTTCTCCAAGATCATCAGGCAGTTCAACCCCTTCGAAATTTCCCCTTTCATTCAACAGATAGCGGATCATATAAGCTAGCCGTTCTTCCTGCGTCATATCACATCCTCCGTTCAATGGCCCTTACAGGACAGATTTCATAACAGTTCCCGCAGCGCAGACAATGGTTCTGTTCAATGACGACAGGGATCTTTGTAATGTCGATGCATTTCTGCGGGCATTTGGAATAGCACAGTTTACAGCCAATGCATGTATTTGTCACAGAATAACCGTCTTCTCTCACCGGAGCACCGCCGAACGTAAAACTCTCGCGCTCAAGGGGAAGCTTGGAAAGATCAAACCATTCACCGCTCCCTTCATAGATCTGGAATACGGTAAGCGCGCTGCGGGAGCCTGCATCCGGATAAAGCTTTTCCATATAGGAATTTTTATGAAACAAATCAGCCAGTCTGGCACGGCCAATCTCCCTTGCTTTTCCCCGTATCGAAACAGCTGTGCAGGATAGCGTATCTTTCCCCTTCATACCGGTAAAGGCTATATTTTCATCGGCTTTCAGACGGTCATAAAAATTTTTGCCTTTCGCTGTCAGAAAATAGAGACCGTCGGCATCATGATCCATGATGTCGACCGCGCAGGTGATCGGATGCCCATCTTCATCCACCGTGGCAAAAACAACAGAGTGGATTTCATCAACAATATAACGCAAATAATTTACAATTTTCATAATTAACCCCTCTTTTAAAATTCTGACTGAGCTTTGGATCCAAGATTCAGTAACTGCGCCGTCTGTATGTGAAACCATGTTTTTTGAATGATTCACGTGATAAAACACACTACGGATCGAAACCAGTCCCCGCAAGTACCGAAATATTTATTTAAAGATCATATTCTTTCGGCGGATTGCCGGAAAAATCAGCAATCACCGCATGTGCGTTCTTCAGATAAAATACCTCGAAGATCGGGTTGGCAGCCTCGCCATACTGTCCTTTTACGATAGGGTTTCGAATGCACATTTCCTTAGCGCCCATGTTGTTTTCGAAAACAGCTTCCCCGCTTAAACGAATCCACGCATAAGTCGGACCGGAAACAGATACTTCCACATAAGGATTATCCTGCATGTCCTTATAAACATCCTTCTGATTATTTGTACAGAACCACAGTCTGCCCTCTAATGAACCGGCAAACATAAAAGGGCGACACTTTGCTTTTCCATCACGGCCGACAGTGGCCAAATACTGAACGGGATTTTCCTGTAAAAACTTCACAACTTCATTCATAATGAATACCTCCTATTTTCGAATATCGTTTTTTTATTGCAATTTCCCTATTGCAAAATTATGATAATTCCATTAGTATCTATTGTAAAGTAAGCACTTTTTTGTGCTGTAATTACCAAAAAGAAACTATTAAAAGGAGTGACATTATGCCGCAATCGAAAGAATTGCCAGCATGTCCGGTGGAAACAACCCTCATGCTGATTGGAAATAAATGGAAAGTATTGATTTTACGTGATCTGATGCCCGGAACAAAACGCTTCGGAGAACTGAAAAAATCTATTGGAAATGTATCGCAAAAAGTCTTGACTGCCCAACTTCGGGATATGGAGGAAAAAGGACTGGTCAGCAGAAAAGTATATGCGGAAGTTCCGCCGCGAGTCGAATACAGCCTGACCAAGCTCGGAAAGAGCCTGAAACCCATTCTGGATGCTATGTGGATCTGGGGCGAAGAATACAAAACACAAAACAGCCAAAGAAAAAACGGAACAGAAGTAAAATAAGATATCCCCTCTTAGGCAGAATTTCGACATTTCCTTGCTCACCTGAGAGGGGTCCTATCAAAACCGCTCCGTTTTTTTCACTTATCTATGATTATTTCACAGCAACGTCTTGTCTCACACTGCGTTTTGTTCCGTCAAAGCCACGCCTTGATAAACCTTATCAGCTTCCTATGATCGGCATAAAATGAATATATTGATCCGAATCAAGCATTTTAATCATAAATGCCCCAATATCCTCCCGCGAAATGGAGAATTTCATTTTTGTATCGCCAAAGCCGACTTTCACTCTTCCGGCAGAACCTTTATTTTGCGGCGCCACAAAACGTACCAGCGTCCAATCCAAATCAGATTTCTGAAGCATTTCACCAATGGCTACCATTTCTTTCTTTGCCTGAGTAAAAATGAGGCCGGCCATGATTCCCGGCAGCACCGTGATCAATGACTTTTTGTCCTTTGCAAAATGAATGCTCGGTGTTCCCCAGTCAATCAGCCGCTTTACTTTATTTGCTTTCATTGCTTTTATCAAAACCTTGTGTCCTTCCAAGGATGCCATGTTCTCATAGTTTTTCTTCAAAGGAATTCCGACACACCAGACCACGGCATCCTGCCCCGTCAGTGCCTTCCTCATTTGTTCTGCATCATTGATATTTCCCTCTATGACAGTCAGCCGTTCATTTTTTTCTGTCATCTTGGATGCATTACGTACATAGGCCGTAACAGAATGACCGTTTCGCAATGCATATTTCAAAGCCCATTGTCCAATTTTTCCATTGGCACCAAATATAATCACATTCATCAGTAAATCTCCTTTGCTGTTTACAGCCCCTATCTTAAGCAATATAATAAAAATAACAAGTATATTATTAAAATAGAGGTACTATCAAAAAATATAGTAAAGGAGCATTCATGAAAAACGATTATGCAGAAACAATTGAAAGTTGCCCCATTGCAAAAGTACAGAAAGTAATTCGGGGAAAATGGGCGATGGTGATCATCTATCATTTGAGCGAGAGCCATGTTTTGAGATTCAGCGCATTAAAACGTAAGATGCCTCAGGTCACAGAAGCCAATCTCACTAAAGAACTGCGCACGCTGGAAGCCTATGGATTGATTCATCGTGAAATTTACCGGGAAGTTCCGCCTAGAGTAGAATATTCGTTAACTGCTGTCGGCACAAAACTCATTCCGGTTTTAGAAGCTCTTGAAACCTGGACTCTGGAATATGAAGCAGCACATACCGAACATGAGCAATAAAAAAGTCTTCGATAGATCCGAAGACTTTTTTAGTACAGCTAACAGTTTCCGGTATAGACAAACGGCAAATGACAGCGGGCCGTTTCCGCCAGCGCTTTCACTGTTTCGATCGGGGTCGCTGCGGCATCGCTCATGTGATGACGCGGAAAGAAACGCGATACATGAAGGACAATGGAAGGATCCACTGACGTCAGCCATCCGGCAAGCGCATGCATCTCCTCTTCCCTGTCGTTTTTGCCCGGAACGATGAGCGTCGTGACTTCCACATGCGTCATTTTTGCCGCAATGACAATGCTGCGGCAGACACTGTCCAGATCGCCCTGCAGCTCATGATACCAGTCAGCGCGAAAGCCTTTGAGATCGATATTGACCGCATCGATGTAAGGCAGCAGCTCTTGCCACGGCTTTGCTTCGATCGTGCCGTTGGTGACGAGCACATTGCATAATCCCGCTTCATGCACCAGACGCGCACAGTCCCGCACATATTCATAACTGATCAGCGGCTCATTATACGTATAAGCCACACCGATGTTGCCCCGCTTACATAACGCCAGCGCCTGCTCACACAGCTGCTGCGGCGAAATAAACGGTGTCTCCTTCGCTGCGGCATGCATCGAGATCGATGCATTCTGGCAGAAAGGACAGCGCAGATTACAACCGAAACTGCCCACCGACAAGATCTTGGCGCCGGGATGAAAACGACGCAGCGGCTTTTTCTCGATCGGATCCAGGGCCGCCGCGCTCAAGCGGCCGTACGTAAGCGAAACATTCTTTCCCCGCTGATTCGCTCTGACCTTACAAAAACCGATCTGCCCTTCATTCAGCTGACAGTGATGAAAACAAAGTTCACAGCGAATGCTCATGTGTGACGCACCACCTCAAAGCGTTCCACCAGACAAGGCTCATCTTCATCGATGCCGCCTTTTTCTTTGGCAATCGTCAATTGCTGCTCCACCGTATCCACCTGTTCAAGATCCGGCAGCAGTAATCCCCGTTTACGCCCGCTGGTGACAATGACACCGTAACGTTTGGGATCCAGCTGCGCAAAGGAAGTGACACGCTGCGCCTCACCCAATACATCCACGCTGTATTCGATCTGATCCAGCTCCTGTTCTTTGACCTTGGGAAAACGCGGATCACGTGTACCGGCCGCCACGGCATTGGCAATGATCTCTGCCGCCACATGCGCATGACACGGCTTTGTCGTACCGATACAGCCGCGCAGTTCGCCGTTTTTATGCAGAGAGACAAAGACCGGCGCCCGTTGCTGCAGCAGCGCCCCATCAAGATCATTCGGCAGCGGCAGCGGCTTTCCGGTTTTCACATAAGTTTCCAGCGACAACCGGGCCAGACGCACCCAGGCATCCTCATCAGCACGGATCATGGCAATGCGCTGACGCTGCCTTTGTTCACATACAGACGCAAAACAGCGGTTTTTATCCTTTGTGCCCGCCTGAAACAAAGCAACGGCATAACCCACACCGAAAGGCCCCTCATAACTTAACAGATCGGCTTTGACCCGGATGCCGTCCATCGCACCGGCCATCATCTGAAACGAAGGCAGGCCGCACTGGGCCGCTTTGGCACACAGCGTCGGATCCATGCTCAGAAACCGCAGAAAATCACCCTGTGCCATGGCTTCGACGGCCGCTTCATCAAACTGCGGGCCCTGTACCGCATAACCGTAAGGCCCTTCCTTTTTCAGTTTATGCGACAGATCGCCGCTGGCAACAAAGATTGCACGCCGCCCCAGACGATCGACTGCCCTGGCCACACACTGTCCCAGCCTGTAATGATCAAGTGCCGGCAGACCAGAGAGCCCCATGCGCACGATCGGACAGTTCACGCCCGCCTTGCGCAGAAAATACAACGGCACCAGGATGCCATGATCCAGTTCGGGATCACGCTGTCCCAGCGTCCCTGCCGGCAAGGAAACGCTTTGCGCCTCCTCGATGATCGCCTCTCGCAGCGATACATCATAACGCGCCTCCAGACGCACCTGCGGTGCCTGAAACACTGCCATCGATCCGGATGCACGGCTTCCGGGGGCAATGTGAAAATAATCGGCATACAAAACCGTATGCGGGGAAGCAACGATCAGCACTTCCGGCTCCCAGCGTGCGACCTGCTCTGCCGCCCCGCGCATTGCCTCCATCGTCGCATGGATCTTCGCTTCGCGACCCTTTCCCACCTCAGGCAGCAAAAGCGGAGGATGAGGTACGATAGCAGCTCCGACGATTGACATGACATCCACTCCTTTCCATGTCTTTTTCTTTAGTATAACACAGCCACGAAACAAAAAGTCAGATGACGGGATCTGCCCCGTGACATCTGACTTTTTTCGTTTTCAATTGTTTTTCATTCAGCTCTTACGCCGTTTTTTTACTGTCATAAACAGTGCCAAAGCACTGATGATGCCGCTCCAGAGGTAGAGGCTAGATGTCGGGGCGGATGTGCCGCTTTGCACGCTGTCTGTCTGTGTTTCGATGCGGACGGCATCACTGTGAACATAGGTCACATTGCCTTCTTGATCTTCGACGCGGGCATAGACGATCGAAGTGCCGGCGGTATCGATGACAAAGGGATCCGTATAACTGTTCCACTGTTTCCATTTGCGCAGCTCGCTGGCGGAAAGCGGCTTATCGCTGATCATATAGACGATCGATCGGATGCCGCTTCCTTCATCCCAGGCATGGATGCTGACTTCATAGCGGTCGATCCGGACAGGATCGATCTGCACAGACGCTGCCGGTGCTGTGATGTCAGCGACGCCGTCTGCGTCACTGTCCCAGTCGATGCGGTAGTTGATCTTATTGCCGATGATCGTGATGTTGTCTGCCACGACCAGACCGTCTTCGTCTTTGATCATTCCCTGGTTGTCGATGATGAATTCCCCTTCCTCCCGGGTAGACAAAGCAACGTTTTCAAACGACAGGGTCGTCTGTTCGCAGATCTCCTGGTTTTGCAAGTCCAACATGATCGCACCGTTTTTGATATACAAAGTTTTTGCCCGATTCCATTCCATCATGGAAAGGCGGTTGCCGCCCAGATCCAGGATCCCCTGATCTGGCAGATCGAAGAAGAACAAAGAATATTCGATCGGCTGCAGCAGGGTCAGCGTGCTTCCTTCTTCCTGCCACTGCATCATGGCTTCATTCACATCTTCATACATCGTCACGACGCCTTCTTTTGTCGTGATCTTCGCTTCCAGCAACACATACTGCGCTTCGATAACGACACATTCATCGCTCATGACAAACGATGTGTCCATGCTTTGTTCATCATCGAGCTGCACGCTGCCGTACATGACTTTCCATCTTTTGAATTTCTGGCCGGCCGGTGCCAAAGCGGCCTGCACTTGAACCCGCTGGCCCGGCTTTGCTTCGCCGCTGTAAGTACCGTTTCTGACTTTCAGATACGGATTGACATGAACGACGCCCTCCGGGTTTCGTTCGATCACGCCGTTATTGTAAATCACGCCGTCGTTGATGATCGTCCCGTTGATCGTTCCGTTGTTGTACAGGATGCCCTTTACGCTCAATGCCGCATCAGGCTCAATGATCAGTTCACTGTCTTTTGTCACGATCATCGCGCTGTCTTTGCCGATTTCAAAATCTTCGCTGAGGTGCTGGCTGCCGCGCACGGTGTAAGTCGCTCCCTGATCAAGCGAGACGATGCCCCCGCCAGGGGTCTGACCGTTGTAGCTGTTGGCAATCACAAAGCCGCCGGTAATATAGGCGTTGTTTGCCCCGGATAAACGGCAGGCGCCGATGCCGGCTGCATCGCTGTCGCCGCTTTGCGCCGTGATCGTTCCGCTTTCGATGGTGAGGTTGGCGACATCGCCGTGATAACCGCCGGCCCCGATGCCGGCTGCGCGGGCTCCTCCCTGTGCATACAAAGACCCTTCGCCTTTGATCTGCAGTGTTCCGGTGTCGATGCCGCCGCTTTGGCCACGGCTTTTGTGAAGGCCGGCTTTTTCGCTTTTTCTGGAAATGAATGTATTGTCATTTTCCAGGATCAGGGTCACGTCAGTGCCCGCATGATCGTCTACTTCCAAAGCCGCTCCCTGTGCCGTATCGATGTGCACGCCGGCCAGCGTGACCACGGCACTGCCGCTGATCACGATGCGCTCATCGCTTGCGGTTGGCTACTTTGACACTTCCTGAGGTGATCTGCAGGACCCCGTCTTCATACGTATAATTCTCCTCTGCTCCTTCCAGGATCACAAAGTCTGTTTCTTCCGCCGCTTTTACGATGTGCAGCGGCTGGCAGACAAGCAGTGCTGCCAATGTCAATACAAAAAGTTTGTTAAAAAAAGATCTCGCTTTTTTCACGTCGTTTTCCTCCCTAGATTTTTCCTTTCCCTCAACATAAAAAGGACTGTCGCTTCCTATCTTTGTCAGACAAGTGCCCCGATTATAGCATAGGAAAGGAAGAGAGAAAACCGCTTTGCCTGATAAACAGCATGATTTCCGCTGGTAAAAAAAAGGAAGCTTTTTTCAGTGAAAAAGCTCCCTTTTTGATGGAAACGAATAAACAGCGGTTTCGTCGATGATCAGATCCATTTTTACGTCATGAGACGCGCTGTGGATCGCATCTGCTTTCTGGCAGGAAAAAGCGACACCGATGCGCTTTGCGCGGCTTTGTTTCAGATAGCGGTCATAAAACCCCATGCCGTGCCCCAGCCGGTTGCCCGCTTCATCATAGCACACCATCGCAACGACGATCACATCCAGCAAAGCAGGATCAACGACGGCTTCCTGTGTCGGTTCCGGGATGCCGTAGCGATTGGCCGTGAGCACGCTGGCGGAATGAAACACGCGCATGTCCATTTCGCCTTTGCCTTTGCATACCGGAAGATACAGATGTTTTTCCTTCAGCAAAGGCAGAAAGAGAAAGCTCAGATCGACTTCGTCTTCCTCTGCCATATAAAGCGCAATGTGCTTTGCTTCCCCCAGGCACGAAAGAAGCGTATCGCAGATCTGCTTGCTGAAGCGCCAGCGCGCTTCCTCGCTCAATGAGCGGCGCGCCGTCAGCGCCTGTAAGCGAAGCTCTTTATTATCCAATGGAATCACTCATATCCAGCTTGAGCAGCTGATTGAGCTCGACGGCATACTCCATCGGCAGCTCTCTGGTAAACGGCTCCAGAAAGCCCATGACGATCATTTCCGTTGCCTGCTGGCGGCTCAGACCGCGTGACATGAGATAAAACAGCTGTTCCTCGCTGACATTGGACACCGTTGCCTCATGTTCGATCTGGCTGCTCTGATTTTTGGAACGGTTGATCGGGATAGTGTCGCTGCGCGATGCATTGTCCAGGATCAGGGTATCACATTCAATCTTGCTTTTGGCTCCGTGCGCCTTCGGCGAATGATAGATGACATCGCGGAAATTGGTCTCGCCGCCCATGCGCGCCACGGATTTGGAAATGATGTTGCTGGTCGTATGCGGTGCCAGATGGATCATCTTCGCACCGGCATCCTGAATCTGGTTGCGGCCGGCAACGGCGATGGAGATCATGGTTCCTTTCGCCCCTTCCTCGCAAAGCACACAGGCCGGGTATTTCATGTTCAGCCGTGAACCGATGTTGCCGTCCACCCATTCCATGGATCCGTTGCCCATGACCTTGGCCCGCTTGGTCACCAGGTTGATGATGTTGTCCGACCAGTTCTGCACGGTGGAATAACGGCAGCGGGCATTTTTGTGCACAAAGATCTCCACGATGGCCGCATGCAGTGAATCCTTGGAATACTGCGGTGCCGTACAGCCCTCGACATAATGGACATCCGCCCCTTCGTCAACGATGATCAGCGTGCGTTCAAACTGTCCCATCAGCTGTGAATTGATGCGGAAATAAGACTGCAGCGGTTTTTCCAGCTTGACCCCTTTAGGCACGTAAATGAAAGAGCCGCCGCTCCATACGGCCGTATTGAGCGCCGCATATTTATTGTCCGTATACGGTACCAGAGTGCCGAAATATTTGCGGACGAGGTCGGGATGCTCACGCAGTGCCGTATCGGTATCCAGGAAGATGACGCCTTTGGCCTCGACCTCTTCCAGCATGTTGTGATAAACGACTTCCGATTCATACTGCGTCGACACACCGGCCAGATATTTTGCCTCTGCCTGCGGGATGCCCAGACGGTCAAACGTGTTCTTGATCGTATCCGGTACTTCATCCCAGTTCTTGCCCTGTTTTTCGCTCGGCTTGATGTAATATGTATATTCGTCAAACTGAATGCCGGAAAGATCAGGCCCCCAGCTTGGATTTTTCTGTTCCATGAATGAATCATATGCCTTCAGGCGCAGTTCTTTCATCCACTGCGGTTCTTTCTTGATGTCGGAGATCGTCTCCACAACTTCCCTGCTCAATCCTGCCTGGGTCTTGTAGACACTGACATCTTCATCATGAAAGCCGTAGGCATATGTATCCTGGAGCTGCAGCTGATCATTCTTCATTGTTTTGCCCTTCACTTTCATCCAGTATTTCTTCCAGTGCCTTCCAACCGATCGTCGCGCATTTGATGCGGTTGGCCTGACGGCCGACATTGGCAAAGGCAACGGCTTCCTGCAGCAGCTCTTCATCGTATTCCTGCTGATCGATCATGGCCAGGTAGTTGCGAAGGATCGCTCTCGCCTGTGCAACGCTTTTTCCGCTCACCAGCTCACTCATGATCGATGTGGAAGCTGTCGCGATCGTGCAGGCAATGCCGTCAAAGCGGATATCTTTGACAACGCCGTCTTCCACCCTGCCCTGCACATAGATGTCATCGATACAGGAATCAGAGGCCATGTGTTTTTCCACATAGCCCTGATCTTTCACCAGTTCATGATGACGGGGATATTCATAATGATCCATGATGATCTGACGAAGCACCATCGGATCTTTCAACAAATCAGACATGTTGTTTCACGCTCCTTTAAAAAAAGATATTCAGACAGTTTTCCATCGTGCATCCCTTCAGCACTTCCAGGAAACGATCTGCCTCTTCTTTTGTATTATACAGATAGACACTGGCACGCAGCGTTGCGGATGTGCCCAGAAACTCGACCAGCAGCTTGGCGCAGTGCTGGCCGCTGCGCAAAGCGATGCCGTTGCTGTTGAAGTAGCTGGCCGCATCCTGGGCGAAGATATTTTTCACATTGAAAGTAATGATGCCGCTTTGCGCAGTTTCGTTATAGAGGACCACATGGTCCATCTGTTTCATTTTTTCGATCATATAGTTACGCAGCTGCAGTTCGTGACGATGGATGGCAACCATGCTCAGATGCTGCAAATAGTCAATGGCCGCTTTCATGCCCAGCACGCCTTCGATCGGCGGCGTGCCGCTCTCAAAGCGAAACGGCACTTCTTTGAGCTGCAGGTTGCCGCAGGCATCGAAACGGGCGTTGCTGCCGCCGCCCAGATACAGCGGCTCACACTGTTCCAGCAGCTCCTGTTTGC
>OLRK01001866.1_pt1 | contig 15325 bp, 14 predicted proteins | sample 1672911 | NCBI WGS metagenome assembly OLRK01 (sample SAMEA3136736, study PRJEB25190) | human gut metagenome | biome: human gut; feature: human-associated habitat; material: faeces | place: Austria | collected 2013 | reverse complement strand
CCATCCAAAAAGGAAATACACCACAAACTCTGCCAGTATAATGCCGATCATTCCGGTTCAATGTGTTCTTTTTTATGGGAATGATCGGCATTATACTGGCAGAGTTTGTGGTGTATTTCCTTTTTGGATGGGAGATGCATTTGAATACAACCTACTTAAATTCCACTATTTTCCTGGCCTATGCGGCCACCTTTCCGGATGAATGGTTCTATATTTACTTCATCCTTGCAGTAAAGGCAAAATGGCTGGCACTGTTTGATGGATTTTTCCTGATCATGGGCTTTGTCCAGGGGAACCTGGCAACTAAGATCGCGATCTTCCTGGCTCTTGGAAATTTCCTGGTGTTCTTCTTTATGACGAGGGATTACAAGCGCTACAGCCCCAAGGAGATTAAGCGGAAACAGGATTTTAAGGCTCAGACGACCATCCGCCCTGTAAACCGCGCCCGTCATAAGTGTGCAGTCTGCGGAAGGACCGATGAGGAGAGCCCGGGAATGGAATTCCGGTATTGTTCCAAATGCGAAGGAAATTATGAATACTGTATGGACCATCTGTATACCCACAAGCATGTGAAAAAAAATGAAGCCGGAAATGACGGCACGAAACCAGTTTAGCGGAGGTTTAGAAATGAAAAAGACAAAGATCGTATGTACCATGGGCCCCAATACAGGGGACAAAAATCTGATGAGGGCACTTGCTGAAAACGGCATGGATGTTGCCCGGTTTAATTTTTCACATGGTGATTATGCAGAACACCTGGGACGTTTGGAGCTTTTAAAGGAAGTGCGCAAGGAGCTGGATATACCGGTTGCAGCGCTGCTTGACACAAAGGGGCCGGAAATCCGTACCGGCGTGTTAAAGGACGGGAAGAAGGTAACCTTAAAGGAAGGGCAGCTTTACACCCTGACGACCAGGGAGGTAGTGGGAGATGATAGCGTAGGCTTTATCAACTACAGCGGCCTTAACGAGGATGTGTCTGCTGGAAATAAGATCCTGATTGATGACGGCCTTATCGAGCTTACAGTTGAGGAGGTAAAGGGGCAGGACATTGTCTGCCGCGTTATTAATGGCGGTGAGCTGGGGGAGAAGAAGGGTGTAAATGTACCCAATGTAAAGATCAAGCTTCCGGCCCTCACAGAGAAGGATAAGGAGGATATCCGTTTCGGAATTAAGCATGGCTTTGATTTTATTGCTGCCTCCTTTGTGCGTACAGCGGACTGTATCCGTGAGATCAAGGAGATGCTGGAGGCAGAGGGCTCCTGCATTAAGGTGATCGCAAAGATTGAAAATGCAGAGGGAATTGAGAACCTGGATGAGATCATTGAAGCTTCTGACGGGATCATGGTAGCCCGCGGCGATTTAGGCGTTGAGATCCCGGCCCAGCAGGTTCCGCATATTCAGAAGGAGATCATCCGCAAGTGCAATGAGGCCTGCAAGACCGTTATCACTGCAACCCAGATGCTGGATTCTATGATCCGCAACCCAAGGCCTACAAGAGCTGAGGTGACAGACGTTGCCAATGCGGTATATGACGGCACAGATGCAGTGATGCTTTCCGGCGAGACTGCTATGGGCAAATATCCGGTAGAGGCTTTAAAGATGATGGTTTCCATTGTAGAGGAAACGGAAAATCATCTTGATTACAGCGGTTACAGGGCCCGCAAGGTCAGCGAGCAGAATATGAAGAATATTTCCAACGCTGTTTGTTTTGCATCCGTATCCACAGCTCATGATCTGGGGGCAGATGTGATCATTGCTCCTACGATCACAGGCTTTACCTCCACGATGCTCTCAAAGTGGCGTCCATCTGCAAGGATCATCGGTATGTCCCCAAGCATGGCGACCGTACGCCAGATGCAGATCCAGTGGGGTGTAACTCCGGTATGGTCAAGAAGGGCAGAGTCAACGGATGAGCTGATTGAAAGCTCAGTTGGTGAGTTAAAGAAGAAGGATTTAGTTAAAACAGGGGAGCTGGCAGTGATCACTGCAGGCGTTGTAACCTATGCGCGCCGCCATGAGGCAGCAACCCAAACAAATATTATGCGTGTTATTACAGTGGACTAAGAAATGCTTTAGCCCTTATTTTGGCCTGCGCCGGGAATCATGGACTTGATTCCCGGCGCACTTTCAAAAGAGGATATAAAACATACATAAGGGAGGAAAGAACGTGGAGAAGAAGCCGTTCGTGTCGATTGAGACTTTAAAGGAAATTGAAAAGACCTACCCAACGCCCTTTTATCTTTATGATGAAAAGGGAATCCGCGAAAATGCCATGCGGTTAAAAAAGGCATTTTCCTGGAACAAGGGATATAAGGAGTATTTTGCCGTAAAAGCTACGCCCAATCCCTTTATACTGAAGATCCTGCAGGAGCTTGGCTGCGGTACTGACTGCTCCTCCATGACAGAGCTGATGCTCTCTGAGGCCTGCGGCTTCTGTGGCCATGATATCATGTTTTCTTCCAATGATACGCCGCCTCAGGAATTTGCCTATGCGGACAAGCTGGGAGCGATCATTAACCTGGATGATTTTACCCATATTGAGTGCCTGGAAAAGACTCTGGGCCATATTCCGGAGACCATCAGCTGCCGTTTTAATCCCGGAGGCGTGTTTAAGATCAGCAATGATATTATGGACAACCCCGGAGATGCAAAGTACGGAATGACAAGGGAGCAGATGATCGAGGCATTCCGCATTTTAAAGGCAAAGGGGGCAAAGCATTTTGGAATCCATGCTTTTTTAGTCAGCAATACAGTTACCAATGATTACTACCCTATGCTTGCAGAGATCCTCTTTGAGCTGGCAGTGGAGCTGAAGAAAAAGACAGGGGCTCATATTTCCTTTATTAATCTGTCCGGCGGCGTCGGGATCCCCTATCGTCCGGATCAGGAGCCCAATGATATTATGGCGATCGGCGAGGGAGTAAGAAAGGTTTATGAGAAGGTACTTGTACCTGCAGGGATGGATGATGTGGCCCTGTGCACAGAGCTTGGCCGTTTTATGCTGGGACCCTATGGATGTCTGGTAACAAAGGCGGTTCATGAAAAGCATACATATAAGGAATATATCGGTGTGGATGCCTGTGCTGTAAACCTTATGCGCCCTGCCATGTACGGCGCTTACCATCATATTACCGTGATGGGAAAGGAGGATGCGCCTCTGGATCATACATATGATGTAGTGGGTTCCCTGTGCGAGAACAATGATAAGTTTGCCATTGACCGCATGCTGCCAGAGATTAATATGGGGGATTTCCTTGTAATTCATGATACAGGGGCTCACGGCTTTGCAATGGGCTATAACTATAATGGAAAGCTTAAATCTGCGGAGCTCCTTTTAAAGGAGGATAATTCCGTTCAGCTGATCCGCAGGGCGGAGACACCCGGGGATTATTTTGCTACCTTTGATTTTGTGAAAGATGCCCCCTGGTTGAACGGTTACTTGTAAACAGGCGATGACGGTGTTAGGAGGTGCTGATTTTGGATAAAATTGGATTTATTGGAATGGGAAATATGGGGTTTGCCATTTTAAGAGGCCTGCTGGAAAGCGGGGAGAAGGAGCGGCTGTGGTTTACAGCTGCCCATAAGGAAAAGATGGAGCAGGTTACAGGGGAGACAGGCGTAGCCCATGCTTCCTCCAATGCAGACTGTGCAGCCGGATCAAAGTATGTGGTACTGGCTGTAAAGCCGCAGTATTTCGATACGGTCTTTCAGGAGATAAGCCCGGTGCTCACAAAAGAGCATATTGTGATTTCCCTGGCGCCCGGCATTTCCATCCAGAATATAGGGGAACGTCTGGGAGGAAAGGCGAGGGTGATCCGGGCAATGCCCAATACCCCTGCAATGCTGGGAGCAGGAATGACAGGCCTTGCCTATGAGGCTTCTCTGTTTACGGAGGAGGAGAAGGCACAGGTAGAGAAGATCTTTTCTGCCTGCGGCCGTGTAGAGCTGGTAGAAGAGCGGCAGATGGATGCAGTGGGCTGTGTCAGCGGCTGTTCCCCTGCCTTTGTGTACATGTTTATTGAGGCGCTGGCAGACGGAGGCGTGAAATACGGGCTTTCCAGGAGGGCGGCCTATGAGATGGCAGCCCAGACTGTAATGGGAAGCGCTCGGATGGTGCTGGAGACAGGGAAGCATCCGGGCCAGTTAAAGGATGAGGTCTGCTCCCCGGGAGGAACTACGATCGCAGGGGTGTCTGCCCTTGAGGAGTATGGCTTCCGAAGTGCAGTGATAAAGGCGGCAGATGCATGCTATGAAAAAAGCCAGAGGATGAAATAAGGGGCGCTTTTGAGTGGGAAGGAGACTGTGATGGAAGAGAAGAAAATGGAGGAGGGCGTTGTTGTACGCCTTGACCGCCAGTTAAAGTATGAAGGGAATATTTTAAAGATTTATGAGGATAAGGTACTGGCCAATGGCCATGAAGCCCGGTGGGATTATATCCACCATGACGGGGCTGCAGCTGTGCTGCCTGTGGATAAGGATGGGAAGATCCTTATGGTGCGTCAGTACCGCAATGCCCTGGACCGGTTTACTCTGGAGATTCCGGCTGGGAAGCTGGATGACCCTAAGGAGCCCAAGATCGAATGTGCCTACAGGGAGCTGGAAGAGGAGACAGGTTACCGCTGTGAAAACCTGGAATACCTGATGAGCCTTAATACAACAGTGGCTTTCTGTGATGAAGCGATCGATATTTTTGTGGCCCATAACCTGATCCCCTCCAAACAGCACCTGGATGAGGATGAGGTGATCAATGTAGAGCGCTGGGAGCTTTCAGACCTGGAAAACCTGATTTATGAGGGAAAGCTGACGGATGGGAAAACCATTGCGGCTATTATGGCTTATGCCAGGAAATACAGGTCAGTGGATAAGAAGGACAGCCTGATTTAAGGTGAGCCTGTTCTGTTTTTGCTTTTCTGGTCATATGAATGGGGTAAAAGATGGCAGAGGGGAAACAGGATGGCCGGAAGGATCAAACGGATGATCTGCAGTGTGCACTTTGGATATGAAGACTGGCTGCTGCTGTGCTTTCTTCTTGGGGTATGTGCAGGCACAGCGGCAGCTCTTTTCTTTGGAGAAATAAGCCTTCAGGGGGCTGTTTTTGGCCTTGAGGAAGGGGCAAAGGGCCCTTCTCTGGAAGGCTTTTTTTCGCTTCTGCAGTTCAGGCTTTCACAGGCAGGGCTTGGCTGGCTTACAGGTCTTACTGTGTGCAGCAGTGCCCTGTTCGGCATCCTTACGCTGTATCTGGGCATGAGCCTGGGAGCGTCCGTCTCTCTTCTTACCATGCAGAAGGGACTTCTGGGCCCTCTGTATTTTGGCGGGCTGATCCTGCCTCAGAGCCTGTTTTATGGTTTTGTGTGGTATATCCTTGCAGGCTGGGCTGCACCGGGAGGAAAAAAGCTTCATCTGGCAGGCGCTATTTTCCTGATTGGGATCATGGCTGTGGGAGTGTACCTGGAAATACATTGACTGTCGGGATATGATTAAATATTTGCAGCAGATCTTACAATATGTGGCATAGGAAAAGGAACGCTGTGCCACATGTTGTGTATGTTATGTAAATCAGTCCTTTTTGGCTGTAAAAGTGGGAAAAATCCGTTTGATTTTACCTGAAAATACAGCTATAATGATAAAAAGCCCGCCATTTTCCGGTGTTTTTCGGCAATGGATGGGCTTTTTAAAATTCAGTATTGGGATACAGGGGAAGGGACATGACGTCGGAGATAAAAAGCTTTGAAGGCTACTTGAAAAATGAGAGAAAAACATCAAAAAATACAGAGGTTTCCTATCTGAGGGATTTAGCACAGATGGCGGCCTTTTTAGAGGAAAAGGGGATCACCTCAGTGGAAAAGGTGACAAAGACCAGTTTAAACTCCTATCTTCTTTATCTTGAGAAGGAGGGGAAGGCAGCCTCCACTATATCCAGGGAGCTGGCTTCCATAAAGTCCTTTTTTCATTATCTCTACAGTCAGGGAAGGATTTTCAGAGACCCGTCAGAAACGCTGAAAGCCCCTAAAATAGAGAAGAAAGCACCGGTAATCCTGACGGTGGAGGAAGTGACGGCTCTTCTTGGACAGCCCGGAAGCGCTACACCAAAAGAAATCCGGGACAAGGCCATGCTGGAGCTTTTGTACGCAACGGGAATCAGAGTGTCGGAGCTGGTGGGGCTTGGGCTTTCGGATGTGAATATGCAGGTGGGATATATTGTATGCCGTGACGGCCAGCATGAGCGCATTGTGCCCTTTGGGCCGGCTGCCAGGCAGGCATTGTCATTTTATTTAAGCAACGGGCGCAGCCAGCTTTTAAAGGGGCAGGAATCCCAGTGGCTGTTTACCAACTGCAATGGGAAGCCAATGACCCGGCAGGGCTTCTGGAAGATCGTAAAATATTATGGCGAGAGATCCGGAATCCAGACAGATATTACCCCCCATACCCTGCGCCATTCGTTTGCGGCCCATCTCTTAAAAAGCGGTGCAGATATCCATGCAGTGCAGGCTATGCTGGGCCATTCTGACGCATCCACCACTCAGATGTATGCGGCTTATACACGCTGATCTTGGCGAGGACAGGCTGCTTAATCGGAAGCTCACTCATCACAGCCTGTACAGGTGAGAAGCTGTTTCGCGTAGGCGCTGGCACAGCTCTCCTGCGTTAATAGCTGGGGGCTGTAGGGCACATAGGTAATGGCAGATCTGTAATCTTCCTTTAAAGAAGGGCTCCACAGTGCTTCAAACTGAGGGAGGAAGAGCCCCTGTTTGCGGCAGTAGCAGGTGCGGGCCGTTGCTTTTTTCCGGGCGGACTTGTCTACATATTCCCCTACACTTTTATGGATGGCAGTATCCTCCAGGGGAAGATAGTAGTAGTCTTTATAATTTTCATAAAAATATTTAAGCTCTCCCTCAAAGAGGGATACGTTGCATGTAAGGGCGTCCTGGTGGAATTCAAGGCTTACCAGGGCGCTGTCTCGTTCTATGGGCCTTGGAAGGGGGCAGGAGGTTTTAAAGATGAGATGGAGGAAGGGGGCATTATCCCTGCGGTACAGCTCCTGGGTGTCTAAAACGAGGGGCTGCTCCATCATGTCCGCGTAGCTTAAAATGGGGAGGATGGCAGGCATCCCCCGCAGGTCATCTGCATTGTGGAGGATCAGAAGGTGATAGAGGCTATCCTCATGGCTCCTTAAATACTGGTGGTAAATATCAATGAGCTGGCCTCCGGAATAGACATCCTGGCGGCTTATATGAAGGAAGGCTTCAATGGACTTCTGCTTCATGCTGGGGAGCTTCAGAAGCTTTTTTAAGGGCTTTATTTTTTTGTAGATATCCAGGCTGATGACGGAATCAAAATTATAGGGAAGCTTCAGGCGGCGGCAGCATTTTAAGAGATAGGGGATGTCAAAGCCGTCCCCGTTAAAATGGATCAGCACCTTAAAGCGTTTCAGAAAGTTGAAAAAGGCCTCCAGCACCTGGGCCTCCGCCTGCCGGGTATCGGCAAACCACTGGATCAGCTTCCAGCCAAAGCCGTCATGGTAGACGCAGCCAATAAGGTAGAGCTGGGAGGTGTCGCCGGAGAAGCCGGTGGTTTCAATATCAAAAAACAGCAGATCCCGGAGGGGCGCAATGCGCTCTAAAGGGTATGTAATATCAGGGGAAACAGGATGTTTTATTGTGATCATAAAGCTGCTCCTTTATCCAAATTGCCGTATCCTGCGGCAAGAATTAGTTTAGCTTATTTTGAGGGCGGATGCAAGAGGGGAAGCTTGAAGCGGGGCGCTTGCATTGGAGCAGTGGGTATGTTATGATGTAGGGCAGAGAAAAAAGGAAAAGGATGAAGCAATGATTTCGTATGTAAAGGGAATCCTGGCAGAGGTTTTGGAGGACAGGATCATCGTGGAAACAGGCGCCATTGGGCTGGCGGTGTTTGTGCCGGGCGCAGTGCTGAATGAGCTTCCGAAGCTTGGAAGCCAGGTGACGGTTTATACCTATTTTCAGGTGCGGGAGGATGCCATGAGCCTGTACGGCTTTCTATATAAGCAGGATGTTTAAGCAGCTGATCGGGGTAAACGGTATTGGCCCCAAGGCAGCGCTGGGGATCCTGTCAGTGCTGCGGCCGGATGACCTGCGCCTTGCCATTGTAAGCGGGGATGTGAAGGCGCTGACAAGGGCTCCGGGTGTTGGTGCAAGGACGGCCCAGCGCCTGATCCTTGATCTGAAGGATAAGGTTTCCATGGATGAGGTTGTGGAGCGCCTTGCTTTTTCCGGAGAGGAAGCTGCAAATGCAGGGGCAGGCATGGCGGAGGCTGCAAAGGAGGCAGTCCAGGCTCTGGTGGCCCTTGGCTACAGCAATATGGAGGCATCCAGGGCTGTAGGGAAGGTAGAGCTTACGGAGGATATGGATTCGGAGGCAGTTTTAAAGGCTTCCCTGCGCCATCTTTCCTTTTTATAGAGGGTTTTAAGAAATAGCCCGACAGGGCCGGGCAGTCACTGCCTGAGTAAGGATAACAACAGCTGAGGTGTATATGGAACGCAGAATTATAACAACAGATGCAACAGAGGAAGACGAGCGCATTGAAAATACGCTGCGCCCCCAGTGCCTGAAGGATTATGTGGGGCAGGAAAAGCTTAAGTCCACCCTGAATATTTATATAGAAGCAGCTAAAAACCGTGGGGAGGCACTGGATCATGTGCTGTTTTACGGCCCTCCCGGTCTTGGAAAAACGACCCTGGCGGGGATCATTGCCAATGAAATGGGAACCAGGATGAAGGTAACCAGCGGCCCGGCGATCGAAAAGCCCGGGGAGATGGCAGCTATTTTAAATAACCTGCAGGAGGGGGATGTGCTGTTTGTAGATGAAATCCATCGCCTGAACCGCCAGGTGGAGGAGGTGCTGTACCCTGCCATGGAGGATTTTGCCATTGATGTAATGCTGGGAAAGGATTCCACCTCCCGGTCGATCCGTCTGGAGCTTCCTCATTTTACACTGGTAGGAGCCACTACAAGGGCCGGGCTTTTGACCGCTCCGCTGAGGGACCGCTTCGGCGTTGTGCAGAGGCTGGAATTTTATACGCCGGGGGAGCTGACGCAGATCATCCTTCATTCGGCCCGGGTGCTGGGGGTAGAGATTGAGGAGTCCGGAGCACTGGAGCTTGCAAGACGTTCCAGAGGGACCCCGAGGCTTGCAAACCGCCTGTTAAAGCGGGTGAGGGATTTTGCACAGGTAAAGTATGAGGGGGTTATTACGAAAGAGGTAACGGATTTTGCCCTTGATATTATGGATGTGGACAAGCTGGGATTAGACCAGAATGACAGGAATATCCTTCTTGCGATCATTGAGAAATTTTCCGGAGGCCCGGTGGGGCTTGATACTCTGGCAGCCTCCCTTGGGGAGGATGCGGGAACTCTGGAGGATGTGTATGAGCCCTATCTTCTGATGAACGGGCTCATTAACCGAACTCCGAGAGGCCGGGTTGCCACAGAGCATGCCTACCACCATCTGGGCTTGAGCCAGGAATAAGGGTATGTTATACTTAAATGGGACAATTCAGAAACTTGAGAGCAGCAGCCCGGGAGGCAAAGAAAATGGACACAAAGAATTATACACAGGTTTTAATTGATGGAAAAATATATATGCTGGGCGGAAGTGAGGATGAGGGATATCTTCAGAGAACTGCCAGCTATGTAAATGAAAAGATCGCCGAAGTGCGGAAGTTTCCGGGCTTTTTAAAGCAGAGTGACGATTATCAGGAAGCGATGATCGAGCTGAATCTGGCAGATGATTATTTTAAGGCCCAGGAGCGGGCAGATACCATGGAGCGCCTGCGAAACGATATGGAGAAGGAAACCTACAGCTTAAAGCATGAGCTGGTAAGCACCCAGATGAAGCTGGAGGCAGTGTTAAAGGACCTGGAGGAGCGCCAGCGCCAGATGGAGGAGCTTAACCGAAGGACTGCACAGCTGGAGCGGGAATTAAAGCAGATGACAAAAGAGCGGGATGAGGCAGCAGCTATGGAGCAGTTTCTTAAGCCGCAGTCAGAGGCAGGCGTGCGGGATGAGGTCAGAAGCTTTACTGGCCCAAGGATCTCCGATGAGGAGCTTGCCAGGCGGGCTCTGGAGTCAGCAAGAAAAGCAAATTCCCATAAGGGACATAGATAGGAACAGGGGGAATGTCTTATGGATCTGCGTAGGACATTCTTTTTTATCAAATCCGCCGGAAGGCGGGGAAATGGAGAGAACATGGAAAAAAGAAACGTGGAGCTTTTAGCTCCGGCCGGCTCCTTTGCCAGCATGAAGGCAGCAGTTGCGGCAGGGGCTGATGCAGTTTATATGGGCGGGCCCCGCTTCGGGGCAAGGGCTTATGCGGATAATCCGGATGAGCTGGGGATGCTGGAGGCGATCGACTATGTGCATCTTCATGGCCGCCGCCTTTATATGACCGTGAATACCCTGTTTAAGGAGGAGGAGCTAGGAGCGCTTTATGGGTATCTGCTCCCCTACTATAAGCGGGGGCTGGATGGGGTCATTGTCCAGGATTTAGGGGCCCTTAGGCTTATCAGGGAGGCATTTCCGGGGCTGGAGCTTCATGCCAGCACCCAGATGACCATTACCAGCGCCTACAGCGCAAAGCGGATGAAGCAGCTGGGCTGCTGCCGCGTAGTTCCTGCCAGGGAGCTGTCTTTGGAGGAAATCCGGCATATTTATGAGGAAACAGGCCTTGAGATCGAATGCTTTGTCCATGGGGCGCTGTGCTACTGCTATTCAGGCCAGTGCCTGATGAGCAGCCTTATTGGAGGCCGCAGCGGCAACCGGGGGCGCTGCGCACAGCCCTGCCGCCTTCCCTACAGCACGGATCACGGCGGCAGCCGGGAGCAGTTCCTTTTAAATCTGAAGGATCTGTGCACACTGGACATCCTTCCGCAGATCTTGCAGGCCGGAGTTTATTCCATGAAGATAGAAGGCCGAATGAAGAGCCCACGGTATACAGCTGGTGTGGTAAGTATTTACCGCAAATATGTGGACTTATACCTGAAATATGGGGAGGAAGGCTACTATGTGGAGCCGGAGGATAAGAAAGCCCTTCTTGACCTTTTTGACAGGGGCGGCTTTACAGAAGGGTATTACGGGCAGCACAACGGAAAAGACATGGTGGCCCTGGGAGCAAAGCCGGGCTTTCGGGAGGGAAACCAGGCCCTCTTTGATCATCTTGACAAAAACTTTGTGGAAAAGGAAGTAAAGGAGGAAATCTGCGGGGCTGCACAGTTTAAGGAAGGGGAGCCCTCTGCTTTTACCTTAACTCATGGGGATGTAAGCGTCACAGTTTACGGACAGGCCCCCCAGGCAGCCCAGAACCAGCCTATGAGCCGGGAGAAGGCAGAAAAGCAGTTAAACAAGACAGGAAATACGCCCTTCTGTTTTAAGGAGCTTTCTGCAGATATAGAAGGGGCGCTGTTTATGCCGGTGCAGGCATTAAATGAGCTTCGCAGGATGGGGCTGGAGGCCTTGAACCAGGCAATTTTAGGCCAGTGGAGCCGAAACGAGGCCGGGGAGCCTCAAAATCTGGAAAATCAGCCGGCATCCGGAGAAGTCCTGCCGGAATCCGGCTTTCCCGCCTTTACAGCCTCCGTACAAAATGAAAGTCAGCTTGAGCCCCTTTTAAGCTGTAAGGAGACAGGGGCCATCTATTTAGACAGCACCGGTTTTGAGCCGGATACCTGGCAGGCTATGGCAGAGCGCTGCCATAAGGCGGGAAAGCAGTGCTTCCTGATCCTGCCTCATATTTTCCGCACCCATGCGATCAAGGTGTTTGCAGGCGCAAAAAGGAAGTTGCTGGAGGCTGGCTTTGATGGGCTTCTTGTGCGCACCCTGGAGGAGGTGCAGTGGATGGAGGAGGAGGGGATCGGGCTTCCCTTTGGCCTGGATGCATCGGTGTATGCATGGAATCACGCTGCAGTCCGTACATTAAAGGAAACGGGAGCTGCTTTTCTCACTATGCCCTGGGAATTAAACAGCCGGGAGCTGGGGCCTGTGGTGTCTGCCTGCGAGGAAGAAAAGATTCCAAGCCAGCTGATCGTCTACGGACATGCGCCTATGATGGTATCGGCTCAGTGCATCACAAGGACAACAGGGGGCTGCAGCCATAAAAAGGGCCTTCTTTACATGAAGGACAGGACCGGGGCTATGCTTCCGGTACAAAACCACTGTGATTTCTGCTATAACACCATTTTAAACCCGCTGCCTCTGTCCCTTCTTGGAAGTGCAGGGCTTATTGAAAAAATGGGGATAAGCAGCATCCGCCTTCAGTTTACGGTGGAAAACCGGGAGAATGTGGAAAAAATCCTCAGTGTATTTGTGACCTCCTTTGTAAAGGGGCAGGAGGCAGAGGAGCCGGTGAAGGACTTTACAAGAGGCCATTTTAAACGCGGAGTGGAGTAAAGCCTATGACAAATCTGATCGTTGAACTGTCAAATTATGTGATGATCCTCCTTATGGCAGTGTACACCTACGGGAATTTCCGATATTTTTCTTTAAAGGAGGAGGAGCGGCAGAACCGGGTATGTGCCGGTCAGATCCGTGCCATGTTTGCCATTCATGCGGTGGCTTATATGGTCATGTACCTGCAGACGGAGGACGAAACCTTAAAAAACAGCCTGCTGGCCTTTTTTACAGCCCAGGTGATATTTTTCCTGTGCTACATTTATCTGTATCGGGCCCTTTACCGGAACGTATCAAGGCTTTTGGTAAACAATACCTGTATGCTGCTGTGCGTGGGGCTTATTATGCTGACAAGGCTTTCCTTGGGGGATGGGCTGGAGCGGGCTGTGCGCCAGTTTGTGATCATCGTTATTTCAGCGGTGGTCTGTTTTCTGCTTCCCTGGATCATGGAGCGGTTCTGGCAGCTTTACCGGTTCCAGTGGTTCTATGCAGGCCTTGGCATGGGACTTCTTTTGATCGTGTGGGCTGCCGGGGATGAAAGCTTCGGGGCCCAGCTTTCCCTGTCTGTTGCAGGGGTGTCTATACAGCCCTCAGAGTTTGTAAAGATCAGCTTTGTATTTTTTGTGGCTTCCATGTTTTACCAGTCGGTAAGCTTTCAGTCGGTGTGCGCTACAACGGCTGTGGCAGCAGCCCATGTGCTGATCCTGGTGCTGTCAAAGGATTTGGGCGGGGCCCTGATCTTCTTTGTAAGCTATATTTTCATGCTGTTTATTGCCACAGGAAATGTGCTTTATGTGGGGGCAGGGGGGCTTCTCGGCTGCGGTGCATCCATGGCAGCCTGCCAGCTGTTTGACCATGTGCGCCGCCGGGTAGAGGCCTGGAAAAATCCATGGGCGGACATTGATAATAAGGGCTATCAGATCACCCAGTCCCTGTTTGCCATTGGCACCGGAGGCTGGCTTGGCTCAGGGCTGTGCCAGGGGATGCCCCAGAAGATCCCTGTTGTGGAAAAGGATTTTATTTTTTCTGCCATCTCTGAGGAGCTTGGGGGGATTTTTGCGCTGTGCCTGGTGCTTATCTGCCTGGGCTGCTTTATCCAGTTTATGATGATCGCAGTGAGGATGCAGGCTGTGTTTTATAAGCTGATCGCAGTGGGACTTGGCATGGAATATATTGTCCAGGTCTTTCTGACTGTAGGAGGAGTTACAAAATTTATCCCATCTACTGGCGTTACCCTTCCCTTTGTAAGCTATGGCGGAAGCTCTGTCTTAAGTACCTTTATGCTGTTTGGGATTATCCAGGGGCTTTATATTTTAAAGCGAAACGATGAAGAAGAGATGGAACAGGAGGGAGCCTGATGGCAAAAAAAGAAAAGAAAAACCCAAAAGCCAACCGGAATATCCTGGCTGTGACTTATGGCGTAGCAGCCCTGTTTCTGGTGCTGGCGGTTTATTTTGGTTATTTCCTTTTTGCAAAGCGGGAGCAGGTGATCAACAATACCTATAATTCCAGGCTGGACCGTTTTTCGGAGCAGATCATAAGGGGGAGGCTTCTGGCCTCAGACGGTGAGACGGTGCTGGCAGATACACAGACGGATGAAAACGGGAAGGAGACAAGGGTTTATGCCTATGGGGATGTGTTTGGCCATGTGCTGGGCTATATCTCAAAAGGGAAAACAGGGCTTGAGGCCGGGGCAAATTACTACCTCCTTACTTCCCATGTCAACCTGGCGGAGCAGATAGTCAATGAGCTTGGGGGGCAGAAGACGCCCGGGGATGATGTAGTTACTACCCTTGATACAGAGCTTCAGCAGGCCGCATTCAGCGCCCTGGGAGACAGGCGCGGGGCGGTGATCGCACTGGAGCCGGATACAGGAAAGATTTTGGCCATGGTTTCAAAGCCGGGCTATGATCCCAACCGCCTGACAAAAGACTGGGAGAGCCTGACAAGCAGTGAAAATGACCAGGGGCAGCTTTTAAACCGGACTGCCCAGGGGCTGTATCCTCCCGGCTCTACCTTTAAGATCGTGACGGCCCTGGAATATATACGGGAGCACCCGGAGGATTATAAGGAATTTCAGTTTGACTGTGACGGTGTTTATGAGACAGGGGAATATGCCATTAAATGCTACCACAGCAATGTTCACGGAAGCCAGGATTTTACCCAGGCCTTTGCCAATTCCTGCAACGGCGCCTTTGCAAGCATGGGTCTGGGGCTGGACCTGGAAGCTTTGCAGGAGACGACAGAGGGACTTCTTTTTGGAGTGCCCCTGCCTTTTACGGCGCTTCCCAGTAAAAGCAGCAGCTTTCAGATGAAGCCGGGGGCGGATACATGGGAAATCCTCCAGACCTCCATTGGACAGGGCATGACTCAGATGACGCCTCTGCATAATGCCATGATCACGGCTGCCATTGCAAATGGAGGCACCCTGATGACTCCATATCTGGTGGACAGTGTAAAAAGCGCAGCCGGGGAAGAGGTGAAAAAGTTTGTTCCCACTGCTTATGGAAGCCTGATGACAGCCTGGGAGGCAGAGCAGCTGACAGAGCTGATGACTGCGGTTGTGACCGAAGGCACCGGCTCGGCCGTGAGGACGGATGCTTACACAGCAGCTGCAAAAACAGGTTCTGCGGAGTTTGACAAGACAAAGGAGACCCATGCATGGTTTACAGGCTTTGCACCGGCAGAGGATCCAAAGCTTGTTGTGACAGTGCTGGTGGAGGAGGCCGGAAGCGGCGGAAGGGCTGCGGCCCCCATAGCCAGGCAGCTCTTTGATATTTACATGGGACGCCAGTAGAGGTAACAGTCCAGCCATACATCTTCTTGTCCGTTAAAAACGGACAAGAAGCCTCGGGCGTCCGCCCTATGAAGATTTAGGCAGTAAAACGCTTATGAAAGCAAGCTT
>OLRK01001861.1_pt1 | contig 15347 bp, 16 predicted proteins | sample 1672911 | NCBI WGS metagenome assembly OLRK01 (sample SAMEA3136736, study PRJEB25190) | human gut metagenome | biome: human gut; feature: human-associated habitat; material: faeces | place: Austria | collected 2013 | reverse complement strand
CAGCATCCGGAAGCGCGAATAATGGACTTTCATTTGATTGATAATTTGCCACATTGCCCGCTGACCGGCAATCGCGAAGATATGCTCATGAAATTCACTGTCCAGCGCGTAGAATTCATCCGGCGTCCGCTTCTGCGCGATTGCCTGACGCTGCCGTTCCAGATCCATTTTCAGCTGCTGCAGCTGGACTGGGGTCCGCCGCTCGATACCATCTTTCAGGATTTGAATTTCCACGATTGTCCGCATATTGATCGTGGCCATGACTAACTCCATATCAATCAGCGACACCTTTGTTCCCCGCTGCGGTAAGACTTCCAGCAAGCCATCGTTGCACAACCGCAGAAACACGTCGCGAACCGGCGTTCGGGACACCTCAAACCGACGGGATATTTCATTTTCACTGATCAAGGCCCCCGGTTCAATTTTCAGATCGATAATTTCTTCCTTTAACTGATTGTAGATCTCCAATTTATCCATCCTGAGTCCCCCTCATACAGTTAGTATACAAGGTGTCCGGAAGGGATTCAAGGTTCAATTTTCCGCGCCATTTCAGGCGAAAGTCTCACAGCCGCCCCCAAGCATGATATAATGCTTGCGATAAGGAGGACAAGCTATGAAATTTTTAGTCGTTTCTGATATCCACGGCTCTGCCGATTACACAAAAAAAGCACTTGAAGCCTATACCCTGCACAAGCCGGATCAAATCCTGCTGCTGGGCGATATTCTCTATCACGGGCCGCGCAATCCGCTGCCGCAGGGCTACAATCCCCAGGAAGTCGTTGCGCTGCTCAATCCGCTGGCCGATAAAATCATTGCCGTCCGCGGCAACTGCGACGCTGAAGTAGACCAAATGCTGCTGAATTTTGATATTCTGCGCGACTGCGCAACCCTTTTCCTGGGCGGACGCCGGATTACGGCGACGCATGGTCATCTGTTCCCGCTCGACCCGCCGCCGCACAGCTTCCCCGGCGATATCTATTTGTTCGGCCATATTCATATTCCTGTCATCCGGCAGGAAAACGGAATCACGCTGCTCAATCCCGGCTCAATTACGCTGCCAAAAGAAAATTCACCCCACACCTATGCACTGCTTGATGAACACGGGTTTACAATCATGACCATCGATCACGAGGTCTATCAATCGCTTACCTTCTAAATGCCAATGAAAATCTAGCGATAGCCGCTGTTAAAATGATTTTTCAGCAGCGGCTTATCCCTTAACTGCACCGAGCTTCTCCTCATTGGGAAGCTCTTTTTTACGTTCGTCAATCAACAGACAGAGCACCGCTGCCCATTGATCCTCCGCCTCCTTTAACGTAATTTTGACCACCTCCCCCTGATTCATTAAATGCCGCTGAGCCACCGGAGCGATGTAATAAATAGGCTGAGTGATCGAATCCAGCACCAGCTGATTCTCCCGGACTTCCATCTCAGTTCGCTTCCATTGACAGGAAGGCAAGGTATGCCGGATGCGGTATTGATCTCTTTTGGTACCCAGCTTCATCCGCTGAGCTTGTTTCCAGACCTGCTGAAGCATCGCCGTCGGCAGCGACTGATAAGCATCCGGCAAGGGCGCGTCTTCTATCAAGTGAGGTTGATGGATCATCGCGTCAAATAATTCTTCGCGGAACTGCGCGGCGCTGTGGCTTAAGGCGCAGAGCTGGCGGCGCTGCGACAAGGTTGGAAAACATGTAATTTTCACATTCATAATCATGGGAATAATCTCCTCCTACTAATACTATTGCGCTTTTTTTACAAAAGCCTCCCAGATTTCAGAAATTTCTTCCATTTTCTTGTCTCAATTTTGTCCCAAATCGTTCCAAATCCCCCTTTCCCATCCTTCATTCCCTAAAATGAAGATCAAGACAATAGATCAACAGGACAAACTGCGGATCTCTTCTTCTCCCCCCCCATTTCAAGATTACAGCGAATAGAAAAGAAAGTAAGAATCAAAAAACCTCCGGTAATCTTAACAATTACAGAAGGCTCTTATGGCTATTCTCCTCATCACGAGTTCAGGTTTGCAGAAAACGGAAGCAAAGGCAAAAAGCCCAATCTCTATTGTTCCTGCATTAACCGGTCCAGGCGCGGATTCGCAACTTCACGGATCCGGCCATCTTCGATATAGACTTTCGCCAACCGATCACTCAGCAAAGTCAAAACTTCATACGGAATCGTTCCCAACTCCCGCGCCACCTGTTCCAACGGAAGATGCGGGCCGAATAGTTCAACCTTCGTTCCCACCGGAAACGCGTGCGGCAGCCGGATCATCGCCTGATCCATGCAGATCCGCCCGACAAAGTCGCCGGTTTCCCCTTCAATCCAGCATTGCCGCCCCTGATGCTTGCGAATCCAGCCGTCGGCATAACCGATCGGCAAGGTTCCGATCCACTCCTCTTTCTGCGTCGTATAGGTCGCCCCATAACCCACCGGCTGCCCTGCCGGCAACGCCTTGACATAGACCAATCGGCTGTACAAGCTGACGCACGGCTTCAGCGCCGTCGCGTAGGAAGTCACGCCGAACATCGCCAGTCCGCAGCGGACCGCATTGCCCGGCGCCTTCGGATAATGCACAGCCGCATCGGAATTACTGCTGTGCACCCAGCGAAACGGCGTATCCAAAGCACGGACAATGTGCTCGAACCGAGCCGCCTGATCGTCCGTCATCCCATTATCCGGATTATCCGAGCAGGCAAAGTGCGTGAAAATACCTTCCACCAAGGCGCCATTTTCCTGCAGCAGCGTTAACATCGCCTGCAGTTCGTCAAGATTCCCCGTTCCGATGCGGTGCATACCGGTATCCACTTTTAAGTGTACTCTCAAACCCCTGACCGGGATCTGAACCAGCTCTTTAACCCAATCCAGCGATACTGCCGGCACCGCCAGATCATACCGCAGAAGCAGCTCCGCTTGAGACGGATCCACGACGCCTAAGATTAAAACCGGCGCCGTTATTCCCTGATACCGTAACGACACCGCCTCATCCAAGCTCGACACCGCCAACATCGCGGCTCCCGCTTCCAAGGCTGCCCGCGCAACCGGACCATCGCCGGCGCCGTAACCATTCGCTTTGATCACCGCGATAAACTGCCGGTCGGTCTGCCGGCGCAGCCAGCGGATATTTTCTTTGATCTGATCCAGGTCGACCTCTACCCAGCTCTCCCGATAAAACATGTCTGTTCCTCTTTTCCTGATTTCACCCTGCCGCTTAGACAAAGCGGGATGTCGTATAAGCCAGATAAACCCCGCCGATGCGGAACATCAGCGACAACAACGCGTTCATACTTGTGCCGATCAGACTCTGCAAAACCATCCTGAACGCAAGCATAAAGAACTGAAATCCCATCGTAAACACACCAAAGCCAAAATAAGCGATCATATCGCCGAATAGGAAGCAAACCACGGCCAGCACCGCCGCCAGAACGGAAAACCGCACCTGCACTCCACGCCCATATTTACGGATGACCGTGCCGATCGCATAACCGAACGCCAGGTAAACCACCGAGAATTCAAACATGAGAAACCGCGCGAGCAGACCGTAAAGAATTGTCAGTCCCACGGTCGCCCCAACACCATATCCAACTGCCCGAATGAACCGTTCATTGCGGGTCAGCGCCTGTTTATTGTAAATTTTAAGCATACAAGACCTCCTGAATACTCCCAGTATAGCACAATCGATATTAAAAGAGACCGGCCGATCCGCAGACAGAATCTTACAAATCATTAACAGGTAATTTTGCCTGCCGTCAGGAAATAGAACAGAAAAAACAATTTGAGAACCGTTTTCTTTACTTTTCCACTTTCCCAGAGTATCATTTTTTTAAATGAGAGAAGGAGGTTCTACCGTGTTATCGAAGACGCAGAATCAAGCATTATATGAATTGCAGAAAGAACTATGGGACTACGCTGAACCCGGTTTTCTGGAACACAAATCAGCGAAGGCCATGAGTGATTTCCTGCGCCGGGAAGGTTTCCAGGTGACTGAAGGTCTTTGCGGCATGGATACGGCGTTTGTCGGAGTCTGGGGCAGCGGAAAGCCGGTAATCTGCCTGTTAGCGGAATTTGACGCGCTTTACGGTCTGAGTCAGGAAGCGGACGTCGCCGAGTACAAACCGATCGAAGGCATGGCGACCGGCCACGGCTGCGGCCATCATCTGTTAGGCGTCGGCTCGATTGCCGCCGCGATGATCGTTAAAGACTATCTGGAAAAGAACAAGCTGCCGGGAACGATCAAAATGGTCGGCTGTCCGGCTGAGGAAAGCGGCAGCGGCAAGCCTATCTGGCACGCGACGGGTTCTTCGCGGACGCCGATGCAGCGATCACCTGGCATCCATCCACGCTCAACGTCGTATCTTCCGGTTCCCATCAGTCCTGCATTCAATGTTATTTCCGGTTCCACGGCGTTTCCAGTCATGCCGCAGGCAATCCGGAAGCGGGCCGCAGCGCGCTGGACGCCGCCGAACTGATGAGCGTCGGCGTCAATTATCTGCGCGAACACATGGACTCCAAAGAACGCGTCCATTACGCCTACACCAATGCCGGCGGGATTTCCCCGAATGTCGTCCAGGCCGAAGCGGAAGTTAAATATCTCGTCCGCTCCACAACCAATCCGAAATGTCAGAAACTCTATGAACGCGTAATCAATATCGCCAAAGGCGCCGCGCTGATGACCGGGACGACCTGCGACGTCATCTTTGACGAAGGCTTAAGCAACGTCATTCCAAACTTCACGCTGGAACAAGTCCTGGAAGAGGCTTTCTTAGAAACCGGCGCTCCGGAATATACCGAAGCTGAACGCGCTTACGCCAAGCAATTCCGCGACACCTATCCGCTTGATCCGGAAAGCGAGGTCACGGCCAGTATCGCTGAACCCAAGACGCTCATCGCCAACATCCAGAACAGCGATATCTGCGATATCGTGCTGCGTCACCGCTGCGTTGACGAATGCTCGATGGGATCGACCGACGTCGGCGACGTCAGCTGGGTTGTTCCGACGGCTCAGATCAACACCGCCTGTTACAGCTACGGCGCAGGCGGACATACCTGGCAATGGGTTGCCCAAGGCAAGTCCACGCTGGCTTACAAGGGGATGATGCTGGCAGCAGAAGTCATGGCGAAAGCCGTTGAAAAATGCTTTGAACAGCCGGAAATCATAACGAAGGCAAAAGCCGAATTTGATGAACGGCTAGGGGGGCAGACCTATGAGTGCCTGATTCCCAGCGATGTGAAACCGCACATTATCCAATAAACACGCTCAGCCTATTCCAGCAGTCAGATTTCTCTTTCCGCCAAAGCAAGCATGAATCCAAGGTTAAAAACTGTTCCGCTTGCCGCACACAGCACGATCCAATTCCAACAAGAAAAAGAATGGAGTTCACAGAACATCCGCGATACCTTCCGCCTGTCTTCTGGGCAGAGCGTTGATCCGGATTCATGTTCCCCATTCTTTTTTATGATTCAATCTCTATTTTAAAGCTTTACTCCGCTGCGCAAGCCTTCAGAAAATCCGGATTGAACAAATCCGTGTCTTTCTCAGCGTCATACACACAGCGCCCTTCGCTGAAGGTCTTCAGAACCCGATAATCCTCGTCGATAATGATGAAGTCCGCATCCATGCCCGCTGCCAATCGGCCTTTTTGAGGCGCGCCGTAGACCTGCGCCGGATTGCGTGAACTCATCTTGACGATCTCCGTCAGCGGCAGATGCAGATTCTCCGCCAGATTGCGAATGCCGCGAATCACCGGCAGCGTCGATCCGCACAACCTTCCGGTATCCGATAAACAATAACCCTTTTCATCAATATTCACGTCGAACATGCCGGACAGGTGATACCGGCCAATCGGCGCCCCCGCCATCGGTACATTGTCAGACACCATCATGAACTTGTCAAACGGATTCTTTTTGACCCGAAGCATCAGTTCGATCATTTCATTCGCGACATGCAGGCCGTCGCAGATCAGTTCGTTATAAACCTCGTCGTTGAGCAGACAGGCGCCCAGACCGCCCATCCGGCGATGATGGATCCCCGCCATGACGTTCGCCGTGTGCGTCGTGACCGTGATCCCCCATTGAAAAGAATCCAACGCTTCCTGATACAGCGCGTTGCTGTGGGCAAAAGCACAGCGGACCCCCTGCGACGTCAACAGTTCGATCGCTTCCCTTGCGCCCGGAATTTCCGGCGCAATCGCAACCAGCTTCAGCATCCCCTGGGCGGTGTCGATCATCGTCTGAACATGCTTTAAATCGATATCCGGATGTCCGGTATCAATTCCCTTTTCACCCACGCGGTTCAAATACGGACCCTCGCTGTGGATGCCGATCGGCTTCGCACCGTCAACATGCGTCTGCGCCACCTTAACAATCGTCTCGAACAAAGCAAAATCTGCAGTCGGCAGACACGCTGTAACACCCTGGGACGCTAACCCCTTTAAGTAGCCGCGGACTACCGCTTCCGGATCCGCCTGCTCGCTCATCAGTCCGTATCCCATTGTGCCATGATTATGCGTGTCGATAATCCCCGGTAATATCCGGTGATTCTCGGCGTCCACCGTGATCGCAACCCGTGCTGTCGGCGGCAGAATGTCCACAATCCGGCCTTCGTCAAGATTCAAAATTCCATCCACGATTCCCTGGTCGGTGACAATTCGATGTGATCGTACAAACATTAGCGCTCCTCCTTCAGATCACGGTAAGTGATCAATTCAATCTGATGCTCCTGCAGGAAAGCCCTGACTTTCGGACTCGTCGCCATCGCCAGATCCTTCATGCGGATCATCGTGTAAGTTGTTTCTTTCATCAAATCTTCCTCGACAAAGCCGCAATGGCAGATAAAATAACCAATTTCATGCGATAACGATGCTTCCAGCGACTTTAGAAACTCCTGTTCCACATCCGTTTTCAGCTGATCCTCAATCGGAAACGGCTTCGGCGTCCATGTGCAGGGAATCATTGAAACCTGACTGCCGCTCATCACATCCGTCGTCATCAAAATATCGTATTTCTCCGCGATCGCCCGCGCTACTCTCTGGGTGTTGGGTGTCGCCATCGAATGACCATGAAAATAGTCCGGCTTGCGCCCCATCAATTCAATAAAACGCTTGACTTGATTGTCCGTTTCCAGCAACGTTTGTTCGAAATCATAAGGATCCTCTTCAAAACACAGGCACATTCCCTGCCGGCCGATGATCCGGCCCTCACGCATGCGCTGAACCGAAGGCACAAAATGCCCCTCCGGATTCACCAGGGAAGGAACCTCTGCCGGATCGCTGACCGGCTGTCCCGCGACCAGATTGATGTCGATGCCGACGCAGATACCCTGCCGGTCACGAATTTTCTCCGCAGCCCGGGCGGAGCTGGGCATGTTGACAAACAAGCCCGTATTGCGGATGATTCCCTGATCGATCCCCTTCAGAATTCCATCGGCGACAGAATCCGTTAAGCCATAGTCATCACTTTGAAATAATAATTTTCTCATTCCGCTTTTATCCTGCCTTTCAATTTTTCCAAAATTCGCTCTAAACGCGGGATATCCACATGGCAATCCCGTTTAGAACGTGTATGCCGCACAACGAACTGATGCTTCTCAATCGCGCCGGATGCCAGCAGCACGCCGCGCTCGAAGAATCGCAGACCATTGTCCGGATCCTCATATTCCTTGTTAATCCAATCTTCCTCCAGCAAGTCCGAGACGTCAACTCCTTTTCGATGAGCGCAGACGACTTTTTCACCCTGAGCCAGACAATCCAGTAAAATCACCTCGGCGCGCGAAGGACAAGCCTCTTTAAGCAGCTTCAGCCCTTCATAGGAATTACAGCACTGATCGACCAGCACCAGCGCCGTCGAGGCGTTGGGATCACACTCCTGGATCAAGCGCAGGATCAAGGCTACAGAAGCACTGTTGCGGTTGAAGTTAACGCGGTTTCCCCGGCTGTGCAGCAAGCTGACACCCAGCAAGGCCGCCAAGACTGCAACCAAAACCGCAGCGATTTTCATCGCTGGACTCAACCAGCGTAGCGTATAAACCGCCCCTGCAGCGATCAAAAAGCACGCCGCGCCCAAAATCCATTCCCACGCCAAATTCCACCCTTCCGCCTGAGTGTTCTTCCGTGGATTCAACGGATAATAACGGATTGGCAACTGTGCACTGGCCGGCGTGTCATAAGCGCAGGCAATTACCGTCTTCGCATGCGCCAGATCGCCGATAACCAGATTGCATACATGCAGCATGCGGGAATGCCGGGTTTGAAATTCCGTCTTCCATCCAGCTTCACGGCACTGCCGGCACACTTCCGCCAGGAATATCTCTTTTTGTTTACGCGTATAGCGGCGCGCCAGCGTTACGCCGACGAGCATCATTTCATCTTTCATGCTTTCACCTCCGAAGGCCAAAACAGGCTATGAAGCTCAGTCCTCCATAGCCTAAACTCTGATTTTAGAAAATTCTGAAGAAAGCGCCAACCAAGGCGAACACGAAGATGCCCAAAATCAACTGAGTCGGACGCGCGCCCTTCTTGATCAGCCGAACCAGCGTAAACAACAGGATGACGCCGAGCAAGCCCGGGAAGATCGAATTCAATACATCGCCGATCACTACCGATGTCTGGCCGACGTTCAACGTCCAATTCAACGGAACGCTGACCATCTGCGCCGTCATCGCCCCGACCATGATCAAGCCCAGCACGGATGCCGCTTTCGTTAAAGCGCCCATCAAGCCCGAAGAGAACACCATATCAATAAACGAAGTCCCATAGACATAACCCCAGTTCACAAAGAAATACTTCACGATAGACTGCGTTACACCATAGAGCAGGATGAAGATCAAAGTCCCCAGGATTGAACCTTCCGCGCACAAACCAATGCCGATGCCCGCGGCGATGATACGCAGACAGTTGAAGAACAAGCTGTCGAACATCCCGGCTGTCGGACCCATCAACGCGGCTTTGATACTCTCAATCGTCTGACCGTCAATCGAGTTCTTTTCTTTGTGCTCTTTTTCCATCGCATAAGCCAAGCCGGCGATGAAACTGAACGGTACGGCATGCGTGTTGAAGAAGTTCTGATGCCGCAGATACGCCTCCCGCTTGCCTTCCATATCGTCTTTATAGATACTCTCAATAGCCGGAGCCATCGTAATCGTAAAACCATTCGCTTCCATTTTCACCATATTGAAGCTGGTGAAAACCAGATGGGAACGGAAGAACATGGATTTTAGAACTTTCTTTTCTTCCGGCGTTAATACTTTCTTTTCCATTAGAAGAAATCCTCCTCATCTGTTTTCGCTGCCGAAGCCGTCAGCGAATTCTTTAAATCGATACTGCGCTTTTCCCCCATAAACATGGTGATCGCAATGGCCGTGCCTAAAATTGCAATCGGCAAGGTTGCCATGCCTAAGTAAGCCACCAGAACATAACCGACGAAGAAGAAGATGCCGACTTCGTTGTTCCAGATCATCGAGGTTAAGATCGCGAAGCCGACCGCTAACATCATCGATGTCGCTGCCCCTAACCCCGTCATAACCCAGGCCGGCATGCTCGCTAAGAAGGCGTTCAACCCTTCAACACCGTAAGATACCGCAAAGAACAGAATGACAACGTTGATCAATGGCGTCAGACATGAGAAACCAATCGTTTGGAATGCGAATTTACGCGGATTGCACTCCGCCGCCAACTTTTCCCAATACGCTGCAAGAGAAGCCCAGATCGGCGTAAACATACCGGCGATGGAAGCCATGACCGTGCCGATTGGCAAAGCGATCGCCAAGCCTGCTTCGATATCAGCGCCGGTTAAAATGGTATAGGCGACGGCAATAATGCTGGATGTTGTCGCATCCGCCGGGATGGAACCCCCAATGGCGGAAATTCCCATGAAAATCGATTCCAGGGATGCGCCCATAATGATGCCCGTCTTGAAATCGCCTAAGATTAATCCCGCTAACGGAGCAACGACGATCGGCCGGTTGAGGCACTGCCAGGACATGATGTAGGGGTCTAAAATTGCAATGATATAATATGCTAAACAAATTTGTAAAGCTGCGGATACCATGATTCTCCTCCTCTTTTCCTAATGGATTTTCTTATAACCCTAATACTTTGCTTAATTTTTCCGGATTATCTTCCGGGGTGGTCTGATACACCGTGTCAATTCCGAAACTCAACACTTTTTTGAAATCTTCAACTTCCTCGTCGTAGGCATACAGATTGGAACCATAGGTTCGACGGGCAAGATCCCCTTGTTTCGGAGCAATCCGGCCATAGTTGCCGATGTTGATCAGCGGGATCTCCTTCACTTCTTCCAAGATCTTGATCAGATCTTTCGGGTTGGAAATGATGACCAGAATTTTATGACCCGCCGCCCGCGGATCCTTCAGCAGAGTAATCGAATCAGCGACTGAACGGATCGTTACTTTCGCAGTCGCCGGCGCAGCCATCATCAGACTCTGCTGGATAATCTTGTTCCCTGCTGCCTCATCATTCGCCACGACGATGCGATCAACTCCCGTATGCCGTGACCATTTGATCGCCACCTGACCATGAATCAATCTTTCATCCAAACGTACTAACTTAATCATTTTCTATTCCTCCTTTCTTAGAAAAAATCCTCTTGTTCTTCCGTTAAATCCGGCAGTTGCACGACGCTTAACATCGATCGGCTCTGTTCAACGATCTGTTCAATCTCCTCCGCCGTGACCTCCGTTTTTGTCGAAAGCTCCAGAACACAGGCCAGATTCACGCCGCCGATCAGCGTAGTGTTCGGCTTCTGCAGATAGGTCATCATGACCTGGTTCACGCTGCCGCCGATTAAATCTGACATCAGCAAAACCTGATCTTCCGGAGAAACTTCCGCATAAAACGCGTCAAGTTTTTCCTGGACTGAAGCTTGATCGACATAAGCATCAAACACCGTGACATTGTCAGAAGCGCCCATTAAAATATTCAACGAGCTTTTCATGCCGCTGGCGAAATGACCATGTGATGACAAAAAGATTTTTAGCAATGCGATACCCCTTTCTTGTTGGATATTTCTTCAACGTCCTTACTATAAATCGTTTCTGTAAGCGTTACCACGCTCACTTTTTCCGAAAAAAAAGGGAAAACTTTCGTTTTTTCCCTTAATCAAGTGAAATTGGCAAAGCCTTTAAGCTTGCTCGAACGATCTCCGTCAATCCGGTAACTCGATGATTTTCGATCAACATCCACAAGTTCTCATTATCTTTGAAAAACATCATTAATAGGTCATTAACAAATCTAACAGCCTCCAGGTTATTATCAAAATCCACACTGATCACAACAATGTGCAGAATCGGTTGTTCATCAAACTGTTTTTCCTGATTTAACTGGTAAATCTCAAATATTCCTTTTTTGACCCACCGGCGTTTTATGAAAAGAATACATACTTTATTCGCAACACACGTTTTTACCGTGTAATGAAGATCGACTTGGATTTTATCAACACACTCCGCATCCTTTCCCATTTTATAACTGATCAGGCGAAGGAAAGAATCCATGTTTTCATACTCAAAATCACGGTATATATTGAGAGAGGTTAAATGTAAATGATCCAGCGCCGGCTGCAGCTGAACTCCAGATAATATAACCTGATTGTATATATCGTTCATCTGACTTTGGGTAGGAATACTGTCGACCATCAGACATGGCCAATCATATTTATAGGAATAATATGGATAACTTAGGATTGCCCAATCATAGTCTTTAACCGGTAGTTTACGCATTTCATAAAGCTCGTAGACATCCAGGCAAGAAAAATAGGATCCAAAACGGCTTTCGATAATCCGTTTAAAAATTCCAGAAGAGAGGTAACCGCCGCCATTGGAAACAATCGCACGGACTGGGGTAAAGGAATAAGAAATCATTAATAAAAGTACATTTAAGTGTCCCGCAAAAGTTATCAAATTATACAAACTTAGCTGACAATGATATCGCTCTTCAAAAAGTCTAGCTAGATTGTGTGCAAATTTTGCGGCTAAAGGACAGTCGTGAATCCGTGCATCTTCAAAATGTAAGCTTCTTACACTGTGAAAAGAAGCATTGAAATCTTTTTGAACCAGCATGGGGATAATGCCTGCACACAAAATCTGTGACCAACCTGGAATTGTGGTGATGTCCAGGTTATAATCTTTTTTGATTGATTTGCAGAACAGTGTAATAAAGTCCTGAGCTTCGTCATGCAATTCAAAATAATTTTGCGACAGATCGCAATCCCAAGGAATATCCGCCCAAAAGATCAGCAGCAAAGCAAAAGCAAGAATCTCATCCTCGCTGACATCAAAGCCGGAAAATCGTTGACATTTTTCGATCACGTCTTTCGCAACTGAATATTCTCGGAATCGCCGAATATACTTACGCTGATTTTGCGTCAAACTTATTGGACATCCAGCCTGATAACGAGAAACCATCAATAACAAATAACGAGATAAACGCTGGGTGTTGATATCAAGAATATGACAATCTGAATCCCTCAATGTTTTTAGGAAAATATGACGAATTTCATAGCGTTCTTCATCGTCCCGGTCAAAGAAAGATAAGAAATCTGTATTCTTATACAAATTTATGGCTTCATGATAGTGATTTTCAAAAATACAAAGCATTAACATTCGTCGATCAAATTCGCTGCCCTTAACCAGAGGCCCCTCTTCATTTCGTCTTTTCAATCGCATGTTAAACTTACTCAGCAAAAAATTAACATCTTTCATGTCTTCCCGTATTGAACTTTTTGTTAAATACAATTCTTCTGCGATATCTTCAATTGTAAGAAAGCGATTTTCTACAATAATCCGGCGAAGAATATCATTACTTCTGTCATTCTGAGCCCTGGGTGTTTCACCCACATTTGAAAAATGTATAATCAATTGAGTCTTTACGGGTTCAAAGCGATCTTCGTCAAAAACCTTAAGAACATAACCTTTTCCTTTTTTCGCTACTAAATCAGCACCACTTGCTTTTGCAAATGCCTCTAATTCCGGAATATCATTTTTGACCGTTCGTTCAGTGACCCCTACTTTTTCCGCTAGCTCATAAGAACGGATATATTGATCCTGTTGGGCAAGAATATAGAATAACTGTAAGATTCGTTTCTTTTCATTCGCCATTCCTAATCCTCCAACTTTCTGATCTGGTTCATAAAGTAGACTTTATGAACCAGGCGTTTTCTAACCAAAATATAGCTATTTTCTATCATTTTCAATTATATTTCAATTGTCAGTTAAAGTCTACTTTTTCAGCCACAAACGACTACAGCTAAAATAAAAAATGCATTTATAGTAAGATCAGCTGATCAGCACCGAGAGAAGCAGGGTTAACAGAACTAACAAAGTAAAAAGTCTCCCGGAAAGGAGACTCATACTTTGTTAGTTCGAACTGCACAGGGTTTTGTTTACTGAGCGCCCAAATCGCTCGTCCTGATACAGAGCGTATAGCTTATCAGGCTGCCTTGGAAAATATTTCAAGGCTCAGAGAAACAAATTTAAATCTTAAAGTATCTCGAACTAACAATAAATTTTGTTTCTCTATATATAATATACGCACGAAATCGAAAAAGTACTTACAAATAATTTAGATTTTTCTAAAAAGCTCCCATTTTTACCTAATGCGACAGTTTTAGAGAACGGCGCTTTAAAATCACATAGGGTCATCCTAATTATGAATCTAATTTATGTAAAAAATAATATCAATGATTCTTGACTTCCATTCTGTGAAGTCCTCTGAACAAGTTTAACCTAATTAAAAAAGCCTCCATGGTAAAATTGAACTTGCTAAGGGTTCTATCTTTCACCATAGGAGGTGCCATTAATGGCTCATGAACATTTTATCATATCTACCCTCAATCTTCCCGATAATAGAATCAAAGATATTCAGGTTTTAAAAATCAACGGCGTTTTTCATTTTAAAATCACACTCACCAAAGAAAATACCCCCTGCCCTTTCTGCGGTGGTAAAACTTCCATCAAAGAGTATAAGCTGCGTTCTTATCATCACCTTCCTTTTGCTGGCATTCCTTCAGTTATTGATTAGAATCGCCGCCGATTTATTTGTAAGGACTGTGGTAAAACCTTCTCTGAATCCAATCCCTTTGGTCCTGAGAACTTCCTTCAGTCCTATGCGGTTCTCGATTCGATTGCCAGAGCTTTACATAACCTCCACGCAACTTATAAGGATATCGCTGACCAGTTCCACGTTTCTATTCCTCTGGTTCAGCTCTATGCCGACAGCTTTCTTATCGCCCCTCGCTTCTCTCTTCCTGTCAATCTTGGAATTGATGAAATTCATTCCTCCATGGCGAAATAGGGAGGTTCCTATCTTTGTGTTTTCGTTGATAATGAAAAACGTGTCCTCAATGATATTCTCCCTGATCGCTCTAAACGAACTCTCTCCAGATACTTGGATTCCATCTCTAAAACAGAACGGGATCGTGTTCTCTTCGTTACCATCGACATGTGGGAGCCTTATCGTGACATCGCTCATTGCTATTTCAAAAATGCTGAGGTCGCTGTTGATCCGTTTCATGTCACTGAACATCTTACGCTGGCCTTTACCCGTATTCGTGTTGATATTATGAATCAATCCGCCTACCCAAGCCCCGCTTACTATCTTCTGAAGAAATGGCATAAACTATTGGAATCTGATTCTTACAACCTAGACAACGACCCTCGTTATAATCCCTTCTTCAAACAAAAGCTTAACTACCGTGATCTCTATAATATGCTCCTTACTCTTAATCCCAGTCTGACCCAAGCCTATGAGCTCAAAGAAGAATACCGATTATTCAATCAATCCTGTTCGTTCGACGATGCGCCCCATCACTTAGATGAAATCATTCTTCACTTTGAGCAGGCCAATCTTTACTGTTATACCGAATTCGTTTCTCTGCTGAAACACTGGCGTATTGAAATCATCCACAGCTTCCATCGCCCTTATGAAAATCGCAGGCAATCCAATGCCCTGGCTGAAAGCCTGAATGAAAAAATCCGAGAACTCCTGGTCGTTTCTCACGGCTTTTCTAACTTCTGAGAGATTTCGTGCCAGAGCTCTGTACTGCTTAAATCCTGCGCTGTTTTATTCTTTAACGCCTCTTTTATCTTCTCGACGACAGGAAGGGAAGAAACACGGTCATTACCGCAAAAAGAATTCCTCACTTCCTACTGATGACTTTTCTAACCCTCAATAAGATTCATCCTTAACTCTTTTTTCTTCACTGAACCCTTAGCTAAATAAAAATGGATATTTCGTCTTTTCGCGCTTTACAGCGTCGACGCTCTATCCATTTTTGCTTTTTCCAACCCTATACGATTTTATAGCTCATTTTCTAAAAACCCTACAAGATTTTATATTACC
>OLRK01001859.1_pt1 | contig 15366 bp, 14 predicted proteins | sample 1672911 | NCBI WGS metagenome assembly OLRK01 (sample SAMEA3136736, study PRJEB25190) | human gut metagenome | biome: human gut; feature: human-associated habitat; material: faeces | place: Austria | collected 2013 | reverse complement strand
AGGGGAAGAGGTCGTTTCAAATTAGTTTGCAAGAGAATTTTAAGATCAAACAAATATTGCACGAATTAGCAGATTATTTCATTTAATGTGCATAATTGCATTAGCAGGGGCATTGGTAGTGACGAATGTCCTTTTTACGATGCTGACGCATAAGCATATCTGGAGCCAGACGGATGTTTTGCAGGCGCTGAACGGCACGGATATTTATACGGAAACAACGGCGGCAAAACGCGGAACGATCTATGATCGAAACGGGGAAATTATCGCACAGGACAAAGTGGCTTATACGATCATTGCATATTTGGATGAAAAACGTGAGATCTACGGTAAGCCGGCTTATGTCGTGGATATGGAAGATACCGCGGAAAAAATCGCGGGAGTTCTGGGCAGAAGCGTGAATGCCGAAACACTGTTGGCAACGATGAAAGCAGCCAAGAGCAGCAATAAGGTCCAGACGGAGCTCGGTGCCGGCACCAAACGGATCAGCAAGGAAAAAATGCAGCAGATCAAAGATCTGAACCTTCCGGGGATCGATTTCATCGAAACGAGCGATCGCGATTATCCGACCGGCACGTTTGCTTCGCATCTGGTCGGATTTGCCAGCTATGATGAAGAGGAACAGCGCATCATCGGTAAGATGGGGTTGGAATATGCTTTGGAAGACTATCTTTCCGGAGAAAACGGATGGATGCAGTATCAGCGGGCGGCGGACGGAACCGAACTTCCGGGAACGCGCTATGTCGGCGCGCAGGCCGTTGACGGTAATGATGTCTATCTGACATTGGATTCCAATGTACAGTCGACCCTGGAAACAAGTCTTCAGGAAACGATGAAGGACAGTAAGTGCGAAAGCGCATGGGCCCTGGTCGTCGAAGTAGAAACGGGCAAAATACTGGGATGGGGAAGTTATCCGACCTTTGATATGAACAAGCATGACATTACTCAGTATCTGAATATGGCCAGCGACAATGCCTATGAACCAGGTTCGGTCATGAAGGGCATTACTTATGCGGCTGCCCTTGATTCCGGCAATTATCCATATAATCAGAAATATCGCGCAGGTGTTTTCTCTTATACTTATGATGAAAGCACCAAAAAAATATCACGAACAACCAAAAGCACGGTTTATCCGAGCATTCGTGATGCGCTTGGACATGATTATGGAACGCTGACTTTTGATGACGGATTTGTTTACTCTTCCAATGTCGGTATCTGCTGTCTGCTCGCCGATTATCTGACGGCCAAGACATTTGAGGAATACCTGGAACGCTTCGGTTTTTTCAAAAGCGTCGATATTCCTTTTGCCTCCAATGCAACAGGAGTAAAAAACTTTTCACATCCGACCGACATCCTCTCCACGGGCTTTGGTCAGTCCTCTTCGGTTACTGCTCTGCAGATGGTACAGGCATATACGGCCATTTTCAATGACGGTGTGATGGTACGCCCGTATGTGGTGGACAGCATTGTGGACAGCTACAGCAATGAAACGATCGAGTCCTGGACAACGGAAAAAGTAGGCCAGCCGATCAGCAAAGAAACTAGTGAATATATGCGTGATCTGATGGCCAAGGTCGTTTCCGAAGACTATGGAACAGGACATCGTTACCAGATGGATGACATTGATGTCATCGCCAAGACCGGAACCGGACAGATTGCCGGGGAAGACGGCTATACGGACTCCAAGTACACTTCCAGCGTAATGATGGCGGCTCCGGCCGAAGATCCAAAGGTGATGCTTTACTATGTCTTTGTTTCCGATGACATCATTGATTTTAATGACGAGCCAATCAAAAACGTGTTTAAAGAGGCTTTGGTCGCGGCAGGTGTCAGCGGGGAAGGCGAGAACAGTTCTGATTCCGACAAAGATTCCAGCAGCACATGGGAAACGTATACAGCGCCGGTATTTGTCAATCATTCGCTTGATTATGTCGAGAGCAAACTGGATGAATATGCGTTTGAAACAGTGATCATCGGTGATGGAACCAGCGTGGTTGCACAGTATCCGTCTGCCAATAAAACGATCACGTCAAATGAAAGGATGCTGCTGCTGACGGAGGGCACCTCCATCACGATGCCGAACATGATCGGATGGACCCGAAAGGAAGTGAATGCTTTCTGTGAACTGACCGGCATTGACATAACGGTGGAAGGAAATGGAAAAGTCACGTCGCAAAGTGTCAAAAAAGGAAAAACAATCAGTGCTGACAGTGAAATCAGTGTGAAGATGGAGTAAAAAAACAAATCAAAAACCAATTTGTGGAAAAGTGCATAAAGAATGATAAAAAGGCAGGGAAATGCTAGAATTTCTTATTCCGCAAATGCGTATTTATGATATGATTATATAGTAATTGTAAAGAAGTGAGGAAAGTCTATGGGTAGAAAGGAAATCTACGCGGCTTTGGAAATCGCTGATCATGAAGTACGCCTTGTTATCGGAGAACTTTTTGAGGCAAGACTGAATATGCTTCGAGTAGAGAGAGTACAGACCAGCGGGGTGAACAATAAGGAAATCGTCGATGAAAAAGCAGTTGTTTCTGCAATTCGCAAAGCAGTTGCCAATGCGACGATCGCGCTTGGATGCCGAATTGAACGTGTCCTTTTGGCGATTCCTTCGATTGAGGTGACTCGCTGCAACCAGAAGATCAATGTTTCCATCGATGATGGTACGAGAACCGTAAGGTTGTATCATATACAAAGCGGCTTTAATAAAGCAATCGGCTATCGACCGGCCGTCCATCTGGAACTGGTAAATGTCGGCTGCATCAAATATAAGATCAACGGCATCACATCACGCAAGCTGCCGTTGGGTGAAACTTGTGACAGTTTTGTGATGGATATGGATCTCTTGTTTGCACAGAAGAAAACCGTGTATGCATATGCACGGTGCGTGGAACAGGCCAATCTGGAGATACTGGACATCTGTCTGGACTCTTATGCCATGGCACAGGAGGCGGCTGTTTTCGAACAGGCGATCGACCGTTATGTCGTACAGGTGGATCTGTGCCGTTACAATACATGTCTTTCTCTGTTTGCGCATGGCAAGCTGATGAAGTGTATTTTGCTGAAAGAAGGCTATGCTTCCTGGTATGAGGAGCTTCAGAATAAATATGGTCTAAAGGATCATGTATGTTATCGTCTGCTTCAGAATATCTTTGACAAAGATCCAAAGAAAAACGGAGACAATATCATTTATCTGGAAAATATCAATGATGTACAGATAGCGCTGAGTGCACATGAAGTTTATGCTTTGTGTTATGAACGCATCGAGGAATGGATCGAAAAGATCAACGAAACGTGCCGGCCGATCACGCAGGGCGGCAATACAAGATATGTTGTCAGTGGCGAAGGCGTCAATATCCAGATACTCGAGCAGCTGATGGATCGATTCAGTGCGTCGGCAAGCAGTTATGTTCCCCAGACGATCGGAGCAAGGGATGGGGCATATACGACGGCAATCGGTATGATCTACAGCTGGAAGGAGATACAGGAGGTCCGCAAGGACGAACGTATCAGCGTCAATCGAAACGAAATGGAAGAAAGCGTGGAGTCGATCCGCAAAGTTGCCCATGACGGGGAAGGCGGATTTACCAGGAAGCTAAAAAATATGTTGCTGAGTGACAAGTGAGAGAGAGGGGCAGTATCATGAATGAATTCAATCAGGTAGCAAATATCAAGGTCTTCGGCATCGGCGGCGGAGGAAGCAATGCGGTCAACCGCATGGTCGCTGACGGTGTCAAGGGAGTAACCTTTTATATCGCAAATACAGACGTGCAGGTCATGCGCAATTCGGAATGTGAAAACAAGATCGTTCTGGGTCGGGAAACGACAAAAGGTCTGGGTGCCGGAGGTAATCCGGAAGTAGGACGCAAAGCGGCGGAAGAAACAGAAAACGAGATTCGCGAAGCCATCAAGGGAAGCGATATGGTCTTCCTGACAGCCGGACTGGGCGGAGGAACAGGAACGGGAGCAGCACCTCTTTTCGCAAAGATTGCCAAAGAAGAGGGGGCCTTGACGATCGGTATCGTCACGAAACCGTTCATGTTTGAAGGGAAACGCCGGGAAAGAAATGCTGTTTCAGGTCTGGCAGAACTGCAGAAATATACGGATTCTTTGATCATCGTATCCAATAACAATCTGCTGGAAGTGATCGGACGCAAACCGATCGAGGAAGCATTCCAGGCAGCGGACAATGTGCTTCGTCAGGGCGTGCAGACGATCTCGGATCTGATCGCGGTTCCGGCACTGGTCAATCTGGACTTTGCGGATGTCCGCAGTGTCATGCAGAATCAGGGTGCTGCTTTGATCGGTATCGGTATGGCCGATGGCGAAGACAAGGCGATCAATGCGGCTGAAAAAGCAATTCAGTCACCATTGCTTGAAGCTCAGATCACAGGTGCAAAGAGTGCCATCATCAATATCACCGGCGGCGATAAGGTTTCTTTGTATGATGCACAGAGTGCCGTAGCGGTGATCCAGGATGCTGCCGGCGGTGAAATCGATACGATTTTCGGTATTGCCATCAATGAACAGCTGGGAGATGCGATCATTGTTACGGTGATCGCAACCGGTTTTGAACAGAACAGCGAACCGCAGGAAACGGTCGTCAAAAGCGCGCCAAGAACAAGTGCGACCGTGGTAAAACCGCAGCCTGCAGCGCACAGCGAAGCAACAGAAGAGGATGATCTGGATAAGAGCATTCCAAGTTTCTTCTTTAATCGATAAAAATGTATATTTACTACATAGATGATTCATTCTTTCAGCCTTCCGCCTTTTCCAGAACGATGCTTGCCAGACTGGAGAGATGTTTTGAGGCGGATCCGCCCTCTGTCATACTGATTTCAGCGGCAGAGAGGCATAATATTCGCATGAATCGTTTTATCCAAAAATACAAACAGAATATAAATGTCCTCATCAGTCCCTGTTTGTTTGATGTATGCGGTATTCGCGGACATTTGCGCAGCACTTCGCTGCTGCTGGACGATTACGGTTTTCATCGCTGCTTTTCGGGGAGTTATGTGCTTTATGACTGCGTGCGGAAAAGTGATGAGCGCCGTTATCTGGATCTGTTTGTTCATGATGGAGAAAAACACAGTCAATAGAGATTTTCATTGAGGAGGGCAACCTCCTTTTTTTGTCTGTTCGTACAAAAGCACAAAAAAAACCCTTACATTTTGTTTGAAACATAATTGCAAAAGATGACAAAGTTTACTATTATATACTAAGAGAGGGTATGAAACAGAAAAGGAGAGAGCATATGGAAAATGAAAAACTCAAGTTTTATGCAACGAATGTCAGAAAAGACATCCTGACCGAAGTACACGCTGCACAGAGCGGTCATCCGGGAGGAAGTCTGGGAGCCGCTGATTTGCTGACGGCGTTATATTTCGACGAAATGGACATCACTGAGGAAAATCTTGATTCCATTGATCGTGACCGCTTCGTGCTGAGCAAAGGTCATGCGTCACCATTGCTTTATGCAGTGCTTTGTGAGAAAGGCTTCATGAAAAAGGAGGAGCTGCTGACTTTCCGTCAGATCAACAGTCGTCTGCAGGGCCATCCGAACATGAACTATGTAGCCGGTGTCGATATGTCGACCGGTTCCCTTGGACAGGGCATCTCAACTGCTGTGGGCATGGCGATGGCAAATAAACTGGATGGCAATGCGCATCGGATTTATGCCTTGCTGGGAGACGGTGAGTGTCAGGAAGGACAGGTATGGGAAGCAAGCATGGCTGCCGGTCACTATAAGCTCGATAATCTGTGTGTGATCGTGGATCATAACGGATTACAGATTGACGGAAATGTGGCGGATGTCATGAATGTAGACCCGCTGGAAGAAAAATTTAAAGCATTTAATTTTCATGTGATTAAGATCAACGGGCATGATTTTGATGAAATCAAAGCGGCATTTAAGGAAGCCCGTGAAACAAAAGGTATGCCTACCGCAATCATTGCGATGACCATCAAAGGAAAAGGCGTGTCATTCATGGAAAATCAGGCCGGCTGGCATGGTACGGCACCGAATGACGAACAATATGAACAGGCAATGAACGAGCTGGGAGGAGAAGATCATGAGTAAATGCGCAACAAGAACAGCTTATGGAAAAGCTTTGGCAGAATTGATTCAGGAAAACGAAAGAGTAGTGGTATTCGACGCCGACCTCGCCGGCAGTACAAAAACCGCTGAAGCAAAGAAAGCATGTCCTGAACGCCATTTCGACATGGGAATCGCCGAGGCAAATATGATCAATGTTGCGGCTGGTTTTGCGGCCAGCGGCAAGATCGCGTTTGCTTCAAGCTTTGCGATGTTTGCATCCGGAAGAGCATATGAACAGATTCGTAATACTGTCGGTTATCCGCATCTGAATGTTAAAGTATGTGCGACTCATTCAGGACTCAGCGTAGGTGAAGACGGCGCAAGCCATCAGTGCAACGAAGATATTGCTTTGATGCGCACGATTCCGGGAATGACTGTCATTCAGCCTTGTGATGCACAGGAGACAATGCAGGTCATTAAAGCCGTTGCCGAGATTGACGGGCCTTGCTATGTGCGTTTAGGGCGTTCCAACGTAGAAGATGTCAATGACGAAAATTATCATTTCGAATTAGGCAAAGGCGTGACCCTGCGTAAAGGAAGCAAAGTTGCGATCATTGCTACCGGACTGATGGTGCAGGAAGCATTAAAAGCCTGTGATCTGGTCGATGCGGATCCTACCGTGATCAATATCCATACGATCAAGCCGATCGATGAAGAACTGATCGTGGAAACAGCAAAGACGCATGATGTGATCATTACGGCTGAAGAACATTCGATCATCGGCGGTTTGGGAAGCGCGGTCTGCGATGTTCTGGCTGACAAAGGACTGGGCTGCCGTGTTTATAAGATCGGTGTCAAAGATACATACGGCGAAAGCGGAAAGCCTGCTGATCTGTTTCATAAATATGAAATTGATGCAGAAGCAATCGCTGCAAAGATCAAAGAAGTTTTATAACAGATATCAGATAAAATGGACAAAGCTTTCTTTTGGCCGTGAGCGGCTGAAAGAAAGCTTTTTTTGTCTGCTTTTGGCAAAAATATCATATTCACGTTTTAAGATCCATAGATTTTGGTGAAAGGATGGTGGATATGCCATATCATACGCCTACATATAAGGTTTTGGAAGAATTGAGCGTTGACCCTAACGTCGGTGTCTGCCCGGATGAGATCGAAGACCGGCGAAGACAGTTTGGAGCCAATGTGTTTGAAACACAGCAGAAGAGCTCGATCACCCAGCGGTTCTTCGAACAGATCAAAGATCCGATGATCATCATTCTGCTTTGCGCGGCATCGGTGTCGCTGCTGCTGCAGGAAGTGATCGATTCCTGCATCATTGTGCTCGTGATCGTATTGAATGCCTTGATCGGCGTTGTGCAGCAGTATCGAAGCGAACAGGCCCTGGAGGCTCTCAAACAGCTTTCTTCGCCTAAAGCGCAGGTATTGCGCGGCGGTGAATATCAGCTGATCGATGCAAAAAATCTGGTCGTCGGCGATATTGTTTTTCTGCAGGCCGGCAATATTGTCCCGGCAGATCTGCGGCTGCTGGAAACAATCTCGCTGCGCTGTGAGGAAAGCATGCTGACGGGAGAGAGCGATCTCGTAGAAAAAGACGCAACTTTGCTTTATAAGGATCATCAGGACACAGCGGAGCAGCATAATATGGCCTTTATGTCGACAACCGTTGCTTCCGGTCATGGATCGGGAATCGTCGTCCGCTGCGGCCGGCACAGTGAAGTAGGCAAAATAGCCTCTTTGCTCAAAGATGAGAACAGCGAAAAAACGCCGCTTCAGCTTCGGCTTGCCCGTTTGTCCAAACTTCTGGGCGCCGGTTCGGTAGCTGTCTGTGCCCTGATGTTTCTGATCGGCGTCGTGCAGCAGCGTGATCTTTTTGAGATGCTCCTTGTTTCGATTTCACTTGCAGTGGCAGCCATACCGGAAGGGCTTCCGGCTGTCGTCACGATCGTGCTTGCTTTCGGCGTTACAGCAATGAGCAAAAAAAATGCGATCGTGAGACATCTTCATGCGGTGGAAACATTAGGTTCGGTCAATGTCATCTGTACCGATAAGACCGGAACGCTGACGGAAAACCGGATGCGGGTGAGCGATGTCTTTGGTTCGCTTCAGCAGGGGGAAACAAACGAACTGCTGCTGGAAGGAGCGATCCTGTGCAATCATGCGCATCTTGGAGCTGAAGAAGTCGGAGAACCGATGGAACTTGCCTTGCTGCGCTTTGCCTGGGATAGAGGCATTGATATCGAAAAGATGAGAAAAGAAAGTCCGCTGCTTCATGAGAAACCGTTTGACTCGACAAGAAAACGGATGAGCAGCGTTCATCAGACGACGCATGGGACAGTCATGCATATGAAGGGTGCTATCGAACAGGTGCTTCCACGCTGTGATCAGGTATTTTTAAACGGCAGGGTCCAGCCGCTGAGCTCATCGCACAGAGAAGCAATCAAACAGGAATGTCGGCGTTTGGCTGCCGATGCAAAACGGATACTGGCGTTTGCCTGTCGTCGGGAAAACGGTTCCTTTCTCGAAGAACATCTTGTTTTTACAGGGCTGATCGCTTTTGTCGATCCGCCCCGAAAGGATGTCAAAGAAAGCATTGCGGCTGCCAAACAGGCGGGTATCGCTGTCGTCATGATCACCGGAGATCATCCTGATACAGCCCTTGCCATTGCCAGAGATCTGGAAATAGCACAGACAAAAAAGCAGGTGATGAGCGGTTCACAGATCGATCAGATGAGCAGTAAAGAGCTGGCCAGACAGATCAAGGCCATCCGGGTCTTTGCCAGGGTTACGCCGACACATAAGGTCAAGATCGTGGAGTGCTTCAAGCGCAGCGGCGCGATTGTTTCCATGAGCGGAGACGGTGTCAATGATGCTCCCTCCTTAAAACGGGCCGATATCGGTATTGCCATGGGAAAAAACGGCAGTGATGTCTGCCGGCAGGCATCGGATATGATTTTGACCGATGATCGTTTTGCGACAATCGTAGATGCCATTTCGGAAGGAAGGCATCTGTATATGAATATTCAGAAAGCGGTGCTCTATCTGCTGAGCTGCAATCTGGGAGAGATCATGACATTGTTCATGGCGATTGCGCTGCTTCCGGGCATTCCTTCGCCGCTGGCTGCCGTGCAGATCCTGTGGGTCAATCTGATCACTGATGCATTTCCGGCACTGGCATTAGGTGTCGATCCGAAGGAACAGGATGTCATGAAACATATGCCGCGGCCGAAAAAAGAAGGCTTGTTTGCACACGGAATGGGGCTTTTTACACTGTTGAACGGAATGTATATCGGTACCGTGACACTGGTAGCATTTCGTTTCGGACTTCAATATAATATCGTGCATGCGCAAACCATGGCATTTATGGTTTTATCCATGTCACAGTTATTTCATGCCCTGAATCTGCGTTCGCTCTCACATTCGATCTTTCAGGCAGGCGTATTGAAAAACCGCTGGCTGGTCCTGACCTTTCTTTTCGGAATCAGCCTTCAGATCCTGGTTTGCGAGCTTCCGTTCGCACAGCTTATCCTGCATACGGCATCACTGGATCTGGTGAGCTGGGCAGTTGTTTTCGGACTTTCCGCAAGCATCATTGTGATCAATGAATGCTCAAAGCTATTTCACAACGCAGCATAATGTGTTAAGATGACATGCGGTGATTCGATGAAATTTAAACGTATTTATGTTGAAATATGCAATACCTGTAATCTTTCCTGTTCGTTTTGCGTACAGGATCACAAACATCCAAGGATGCTTGGCATCGATCAGTTTCGCAGCATTTTAGATCAGATAAAACCGTATACGTCATATTTGTATCTTCATGTGCTCGGAGAACCGCTCATGCATCCTGAACTGGAGGAAATCCTTTCGCTTTGCCGAAAAGCGGACATGCATGTACAGCTGACGACGAACGGCACCCTGCTGAAAAAGGCCGAGCCGCTGCTGCTGCGTTATCCGCCAAGACAGATCAATATTTCTGTTCATTCCTTTTCTCAGCAGCCGGCGCAGATGCAGGAGCGTTATATGGCGGATGTGCTGCACTGCGGCAAAACGCTGTCAGCACAGGGAACGTATGTATCGTATCGTCTCTGGTGCAAACAAGACGGCAAACTGGCAGAAAGGGAGCATCGGCTGATGGAACAGATTTGTTCGTTTTTTGACCGGGATGTTCCGGTTCAAATGAATCGCAGCATTGCATTGGGAGATCGTTGTTTTTTGAGTTTTGACGAAGTGTTTGAGTGGCCGAGCCTTTCGCATCCTTATGTCAGCGATCGGGGAACATGCCGCGGTCTTCGCGATATGATCGCTATCCTGAGTGACGGCAGTGTTGTTCCCTGTTGTCTGGATGCATATGCGCAGGAGTGCCTCGGCAATGTTTTCGAACAGTCTTTTGCGCAGATTCTGCAGGGAGAACGTTTAAACGAGATCCGCGACGGCTTCCTGCGTCATCGACTTTGCTCGCCGCTATGCCGGCGCTGTGCATACAGGATCCGTTTTCGATAAAGGTTCGCAACAGATGCCGGATATACGTTTTGGCATCTGTTTTTATGATGTGGAAATGCCGCGTGTTTTCTGTTATCATTTAAGATAATGATAAGGGAATGATATTATGATTCACGTATACATAGATAATGAATTTGATGCCGTGCGCATCGAGGGGAAGTATATGCAGCAGGTCATTGCCATCGGCGCCTGGCTGTGTGATGACCAGTATCGGCGGATCGATTCGTTTTATTCTTTGATTCGTCCGGCCGGTTTTTACCGGCTTTCACCGCATGTGCGGCGGATGACACATTTGCATGATGAAGAAATTCGCCGTGCTTCACTGTTTCCCTCGGTTGCGGATCGTTTTGTGCAGTGGCTTTCGCATCATGCACACGGCGGACAGGTGGCCTTGTACAGCTTCGGACCCGATGACGGGCGGACATTATGTTCGAATGCTGCACTGTATCATCACAGCAGCGAGCAGTTGTTTAAAGGGATCATCGATCTGCAGACGCTGCTTTCCTCAAGGGTGAAGCGGCATAATGAGGTTTTCCAGAAAACACATTCGCTGGAATCGCTGAAACTGATTTACCGCATCAAAGGAGATGTCAATCACAATGCGCTGAGCGATGCTTATGATCTGTGTCGGATCCATGAAGCATACCGTAAAGACACGGAGCTGGACAATGATGCGATTGAACAGATTTATCGCGGCATGAAACAAAAACAGCTGGAGGGGGCGCAGAAAAGAAGGGTCCACCAGATGAAACGTCTCTGCGGGCGTTTTGCCGATCTGCTTGAGAGAGTGTTTTTGTTTCGCGGTAATTCGCCGGAAGTATGGGATGCGTATTATCATGCGATGATCGAACTGGCGCAGCAGCTGCATTTGACACAGCTGCGCTCGCTTCGTGCGCAGAAGAACAAGCCGCTGTTTTTGAAGGCATATATCCAGAAATCAAAAGACCGCCTGCGGCTGTGGCTGTGGTTCGAAAGGCCGGACGAAAAGCATTATTACAGCATTGATCTAGACTATCATAATGCAGAAGCACTGCATCAGTTCATAAAACAGTGGTTTGTCGATGCATCTATTTCGGTTATAGATGATTCACAAAATAAAAATGCCCGATTATGCGATTAAATCGGGCTATTCTAATGTTTATTATTCATAATTCATGGTTTGTAAAAATTTATAAAAAATGTTCATTTTTGCTGATAGGGTTACAATAGGGTTACAGATTTAAGGCGTTTTTATCAGATTAACCTGCTTCACTAGATACGCAATAGGGGCATGGGTGTAGACGTCATCTGTAAGATCGTTGCAACTGTGGCCCATGATCTTCTTTCTGGCATATTCGTTCATTCCTGCAAGTTTGGCCAATGTGGCGAACGTATGCCGGCAGCTGTGGGGTGTGTAGATGAATCCCACTTTCTTCTTCACAATATTGTAGGAGCTGCGCAGATAGGCATGATAGCATCCAGATCCAATCAGCCAGGTATTTCCGGAACACTGCATCATCTGTACAACGAATGGCACAATGCCCTCATGGATCGGGATGATACGATCCTTTCCTGCTGCTGTCTTGATCCCGCCGATCATATAGCGTTCCTCCAGGTGCACATTGTCCTTCTTGATCGTGGTGAACTCTCCTGGGCGCATTCCGGTGTATATCATCACTAGCACCGCCTGTGCGTCCGGATCATCACGTAGGGACCACAGCTGCCTGATCGTATCATCATCGAATGGCTGCCGTGTTTCGACCTCTTCACGCGATTCGTAGAAGTCCACAAATTGCGCATAATTCGTGCTGGCTAGATCATATTTGATTGCATGTTTGAAACAATGATTTAGCACCACCTTCATTAGGTTCATTTTCGTATAGCTTGCATGATCACGCATCTGCTGATCAAATATTGGTTGTATGTCCTTCAGGGTGATTATATCGATTGGAACATGATGGATCAGCTGCAGATGTTTGAACGCAGTATCATAGTTTCGCACAGTGTTGGGGTTTTGTAGGTTCCGCAGATTGGCAGCCTTTACTCGTTCCCAGATCTCGGCCAGTGTTGGCGCGGCACTGATTGGTTTTACATCACGCAGCTCTATGCCGTCTTTGGTCATGCGTGCAAGAAAGATTTGATTTATGATATCTGCATTGTCAATGTCACGCGGATCGCTGGCCACAACGCCTTTCTGAATCATCTCACGGATGAATTGCAGATATTGGTTTTCATATGCAGGTTTGTCCCTGACGATGCCGGGCATAATCTCTAAGACTTTCAGAAAATGGATGTCAAGGCACTTTTCCGCTTGCTCACGCGTTGCAAACGTGCCCAGGGTGTAACGATGCCGGGAGCCGTCAATCGCGCTTCCTGAGTCCTCTATGATAGCCTGATAAGGCCGTGCACGGTTTTGCCCTAGCACCCGGATGGTTCCTAAGCCCTTTGGCCTGCGCTGTCGATTTAATGTTTTCATTGAAATACCCCCTTTTATTTGCTAAAATTGGGTATAGAAAAAGCATTATCGTGGTGGATAACTTTTTCTAACCTCGCTCACTGGTGGCAGCCGGTGAGCGTTTTTTATTTGTAATCAAATGAAAGTAACTCTACTGAATTTATAATATTGTGCGGATAAATTCTCAATACGATAGTTGATGTGTAATTAGTGGCATTATGTCCGGAATATGTTAAAACAATTGAAATAGAAAGATTGGATATTGTATTACACCTATCAGTAATTGTAATCTCAACTTCACCCAGGCAATTTCTTGGAATACACTGGATGAGATTTTTATAATCAAAATTAATATTAACATTTGCTGATTTTACTTCTAATGAGCAATTTATAGCCTCATAAGTTCCGACGTTATTTAGAGCGAGATTAAGCATGATTCTTTTATTGTTTAATACTTCGACAGTGAGTTTGTCTGAAGATATAATCAAGATAGGTTTTTCACTTTCTTGTTTAGCCTTTACTTCGTAATCTATTGTTTTCTTTACCCCATAAAAAGTAATGAAACCGCCAAATAACGCTCCAATATAACCTAACACATTCCCCGCTTCTTCTCGTGGGATAATTCCTATAGGCGAAGGTAAGTAAATCAAAATGGGAATAAAAATTATAAAGAAAATTCCTATGATCATTGATCTGATCCAATGCTCGCGGATGTATTTAATCAATTAACATCATCACCTTTCTGAATATTGGAAAGGTTTCTGTATTAGAATTGAGTGCACAAAATCCAATAAGTAGTAATCCACAAACAAAAGTAACAAACAATTTTTCCATGTTCTTGTCCCTATTTTCGTTTATACCTTTCCCAACACTTTACCTATACAGCTGATAGATTCGCTAAAAGGAATAGGATCATACTTAGGATTGTGACTAACCAGCACATTATGCCCTAGTTCTTTAACAAAGGCTTCTCCATTGATCATAAAGATACCAATTTCACCAACATTTACAGAAGGCTGCTTCTTGATCAATAGCACATCGCCGTCTTTATAAGTCGGCTCCATGCTGTCACCATTTACACCCACAGCAAAGTCAGCCTGCATGTTGATGTGGTTATTTTCGACCTCAATCATCTCTGGCGGAATATCGTCAAACACAAATTGGCCAGTTCCGGCAGAAACAATGCGGCCATAATACGGAAGCAACGTCGGTGATTCAATTTGAACAAACTCTTTTTTATACCTTACATTCCGTTCGTATTCTTTTTGAAGAACTGTATCAACCATATCCTTTCCGTATTCATCAAGACTACGGAATTTTTTTATATGATTTTGTTCCTCAGCTGAAAGAGCTATTTCATCCATTGGTTTTAGATTATAAGCTTTTTCTAAAATACTTACATAATCAAGGTTATATATTTTACAAAGCTGAAGATAAGTATCGATATCTGGTTCGCTTGCTCCAGTTTCATAACCACTAAGAGTGTTTCCTTTTATTCCGAGCATTTTTGCTACCTGGGCTTGAGTGTAACCTGTTTCGCTACGCCCTTTTTTTAACATGTCGATTAAGTATTTATTCATAGAAATCCTCCTACGGTTACAGTATATATCCCATTTTACGAAATAGCAATAAAATTTTCGATTATCTCGAAATATATTGTTGACATGTCGGAAATCACGAAGCATATTAAAAATGTATCGAGATTCTCGAACTAAGGAGGTGATGTTTCATGTTTAATAGAGAAGCGTTGCAAAGATACATAGAAGAAAAAGGATTGAAGCAAAAGGCAATTGCAGCTAAGTCTGGAATTGATGATACAGCTTTTAGCAAAATTTTGTCAGGAAATAGAAAATGTGAAGTCAATGAATACATTGCTATTTGCAAGGCCTTAGGCGTCAAACCGAACAAGTTTATTGATAGGTAGGAGTTTTTTTACCAGGTGAAGCGAGGTGAAAACATGTTATTTAAAGATGCACTAAAGAACGCAATGGAAGAACAAGGAATGAGCGTGCGCGCAGCTTCCAGGCTGATAGGTGTGTCATGTGGAGACATCAAGGCATATCTGGAAGGCGTACCGCCGAAAGAAAAACGGCAGCAGCAGCTGTGTGAAGCTCTGAGCATCGATCCAGACAGCATCACATCAGATGATCTGTGTATGTCCGTTAATGAATGTGCTGCGCTGCTGGGCAAGAGTTCCGGCTGGGTAAAAAACGCGATCGAACAAGGCACGTTGCCTGGATCGTACACGAAGACCAGCACCGGGCACAGAGATTTTCACATCCCACGGCTGCGGATCGCCGAATATCTTGGACTGATCGGCAGCAACAACATCAAGATCCCGCATGATCTGATTGTGGAAGTGTGCCGGGAAACGGCA
>OLRK01001858.1_pt1 | contig 15369 bp, 15 predicted proteins | sample 1672911 | NCBI WGS metagenome assembly OLRK01 (sample SAMEA3136736, study PRJEB25190) | human gut metagenome | biome: human gut; feature: human-associated habitat; material: faeces | place: Austria | collected 2013 | reverse complement strand
ACAAAGAGTTAGAGAACTATCTAAAAATTTAACTTCAATAGGTTTAATTACTCTTGATTACTCCCACGAATATAAAGAGGATGATTATTTCTAATTTTATATAAATCAGCATAAAAAAATAAAAGCCATTTGTACTTCTATTTGCAAATGGCTTTTATTTATTATACTTGAGATATGACTATATAAGAATTTTTCAAAGAGTGTCTTGTATTGCAGCAAGCACTGAATTTGCCCGGACAAATTCGCTTGTTAGGGACACCCTAAGACCCGAATGAAAGGAAAGATATATGAAAGGACAAAGAAAGAGAACACACCGGGTAGAGGTGGCGATGAATGATAAAGAATATGAAAGGTTTATCCACAATGTCCAGCTTTGTGGATTATCGCAGCAATCCTATCTGCTGCATTTGATATCGGATCGTATCCCTCAACCTCGACCAAGCGATGATTTTCAGGAAGTGATTCGCCAGTTAAGGAGGATCGGAACGAATATCAATCAGCTGAGTGTCATTGCAAACAAGACCGGAAGCATTGATGTAATGAAATTTAAAAGAGCAATAGCAGAACTCGATCATCAGATCGTAGAAATCCGAAAGCAGGTATACCTGCCACGGGAGGTGGTTTATGGCAACAACAGCGATTTGGGATGTAAAGGATAATTTAAAAAGAGTTTTAGATTATGCATCCAATCCGATGAAAACGACCGTAGAAGAAAATGATTATAAATATAGCGGACTCAAACAAGCGATCGCTTATACAAGCATGGATGCAAAAACAGAAAAGCAGCTCTATGTCACCGGGATCAATTGCAGTCTTTCAAGTGCATATCAAGATATGAGCATCACGAAACGTGCTTTTGACAAAACAGATGGCATCGTTGCCTTTCATGCTTACCAATCATTCCTGCCTGGTGAAGTGGATGCAGAAACTGCTCATCAAATTGGAATCGAACTTGCCCAGCAAATGTGGGGCGATCGCTTTGAAGTTTTGGTTTCTACGCATATTGATAAAAAACACTATCACAATCATTTTGTGATTAATTCGGTTTCTTTTGTAGATGGTAAAAAATATTATGACAATAAGGAAAACTACAAAAAGATGAAAACATTGTCCGATCGGTTATGTGAACATTATCGATTGCATGTGATCAGACAGCCGATGCAGCATGCACAACCATACGCAGGCTGGCTTGCAGAAAAGAAAGGAGATCCGAGCAGGCGCTCCTTGATGAAAGAGGATGTTGATTATGCTATTGCTCACTCAATGGATATGAAACAGTTTTATCGACACCTGGATCGGATGGGTTATGACATCAAATATGGAAAACACGTAGCGATCCGACCAAAGAAAACAGATAAAAGATTCATTCGATTGCGAAGTATCGATGACTTTGGTAATTACACGCCAGAGAGAATTGAGGAAAGGATCTATGAACAATCGTATGTGCATTTTCAGTCTATCAAGTCTGAGCGAACTGACATGCGATTTAGATTCCATGGGAATCTGAAACAAATGAGAAAGATCACAGGGTTTCGTGCTCTATATTTTCGCTATATGTATTTACTGGGCATACTGCCAAAACATGCACCTCATCAAAAGAGAGTGCATTTTTTATTGCGAGAAGATCTTTTGCAGGTCGATAAGATCACACAAGAAGCAACCTTGATTTCTAAAAAAGATATCAAAACGATCAATGATCTAGAAAACTGTGAAGGAAAAACAAAAGAAACGCTTGAGAGCAAGTTGAAAGAACGAAGAAGCCTCTATAACAAGGTACGCCGCTGTAATGATCCAGGGAAAAAGGAATTATTGCAAGATGAGATTCATGAACTATCCAAAGAGATCCATTCTCTAAGAAAGGAGGTGATGCTTTATGAGGGTATCCGCTTTCGTTCGATATCGATAAAAGAAAAGTTATGCGAGATTCAAGAAGAAAAGGAGCGTGAATTAAATGAATGCAGGTGGAGAGACAGCCGATCAACTCGTTAATATGAGCTTACAAGGTATTGAGGTTGCAGCTGAGATTGCACTGAAAGCAGGTGGCGGAGTGTCCAAATCGTTGGCAGCAACTTTATATGCGATATTAACGGACAAAAAGAAAGTAAAAGGAAAAGCAAGATTGGATTCTATGCTGAAATCAGGCAAGGAATTAAAAATATTTGCCATACGGCATTCTGATCTGAAAGTTTTTTGCGAAGAGGCAAAGCGCTATGGTGTTTTGTATTCTGTTTTAAAGGAAAAAAACAATACGGATGGTATTTGCGACATCATGGTAAGAGCCGAAGATGCCGCAAAGATATCAAGAATCGTTGATAAATATGAACTAGCTACCATTGATACGAAAGCTATTCGTGAAGCTATCATGAATGAAAGAGCAAATGAACTCAAAGATGTTCCTTTGATGAATGATCAAGAACATGATCAACTTGTCAAGACATTGATGGATTCAACGATCTCTAGACCAAAAGAAGTAATCGAGATGGAAATAAACCCCGAAGAGGCTCGGACGACAAAGGCGAGCGAGAGTCGGTTCGGGCCTATTTCAAGGAATGCAAAAACTACCGAAGATATTGAACGTCCTTCTGTACGAGAGAAATTAAATCGTTTCAAACAAGAAGAAAAGATGGGGCAATTTCCAAAACAGAAATCCAGAGCTCGCACAAAGAATAAAAGAATAAAGGAGAAATAAAAAGATGAAAGATGTATATAATGCGATCAATCAAACAAATGAACAAAGCACAACCCAAAAAAGATATACAAAAGAAGAATATTCGCAAATGATGAAAGAAAAAAGACAACATCTATTTACCCTTGCAAATGAACAGACGATGAATGCGGTAAGCGATTCAAAGTTGTTCTTGCAATATCTGGATCTCCAATCTAAGCTCGATTATACGGTAACGAATACGCTGCTGGTCATGGCACAGAAACCGGACGCGACCATGCTTAAAGATTTTTCACATTGGAAAGAACTGAATCATTATATCGTAAAAGGTTCAAAAGGTATTGAGATACTGGAGCCGGGAAATGAATATACCAAAAAAGATGGTACGATCGGAATCAGTTATAATCCGAAGAAAGTATTCGATGTCAGTGAGATCAAAGGAAAGATCATGCCAGCAGATGAAAAAGAATATGAAGATTCGGAGCTGGTCAGTGCGATCATCTATAGAACGGAAATTCATCCGGAAGTCGTTCGATCGGATTCTACTCTTCCTCAAGATGTATTCTTTGACGAAAACAGTTCCAAAGTTTATGTAAAACATGGCTTAAATCCAACAGATATGATCAATGGTCTTTTACGAGAATATTGTTATGCTGAATGTTTTCAGTTAGGCATCCATCGACAAGATGCAGTTTTCATTGCAGAAAGTGCTGGCTATGTATTATCAAAAGAGTATGGTGTCGATGGTTATGATGTTTCTTTTGCCAATGGATGTGCAGAACATTTTTTAGATAGAGAAGTACCTGAAGTAAAAAAAGAATTGGAATCGATCAAAGAAGTTCGTGATCAAGTAAGTGAACGCATGCAAAGAGGTTTGTACACTTTGCAGCAGAATAAGCAAGAGAAGCAAAAAGATGAGAAAGATGTGGCGAGATAACGCATGAGAGAGCTGGAATATGCAATCATTGTTACCGACCTGGAAAGAAGGATCATCATACAAGCACTTAGTAATCTGAAAAACAAACAGATAGCAGATAATAAAAAATATGATTTTATCGATGATCTGATCATCCGTTCCTGTGATGCTCCATTGGTAAGCAATAAGAAGAATAGATGCCATGAGGAACGATAAAAGAACGGAACAAGTCCTTTGTTTGTCACTGGTAATTCTGGTCATCTGGTTTGGATTGATCATAGCACCTTATATGGATAAAGGATTGTTCAATGCACTAAGCTCTTTAAGCCATGCCATGAATGATCCTTTTCATATTGTCTGGTGTGATAAGACATTAAAAACCATACTCGTACTTTTGTTGATTTATTCTTGTTGTGTGATCGTTTATTTATCATCAAGCAAGAATTATCGCAGAAAAGAAGAATATGGATCTGCTAGATGGGCAAATCCAAAACTGATAAACCAAAAATACACAAACCAAGATTATGCAGAGAACAAATTGTTTACGAAAGATGTTCGTATGGGCTTGGATGTTAGAAGATATCAAAGGAACTTGAATACACTTGTTATTGGTGGTTCCGGCGCTGGTAAAACACGATTTTATGGAAAGCCCAATATCATGCAATGCAATACTTCCTTTGTTATTCTTGATCCTAAGGGAGAGATATTACAGGATGTCGGCTATTTATTAGAGCGTAATGGATATGTGATCAAAGTAATCGATCTGATCAATATGAGCAAAAGTCATTGTTATAATCCATTTCACTATATTCAAAATGATAACGATATCTTGAAGCTGATCACAAACTTGATAAAAAACACGACGAACAAGAATTCTCAAACCACAGATCCGTTCTGGGAAAAGTCAGAGACGGCATTGCTGCAAGCTTTGATGTTGTATTTATATCATGAAGCGCCAAAAGAAGAACAAAACTTCTCCATGGTCATGGAAATGATTGCAGCTGCTGAAGTAAAAGAAGACGATGAGGACTATCTAAGTCCATTGGATCGATTATTCAAAGATTTGGAGCGAAGGAATCCAGGGTCCTTGGCCAGCAAACAGTATTCAATTTATCGCTCTGGTGCTGCCAAAACGATTAAATCAATTTTGATATCGGTCGGCGTGCGTTTGGCAGCGTTTAATATGGAAAGTATCGCAGGTCTGACATCTACTGATGAGCTGGAGCTGGAAAAGGTCGGAGAAAGAAAAACAGCTATATTTGCCTTGATCCCAGATAATGATTCTACTTATAACTTTCTGATCGGGATGCTATATACCCAATTATTTCAGATGCTTTATTATAGTGCTGATTTTATCCATGATAAACGTTTGCCTATCCCTGTGCATTTCATGATGGATGAATTTGCGAATGTTGCCTTGCCGGATGAATTTGACAAATTATTGAGCACCATGCGATCCCGTAATATTTTTGTGTCCATCATCATTCAGAACCTAGCGCAATTAAAAGCATTATATAAAGATAGTTGGGAATCGATCGTGGGTAATTGTGATGAACTTCTTTATCTTGGTGGAAATGAACAATCCACACACAAGTTTCTTTCGGAATATTTAGGGAAAGAGACGCTAGACACGAATACGTATGGAAAATCCAGCGGAAGAAGCGGAAATTACTCTACAAACTATCAGCAAACTGGACGAGAGTTATTGACAGCAGATGAGATTCGATTACTGGATAATGCAGACGCATTATTATTTATTCGTGGTGAGAGACCGATCATAGATAAAAAATATGATATTTTGAAACATCCAAATGTTAAATATACAAAAGATGGGAAAGCTGCGGCTTATCAGCATGGTTTGATCACGCACAATATTGAAAACTGGCAAGATATCGAATTGTCTGAGTATGAATATGAGCTGTATAGTGAAGCAGACATAGAAGAGTATCTTGCACAATTAGAAGAGAATGGAGAGAAATTAAAATGAATTTTTTAAATAAATGGAATGTACGTACCAAAAAGGGATTCTACTTATATGTATCAATTGTTTTATTGATTTGCTTTATCACAGTTCAGGTCCATGCAGAAGATGATCCATTAAGCGTTGTAAATAATCTTAGTGATTTTATCTTCAGCTTGATCCGGGCCATTGGAATGATTTTGCTTGGCTTTGGTGTGGTACAAGTGGGGCTTTCTTTAAAGTCCCATGATCCAAGTCAAAGAGCCAATGGCTTTTTAACTTTGGCTGGAGGGATCATCATAACTTTTGCAAAAGAAATATTGAACCTGATCGTAGGTGGATAGTCCCCTATTTATCAAAAGGAGAGATGAACAATGGGAGGTATACTAGATAATCTAAAAAATGCATTACAAACTTGGAATGAGAAGCTGGCTGAAATATGGCTGCTTCTCACCCAGTCTCCTGAAGAATTTAAAGGCGGGAGCATTTGGGAAGTGATTGTAGATATCCATGGTGCTTTGGTGGCGATTGGCCTAGCATTACTGGTATTATTCTTTGTTTTTGGATTAGTGAAGACTTGTACCAGTTTTCAAGAAATCAAAAGACCGGAACAAGCTTTAAAATTATTTTTGCGATTTATCATTGCTAGAGGTTTGGTCGTTTATGGAATGAAGTTCATGATTGCAATCTTTGAAATCGTTCAAGGAATTACATCAACGATCATGACGACGGTAGGTGTCGGTTCTTTGTCTGAAACAATCGTGCCTGAAGAAATTGTAGAAGCAGTAGAAAATGTCGGTTTCTTAGACAGTATCCCTTTGTGGGCGGTCAGCCTATTAGGTAGCATTTTTATAACGATCCTATCATTTATCATGATCCTTACTGTCTATGGACGTTTTTTTAAGATATACATGTACACAGCAATCTCACCTATTCCATTGTCTGCAGCAGCAGGTGAATCTACACAAAACATCTGTTATTCGTTTTTAAGATCATATGCTGGGGTTTGCATGGAAGGAGCTATCATCGTATTAGCCTGTATCATATTCTCTGCATTTGCAGGAAGCGCTCCTGTAATAGATGAAGGAGCTAGTGCAGTCAGTATGGTATGGAGCTATATTGGAGAAATAATTTTCAATATGCTGATCTTGGTAGGAACAGTAAAATTGAGCGATCGAGTGGTAAAAGATATGATGGGATTATAAGAAATAAGGAAATTTAACGAAAGGAGGACACCATGAGCATTTCTTATCAATAAGTAACTATATTCTTAATTAACGGGAAAATCGTTATAGTATATGAGAATAAATATGGTCCAGTTCATGAATCTATTTTATATGAATTCCAACAAGGACAAGTCCTTTAATTAATGCATATCTTATAGACGATCATAAAGCTTTGATCTCAAAACAGAATATTCTTTATATTACTGTCAACAATAGATTTTAAATAATCAATAAAAAAGATATCCTAAAAGCATTTAAAATTAGGTATAATATGATTAACATGTACTAACTATATAATTTATCTTAAAGGGGGCACCGCTATTGAAATATGAAGAATCTAACCTAGTGGAATTAAAGCGATCTTTAAACGATGATATGATAAAAGAAGTCATAGCTTTTTTAAATAGTTACTTAGGTGGCACCATATATGTTGGTATAAATGATGATGGATCATTCTATAATCCTACACAAGAGGAAAAAGATTTAAATGAATCTAGAATCATCAATTGGATTAGAGATGAAGCCATTTATCCAAACTGTTCTGATTTTGTCGATATTTTCTACAATGAAGATCAAATTCTAACAATCAAAATTAATCCAGGAGATAAAAAACCTTATTATTTAAAATCTAAAGGTCTGACATCAAGCGGTGTATATATCCGTTACGGTAGAAACAAATCTCAAGCATCACAAGAAGAAATATCAAGAATGCTTAGGGAAAGAGACAATATTGCCTTCGAGTCTTTAGTCTCACATTTTCAAGAATTAACATTCAATGCTCTTAAAACTAAATTTGAGAGTAAAGGATTAAATTTCGGAGAATTTAAAATGGTTACCTCTGGATTTATAGACCCAAAAAGCAATTTATATACCAATCTGGCTTTTTGGTTTAGCGACCAATATGACGTAGCAACAAAAATGGCGGTTTATCAAGGATTGGATAGATCTGTTTTTCGAAGTAAAAAACAATATGACGGATCACTAATCAAACAAATTGATAATGCTCTAGAATATTATGAACTTTGCAATGAGATACGAGTCATCATTAATGGAAAGCCTACTCGAGAAGAAATTCCCTCTTATAATTTAATTGCTGCTCGAGAAGCTATATTAAATTGTTTCTGTCATAGAGATTACTCCCGTAAATCAAATATCAAGATAGAATTTTTTGATGATCGATGTGAGATATTATCTCCAGGAGGATTTTACGATGGTCTTACCTTAGAAAAAGCATTAAATGGTGAACAAAGTTTTAGAAACGAAAAATTAATTCAATTACTATTTAAGTTAGGCTATATTGAAAATTATGCTTCGGGTTTAAGTAGAATTATTAAAGAATACAAAAAAGCTCATTTAATACCTATTATTGAATCATCATCAACCGCTTTTAAAGTTACTTTCCCTAATAGAAACTATGAGGCTTTGTTTTTAGATCCGAAAAAGCATTTAGAGGATAATACCTACTCTCATCAAAAACATGAGGTAGATGGTGATAAGCCTGGTTTTATTATCAAAACAGAATTAACAGATACTATTGGTGATACAGTAAATAACAATAGTGTTACAGTAAGTGATACAGTAAATCACAATAGTGTTACAGTAAGTGATGCAGTAACATCCCTAAATCAAAGAGATTCGAATATTTATCGAATAATCAAGCTTCATCCTGGTCTACGTTATCCTCAACTATCGCAGTACCTTAAAATTACAGATCCAACCATCACAAGAGAAAGTTTTGCTAGAAGGATTTCTAAGTTAAGATCGTTCATCGAATTTAAAGGATCTCCTAAAACAGGTGGATATCATATAATACAACAACCAGATGACAAAAACAGCAAGTAATTTTAGTTAACTCTAGAATTACTTTTTATTTTGACTAAAAGATGGAGGAGAAACATGCAACTAAAAATCAATAAAGAAATTAGAGACTTTAAGGAAAGCATATTCTTTGGATTATCCATGCGTCAGTTTATATTTTCAGCTTTTGCTTGTGGAATCGCAGTCTTTCTGTATTTTACTTTCATAGATAAACTAGGCATGGAATTAACAAGTTGGGTATGCATGATAGGCGCTTTACCATTTGCTGCTATTGGGTTTATTACGATTCAAGGAATGACGTTTGAGCGTTTTTTGATTGAGTTGTACCGATCAGTCCTACTTTACTTTAATCCATTAGAATACAAGCCTTATAACTATTTTTACGAATTGACCAAGAAAAGGATCGAATCAATCAGAAAGGAGTCAGTAAAAAAACATGATAAAAAGCCAATTAAAGATGAAAAGACAAAATAAGGAGAAACTTCGTATAGCCAGATCCATCCAAGATACCATACCTGTTGATACCGTCTATACAGACGGTATTTTTCGTATGAAAAACAAATTCAGCAAAACGTATCAGTTTTTGGATATCAATTTCTCTATTGCAAGTGATGAAAGCAAAGAACATATTATCCAGCTTTATAAAGAGTTACTAAATTCTTTTGATTCCAGCGTGATGGTTAAGATCACGATCAACAATCGAAAGGTCGATCTTGCAAAGTTTAAAGAAGATGTCTTGCTCAAGAAAAAAGGAGAACCAAAATTTGATGATTACATCGAAGAATACAATCGAATGTTGCTTAAGAATATGGCAAGCTGTTCCAATATCGTACAGGAGAAATATATTACGATCACGTGTTTTAAAAAGGACATAGAAGAAGCAAGAACCTATTTTGGTCGATTATATAATGAAATGAGTTCCCGATTTAAACGATTAGGTTCGCAATTGATCGAATTGTCATTGAATGAACGGTTAAAGATCCTGCATGACTTTTATAGACCGGGAGAAGAAGAATACTATGATTTTGATCTTTCTTCATCTGCAAAACATGGATATTCTTTCAAAGATGATATATGTCCAAGAAATCTAAAATTCTACAATGGCTATTTTCAGCTCAATGAAAAGTATGGAAGATCTTTATACTTTTCAAAGCTGCCACAATACCTGGATGTTGAATTTTTATTAAACTTATGTTCCTTAAACAAAAATATGATGTTCAGCATTGATTTTTATACCATTCCGACAGATGAAGCAATGGTGGAAGCAAATAATAAAATGCTAGGAGTGGATACGAATATCGCTACATTTTCACAAAGGCAAATTGCTAATAATAATTTTGCAGTATGTCCGCCATACGAACTAACCACAAGAAAACAAGAGATTCAGGAGATGATGAATGATCTTACTTCTCGAGACGAAAGAATGATGTTGGCCAACATGACGTTGGTTCATATAGCTGATACAAAAAAAGAACTCGAAGCAGATACTGCCTTGCTTCGGGACACCTGCCGTTCTATCTTGGTTGATCTGAGTACGATCTTTTTGCCTAGCAGACAGATGGATGGCTTGATCACAGCGATGCCATTTGGTATAAATAGACTGCAATATATGGTGCGAACGATGATGACCGAAGCATTAGCTACTCTTACCCCTTTCCGCGCGCAAGAAATCATGGATAAAGGTGGAATTTATTATGGGCAAAACACTATCACAAACAATATGATCATTTGTAATAAGGAACGTTTAAAGAATCCAAACACACTTGTGCTCGGCGTCCCGGGTTCTGGTAAATCCTTTTTGATCAAGCAAGAAATTGAAACGATGATGGCATCAAATAATGATGATATCATTATCTGCGATCCGGAAGGTGAGTACGACATCATCATGGATTATTTTGGTGGTGAAGTTATTGAAATTTATGCAGGAGGAAAGGATCATATCAACGCAATGGACATTACTATAGGTTATGGTGATTCTGGGGATCCTTACAAAGATAAGGCACAATTTATATTATCCTTGATAGAAAGTGTGAATAGAGGCAGTGTATCATTGGAAGAACGAAGCATCCTGGATCGCTGCATCAATATTGTTTATCACAATTATGAAAAGAGCGGAATCATGCCTACTCTTGTAGATCTTAGAGAAGAATTGCTGAATCAATCAGAATCGCAAGCAAGAACACTTGCATTGAAGATGGAATTGTTTACTTTAGGATCGATGAATCTTTTTGCACATCATACGAATGTTAATACGAAGAATCGGGTGATTTCTTTTGATATTCATAAACTTGATAAGAATCTGAAGACGATGGGACTTCTTGTTATTACAGATCAGATCATCAATCGAGTGAACGAAAACTGGAAGAATGGAAAAAGAACACATGTATTCATTGATGAATTCCATGTTGTATATTCCAATCCGGAAAGTGCTGTATTTTTTAATTCTGCATGGAGACAATTCAGAAAAAGAAACGCCTTTCCAACTGCAATCACACAAAATGTTGAGTATCTCTTACAAGACGAAGAATCCAGATCGATCTTTGGGAACACACAATTTTTTGTGATGTTAAATCAGGCAGCTAATGATGCAGTGGAGTTGTGTAAACTATTGGAAATCTCAGAAGAACAAATTCAATACTTCAAAGATGTAGAAAGCGGAAAAGGATTGATCAAATTTGGACCGACATTGGTTCCTTTTTCAAATAAGGTTGATACGCAATCTATGTTCTATCATCTAAACTCAACAAAACCTACCGATAGAGAGGAGCAGATAAGAAGAGGTCTGATCTAAAGGACCTTTTCTTTTTTATTATGGCAGAGAAATTAAAAGAAAAGAACGTAATGAATTATCTGAAGAAAAGAGAAACAGCACATGAACTTCATTCAAAAAAGACCAATATCTTTTTGAAAGTATACAAATCAAACATTATCAGTAAATCAAAAAAAGAAGATGAATCCATATCCAGCAATCATTATGCTACGGATGAGGTCATATCAACACAAAAAGAAATATCCATTCTAACATCAAGAAAAATTAGAGACAATATGAAAAAGAAACATGCCATAAACCATAGAAATACAAAATCTTTGAAAACAAAAGTAGATTCCAATAACGATAAGAATGATATTTCTGTTTCAATGGATCCATACACTCCTGCAAGATCTGAATCAAACCATTTTGCAGCGAATAAGCTAAAAGAAAAGAGAGGTCTTATGCAAACAAAATCTGTTAGTGCCTTTCAGTCAAAATCTGTACAATTTGATCATATCAAAAAAATGATTCAGCAATACCAATCTCGCATGAAACTAGAACAATCCTATACCACTGTGTCTAAGAAAACATCTACAGCTATTAAGAGTACGATTACTTTTTTTAAGAAGTCAGTGTTTACTATGCAAAGAATCGTGTCATTAGGAGTATCGTTTGTTCTTTTGCTTGTGATTGTGTTATTCATAGGGATATTTGCAGCCTTATCCGGTGGTTCAACGATTTCTGTACCGTATGAGCCTCTTAGTGCTGAGGTGCTGGCTTATCAGGAATTGGTAGAACAATATGCAAAGGAATATGATATGGAAGATTATGTTGCCATCATATTGGCAGTAATGATGCAGGAATCCCAAGGAAAAGGAACAGATCCCATGCAAGCATCCTTATTCCCATATAATTCAAAATATCCTCAGAAAACAGATGGTATCAAAGATCCAGAATATTCAGTAGAAGTCGGAATCCGGTATTTAGCAGATTGTTTTGAAAAAGCGAACGTAGAAGATGCAAATAATGACGAACATCTTGCATTAGCCTTGCAAGGGTATGATTATGGTGAAGATTATATTGATTGGGCGATTCATAACTTTGACGGTTATACAAAAGCAAATGCAAAAGTTTATTATGATGAAAAGATTGCAGATTTAGGTGTGGATTCATTTGGCGATCCGAATTATGTGGAACATGTATTACGATACGTTCAACTAGGCTTTGGTAATCTACGGCAAGAACCAAACTTCGATAACTTACAAGCCTGGGGCAGCAATAATCCCTATAGCAAAGCTGGATTATATGGTGAATGCACTTGGTTTGCGTGGGGACGTTTTTATGAAATTTATGGCTATGATCCCGGATTTACAGGAGATGGATGGAATTGTGTAGAACAATTGGTAGCTGCTCATCCTGATAAGTTTGAAATCTCAGATACTCCAGTAGTAGGAGCTATATTTTCTGGGGTAGGAGTTAACCATGTAGGTATTATAGTCGGATGGGATGGTATAAATATAACTATTCAAGAAGGAAATTTAGATAGTAAAACCAATTGTTTTGCAGAGGCGAAAAAAGATTGGCAAACAAAGGTCTATACTTTGGAAGCATTAAGTGCCGCTTACGGAGGAGTGGTATTTGCAGTGCATAAATAGATTTCATTTATGCGATCATATCTAACTTGAAGGATTGATGATCATTGATAAACGATTATGTTTCTTTAAAAGAGTATTTTAAATTGCTCAATCAACTCTCCTGATATAAAATATACTTTTTGCAACATAAGAATTCTATGAAATTAATAAAAAATGATAATATCTTAACTAATTAAAAATATGACAGTGGATAGTAGCATATTAAAAAATCATGTATATTCTATATTTAAGAACATCTACATTCTTTATACAATACAAATCAAATATAAGATAATCAAGCTCCTTCCATTCATGAAACTTCAAAAAAATGTGGGGCATCAATAACCCCACATTGCTTGAACTTAAAATTGCGTTATCCTCACTCAAAATCGAACTACGTCTAAGCCATTTTGAATGTTGAGAAATATTAGTCTTTTACTTAAATGATTGACCTATTTAAACTATTTGTTTGATTTACTCAAGAACTTTTTTTCAAAAATGAAACAACATAGATTAAAACAAAAACAAATGGCAATGATTTTAATTCCAAAGTCATATAAAAAGCTATCAAAATCATTTATTATCCAACAATACAAACAAATTATAGCTGCAGAAAACTCAGAAATGGTTAAAACTTTTTTGAATGTTTTATATATTTTCATAATTTTTAATCTTTTCATACTTTTTAACTAGGAATAAATCTGTATTTATAATATCCAGAATTGCATGGTAACGAATGCATTGGTTCACATCCTGGAACTCTGCCAGGAATATATTCTCCTTCAATTACATATCTTCCGCTTCTAGCACGACTACCCAAATACTGTCTAGCGACTTCACAAGGATTAAAAGTATAATTGGACAACCATTCTATTACCTCACATGCAAAAAAGATACCTTCGACAATCTTGACTAATATTTCTACCAATTTTCTAAAGCTTCTTGTCTGAACTGCACCGCTTGATTCCAATATCGTTTCTCTTTGTTCGTCAGAGAAAAATGGAGAGGCAAGTGGAACAGTCAATTCCATAGTACCGTCTTCATACTCTGTTAAAATTGATCCATCACTAAAGTTTTCAGTAATAATACCATCATTCTCTTCGATATTCAGTGATTCAATTTCTGGATTTGGAGTAGCGGAGCATGATTCGCATCCAGAGTTATTAATACCGTTTGCTTTCGCAGAAGGAACTTGGAATCCTAAAATGGTAACTATTAAGATAAGAGTTGATAAAATAACAACAAATATCGACTTGAATCGGTCATATAATAATTCACTATTAAACATATTTTTCTCCTTTCTAGATTAGCTAAGTAAAAGAACTATTATTTCTATGGGAATTTCATTACAACAGTCGACTTCTCTTCATAATCTTTCCTGCTTCTCAATAACACCTCTTTCGAATTTTAAAATAGCATTATATTGCAATGAAAAAATAGATATGGAATAATTGGTGACCATATAGGGAAAATGACTAAAGAAACATAATTAGTAAAAGCTGTTCTTGCAACAACCCGTACTTTTCTTTAAATTTTAAAGGAAAGTTTGTCCACTTCATCTGGTGAAGTATAATTGGATTCATTGCTATATTTTGTCGCTTCTGAAACTAATATTAATTGATGACTTTTTTTGATTGTCGTATCTTCTCCGTTCAAATCAATTAGTTTACTGTTATTAACAAGCCAAGAAAGTGTTATTGGTAATAATTGTTTTTAAATGAATAAGTAATTAAGAGTTTTGAACAATTTGGTTACTAAATTCTAGTAAACATATTTTATGATTGTAAAGAAGCTTGGTAAAATAGATCATCAGCTCAATGTGAATGAATCCATTCATAGAAAAATTTTATTTGTTTTTTAATCGATTGAAGATATCTTCTAAGGAAAATATACCAGATAAAGTTTTCATAATTAAGTCTTTAATACAAATACTGTTTATGATATTATTAACGAATAATATAATTATTATTCATAAATTTAACGTTTTTCGATATATGCTTTTGTGATTGATGAGTTATGATCATAGATTTAATTGGTGTTTTATTGAACTGCTGTAGTTTATCATAAGGATATGATTAATTGTTTGGAATGTCAAATAACTATTCAAAAGTTAGTTGAAGCAGGTATTTTATCGTTACCAAATGTAAAGTTCTTGTCTTTAATAATTGTTGTAAGTGATTGGAATTATCATGTGTTGTTTTGATGATAAGTATAGATATGATATATAATTATAATATTTGTAGTTAATAAATATTGTAATTGAATAATAAAGATATTATTATTTAGATAAGATAGGTGAAGAGTATGAATGATAAAATAAAAATGGAATTGACAAAAAGAGACTTAGACATCATGGAAATTTTATGGAAACATGAAGAGCCGATCGCGGCAAGCGAGA